>ENA-ORLW01000006-ORLW01000006.1-human-gut-metagenome-genome-assembly--contig:-NODE-6-length-333967-cov-9.335314_pt1 | contig 333967 bp, 282 predicted proteins | sample MGYA00243017_ERZ508829 | MGnify/ENA primary metagenome ERZ508829 (study PRJEB26277, sample SAMN04329776) | human gut metagenome | biome: human-associated habitat | host: Homo sapiens | place: USA...
ATGATACATTTGATCTTGTTGAATTAATAATATTTACAATTCCAGTTCCTCTATTTGTCAATCCATTAGAGCCTTTAATATTATTTAAATTAACAGTTCCTTCTTTATAATTTATAATATTACCAATTGTAGCATTATTTATATCAAAGTCTTTTGAAGAATAATTTTCTATATAAGAAATTGTTCCCGCTTCTATAGTCAAATTTCCATTTTCTCTATTATATAATCTGCTAATATTACCTCCAGATATAACACTTTCTTTTTCACTATAATTTTGTAAATCTGCATTAATTGTTCCGCCCATTATTTCTAAATTTCCATTCTCATTACAAATTGATTTTGTAATAGCAATGTTTGATATCTGTGTTATTCCTAATTTATTATAAATGCCATACTCACCTGTTGAAATATTTACACTATTGCATATATATGTTCCCTCATTGTATATAGCATAACTATAGCTATTAGTAGCTAATACCTCTGTATTTTCATTTGTTACTAACTTACCTGCATTGTATATTGTTGATTTTCTATAATATTTCCCACTAGAATAATAGCCACCTTTTGTTGTCTGAATCTTCACATCATTTATAGTTAGTTGTGCATCCTTATCATTATAAATTGTACTATCTGAAGTATTAAGTATCAAAGCTGTTTTAATTGTTTCTCCTTCTCTAGAAAAAATATTAAGTTTTCCACTATTCTTTATAGCATATTCACTTGCATGACTGGTAATTTGTTTACCATCTAAATTTATTGTCACATTTTTTGTACTATCTATTATTAATGTCTCTTGTAATTCATTTGGAATTACCAAATAAATAATGTCATTTTCTTTTGCTTTATCAACAGCCTCTTGTAAAGTTGAATAATAAATATGCCCAATTCTTGCTGAGTAATCCGCAAGTCTTCCTAAAATTGCAACTTCACCATTATCTTCTACTGTTGTTATTGCACTATAATCAGTAGGTGTAGCTGTTACATCACCTTTAATTGCTTTATTTGCTTTTATTATACCATCATAAAAGTTAAATGTTCCATCATTTAAAATCCCATTTATTTGTCCTATTATTTCTGGTCTTATAATGCTTACATCACTATCATCTGAACCTAAAATTATAGTTGCTCCTTCATTATTTTTTATTGCAATATTATTTTCACTTGTTATTTTTCCTATTTTATTTTCATCAGTTGATGAATCTATTATACTTAATGTTCCATTATTTTCTATTGTACACATATTATATAAATTATTACTTATTGTATTTCCGTTTAAATCTAAGGTTATATTTTGTCCTGAGTACACATTGCATGTTTCTTCTGTGTCTCTTAACAATTGTATTGTAGCTTTTGTTCCATCTTTTAAACATTGCTCTATTGCATCTTGAACACTTGGATATATAACATTTGTTTCTACAATTTTAGCAATTCCTTCAGTTATACTGCATTTTAGTACCTGCTGTGTTTTATTTGAGGCATTATCTGTAGCAATAACCCACAAATACCAATCTCCCAATTCTGTTACTTTTTTTGTTATTTCATCATCTGTTACATCTTTCCAATCTTCTCCTGTTGGTTCAACATCCTTACTTGATGACCAACCATATTTTTGACTTGCTAGTTGACTTCCTCCCTCATCATTTACATTAACTTGTATTTTTATTGTTGCCGTTCCATCTTTTAGCATTTTATCACCAGTATTTTTTAATATAATTTTTGGAGCTTCTTTATCAATATTTTTTACTGTATATTTTTCTGTCACATCTTTATTTCCATTTTTTGCTTCAGCAATAATTTGAGTATTACTAGATATTGCTCTTTCAACCTTATTTTCTGTGACTGTATTTTCAGCTTCATCTGATAATTTATATGTCTTATTTGTTAAACTATTTCCATACTCTATTGTCACTTTAACATCTTTATTTGTCCATGTATCATTATTAGGAACGGCTGTAATTTGTATTTTGTCACTTTCAACTTTGCTTATTAAATCATTTTCATTAACATCGCCTTTTAAACTCCATATTTTTCCATCTCTTACATAATATAAAGTATTATTTGATAAGTTCAAAGCAAAAACATCTGTAAAGCTAGTAAGTCTTTCATATTCGTTTTCAGTATATGTTGTTTGATTATTTCCCAAATTAGAAGTAACATTTAATTCTTTTAGATTCACCAAACCAACCCTTATATTTAATTGTGTTAAATATTTATCTGAACTAATTATATTATTGTCTTGCAAATCTTTATTGCTTAATTCTCCAGAATAATCACCTGATTTTAATCTTTTTCCTTCTCCTTCTTCTCTTTTAGAATTTAATGTATCTTGTAATTGTGATAACTCTGTCATTATTTGTGAATCTGTAGCTTTATCTACCATCCCACTTTTACCAGAAAAAGTTGCAACCATTATACTTGCTATTATAAGCATCACTACAATAGTTACTACTAAAGCTATCATTGTTACACCTTTTTGTTTTTTAAACTGTTCCATAATAATTTTCCCTTCTTTAATATAATAATTACTTATATTTTATATAAATATAAACGTTCAATCAATATATGCTTTTATTGATTTATAAAGTAATATAACATATTCTTAGGGGACAAATTATTCTAAGTTTTTTTCCATCTTATTAAATCTTTATTACATTTTGGTTTCAAAAGGCAAAAAGAGCATGTTTTAACATGCTCAAAGTTATACTTCCGTAATAGATTTTGCTTTTTTAATTCTAAATTACTCCTAATTTTTTTGCAAACTGTTTTCCCTTTTTTATCATTTTTCTTTTTGCTTTGTTCTCGTTTTCTAAATACATCATCATTATTCCTGTTGTTACTAATCCACCAATAAACATTCCTTTTACAAATTTCATTTTACCACCTCTATTTGATTTTATTTTGCCTAATTTTATTATGCTTTATTTTTAGAATTAATATACTCTTTTATAATGGAATATATTTCATGAATAGCAATAATTGCTAAAAAAATTCCGAAAATATTTTTTTAGATCTTTTACATTTGTATATATTGCTAAATTGGCACCAACTATAGCTCCCAATACTCCAAAAATGGAAATTATTGTTGCAAGTTTTAAATCTATATTTTTATTTTTAAAATTTACTATTATGGCCACTATTGATGTTGGTATAAAAAATATTAAATTTGCACCTTGAGCTATGTGTTGCTCAATTCCTAACATAAATGTTAATAGGAAAATTAGTACTGTTCCTCCACCCATTCCAATGCCACTAATTATTCCTGATATCGTTCCAATTAAAATTTCTAACATAATAAAAACCTACTTTTTAGTAGGTTTTCCAATTTTATTAATTTAATTCATGTAATTTCCATTATATTGACTAATATTTATGCTATCTTTGTATAAATTTTATGCAGTAATCATCTTGTAGGAAATATAAATTAAAAATCCAGTAAATACAATTTTTAAAATTCTTTCAGGTAATTTTTTTAGTAATTTTGAACCAAAAAAACCACCAATTGCACCTCCAATACCGCACAAAGCTCCAACTTTCCAGTCTATATAATGACCTTTATAATAAAAAATGCTACTTGTAATAACCATCATAAGAATACAAAAAATTGATGTCCCTCTTGCTTTTTTTGATGGCACATCTAACAAATAAACAAATGCTGGAACTAAAATCATTCCACCACCAGTAGAAAAAAAACCGCTTATAAAACCAGCAAATAAGCCAACTAATGCTTTTTTTATCATAAAATTCTCACCTTAATTTTATAATTGCCAATTTTTAAAAAAATAAACATAAAATTTACCACCATCTTAAAAGCTTAAATGGCAATATATATTATTTTTTTGCACCTTGGTGTCACAACCAACTAATTTTAAAACTATTGTTGGTTGCTCCAATTCGCACTCGTGTTAACAGCACTCGTTTGGTCGCTTACGCGGTGCATCAAAATAATATATATTGCCATCTTTCAACTTAAAACAGTGATATATTTTTAATTTTCTGGTGGTATATAATACTTTGTTCCTACCATTTTATCTGGAAGATATTGTTGTTCCACATAATGTCCTGGAAAATCATGTGGATATAAATAGCCTTGATGGTATCCAAACTGTTCCATCCCTTTTGCTGGTGCATTTCTAATATGCATTGGAACTTCCCCTGTATCTTTATTTGCAACATCTTCCATTGCTTTATTTATTGCATTATAGCTTGCATTTGATTTTGGAGAAGTTGCCACATAAACAGCCGCTTCTGCAAGTATAATTCTTGCTTCTGGCATTCCAACCATATGCACAGCTTGCATTGCGCTATTTGCAACCACTAAAGCATTTGGATTTGCCATTCCAACATCTTCTGCTGCTGCTATAACTATTCTTCTTGCTAAAAACATTGGGTCTTCTCCTCCATTTAGTGCTCTTGCTAAATAAAATATTGCAGCATCTGGGTCTGTTCCTCTCATTGATTTTATAAATGCACTTATATTATCATAATGACTATCTCCATTTTTATCAAATATTGCTTTTTTACTTTGTACACTATTTTTTATTACATCATCTGTTATGTTTATATAGCCATCTTTGTCCATTTGTGTAGTTAATACTGCAACTTCAAGCCCATTTAATGCTGTTCTTACATCTCCATTACATATTGATGCTAATTTTTCTAATGTTTTGTCTTCTATTTTAATGTTATATTCTCCAAGACCGTCTTTTCTTTCTAAAGAATTTTTTAGTATTTGATATATATTTTCTTTAGTTAATGGTTCTAGTTTTATTACCATTGATCTTGATATTAAGGCTTTGTTTACTTCAAAATATGGATTTTCTGTTGTAGCTCCTATTAATATTATTGTTCCATTTTCAACAAATGGTAATAGTGCATCTTGTTGCAATTTATTAAATCTATGTATTTCGTCTATAAATAATATGCTCTTTCCTATTGGATTTAGCATAAAATTTTTTGTTTCTTCTATTACCTTTTTTATATCATTTACTCCTGCTGTTACTGCATTAATTTTATAAAACTTGTATTTTGTTGTTTGGCTTATTACTCTAGCAAGTGATGTTTTTCCGCATCCTGGAGGTCCAAATAATATTATGCTAGATAGCCTATCTGCTTTTATTGTCCTATATAATATTTTGTCCTTTGCAAGTACATGTTCTTGCCCTACATATTCTTCTAATGTTTTTGGTCTCATTCTATATGCCAATGGCTCATTACTATTCATTTTATCACCTTTATTTTGATAATTCTAATAATCCTTTTTTTATTATTTCTTCTAATGTCATTTCCTTTATGTCTAATTTTTCTAATTTCTTTTCTATTTCTTTTTTGTTATAGCCTAATACTTGAAGGGCTGATATTGCTTCATTTACTTTATCATTGTTTTTAATTGCTTCTTGTATCTTACTTGTTTTGTTATTTTCTTCTTTAACTTTACTATTTATTTCTTCTATTTGTTGTTGTTGTTTTATTTTGTCTTTTAGTTCAAGTATAATTCTTTTTGCTGATTTTGGGCCTATTCCTGGAATTCCAGTTAATACTTTTATATCTTCTGAAATAACTGCAATTGCAAATTCTGATGGTTCGCATACTGCAAGCATTGTCAATGCTGTTTTTGCTCCCACTCCACTAACTGATATTAATAGTTCAAACATTCTAAGCTCTTCTAATGTATTAAATCCAAATATGCTTATATCATCTTCTCTTACTCTATAATAAGTGTAAACTTTTACCTCTTTACCTATATTACCAAGTTTTTCTATTCCAACATCTGACATGTTTACTTTATAGCCTAGTCCTCCAACGTCTATTACCACAAAACCTGTCATTTTCATTTCTAATATTCCTTTTATATATGCTAACATTTTATTCCTCACTTTTTTAATTTCTTTGCTCATTATATGATTGAAATAATAAAAAGTCAATAGACTTTAGATATTTTTACGAACTATTTTTCGTATATATCTAAAGTCTATTTTTTACATATTATAAAAATAAGTTGCCTCTAAATCTGCTTCATGCATTAATAATGCTAATGGGTATTTTTTATATGCTGCCCCAATTGTATTGTAAAGTTCCTTTGGCTCTGTATATCCCATATGCCAGCGAATTGAATATTTTTCTTCTGGTGTAAGTTTTATGTATTCTGTAATCATCATTACTGATTTTTCGCCATGTCCATATGGAATTGTATCATCTATTGTATAATATGGAACCTTTTCCCATACTCCTAATTCGTTTTTAGCATTTCTATAATCCACTTTATAAAAGTTTGCTTTACATAGATCATGCAATAATGGTACCAATATCAATGTTTCTTTATTTACATTTATTGGCTCTATATTATGTTCTACTTTATGTTTTAATATTTCATAAACTTTCATACTGTGTTCTACAAGCCCACCTTCGTGATCTCCATGAAATCTAGTACTTGCCGGTGCTTTAAAAAAATCTGTTTTTTCTATAAATTGTATTAAATCATCTATTCCTTCTCTTTTTACTTGTCTTAATAAATTTAAAAATTCCTCTTTCATTATATTTTATCCTTTCACATTTCTTTTTGCTTTTCTTCTATATTTTTATTCCATCTTTCTTGAACCATCTTTTTTCTTTCTAAACTCATATGTTTTTGCAATAATTTAACTCCATTTTCTTTTTGCATGGCCCCAATAAAAAGTCCTTGATTCTCCAAATTAATTAGTGTTCTTAGATCTACTTCCATAAATTGATTATTTTTACTAGATGATAAATATGCCTTTATTTCATCTTTATATATGCTATATATACACATTGAATATTGCTTTTCTTCAGTATCTTGTATTTTTCTATAACAATTACAATAATATATATTTCTTTTATCATATTGGCCTGCTGTTTTATAAATACACCTCTGTAATGTTTATATAATTCAATATATTCTAATTGTTCATTAAATCTACTTATTTCTTTATCATTTATTACTGTTTCTAATAATTTATCTGGGGGTAAATCCTTTACTTTTTTTGCTAAATCACTTATTTTTTCATCCATATATTCAGAGCTATCATTTACGTAGCCTAATTGCCTTTGAATTTTATAAATTTCTTCATTGCTAAATACATCTAAATTTTCCTCAGCACAATCATACCCTTGTGCAAAACTTGTTGTTCTTGATTTTGTTTGAATATTACTTAAATCTTGTTGTAAGTCAGCCTTTATGTTCTTTCCATCACTAAATTGTATAATGTTATAAATATGTTTGTCTCCTCCATTAGGTGTACTTATATAGCTTTTTATTCCAAACTCACTATAAATACTTTTACATAAATATGCTAAACTTACACAAACAATTTTCTTTTTTTGTGCAACAGAATCAACATTATACTTTGCACATTTAGCCATTTTGTAAATTTTATCTTTTGTTTTGCTATTTCCAAAAAAATATTTTTCATCAAATGCCTTCATTTTTCCAAGTTCTAAATATATATACATAGCCATCTTTTTTTCTTTTTCTATCTTATTCCCAGTAAATGTTGGCATATTTTGTTTTAAATATTGTACGATTTCCTTTTTAGTCATTATTTAATCACTTTCTCCATGCTTTTATTCTTTCTATTGCCTCTATAGTATTTTCTTTTGTCCCAAATGCTGTTAATCTAAAGTAGCCTTCTCCATGTGGTCCAAATCCACTTCCTGGTGTTCCAACAACGTTTACATTTTCTAATAATTCATCAAAAAATTCCCAAGAGGTCATATTTTCTGGTACTTTTAGCCACACATATGGTGAATTTACTCCACCATATGTTGTAAATCCAGCTTCTTCTAATCCTTGCTTTATTATTTTAGCATTTTCCATATAATAATTTATGTTTTCTTGTATCTGTCTTCTTCCATCTATGCTGTATGTTGCCTCTGCTGCCTTTTGAACAATGTATGACACTCCATTAAATTTTGTACATGTTCTTCTATTCCATAATTTATTTAAGCTTACTTCCTTGCCATCTTTTGTATAGCCTTTTAATTGTTTTGGAACTACAACATATGCACATCTAACTCCAGTAAAACCAGCTGTTTTTGAGAAACTTCTAAATTCTATACATACATCTTTTGCACCTTCTATTTCGTAAATACTATGTGGTATATCTTTTTCAGTAATATATGCTTCATATGCAGAATCATATAATATTATAGAATTATTTTCTTTTGCATAATCTACCCATTTTTTTAGTTCTTCTTTGCTAAGTACAGTACCTGTTGGATTGTTTGGGAAACACAAATATATCATGTCTACTTTCTTATTTGGTAATTCTGGTTTAAAATTATTTTTAGATGTTACTGGTAAATAAACGATATTTTCATATATACCTTGTTTGCTATTAAATTTTCCGCTTCTTCCTGACATTACATTTGTGTCTAAATATACTGGATATACAGGGTCTGTTATTGCAACCACATTATCTTTAGCAAAGATGTCTACAATATTACCACAATCACATTTTGCTCCATCTGACACAAAGATCTCATCTTTATCTATTGTAATTTCCCTTTTTTTATAGTCATTTTCTACTATTGCGTTTCTTAAAAAATCATATCCTTGTTCTGGTCCATATCCTTTAAATCCTTCTTTTGTTCCAATTTCATCTACTGCTTTATGCATTGCCTCTAAAACTGCTGGAACTATTGGTTTTGTTACATCCCCAATCCCAAGTTTTATAACCTTTTTATCAGGATTCTCTTCCATATATTTTGCAACCTTTTTTGCTATTGTAGAAAATAGGTAACTATCTTGTAGTTCTAAAAAGTTTTCATTTATATAACTCATCTTTTTATCATCCTTTCTTATATTTCTAGTTTTCCTTCAAATACAGTAACTGCAGGTCCTGTCATATATACGTGATTATCTTTGCTACTCCATTCAATTTGTAAATTTCCACCTAGCAATTCTATATTTACATTTCTTGAAGTTAATCCATTTAAATTGCAAGCAACTGCTGTTGCACATGCTCCTGTTCCGCAAGCTAAAGTTTCTCCTGCACCTCTTTCCCATACTCGCATTTTTATGTTTTGTTTGTCTACAATTTCTATAAATTCCACATTTGTTTTGTTAGGAAATGCTTTATTTATTTCTAATACTTTTCCATATTTTTCTACATCAAATTCTTTTACATTTTCTACAACTGTTATTGCATGTGGATTTCCCATAGATACGCATGTAAATGTAAATTCTTTGTCAATTGCTTTTAATTTTAAATTTTGTACTGGCATTTCTTCCGATATTACAGGTATTTTACTTGCCTCTAATATTGGCTCTCCCATGTCTACTCTTGCTGTTTGTACTTTTCCATCTTTTGTGTTTAGATTTAATGTTTTAATTCCAGCAAGTGTTTCTATGGTAACAATTTGTTTAGTAGTTAATCCTTTGTCATATACAAACTTTCCTACACATCTTATACCATTGCCACACATTTCTGCTTCACTTCCATCAGAATTAAACATTCTCATTTTAAAGTCTGCAACTTTACTTTCACATATTAAAATAAGTCCATCTGAGCCTATTCCAAAATGTCTGTTACTGACAAATTTAGCTAGAGTTGTTATGTTTTCTATTTTTTGATGAATTGCATCCATATAAACATAATCATTCCCTAGCCCATGCATTTTTGTGAATTTTATCATAATTTCCACCTTCTTTTAAGGTAATAATAAAGAATAGAATATAGTTATATTCTATTCTTTTGCATTTTATCATATTCATTTTTGTTTGTAAAGATTATTCTTTGTAATTATATTGCTCTATAGTTACTGCATTTGATGAATCCACTGAAACATTTGCCCATTCTTCTTGGCTTCCCTTATAATAATACTTAGCATTGTTTAGGCCGTAAAATGTATAACTACCTATTGCTACAATATCCTTATTAAAAATAATTTTAATTTCATTATCTTTTGATATATACCATTGTAAGTTTTGATAATAATATGAATTTCCTGAATATGTTCCATAGCGGGAGTTTGACAGTTTTATAATAAAAATGTACGCATTTTTTCAAATTTAAAAAGCCGGTAAGCTAGTATCTAACTATGTCACAGGCTTTTTACTCTTTCAAAACTGTCAAACTCGAGATTATAATATGATAAAAAAGTAAAGCATTTTAAATTTTATTTTTAAAACTTAAATATAGCCTATAAAAATTTAAGACCTTTATTCTAGCTTTTTTTACATTACATTTATAAATATTATTATTAATATTGGCAAAATTAAATATTTAATATATAATTTATATAATTATTATTGAATTTTTTTATTATTTAAAATTAGTCAAAATTAAATAAATTTAAATTATATTTTTATTAAATAAATTTTAGAAAAGAGGTATTATGAAAATATTTAAAAAAATACTACTAATATTATTGATTATTATATTAGTAATTGTATCTATTCTATTTATAATAGGATTTAGTAGTTATTCAAAAGTATTAAAACAAAAGCCCCTAATAGACAGAATAACCGAAATAACTAGCAAAGAAAACTATGTTAAATTTGATAGCATGAGCAAAAATTATATAAATGCAGTAATTGCCATAGAGGACCACAGATATTATGATCATGGAGCAGTAGACTTTATTGCACTTGCAAGGGCCTTATTTACTAACATTAGAGATAAAGAATTTGATGAAGGTGGAAGTACAATAACACAACAAGTTTCAAAAAACATATTCTTCAACCAAGAAAGAAGTATATCACGAAAGCTTGGCGAAGCATTTGGTGCATTTGACTTAGAAAAAAATTATTCTAAAAATGAAATATTTGAACTATACGTAAATACTGCCTACTTCGGAGACGGATATTATGGAATATATGATGCAAGCCATGGCTATTACAACAAAGATCCAAAAGACCTAACATTAGATGAATCCTCAATGTTAGCTGGAGTTCCAAATGCACCATCAGTCTATGCCCCAACAGTAAATATAGGACTTGCTCGTCAAAGACAAAAACAGGTATTAAATAGTATGTTAACATATGGCTACATATCAGAAAAAGATAAAAGTGATGTATTAAACAACATAAAATAATTGCCAACGGTTCCGGGTTTAAATGGCAATTATTTCTAAATTATAAACTATTATTTATAATATTTTTCTATTACCCTCATATAATTTTATGAGGGATTTTTTATGAAACGTTTTCTATATAAAAAACATAAATTTATATATTTTATAATTTTAGTATTAATTGGAATGACCTTGTCTTTTTTATCAACATACGAATTTTCATTTGCAATTGAATTATCTTCCACTTCTATAATTGATGAAACATTTAAGGAAAAATTTTTAAGTTTAAGTAAATCTGAACAAAAAATTGCCTATCTTACTTTTGATGATGGCCCTACATTAAAAGCTACACCTAAAATTCTAGATATTTTAAAAGAAGAAGATGTTGTTGCAACATTTTTTGTTGTAGGTAAACATGTTAAAGAAAATCCAGAATTAGTTAAAAGAGCATATGATGAAGGGCATTTTATTGCTAATCATGGTTACAACCATAATAATTCAAAACTATATAAAAATGATGATAGTTTTATAAATGAAATTAAAAATACTGATATTGAAATAGGAAATGCAATTCGGTGTTTCAAATTATTGCTCACATGTATTTAGATTTCCCAATGGCTACATGTCGCCAAATAATAAATCTCAAAAGAAAAATGCTGTGAAACTTCTAGAAAAACTAAATTATGCATATGTAGATTGGAATTGCTTGAATAAAGATTCTGAAAGAAAATGTAGTAAATATCAATTACTTAATAATTTGAAAAAAACATCTAAGAATAAGGGAACTCTAGTAATTCTTATGCACGATACTAATGATGTAAGCCAAACTACTGAAGTTTTAAAAGACTCTATTAATTATCTAAAAGAACAGGGCTACACATTTCAAAATTTTTATAGTCTTTTTAAATAAAAATTGCCACGGTTCCGGGTTTAAATGGCAATAAATTGTCAACGTTTCCGGGTTTGGATGGCAATAATTATCACCTGTCTGGGTATAAATAAAAATAATTATGAGTTTGAAGAGCCGCGTAAGCGACCAAACAGACGCATAGCACGAGTGCGAATTGGAGCAACCAACATATAAGATTTTAATTTTGTTGGTTGCGACACCAAGGTTCAAAAACCATAAATTATTTTTATTTATACCCAGACAGGTGATAATTATTGCCATCCAAACCCGGAATCGTGGCAATTTTTTTATCTTAACTTTATATGTACATCTTCTAATTGTTTTTCTGTTACAACTGATGGCGCTCTCATAAGTAAATCTCTTGCTTTTTTGTTTTTAGGAAATGCAATTACTTCTCTTATATTTTGAGAATTTTCAATTAACATTACCATTCTATCTACACCAGGTGCTGCACCTGCATGTGGTGGGGTTCCATATTGGAATGCATTATACAATGCTCCAAATCTGTTTTTTACATCCTCTTCTGTATAACCTGCAATTTCAAATGCTCTAACCATTATTTCTGGATTATGATTTCTTACAGCTCCTGAGGCCATCTCATAACCATTACATACTAAATCGTATTGATATGCCAAAATATCTAATGGATTTTTATTATTTAATGCATCTAGCCCACCTTGTGGCATTGAAAATGGATTATGACTAAAGTCTATTGTTCCTTCATCTGATAATTCATACATTGGGAAATCAACTATAAAGCAGAATCTATATACATCTTTTTCTAATAAGTCTAATCTCTTACCTAATTCTATTCTAACTAAACCAGCAATTTTTTGAGCTTTTGCAAATTCGTCTGCTATAAAGAATACAGCATCATTTTCTTTTACTCCAATTTCTAATTTTAACTGTTCTTTTATTTCATCTGTAATAAATTTTGCAATTCCACCTTGTATGCTTCCATCTTCTTCAAATTTTGTCCATGCTAGGCCTTTTGCTCCAACTTCATCTGTCATAGCAAATTCACCCATTTTATCAAAGAATTTTCTTCCTTGTTTTGCTCCTTTTGGTACTACAATTGCCTTTATTGTCTTATTCTCAAATGCCTTAAATTCAGAGCCTTCAAAACATTTAGTTGCATCTTTTATTATTAAAGGATTTCTTAAATCAGGTTTATCTATTCCATACTTCTCCATTGCTTCCTTGTAAGGAATTCTTATAAATGGTCCCTTGTCAACTTTCCAATTTGTAAATTTTTCAAATGTATATGGTACAACTTCTTCCATAACCTTAAAAACATCTTCTTGTGTTGCAAAACTCATCTCATAATCTAATTGATAAAACTCACCTGGAGCTCTATCAGCTCTTGGGTCTTCATCTCTAAAGCATGGTGCGATTTGATAATATTTGTTAAATCCAGATACCATTAGCAATTGTTTAAATTGTTGTGGTGCCTGTGGAAGGGCATAAAATTCCCCTGGGTTTAATCTACTAGGTACTAAATAATCTCTTGCACCTTCTGGTGAGGAATTTGCAAGTATTGGTGTTTGAATTTCTGTAAATCCAAGTTCATCCATTTTATCTCTTAATGTTTTTAGTATTTTTGAACGAAGTAAAATATTATTATGTAATTTTTCATTTCTTAAATCTAAAAATCTATATTCTAATCTTAAATCTTCTCTTACCTCTTGATCTGTATTTATTTCAAATGGTAATATATTTTTACATTTTCCTAAAACTTCCAAACTTTGTGCAACAACTTCTATTTCACCTGTTGGAATTTTAGAATTTTTACTAGTTCTTTCCACAACTTTTCCGCTTTATGTGGATACAGCTTTCTGTATTAAATTCCTTTGCTTGTTCTTGTAACTTTTCGTCATTTATTACAATTTGTGTAATTCCAAATTCATCTCTTAAATCTATAAAAATCATTCCACCTAAGTTTCTTATTTTTTGAATCCATCCGGCAAGTTCAACTACTTCTCCTACATTTTTTATATTTAATTCACCACATGTTTTTGTTCTGTACATATTATGTTCCTCCTTAAATTTACAATATAATATCACATTTTTTCTTATAATTCAATTGTTAAAGTTATATTTATATATTGAAATTTCACTTTTTTAATGCTATCATAAAATTAGAGTTTTTACAAAGGAGAAATGCAATGAAAAATGAATTATTTGATTTTTATGATAAAACAAATTTAAAATCATATAACTTAGATGAAAAAATGAGATATCAATTAAATATGTTAGATACATTAGATGTTTTTACAAGAAAACATAGCGAAAATGTTGCAAGTTTAACATGTAGAATATGTGAATATCTACATTGTACAAAGGGCTTTACAGAATATTGCACAATTTGTGCATATCTTCATGATATTGGTAAATTATACATTCCACCACAAATTTTACAAAAGCCAGGAAGACTTACCGATGAGGAATTTGAAATAATGAAAACACATACAACAATTGGTTATGATATATGTATGAAAGACCTAAAACTAAGACCATATGCTGCAGGCCCTTTATATCACCACGAAGCATTAAACGGCACAGGTTACCCACAAGGACTAACCAAAAAAGATATTCCTTATGAAGCCCAAATAATAACAGTTGCAGATGAATATGATGCAATTGTAAGCAAGCGTCAATACAAAACCCATATTGGTATTTCAGACACATTAAAATTAATTATAGAAAATGCCCAACCGGGAAAAGGCTTAGATAAATCAAGTGCTCTTAGTGAAATTTCATCAATTGCAAAACTTGGAAAAGTAAATCCAATTATTGTAAAATGTTTATTTAAAGTTGTTTTAGATGACATTTATTATGAAATCACATGTACACAATCTTATCTTGATGATATTCAAGATGATTTAAATAGATTTAAACAAATTGAGAAATACGAAATAAAAATGAATGAGGCTAAAACTGAAAAGAAAAAAAATTATTATATGGAAGGAATTAAAATTCTTCTAAAAAAAGAAGAAACTTTTGAGGATTATAAAAGACTTTATTCCGAATATTCTGAAGCATATACCAAAAGAAAAGCAATTATTGATAATCTTTGGCATGAAGCAAAAATCATCAAAAAATTAAAGGTATAAAAAATTGCCACGGTTGCCACGGTTCCGGGTTTAAATGGCAACAAATTATCACTTGCCTAGGTATAAATAAAAATAATATATTAGTTTGAAGAACCGCGTAAGCGACCAAACGAGTGCATAGCACGAGTGCGAGTTGGAGCAACCAACATATAAAATTCTAATTTTGTTGGTTGCGACACCAAGGTTCAAAAACCATAAATTATTTTTGTTTGTAACTGGGAAAACGATAATTTATTGCCATCCAAACCCGGAACTAGTGGCATTTTATTGCCATTTAAACCCGGAACCGTGGCATTTTATTGCCATTTAAACCCGGAACCGTGGCAATTTTTATTTTATCATCATTATTCTAAATCCAACTGATTTATCAAATATTTTTGAATCATTATATTGTATAGAACTTGCAATTGACCCTTTATTACTATAGTTTCCTCCTCTTGAAGTTTGTGTTCCACCTTCTAAAGTCCATTCTGATACATTTCCTGCTAAATCATAAATATTTAAAATCCCATTTTGCCCTGTTTTTTTAATTTCATTAGAATAATTACCCAAATTTTCATTAAAATTCAAAATATCACTTTTACTAAGACTTGTATTTTCTTCTATAAACTTACATACTAAATCCCACTGCATTCCAAACATCAAACTTATTTCACAATTATTATTTAATTCTTGTTTATAGTTATTTAATACTGTTTCTGCTTGAGGTAATGTAGTATAATTATATACAAACAAATCTTTTTGGCTCTTAGGAATAGCAGTTAAGCTAGAAGTATAATCTCCTCCTGTTTTTTTTGTTTCAATTCCGGCCTCATATCTTGAAATATAAAAACCTTCATGTTCCTTAATACTTTGCATTGCCTTATTTTTTAAATTGGCATAATCATTTTTATTTAATATTCCACATCCGTCATACCATAAATCTTTTGAAGAATCGTTTCTATAGTCTTTTGTATATTCTATTAATGCCTTTTCTACTTCTTCTGATGTTACAGCATCTATTGTTTCTCCAGTTTTATCTGCAATTTTCAAAACTTCTTTTGGAACAGGAATCCAAACAAATTCATTACCATTTATTTTTTCATTGCCACTTGAATCTTTTATAACAAGCCCCTTACTTATTTTATTCATTGTTGGTAATTTACTTACTTTAAATCCCTGTGGAATATATGCCGTTTTGCCATCTTCATCTACATATGTTCCATCATTTTCATACACAGGAGACCATGAAGATTCATTTTCTTCATTTAGTGATAAATATATTACTTGATTGGCATTGTTTGTTCCATTTCCTTGGTAATAGCCTTCATATGCATTTGCACTTTCTAAAAATTCTTGTTTTTTTGTATCATTTAATTCTAGTCCATTTTCGTCATACTTGCAATCATCTGGAACATCTGTAATTTTGTTTTTTAATTTTTTCCATGTAAATGATGGATTTTGAACATTATCTTCTGTTTCTTTTTTTGATATTGTTATATTATTGCTTGTATCTCTTCCTTCATATGTATAACCATCTGGTATTTTTATTCCATCTACATATCTTAAATCAATTTTTTCACTGTCTTTGTCTTGATTTGTATAATATGTTTTATCATCTATTTTTATTCCATCTAAATAAAATATATTGTGACTTTTTTCATTTATAATATAAAGGTCCTTTGTAGTCAATTTCCCTTCGCTATCTTCATAATTATCTTCATAACCTTTTCCATAATTTAATGTTAAGTTTTCTAATGCTGACAAATCAATTACATAAAAAACATCTCCGTCATTTTCTCCTAATGCTTCTTTTATACTATTAAAGTCCTCTTCATTTTTCGTAATATCTATTTGTTCTTGTTCTGATGCTGGAATTTTTCCATATGTCGCGTAATATGCTGAAATTTTATCAGTTAAATTTTCTATATCTGTATACATATTTGTTAAAGCTTCTACGTGTTTTGTATCTTTAGCACTGTAAACTAATATTGATGTAATAATTCCAAGTATAATAATTGCTGCTGCCAAACTAATTAAAGATACACCCTTTTCCTGCTTTAATAAATTTTTCATCTTTAGAATCTCCTCTCTTCTTATCAGAATTGATATTTTTTCTTTAGTATAGTTTACTATTATTTACTATTATTTTCAATAGTTTAATTATAATTTTGTCTGAGTTAGTCTGTAAATTTCCATTTTTCTTTTACATTTTTTATCTTCTAATAAAACAATCAGCCATAAATACATTATAATAAAAAAAATAGCTATATTTTTAAAATAATATATTGAAACACTTGAAATAGCAGTTAGTACAATAGTTGTAATTATTGCTATTTCATTTGTATACTTATATGATTTTTGAATTCCAAATTTAATATGTAATAGTTCTTTTAAAATTCTTCCTCCATCTAATGGATACACTGGAAGTAGGTTAAACACAGCTAAAATTAAATTAGCATATATCATTTGTAATTTCATATTTTCATTAATATTTAAGTAAAAAATTATAAACATTAATAATAAATTAATTAATGGTCCTGCAAGTGCAACAAATATTTTTTTTAATGATAACATATTTCCATTTTTTATTTTCTTGTTATATTCATAAACATTTATTTTAAATGAAATTGAAAAGCCAAAAGGCATTATTTCTAATTTTTCAGGTTTCATTTTTATTAAAATTCCTGCCACCAAATGTGCTAATTCATGAATTAATGCAAATATCATTATTAAGGCATAAATTTGTATTTGCTTTGTTAAATAAAATAAAATTATTATAATAAAAATTTTCAAATCAATTCTAAATCTCACTATATTCCCCTAACTAAAATTACAAATCTAATATTTTTTGTGGATCTATTGTTTTTTCCAAAAACCTTATTTCAAAATGCAAATGTGGTCCTGTTGAATTCCCAGTAGACCCTACTTCTGCTATTTCTTGGCCTTGTACAACTTTATCACCTTGTTTTACATATAAACTATTACAATGTGCATAAACTACGCTTACTTCACCAATTTGAATTTTCAAATGATTCCCATAGTCCCCTTCAGAAGATGCTATTACAACTTCTCCATCTGTTGCTGCCTTAATTTTAGTCCCAAGATTTGCAGCAATATCAGTTCCTGTATGATTTTTAGGAATTGTTGCTTTGCTCACCTCTCTTTGGCCATAGCCAGAAGTTATAGTCCCTTCTATTGGTTTAATAAAAGATGTAGTATTTTTTACATTTAAAATCATCTGTTCTTCTTCAGAAAGAGGTTTTGCTTCTGAAGTACTTGTGTTTTCATTTTCTTTACTTTGATTTGCAGTCTGTTCATTTTCATTGCTACCACCTATATTTTGATTATTTGACTCACTTTCCAAATTATTTGTTAACGAATTTTGATTTACATCATTATTATCATTTTGGTTTTCATTTTCATTTGTATTATTTGTTTCTTGACTACTATTAGAATTAAAAAAAGCCATAACTCCATTTTTAGTATTATCATATATTTGCATAAAATTAGTATCATATGAAAGAATTTCCTTTGCCTTATTTATAAAATCATCGGAAAATATGTAATTATTATTTTGAACAGTATAAACAATTAAATAAATAAGCAAACATGCTACAATTTGTAAAATCAGCTTTTTTAATAATTTTATATCTTTTTTCCCATCATTATTAACATTTAAAGTTGCTGTTGGTCTTACCTCACCACTATGTCTTCTTTCATAAATTTCTTCAGCTCGTCTTATTTTTTCTTCTACAGACAATGTCCTTTCCATATTCTACACCTCTTCCTTAGTTTCTTTCTAAACTATATGCCAAAATATTTTGTTTTATGTTTAAAATTACTAAAAAAGCTAACCAATAAAACTTTATAAAATATCGTTTTATTAATTAGCTAAAATATAAAATCTATTTAAATACATAACAAAATCAAACCTTCAATAATAGCAATTGCAGTAGAAAAATATGCATATTTTTTTAATTTTTTATTTTTATTCCATTCTGTTTTTTTCTTAAAAACACTATTTTTATCATTTGACTCTATTTTAGAAATATAATTGCTAACAATCATTTCCGCTTCTTTTAACATATAATCACTTTCTTTTTTTGAAGAATCTTTAGATAAACTTTTCTTACTTCCATCAACTCTTTCTAAATTTTTTATCTTCTTGTTAGCTTTTAACACAACAAAAGCCTCTTCAACTATATTAGATGGCAAGTTTTTTAAAACAACCATGTTTTTCATATTACTAACTTCCATATAAACCTCCCTAAAATTTATGTACTAAATATAGTTTTTCCAATAATTCCAAGGTTATACAAAAAATAGACATTGGGACGGGGATTTTGTCTTAAGGTTTTCGGGACTTTTCTAAAATTAAACCAAATAACTATAAAAGTAAATTATATTAAAATCAAATTTTAGAATTGAAAATAATTGAATTAGAAATTTTATTTTAATATAATCTACTTTTTTATATATTTTTTTACTTAAACTAGAGCAGTCCCAAAAACCTTAAGACAAAATCCCCGTCCCAATGTCTATTTTGATGGAGTTAATATAATTCTTATATTTTCTTTATATTTATATTTACTATATATTTGTTCTGAAAAACATGCTAAATTATTAGGTATAAAAATAGTAGTATACTCATCTTTTTCTAATTCTTCAATTTTTTTATCTATAAGCTCTGGAGAATCTATTTCAAAAACATCCATTCCTAGTCCTTTTGCCATTTTATAGGATTTACTATCATTTTTATATTTTATAAAAGACACTTTCATTTTTATTATCACCTATAAATATTATTTAAAAATTTGCAAAAATTTATTCATAAAAATAATTAATTATTCCATTATAAATTCCCCATGCCAACCTATTTTGGTAGTCATCTTCTAACAATTTTTTTTCTTCTTCTGGGTTTGATAAAAAACCACATTCCACTATTGTAGTTGGTATTTCCACATGTTTTACTATATATACATTATCAATTGTTTTTGCGACTCTTTTATTTTCTTTTTCTATGCTTTCATTTAAACTTACTTGTATTGATTCTGATAATTTTTTTCCTTGTTCATTTCCACTTTTATAAAATGTTTGCCAGCCATCATACTGACTTTGTGGTATTTTGTTTAAATGTATTGATACAAATATGTCTGCTGAACTTTCATTTCCTATTTTTACTCTATTGTGAATATCTGATATCTTTTTTTGTTTTAATGTTTTGCTATCTATATCATAAATTGCATTTTCATCAGAACGAGTAAGAATTACTGTGCATCCACTTTGTTCTAACAAATTTTGAACCTTTAACGTAATTTTTAAATTTGTTTGTGCTTCTGTTGTTCCATTTGAACTTTGTGCTCCCTCATCTGGTGGGTACTTTTTACTGCATTTTGATATTTAATTAAAAATCTAATTTAGATTAGATCGCTTTAGTTTAAAAATTAAATTCTATCTCAACTTTTTTATCTTCATATACTTCAATTCTGTTTATTAATTGTCTTAAAATTTCATTTGTAAATTCTTTTCCCTGTTTAAAATCTATTATAATTTTTTCCAAGTTTTCTTTTGATAGTTTTGTTTTATTCTTTTCTTGCAATTCCTCCAAAACTTTTTCAGTTTCTTTTAATTTACTTTTTAATTCATCGTACTGCAATTTAAAATTTTCTATTGATATTTTTTCATCTACTCTTTTGCTATATAATTTTTTCATTTCATTTTCTATTTTTATCTTGCTATTTTTTAGCAATTTGATTTCTTTATAATTACTATCATTTTCTTTGTATTCATCAGTAATTTTATTTGTAGCTATGTCAATATTTATCATATTTAATTTTTGTTTTACAATATTTATTACCATTTCATTTAAGGTGTTTTCCATAATTGTATGTCCTTTGTTACATATATCAGGAAATTTATAAATCATTCTGCATTTATAATACCAACATTTCTGTGGTTCTTCCAAAATCTTATTTCTTATTTTGCTTCTTGTTCTATACTTATATTGCATTCTTGATTTGCAATGTCCACAATATACTAATCCTTTTAATAGATATTCATATTCGTTTTGGGGCTTATTAAATTTTTCTTCTAACATCTGTTGCACATTGTCAAATTTTTCTTGCGATATTAATGCTTCGTGTGTATTTTCTTTAAAAATCCATTCTTTTTTTGGTGTTTTATATTTTTTCTTGGTTCTATAGTCTGTATACATTTTATTTATTATCATCTTCCCTGTATAAAATGGATCTTTTAGAATTCTACTTATGCTATCATTTCTCCACTCATTAATTGTTACATTTTGCCCTTTATATTTTTTAGGAGTATCTATTTTCAGCTTAGTTAAATGTTTTGCAATCTCTCCTTGAGAACAGCCTTGCAAATACATTTCATATATCAATTTTACATTATCAGAAACTGTTTCATCTATGACTACTTTGTACTTATCTTCATCATCTTTTTTATATCCATATGGTACATTTTTTTCAACATATTTACCTTGTTTCTTCATATCAGTTTTTACAGATTTTATCTTTTTAGAAATATCTGCTACATAACTTTGATTCATTATTCCTCTTAACATTATAGTATCATCAATTTCATATCTTTCGCCACTATCTATAAATTCTGTTACTGATATTAATCTTACATCATTGTCTGGAAAAAATATTTCAGTATAATATCCTGTTTTATTTTTATCTCTAGTTAATCTTGACAAATCTTTAACAATAACCATATTAATCTGTTTTTTTATTATATCAATTATCATTCTATTAAGTGCTGGTCTTGAATCTAATACTCCAGACCATCCATTATCAACATATTCTTTAACAACTGTAAAATCATGTGCTTTAGCATAATTTATTGTTATATCTCTTTGTGCTTCAATACTATTATTAGTATTTGTATCTTCTTTTGATAACCTCAAATAAATACCTGCTTTATATTCTTTCATATTACACCTTACCCAAAACATCATATTTATAATTGATATATACATTATTTTCTTTATCAATCTCAATATTATAAATTATTTCTGATAATTTTTCTCTATCCCATTCCTTTATGTTAGATAATTCTTTGACAACTGATAATAATTTATCTTTTGATATTGTCTCTACACTTTTTTTTTGTTTAATAAGGTTACCTATCTGACTTTTTAGATTTACTCTTTTTTCTCCTTCTGCTTTATAAAATCTTTTATAGTCATCTACTTCTATTATTCCGATTTTGTAATCTTCATATAAAGATGTTATTGTTTTTTCCGTTTTTTCTAATTGTTTCTGTAAAATCTGTATATTGTCATCATATAGTTTTGTACCTGTATGGTTATATTGGTTTGTTATAATTTCTTCTAGCTTTTCATTATTAATAGTATTGTTCAACTTTTCTTCTACATTAGATATAACAATTTTATTTACAATTTCTTCATTTATAGCTTTATACTTTCTATCACACTCAGTTTTATTACTTTTCTTTACTGCATTTCCACAAACAATTTTAACACCAGTTATATCTCTATCTTTATTTCTAATCACTTTTATAGCCATTTTTGAGCCACATTCTTTACATATTACTAAACCATTTAACATCCACGAATACTTTTTATGTTTTGTTTTCTTTCGTAAGTCTAATTTTGTTTGAATTCTTTCAAATTGTTCTTTTGTTATTATAGGTTCATGTGTATTTTCTACAATCTGCCAATTCTCTCTTGGAACATTTTTTACTTTTTTTGATTTATAACTTAAATTTATTTTCTTGCCATATTCTGTATGTCCTATATATACCTTATTTCTCAATATTCTTTTTATTGTGTCACTTCCCCAGTTATAATCTCCATTCTTTGCCCCTCCAAAATCATAGTAATCAGGACAATATATTTTTTCTTGTTTCAACTTTTCTGCTATATCTTTTAGTGAATTTTCACTATCAAACATATTGAAAATTTTTTGTACTACTTTTGATTGTTCTACATTAATTACTAATTTGTTTTTATTTTCCTGCGCTTTTGAATATCCATAAGGTGCTTTTGCTCCTAGATATAATCCTTTTTCTTTTCTAGCCCAAACTCCACTTCTTACTTTTCTTGAAATGTCTTTACTGTACCAATCATTAATTAGAGTTTTAAATTGTATCATATCATTATTAGAATTTTTTAAGTATGTATCTACATTATCCAAAATTGAAATATATCTGATGTTTCTTTCTAAAAAATATATTTCTATGTAATAATTTGCTTCAAAACTATTTCTTGATAATCTTGATAAATCTTTTGTAATTACTGCATTTATTACTCCATTTTCTATGTCCCTTAGCATTTTTTGAAATGAAGGTCTGTCTGTATTTAGTCCTGTATATCCATCATCTATGTATAAATCAAATAATTCAAAATTCTCTCCAAGTTCTTTTATCCTTGTCTCTATAATGCTTCTTTGACTTCCTATACTATCACTTTCTTCCTTATCACCATCTTCCTTTGATAATCTCAAATATCCTGCAACATAATATTTTGTATTTTCCATAATAGTTACTCTCTCCTTTTCTTCAAAAGCAACTATTCCTTTATCTAACACGGATTATACAAAATATTTTACACAATATCCAGCATTTTTAGGATAAATTGCTATTTTTTAATTATTATTTATTTTTTGAAGAGCATACCTACTCAGTACTTCATATATTTTCTCTATATTATTGTCTTTTTTACATCTTGCGATTACGGTGTATTCTTGATTATCTATGGTATATGTTGTTTTTTCTTCTATGTACTCGTCCATATAATCTCACTTCCTCTTACACCATATTACTAATCATTCAATTTTATTACCATTAGTTATAAGTGAATTTTCATTCACATAAGAGATTTGCCCTCTTTCCCTATTTTTAGGAACTACCCCTTTACATCACGTTAGCCAGATAGAAGTTTCATTATATGTCTTATAACTAATTATGATGCAAAAAATAATTGTATTATTATCAATCTTTTTGCATATTTTTCAATGTTCTTTTGACTTTTACCATATTTTGTAATACAATATCATCAAACAATTTACAATAAGAGTATAATTGTTTGATTTATAAAATAACACTATACAATAGCAAAAAATTTTTTATTTATTTGTGGTTGTTTGATAGGAAGTGAACTAATGTATTTTTATATTGCATTTGATAAATCTACTAATACTGAATATTTATTGTACAAAGATATGATTCATAAAGGTAATATCTATTATTCTGAGCCTATGTCTAAATGTTTAATTGTCCCAATAGGAACTTTTCTTTTGAATTTTTTAAATACTGATTTTGAAGGTACTGGAATTGGTCATTTTATTAGAAAATATTGCTATGAATCTATTTATTTTCAAAAATATCCTGAAAGAAAAAAAGATGGTTTGAATTTTGTACACTTAGAATTAAATGAACATGATTATTTACTTAATTTATTTCAATTTATGAGGTCTGAAAAAGATGAATTCATATATATGCAAAATCTCTTTTTAAAACATTTAAATTTGTCTTATGATCTGACTATTGTTGATAATGATGACGTTGATACTGCTAATACAGAACCTATTAATCCTGAACATTTAAAATTAGAAAAAATGTGGGATGATTATTTTGGACAAAAAGCTACAATAGCATTTGAAAAATTAGACAAATTGAAGAAAAGTAATCCTAAATTATATGCTGAATATGAAGAACAATATTATAAGAATTTAAAAAAGAATAATAATTTAAACTATAGTAATCTTTCAGAAATTAATGGACTAATCAATGATTTATCATTGGACTTTACTTTTGGTGCATATTATTTATCTGGAATTGATTTATCTATACACAATATACCATATTGTTTTTATAGTTCTGATGTTGAAAGTATTTTAGCTATTGAACTTAAAGAATTTATTTCTGATAAACATCATACTATCAAAAAATGCAAAAATTGTGGTAAATATTTCATTCCAGAAAATTTGAGAGATATTAAATATTGTAATAATATTTTTAAAGATAATAAGACTTGTAAACAATTAGGCAAAGAGATAACATATAAAAATTCATTAAAAAATGATAATTTGCTTGATATGTACAGAAAAAGATATCTCTCTTTGGCTAGCTCTGTTTCTCATTATGGCACTGAAAAGGCTATTGAAAGGTTTGAGAATTATAAAAAATATGGGGCTATTATGAAGAAGAAATATTTGAGTAAGGAAATTAACAAAAAAGATTTTGAAGAATGGATAAATAGTACAAAATGCTAAAATTTTGCTATTTGATTGACATTTTATGTTAATTGATGTATAATTTGTATATAGTGCAAAAGCACGATAATAAACTTTAGGAGGTAAACATTATGAAAGAAAAACGGACAATTTTAACACCATCAATTGATTGTTATCAGAATCCGTTTCTACCCAAAGGATTCACTTATGTAACAGGAGAATGGAATACTGGTTTCGTCATTTCAGATGAATTTGGTAACAAATTTACTTGGGTTCCTGTAGGCTGGTTAGAAAATAATGGTACTTTAGATGGTATTTCATTTGATTCTAAATTTGGTTTAAGGAACTGGTACAACTATGACTTTTCTCAGAATGGTTGGCACGAAACTGTTCCAAAGAACATTCTTGAAAGCATCAATGAATGGGGTGGATTTTACTTTGCTTGCTATACTGCTTCCATCGAAAAAGGAAATGTAGTATTTAAGAAAGGAAATCTTCCATTAATTGAAATGACCTACAATGAGGCTGTAGAGTATGAGTCATCATTTCGGACAAATACCGAAGATGTCAATCATTGTCTTATGCTTGGCTCTGCTTATGATTCATTATGTCAGTGGATTATTCAGAGTGGAACTAAAACTAGAAATGAAATCTTGGACGATTCAACATATTTAGGTAACTATGCTAACAATGAAAAATATCATTCTAAAGTAGAATCAGTTGAATTACTTCCAGCAGGGCTTAATGAAGATTGGTGCATTAACAACATTTATGACTTAGCAGGTAATGTAGTAGAATTTACTCAAGAACAGCATAGTAACGACCGTATTGTTCTTAGAAGTGGGAACTACCGTGTTGTAGGAAGATATTATCCTATTGCTGATCGTTACTTTAGAGAACCACCTACCAGAAAAGTCAATCTTGCAAGTTTTCGTTCTATGTTATTTCATAAGTAATCGAAAAGAAGGTAAATTGCTAATCAAATAGCAATTTACCTTCTTTTATTAAATCATTTATGCTTTCTATATATTTAACATTTTCATTATCCCACTTTTTCTTTCCAGTATTAACACCACAAAAATTTATATGTGCATTTTTACTAGCTTGATAATCATTTTCAGAATCACCAATTAAAATAACTTCTTCTTTTTTTACATTATATTTTTTTATAATATTCAAAATAGCCTTTTCATTTGGTTTTTCTGCATCTACATATATAAAATCAAATAAATCTATATACTTATTTAATTTTCTTTCAGTCTTTTCTTTAGTCGAATTTGTTACTATTCCTATGATTATATTAAATTTCTTTATATCTTCTATAATTTGTTTAATATCACCAATATACTCATATTCCAATTTTATATTATTATACTCATTAATAAATTCAGATATATCTTTAGCATTATACCAATACCTGATGCATTCTTCAAATTTATGCTTTCCATATAAATTAATAAAATCTGTTTTTTTTAAACTCATATTATAAACTTTCTTTCCTGCCAAACTTGTCTTTTTATATGCTGTATCAATAGTATAAATTAGAGTATCATCTACATCAAATATAATAATTTTAATATTTTCATTCATTATTAATACCTTTCACTTTATTATTTTAAGCATATCTTCTCTAATTATTTTTAATTCTTCATTTGCTATTTTATAGCATATTTTTTCTATTTCTTTTATAGTTTTTCCATCTTTCAATCTCAAATTATTATAAGTATTTTTTATAAAAAATCTATCTTTTACAGGATTAATATTTTCGATATCTTTTATTCTGATATTATGTAAAGGAATCTTTTCTGTAAAAATTATCTTTTTTATTATTCCTATATCTTTTATTTTGCAATAATCCATAGTTTTACCATTTTTATCACAAATTTTATAATGATGTGATATTCCTTTATTTTTTATAATGTCTTCTTGCTCTTTTGAAATTTTAGCCATTAAAATAATTAAATTTTTATCGAGTTCATCCAATCTTTTATTATCTTTTAATACAGTTGTCCATCCATCAATTCCTATTCCGTGATAAGTAAGGACTGCTAATGTATTGTAAATTTCATCATTATTAAGATTTTCCAAATCACAAATAAATACTGCTTTTGTCTCTCTCGCAATCCCTTTTAATTTAATTTCATTAAGATATTTTTCTTGGCAACAATGCAATGCTACATATCTGTCGGAATACATAATCTTTTCTCCTTATTATCTACACGGTTTTTTAATTGTAAAAATTCTTCATATGTTGTTCCATATATACCAAATACGCATCTTGGTTTACCATGAAAATCAGAGCCACCCGTTGTTAATAAATCAAATTCTCTTGCCAAATTCAACAATTTTATTTGTGAATCTTTATTATTTAATCTATGTCCTACTTCTATTCCATCTAGTCCAGCACTTTTTAAATCTATAATTGCATTAAATAAGTCTTCCATGCTTAATTCTTTGCCATCTTCATTAAAATTTCTAATCCATGCAGGATGAGCCAAAATCGTTACATATCCAAGTTTGTTACACTCTTCTATTACATTTTTTATATCCAGCCAATTATTATTTTTATATCTATCTTTTCTTGGTAATGAAACTACATACTTTTCTTTTGATTCTTCTAAAGAGATATTTAATATATTTGCCACTTCTTCTGCAAGAGGAGTTCTAGTAAATTGTTTTTTAGGTAAAGTCTTTTGTAAATTTGTATCATTTATTGAATATATTTTGTCAAAGCTCCTTATGTCTGACAGTTCTGCAACTGTACTTTTTAATTCTTTATATTTATTAAATATATATTCATTCACATTCTTATTTGCTAGACTAATAAAGTCAAGAAATTCTCTTTTAAAATTATTAGCATATATTAATAAGTGCATTTTTATTTTAGGCTCATTATTCTCTACATATACACAACTAACCTCTGTTCCTTGAAAAGGAATCTCAACAGAATTTTTATTAGCAAATTGCTTAATTTCATTAAAGTTATTAGTTAAACAATTGTGATCTGTAATAACTAATCTATCTATTCCTTTTTCTCTTGCTTTTAAGATTAATTCTGAAGGTGCTATCCATCCATCTGAAATATTAGTATGAGTATGAGTATCACAATATATATTATTTTTTTCTAATTCTATGTTTTCACATCTATCTTTTATATATGCTCTCGCAGAAGATGCTGGATATAACTTTTCACATCTATCTAATTTTGTTTGTATTTCTAATAATCTTTTTACAAGTTCGTATTTATCCTCTTTAAATAAAAATGAAGTTGAGTCTATCCAACTTGTATATGTACAATTATTGGGCATATATATAATTCTTCTAATTTTTTTGTCTGGGTCTATTTCCTCTAACGATCTATCCACATCTACTTTTATTTCTCCATTTTCAAGCATATATAAATGTGAATCAGATTTCTTCTGAAAATATTTCACTTCATATCCTTTTTTCTTTAAAAATTCTACATATTTCAATACATCTATCGTAACATCTCTATTATTTTTCGAGAAATTATTGTCTAATTCATAACATCTAGGTATTCCACTTGACAATCTAAAAATAAACCTTTTTACTCCTAAATCAATTCCATTTTGTAAATACTTATTAAATTCCTCTAAATCTTTACTTCCATCATTATCTAGGTAACATGAGAATCTTACATCTATGCCTGCATCTATTATATTTTTCACTAGTTCATAGCTCAAACCTGAATAATTCATAATTTTTGCATTAATGCTAGGAATTATGTGTGCCACACTTATTGAAATATCTGTTATTCCAACATCTTTTAAATGTTCATAAAGTTTTTTGGCCTTTCCATTATATTTTACAACTTTTCCTAAATTCAGTCCATTAGTATGTAATCTTCTAATATTAGGTATTACTTTTGAAACTTTTTCTACCAGTTTTAAAAGTTCAATTGGAAATAAAGTAGGTTCTCCTCCAGAAAAAGAAGCTATTTTTATTTCAGCATCTCTACAAAATTGCAATAATTTTTCTAAATTCGGATTATTTAAATCAACAAATCCCCCAGAATCTGGAGTAAAAGTTATTCCATTATAGCAAAAATTACATCTTGCATTGCATATAGCAGTACAGGTTATAGTTAATACGGCTTTTTTACTAACAATATAATATAAACCATTACTTTTTATAATTTTAACATTTTTATAAAATACATTATCAATTGTTATTCCTTCCTCTCCAATATACATTGGCAATTTATCATCTGGAATATCAATATTATCTAAACTTTTTATATTAACATCTTTCATTTCATTCTCTCCAATTTACAATTCTACTTCTCCATTTACTAATTTATTTTCTCTATTGTTTTCAGGTTCAAACTCGTAATCTACAAAATTTAGTTTTTCTATCGTTTCTCCTAAAATTTCATTAGCAATTTTATAGGAAATTTCACTATTTGAAATTTGACCTTTTAAATGTGCATCTATCCCAAATAAAACTTTTATATTATATTCTGATAATATTTTCCAAAACAGTGTATTAGGGTATCTTATTCTCGACTTTGCCAATTCAACTTGTTCTCTTTCAGTACCTCCTCCCAATTCATTCTCTGCTTTTACATACTCTCTGTATATTTCATTTAGATTTATCTCCATTGGAACTTGATATTTTTGTGCCAATTCGCATATTTGTCTTGTAATAAATTCTTCTTTTTCTCCAAACTCTCGTCTATATTTTAAAAACAAATCAGGATGTGCAATTATATCAGGAAGTCCTTTCTCCAATGCTTTACCTATTAAAGATACATATTGTATCATTTCTTTATCAGTCATCTCTTGTTTTGAGCTAAAATACTTAATTTTTCCTTGATTGTCAAACACAAAATGTTGACCTAATACCATTTTATCAACCATACTTTTTATTTTCAAAATATGAGGTATTTCTTCTGGCATATATTCAAACTCAAATCCTGTCTCTATATTTATTATTCCTTTGTATTTATCTTTTAGTTTTACTATCGATTGTAAATATTCATCAATTTCATCATATGACATTCTTACATTTGTTTTTGTATCTTTAGTTTTCATAAAAGGCATATGATCTGTAAAAGCAAAAAACTTTATTCCTCTTTCAAATGCCTCTTTTACATACTCCTCATCTTCATAATCCTTTTCAGCATGTCCACATCTTTCTGTATGTGTATGATAATTAAAATTTTGAATATATTCCATATCTTTCTATACTAATTTTTAAGTATACTTCCATCTCCTTTTATTTTTATAATTTAAATTTTTCTTTTATTGTCTTTGCTACAATATCAGCTGAAATATTTGTATTATCAATTTTTATGTAATTTTTTTCTTGTATCTCATTTTCTCTAGAATTAAATCTATATTTCTCTACTGATTTTAGTAAATCCTTTTCACTCCATTCTAAATTTCTTTTTGATGCTTTATTTTCTAATCTATTTTCGGTCTTGTTTCTCTTTAATCTTTCTTCTAAACTTGATTCTAATTCTACTATATAGATTTCAGCATTATTCTTTTTAAAAATATTTATAAATCTATACATCATATTCCAATCTTCTTTAGAATCAAAATCCCAAGTTGTAGTAAATATTATTCCATCTTCATTACTTTTGGCAAACTCTTCAAATATTTGTACTCTAAATTCTTCATTTAATTTTCTAAATGAATCTCTACTGTAATCAAAAATTTTCGTTAATAATTCTATTGTCATATGATTATGTAATAATTTTAGATTAGTAATTTTTACTAATTCTTGACCAACCGTCATTTTTCCAACTGCTTGAGGACCTGTAATTAATACAAATTTCATTTTTTCTTCACCTCTCCTTTTATCTTTCTAAATAATATTCTTCACTTTCAAAGTTTCTCTTGCCATCTAAACTTGTAAATTTACCTTTCCCTTTATATTCAAACCCTACTTTTCGAATTACACTTCCAGAAGCTCGATTTTCTTTAGCATATCTACATAAAAATTTCCTTATTCCTACTTCTTTTATTAAGAACTCTGTTACGGCTTTTAAAGATTCTGTCGCATACCCTTTTCTCCAATATTCCTTTCCCAATGCATATCCTATTTCATAGCATTCATCATCATGTTCAGTTTTATTGGCAGAAATAGAACCTATCAAACTCCCACTTTTTTTTAGTTCAATTCCCCAATTATATACATCAAGCTTTTCATATTTTGAAATACATTTTTGCAACCATTCTTCTGTTTCCTTTATATCTTTTTGGTAGTTCCACACCATATATTTTGCAACCTCTGGATCACTTATCCAATTTTCAAATATTTCTTTAGCATCATTTTCATGAAATCTTCTTAATACCAATCTTTTTGTTTTTATTTCTTCAGTCCCTATATGATTAATTTCCATCTTTATTAACCTCCACAAATTTACAAATCTTTTCAATAGTGTCAAAATTGTGTATGTTCATTTTTGCTAAGTCTATTTCAACTCCAAATTCTCTTTCAATAGTAACAACTAATCTTATAAACATTAATGAATCAAATTCATCTTTTATGCAGAAATCATCCCTATATTTCTTTTTTCCTATTTCATTTACAATATTCCTTACTCTAATATTTATATTTTTATCTATTTTTTTATTAATCTGTACTATATCTTTATTTTCACAAAAGTTATAGCAATAACAATTCCTATCATCTAATATAAATCCATTTAAAACAAATAATGCTTTTAATTTTTCATTTTTTAAATTATAAATATATTTAGCTACAATATTTTTTTTCTTTTTCTTTGCAATTTTTTTTATATATTCAATAACATTTTTTCCTATATTTCTTCCTTCAACTTTACATGATATTGCAAAATATTTTATTTCAATTGTGTCCTCACTTTCCTTTATAATCGCAGTTCCGACTATTCCATAATCTGCAAATATATCTGTCATTTTTATAGAAAAGATGGTATATTCTTCATTTTTGCTTATTTTATTTAATTCTTCAACTGTTAATATTTTATTATTTAAATTCATTTGATTTGTTCTTGATAATAGTTCATTTATTCTATAAAATTCTTCTTTTTTAGCTATATCTATACTTATTTTTATATTACAATATTTTAAGAATTCTTCTTTTGACATTTGTTCTTCTGTCTTTTTTCTTTCTTCAAGTATTTTATATATTTTATTTCTATTTTTTGCTTCATCCGTTAATACACTATCATCATTTAAATATTGCTTTAATAAATCAATATCTTTAACATTTAAGACTTGTAATGTAGGTATATAATACAATGCTTCTGACAATTCTATATCTGAATCATCTATAAATAGCATATGCTCTACAGATATATTTAATTTATTGGCTAAATCTTTGATAGCTTTGTATTTATCATCCCATGAAATATAGCATTTGTAAAAGTATTTTTCTATTCCCAGTTCCACAATTTTGTTATAAGCTTGTTCATAATTATTTTTGCTAGCAATTGCTAGTACTACTCCTTTTCCAAAGGCACTTTTAATATATTCACTTATATTTTCATTTAATTTTACATCGTCATTTGCATCTAATGTTCCATTCCAAATTGTATTATCTAAATCGAAAACAATACATTTTACCATTTTATTTCCTCAATTTCTTTTTTTATTCTTATTTCCTTTTTTAAAATATTCTCTGTTATTCCGTTTATTTGATCTAATTTAATTTCTTTATTTAAGAAATATGATTGTACTAAAATACTTCTTAATTTTGTCCAATCCATCGACATTAAAAATATACACTCACCTATTTCTCTAATTTTTATATTATTTAATTGCTCACTTAAATAATATAAATAATAAGCAAATCTTTGTCTATTCATTATAATATTTCGTAATCCTTTATCAATAGGAGCTTTAAAAACCATTTCAAAATCTAATCCTAAATACTCTTTTTGCAAATCTATTTTTATTACTTTTTTAAAAAATGTTTTCATTTCAATAACAGATTTTTCATCTAGTATCTGTGTTTTTAATTTACTATAATTAAATTCCTTCTCTTTTATATTTGAAATGTCTAAAACTACCATCCTAGTAATTGCATTTAATAAAACTTTATATTCTATTTCTTTATTATATAAATTGTACCAAACATCAATAATCTGGGCTTTTTCTCCTTTTTTTTCTGTTATAACACATGAATGTGTGCCTATATATTTTTGAAACCCTTTATCATATTTATATTTAAAAGTATCTAATTCAACAATAAGAATGTTATCGTTGTTACATTTTTCTGCTATAATTTTATCGATTTCATTTATTTCTAACTTTGAGCTTACTCCAAAATCTTTGAGAACAATTTCGTTATTTCTATCCTTATTTTCATAAATAGTATAATTTATATTAAAATCTTGTTTAAGTTTTTCATATTTATTATCTATTCTCTGCATTAGTCCCTTGCCTAAAGTTTCAGCATTTTCATCAAATTCAAAATACCATAAATTTGAAAATATTTTTCTTATATCAACATTTTTGTTTTTTAGTACAATTTTTAAATTATCGTCAATACAATCATATCCTTCAGTATGTTTTACTTCCATAACATTCTCCTCATTACCATAATTTTAAAGTTATATTATTGGTAAAATATAGAAATATTATACCATTGTGTTTGTCTTATGTCAACTTCTTTTAAGAATTTTTCTATTTATAATCTTATATTATTCTCCATTCATAATTTCTCTTAATTCCTTTAAATGTTCTCCCATTATATCTCTAAATTCCACCTCTAATGTATTATTAGTTTTATTGTAACAAATTTGTAGCAAATCTAACTTTAATAACGAATTATTATAAAATTTAAATTTAACCCTATCATCATTTATTAGTTTGTTTAATATATCTCTGAAAATTTTCATATTTATTTGTTCTTCATCTTTCTTTTTCATTATCAATCACCTTTTCAAATATTTTTATTATGCCCGTCGCTTAATGTCATAATATCACAAAGTTAAGGGTAAAATCAATATAAATTATAAAAAAGGTGGTACAAATTATGTCTGTTAGAAAATTAAATAATAATTTAAATGTTATTGGTGACAACTTAAGAAAATGCAGAAAAGAAAAACATTTATCACAAGCAAATTTAACAATGGAGCTTAATTTACTAGGAATTAATATGCATAAAAATGATATTTATATGATTGAAAATAATAAAAGAAGTGTCAAAGATTATGAAATTTGGGGCTTTATGAAAATCTTAAATATAACATATGATGATTTATTTGCTGGAATTGAAAATAAACTAGAGTGTTAAGAAACTGCCTCAACTATCATTTATGACTTTCTGAGGCAATTTCACATTTCCATTTCATTATCCTCAAACCACTTAAAACTACTAGAATTTTTATTTTTCAAATACCATTCTTTTATAGCCTGTTTTGATAAACTCTTTTTCCAACCTTTTATTTTTCTTGGATGTCTTATATTATTACTTTTAGCCATATTTGCTAATATATCAATTGCTATTAATGTAATAGAGTTATTATCCAACCTACTATAGTACCTATAATTATTGCTATAAAAATTGTCTTTATTTTTAATACCATATTTCTCTCCTTGTATTTTTCTTCTTGATGTATAAATTCGTTCATCTTGTCCATAATTGCTGTCTCTGCTTTCTCTATCAATTTTTCTTGTAAATCTTGCATAATGTCCTGTCTCTCTTGCTTGTCCTTTTTCATCGTTATTCTTATTTCGTTTATATTTTCTGTTACTTCTTTGTTCCAAACTATCATTTCTGTTATTATGTCTGGATCTAGTAACATATATTTCATTATAATTGGTGTTTGTATTATTTCCTGCTCCTTTGGTATATCTATTTTGTTCTTCTTTTTTAAATCTTCCATTGATGGCATTTTCCATCTCCTCCTTTAAATATTTTTTATCATTTAATTTATTGTCTCTACATTTCATTCCTTCCGGAATTGTATAAGTTATATATTTTCTATTTTGTGTCCATAAAACTTGATAACCTAATTTATTCATATTCTTGAAAAATTCAGATTTATTTTTGCTTTTTTCTAATGAATAGTCAATAGCATTTGCTAATTTTATTTTCCAACTTTTTCCCTTTAATGCTATTTGATATTTATTTTTATTATATATTCCTTGATATTCTTTCTTTTCTATTATTCTCAATCCAGCTTCTGCACAAAGTCTATCAGAATAATCTTTTACTTTTTGCATATCTTTTTTTGATTGGTTAAATTTTTTTCCATCTTCAAAATTAACAGAATTAATAATTAGATGATTATGTATATGCTCTCTATCAGTGTGTGTTACCACTAATACTTGAAATCCTTTAAAATAATTTGCAAGTTTAATTCCAATTTCATGTGCATTTCTATAATCTAATTCATCTTTTTTACTAAATGATTGAACAATATGTATATATTGCCTACCTCTGTCTTTATTATAAAATTCTTTAACAGATTTCATTTCTTCAAAACAACTATTAGCTACACAATCCTTTCCTGTTATTAAATCTGTATTTGTTTTATCTTTTCTTGTTACATAATTTATTATTGTTTTTAATTCTGATTTTGAATTAGTAAATTTAATAATTGCCAAATATTTTTCAACTCCTCTTTCACATTTTCTAAATTCACATTTGTTATACTTCCTTGATTACTCAATTTAGTCAATTGATTTATATTATTTCCTATTTTCCTTAATTGTGTTATTGCCTCTTCTAGTCCATTTATTACTATAATTTCTTTATCCATTGCAGTTTTTAATAAGTATTCACTCGTATTTAATTTTGATTTTTTTATTTTGCTTTTTATTTTGTTATATTCTTTTTCATTTACTCTAAAGTTAAAATGCTTATCTTTATTTTGTTTATTTTCTTTTTTCATAATCGACCTGCCTTTCTTTTTTTCCGGGGTTTGGTTCTCCCAATTCTTTATTATTAATCTCTATTTTCAAGTCCATTTGTATTACAAATGGGAAGCTTGCCTAAAATAAAGTAAAAAAATAAACCTGTAATAATTACAAGTTCTCATCTACATTCGCATATAAACTATTTAAAAATTCTTCCGAATATTCTCTGCTCATATACTTTTTATTTTTTATATTCTTTTTTATATCTTTATCATTTGAGTTAATAGGTATTTTACAATTTTGATAATCCTTTTTATCATTTTTGTTAATAGTATATTCACAATTTTGATAATACCTATTCATAACTCCTTTCAAAGGCATTATTTGTCTATTTTCGATTTCTTTTGAATTCGATTTATAATTCATATTTGTTTTTATGTAGTTCTTTTTCTTTAAAGAATTTATTATTCTTGATATACTTACTACTGTTATATTTAAAATATCAGAAAAGTAGTTATTAGTTGCAAAACAATATCCTTTATCTTTACTTAAATACATAATCATAGATAATATTATTTTTTCCTTGTCCGATAATTTGTTGTTTATCAAAATTTCTGATGGCATCCATAATCCTTTTAAATCTGATTTTTCCATTTTATTTCACATCATCTCCTATCAAAAAAAGACCAAGTATTAATTTACTTAGTCCATGACCTATTTATTTCAATTTATAAAGGAATAGTTACTTTTATTTTTTACTTAATGCAGTAAGCAAACCCCCTCATCTGGTATTCCATGTCCAGCATCTAATACTATTGTTTTTCCTGATACTGGTAAAACTACTGTTTCTTTTGTATCTAGCTTTGCTGTTGTAAACATAAATGCAAAAATTGAAAAACATGCTGCTATAGCCACTAATGTTATTCTCTTTTTATTTAAAACAACCATAAAAAAACTCCTAATATAAATATTTTATATATTATTTATATTAGGAATTTTATTTACTTATTCATCATTTAATATTATAAATTTATTTTATATAAAGTGCTGGACGAAAGCCACGTGTTGTATGTGTTCCTGTTGCAGCACCATATCCACGATAACAAGCAGGATTAACAGAAAAACTGTTTTTAAAACTTCCTCCATGAAGCATATATGATTCTGATTTGTTATTTGGATAAGAAGCTTCTTGGGTCCATTCCCATAAATTTCCTGCTGCATCATATATATTTTTCTTTTTTACATCTTCCGACATTGCTGTTGTGTTTATTCCATAATGATATTGTCCATCACTTGTTGTAAATTTTGATGTCATTTCTCCATTATCTGGATTTATCTCTGCATATCTTCCATTTCCTATAGTATATTTTACATTTCCATTATTATAATTTCCCCATGAACTTAATGATGTTATTATTCTATCATCACCACCAGCAATAAATTTCATCATAGCATCCCACATTGTTCCTGTTACCAATCCACTTTGTATATATTCTGTTTGATACATATCATTGCATAACTTTAGAGCAGTTTCATAATCTGCATGATAATATGGTATTTCTCCGGCTTTTTGCGTTATCTTTCCTGTTGATGTTTGATTTAATCCATTTCTTATTGAAAATTTTGAATTTTGCCAGCCAGATGCTGTATTTTGGCCAGCAAAATCTATTCCAGTTGATAATGTAATCTCACTTGTTCCAGCTTCATATCTCCCTATATAAAATCCACCATATTTTTGTATTTGTGGTAATTCTGCTGTATTAGTTTGTTTTTCCCAATTTGCATTCGCTTTACCTAAATCCATTTTTTTATAATTATTTGCTTCAACAGGTATCCATACAAATTGATTTCCTTTTAAATCAGAACTTTCTTTATTTATTGTTCCATCTTCATTATATACAACTCCCGCTGGAACATCACCATTTTCTTCATCTACATATTTATTTTGATCTTCCTTGTTATCTGATATTACTACTCCAGATGATATTGTTCCTCCCACATAGTAAAAATCATTAGGTACTGGTACTGTTTCACCATTTCCTGTTGCAACAGCCACAACACTAGCTACCTTTACTGACCTTTTAATTGTTTTTCCATCTTCCGTTGAAATATAAGCAGGTATTGTAGTATACCAACTTGAAGGCATCTTAACCTGTGTTCCAGCATTTTGTGGATTTTGAGCTGTATTTTCAGGTAATGTATTTTCATATTCAGCTAATTGTTTTTCTACTTCTTCCAAATCCTGTTGTTCCGCGATTTGAGAATTATTATATTCCCCTCTTGCTCTCTTTGTTTTTTCTATTATGCCATTTTCTCCAAACAAGATATTTATGCTTACACTTGCCAATATTAAAATTCCAATAATTGTTACAATTAAAGCAATTAAAGTTATTCCTTTTGAATTTCTTTTGTTTAATTTCATTTTTATTCTTCCTTCCATCTCACGTAATGCAATATATATTTTAAATCTATTGCTATCCTTCTTTTCTTCTATCAATTGCATAACTACTTCCCATTACAGATTTTGCCGCATGTTTTACTTGGGCTCCAACCTCTCCTATTTCTAGTATATTATGAAATCTTCCAACATCTGCAACAACAACTCCAATTGACAAAGAAGTAAGTGGAAATTGTTCTATTATTCCCTTTCTATTTGCAACTTCTATATAACCTTTTTCTCGATCTTCCTGTGTAAAAAACTTAAGAGATTTTGCATCAAATGTTGCAAGTATTTGTTGACATACTTTATCACAGTGTAAGTCCGGAATTATTCCTACAAAATCATCTCCACCTATATGCCCAATAAATACATTTTCATTATATGCACTATGTAAGCATTTGCATATTGTTTCTGCTGTGAATTCTATAATTTCGTCACCTTTTAAGAATCCATATACATCATTATATGCTTTAAAATTATCTAAATCTAAATATAACACTGAAAATGGCTCTCTATTTAATATTCTCTTTTTTAACTCTGCATGAATTTGTACATTTCCTGGCAATCCTGTAAGAGGACTGATTCTTCTATTTATTGTAAGTAATCTATTTAAATTTTTTATAGTATAATATAAATACTCTTCATCTACTGGTTTTTTTATAAAATATTCTATTGCTTCTTGCAATATTTTTACTCTATGAGATTTTTCACTATTTGAAGATACTACTATAACTGGAGTAATTGTATTATCTTCATCTGTTCTAATCTGTTTGCAAAGTTCTACAACATCTCTATCTACTGCATCTTCATTTATAATTATTAAAGATGGAATATTTTTTAACGCAACATCAATTTGCTCTGACTTGATATTTATAAATTTATATTCAGGGTCATTTTTAAATAATTCTCTAAAAACCAATATTGATGAATCATCATCATCTATTATATATACCTCTTGTACCATTATTTCCTCCCTTTTTCATTTGTTTTATTTTTTTTAAATGTTATTTTTTTATTTAATATTTCTGTTATTTCCTTTGTATCTATTGCTGGAAATGCATTTTTTAATCTATATACATATTTATATAATTTTCTTGTAATTTTATTTCTTCTTTTTTCTAATTCAACTACTGTTTTATTTACTTCTTCTGGTACCTTTTGTTTGTTAAGTTTCGAAGATTCTTTTATTTCCTTTAGCTTATCTTTTATTTCATTATTTAAATCTTTAACTTTTTGCCATGCTGGTTTTATATTTATAACCTTTATTATGCTTATAATTGTATCAATTATAATTATAGTTATTGAAATATAAATTATATTTTTAAAAATATTTACATCCACCATATTTATTAAACTTAATATATATGGATGTATATAATTAATAAACCCTACACCTAGTAAACCCCAAAATATAGAATTTGTCAAGCAAATTCTTCCTTGAAAATTTATTTTATGATCTGAATAATCCCAATATTTTGTTTTAAAAACTTTTTCTAAAAATACTCCAACTACATATTCCCATACTGTAAGTACAAGCATTGATACAAAAAATAGTACAATTGTTTTTCCTTTTAATTGTCCCATAAATAGTAACATAATTATTGCTCCTGCTCCATATATAGGACATATTGGACCAATTAAAAATCCTGTATTTATAAGTTTTTTTTCACAAAAAGACCTAAAAATTGATTCTAATATCCATCCTAAAAAGGAATATATCACGAAATATGATAATACTTGAAAAAAACTCATTAAATTTTCCCTCTTTTACGTTTCACAGCCCTCTATTGCCTAGAGGGCTGATTTTTATTTTTTTGTCAACTTAGCTTTTGCTTGCTCTGTTGCACCATTTATATTATATACTGTTATTTCTATTCTATTTTCACCTTCTTCTAAAGGGAATTCACATTTGTATTCTTTTTCGTTATCTTTTGCTTTCATTGTAAATGATTTATTATCTGATGTTCTTTTAATTACAACTTTATCTATTCCAGATTCATCTGTTGCTGTTATAACAAAACAATCATCACCTTTTGATATTTGTATTTTTGGTTTTGTTGTACCTATTATTTTTTTAACCTCTTTTGTTTCATTTCCATTTTCATCTACTGCATAAACAGTTAATGTATGTTCCCCTTTTATAGCCTCTATTTCTGTTTTATATTGTGTATCATTTACTTCTACTTCTTTTTCTTCCTCATCATCCCAATTATATTTTATATATGATATTTTTTCTTCTGATGTAAATGAAATTGATATGTTATTTCCTGATAATTTTATTTCTATATTTACATTTCCACTTTGAGCTGTTTTTGTATATGTTTTATTAACTTCTTGTGTCATGTTATTTATATCTTTTGCAATAACATGAAGTGTATTTTCTCCATTTGGTATATCTAAAGTTTTTTCAACATATTTTCCACCATTTCCATTTATTCTATTTTCTTCTTCATTATTCCAATAATATATAACATTGTCTATAATTTGACCATGCATTACTTTTAATATTAATTGGTCTTCATTTTTATTTTCTAAAACAATTTCCGGTTTTGTTGTTGGAACTTCTTTTTTTTCGTTATTTTTATATAATGCATATGAACTACTAGCTGTAATAAATATTCCAAATATTATTAATATTATAGCAAAAAATTTTATTACTGTTTTTATATCTTTTTGACTACCTTTATTATATTTTCCTTTGTTACTTATATTTTCCGTAGATAATATTTGATTCATGTTTTCACCTCTTTTGTTTTAGAGCACTTAGCTCTTACAGTAAAAATTATACCATATACAAAAAGAAACTGCAATATTTTATTACAGTTTCTTTATTTTATTATAATACAAATTTCTTTATAAGAACTACTCCTCCAGCAATTGTAATTAATACTGTTACTCCTAGTATTATAAATACTTTTTCTTTACCAGTTGAAATTGATAACATTACTGGTGCGTCATCTATATCATCTTCACCATCTTTTTTATTGTTTGGTGTTGAATCTCTATCCGGTACACCTTTATCATTATAGTCTTCAGAAATTTCTGCAATGTTTGTTTTTAATCCCATATTATTTTCATTATTTACCCATGTTAATAATACTTCAACATCTGCATATTCTCCTGGTTTTAATAATGTATTTTCTAATAATCTTGTTGTAATTACATTATTTCCTTTATCTGTCCAACCTGGGTTGTCACTTGCAACAAATTTTAATCCTTCTGGTATATAATCTGTTACTTCTTTTGCATAACCCTCAATGTCACCTTCATTTATTACTCTTATTGAATATTTAAATTTAACTGTAACATCTTTTAATTTCTTTCTATGTAATTCAACTTTTACTATTGCTTCTGGATCATCATATGGTTGATGTCCTGTGTTTGTTACTGTTTGTTTTCCATTTTCAATTACTATTGCTTGTGTTACCCATTTTCTTAATGCCAAGTCAAATTCAACTAATTTAACATATTCTTTGTCTTGGTCATCTTCACCTTCATTCCATTTATCTGGAATAGAGTCTTCATCATCTACTTCATTTCCGTCTTCATCTGAATCGTCTGATATTTGTGCTGCATTTACTAGTATTTTCTTTGAACTATTTGGTTCTACTACTTTAAATGCAATTTTTACTTCTTTATAATCTGGATTTGTATCTGAAATATCTTTGCTTGTATCAAATGCTTTTATTAAATTTGGATTTTCTTTTAGGCTAGAATCTTGTTTCATTCTTTCTTCACCTTGTTCTTTTGATAAGTAATCTGTTGTAATTTTTACTGCATCTTTTACATTTGTTGTCTCTTTTCCATCTTTATCATACATTACCCATCTCATTTCTTTATTTAAGCTATTTTCTGGTAAAAATTCTAATCCTTCTGGTAAATCGTCTGATACTTTGCTTGCATATCCATTAATTTCACCTTCATTATATACTCTTAATGTATATGTTACTATATCTTTTGTTGTAACCTCTACTGGTTCTTTTGTATGATTATATTTAATATTTCCATCTTCTCCCATTTGAGGTACAGGAATTCTTGTTGTTACTTCTTTATCATTTACAGCTGTAATAAATTTTCTTAATGCTAAGTCAAATTTTTTGATTATTACTTTTTCAAAGTCATCATCATCTTCTTGACCTGGTATATAGTCACCTTTTTCATCATCTTTGTATGAAGGTAAGTCTTTGTCATCTGGTAATTTTACATTGTCTTTGCTTGAATCTCTATCTCCTATTTCTTTATGTTTTTCATCTTCATATATTGATATATCTGCTATATTTGTAACTTTTTCTCCTGTTTTTGCTGTAGATTTTACTTTACACATAATTGGAACATCTTTATAGTCTAATTCAATTTTTCCGTTTTTTTCTACTGCTGCTTCTATTAAATATTTATCATCTGATAAGTATTTTGTTGTAACTGTTCTTCCATCTTCACTTACTTCCCATCCATATTTTTTGTTAAAGTCTCCGTCAACAAATTCTAAATATTCTGGTAAGTGATCTTTTATTTGTGCTGCATATCCTGCCATACTTCCTTCATTGTATACTCTTAACATATATACTACATAGTTTCCTTTTTGAACTTGTACTGGTTCTTTTGTATGGTTATAAATTGCAGTTGTAATTAATTTTCCATTTTCATCTTTTGTATTTAATTTACTTGTATCTACTTTTGGAGCTCTTGTATATGTTCCATCTTCATTTTTCATATATTCAGTATTTTCAATTGTTTCATCTTTGCTTACAGCAACTATGAATTTTCTTAATGCTAAGTCAAATACCCCTGGAACTATATTGTCATAATCTTCGTCATCTTCATATTTTTTCCATTCTTTTGGATTTGAATCTCTATCATCTACATCATTTCCATCTTTATCAGAATCTTCAGAAATACATGCTTCATTTCTTATTATTTTTCCTGTTGTATCTTCTGTTACAACTTTTAACATTACAGATACTTCTTTATAATCAATTTCTTGTGTTTCTTTATTAAATGCTTTTATTAAATTATCTTCTGATACTTCTTTTGATAGATAATCTGTTTTTATTTCTAATATTTTTCCGTTTGCATCTATTTTACTACTATCATATATCCATAACATGCTTTGGTTAAACTTAATTGCAGCTTTTTCCTCTGCTGTTAATGTTGTATCAGCATCTAATTCATCTGCTTGCTTTGTAGAATATATAAATTCTAATCCTTCTGGTATATCTTCTGTAATCTCAGAAGCAAAACCATCTATGTCACCTTCATTGTAAATTCTGAATGTGTATTTTACAATGTCACCTTTTTTAACTTGAACTGGTGTTTTGTCTAAGTCATAATCTGCTGTTGTTATTAAATTTCCATTTTCATCTTTTGTATTTAATTTACTTACATCAACATTTTTAATTCTTTCTGGAACTTCTTGGCCATTTACTTCTACTATTCTTTTAATTAATTTTAAGTCAAATGCTTTTGGTTTTAATACAACTTTTTCAAAGTCGTCATCATCTTCTTGACCTTCAAAATAATGATCTTTGTTATTTAAATCTGTTGAATCATTATTTGTATAACCATTGTCTGTTGTAACTAAGCTTCCTGACACATTTGTATTTCCTGGAGTTGAATCTCTATCTGTTTGTCTTCCTGCTTCATCAACTTGATCCTCAATCCAAGCAATATTTGTAAGAACTTTGTTATTTTCTTTGTCAGCTTTTGCTGTTACTTTACATTGTATTTCTATTGTTTCTGAATTTTCTACTAATTTTCCTTCTTCATATGCTGGTAAATTAGTTTCATTTCCATCTTTTCTTTTTAATGTTAACTTATTTGTTGTTTCATTATAGGTATCTTTTTCAAAATTTCCACTTACAACACTTACAAATTCAAGACCTGCTGGTAATTGGTCAACAACTTTTGTTGCTCTTCCTGCCATATTTCCTTCATTATATATTGTTAATTTGTAATTTACTAAACTTCCTTCTTCAACTTCTACAGGGTCTTTTTTGTGGTTATATGTTGCTGTTGTTCCTGTAAGTAATGAATCTTCTTTTACATCTGGTACCCTAGAGTTATTTCCATCTAATATTGTTGTATTTGAGTTATTTGTAATAGATACTATATATTTTCTTAATGCTAAATCTACTTTTCTTGTATCTTGTTCTAATATTACTTTTTCAAAGTCGTCATCATCTTGACCACCTTTAAAGTATTTTGTGCTATCATTTAATTGTTCTTTTGAATAATTATCTTTTCCTGTATATCCAATATCAGTTGTTTTTAATTGATCTGCAGTTTTTGTATCAATTGTTGATGGTTCTGAGTCTCTGTCTTCTCCTTTTTGATTTGTAATTACAGTATTTGTTGATGCATTAACTTCTTCTGCAATCCATGCTAAGTTTGTTAAAATTATATCACTTTGTGTACTTGCAGTTTGTGTTACTTCACATACAATTGAAACTGTATCTTTATCTAAATTTGTTCCATCAAATGCATTTATATTATTTGTTCCATCTGTTACTAATGTTACTTTATTATTTGCATCTACAGATATTTGGTACACATTTCCTTTTTCTGATGTTACTGTTCCTGTTGTATCTAATTTTAAACCAGTTGGTAATTGATCAGAAATTTTTGTTGCTCTTCCTGCAACTTCGCCTTCATTATATATTGTTAAATTATATGTAACTTTACTTCCTGTTTTTACTTTTACAGGATTTTTTCTGTGATTATACTGAGCTGTTGTTTCTTCTCCAGATTCTAATTTTGTTGTATTAGGATTTGGTATTCTTGTTTCATTACTATTTGTTAATTCATGATCATCTACTTTTGTTATATATTTTCTTAAAGCTAAGTCAAATTCTTTTTCTTCACCTTTTTCAATTATAATTATTGGTTGTGTTCCTGTTATATCTGCTATATTTGTATATAATGTTACAGGGTTTATACCTTTATAATTTGAATTTTTTGCATTTTCTATTGCTGTATTTATTAAGTATTTATATAAAGCAACTGCTTGTTCTTGTCTTTGTGGTCCTTCATCATTTGAACCTTGTCCATTTGGTCTGTAATCATTTAAACTTGTATAAGTTGTTGTTGTATCTGTTACATAACTTAACCAGCTTGCATTTTCTAATAAATTATATTTAGTTTCATCATAGTTTGTAAAATACCAGATTACAGCTTGTTGTACAGCAATTATATCATCTTCGGTAATTTTATAATTATAATCACTATATTGATTTACAGTCTTTTCTAATGCTTTTGTCATTAATTCTTCTTTATAGCTATCTTTATTTGCATCTTCTCTTAAATATACTAAATCAGCTACAGAAAGTATTGCATCATAACATGTAACTTCTGTTCCTGCTATTTTTGTATTTGCTGTAGGTAATATTCTATTTACTTGACCATTTAATGTTGCATCTGATCCATAATTTAGAATTGTTTCTTTTTCAGTTCTCATATTAAACGCATTTACGTAATTATGGACTTCAGTATCTGCAACACCTGTTGTCATATTTCCTAATCCTCTACCTGCTCTTGCACAATATGCGTCTTTCCAATCATAGCCTGAAGCTTTGTTACTTCCCTTATATTTAACTATATTCCATATTTGTGATCCTCGGTTCGTTGGGTCTCCTATGGCATATCCCCATCCTGATGGTCCTTTTTGGATTATTCCAAAATAAACTGAAACATCAGCTGCAAATACTTTGCTTGTTAATGCTAATGATATTAACACCAACATGCTTATAATACTTAAAAGAATTTTTTTAACTTTCATTTTAATTAACTCTCCTTCTTTTATTTAATGACACATTTCTATATATATTTTACTATCTTATTATAATAAGTCAATACCGCTTTTTTAGCACTTTTTAATTAATTTTTTTGTAACATTTTTTATGCTACGGAACTATCATTTTCATTCCTAGCCATAAAAATGCGTCCTATATTACAATTATATTACATTTTCATTACAAAATCAACATTTTACGTAAATTAATTCGATTTTTACTTATTCCCCTAGCTTTGTATAATTTTTATCTGATTTTTATTTTATATAGAATATAATTTATCTTTTAAAATATAAATTATATAGGTGATTTTATGTATAAATTTTTTAGAATATTTATATCTTTTTTTATATTATTTTTTTTAGTTTCTTCTACAATTATATATGCAGATGATATAAATGAACCATTAAATGATGATTCATTAATAAATGATACAATTGTAGAAACAACCTCTAAACCAGACGAATTTCCAAATATAAATTCAAGAGCAGCAATTGTTATTGACAGAAATTCAAATACAATCTTATATGGAAAAAATGAAAAAGAAAAAAGAAAAATGGCATCTACAACAAAAATTATGACCTGTATAATTGTGTTAGAAAATGGTAACTTAAATGATATAGTTGAGGTTTCTAAAAAATCTGCTGGAACAGGAGGTTCAAGGTTAGGGCTTAAAACAGGAGATAAAATCACTGTTAAAGACTTGCTATATGGATTAATGTTATGCTCTGGAAATGATGCAGCAGTTGCACTTGCTGAACATGTTGGAGGAAGTATAGAAGATTTTTCTAAACTTATGAATGACAAAGCAGCTAAATTAAATTTGGAAAATACACATTTTGTAACACCACATGGTTTGGATAATGATGAACATTATACAACAGCATATGAACTTGCCCTTCTTTCAAATTATGCACTAAAAAATAAAGATTTTGCACAAATTGTGGGAACAAAGAGTTATACTGTAACAATAAATAACTATACCAAAACTTTATCAAATACAAATGAACTATTAGGTACATTAAATGGTATATATGGAATAAAAACTGGTTTTACAAATGGTGCAAATAGATGCCTAGTAACAGCTTGTAAAAGAGGAAATATGGATATAATTTGTGTTGTGCTTGGGGCAGATACAAAAAACTTTAGAACAAAAGATAGTATAAAATTAATTGAATATGTTTTTAAAGAATATGAACCTGTTAACTTAAATACTCTAATTAAAGAAAAATTTGATACATGGCAAAAAGAAAATTTAAACGATTTTTATATAGAAAAGGGAAGAACCCAAAATATTTGTTTAAAATATGAAATGCTTGAACATGAAATAATTCCATTAAAAAAAGACAAAATAAATAATTTGGATATAAAAATAAAATGTAAATCTTATTTAGTTGCTCCTGTTGCAGAAAATTATTTTCTTGGAACTATTGATATTTATTCAGAAAATAATTTAATTACTTCAACCAAGATTCTTACTTCATACAAAATTAATAGAAAGGGAATATTTGATTATTTTAATTATTTTAGCAAAAATTATATAAATATTTTAACAAATGTATAAAAATTAAAATTCATTAATTCAAATTTTAAAAAAGAACTTTTATGAAACATTTTAATTTATGTTCATTTAAGTTCTTTTTTATTTATAATTTTATAACAATTAACATTTAAAATTAAACATTTTCTTTTATGTAGTCAACTACATCTCCTACTGTTACAACTTTTTCTGCATCAGCATCTGGAATTTCAATATCAAATTCTTCTTCTAATGCCATTATTAATTCAACTATATCAAGTGAATCAGCACCTAAATCATCAATAAAAGATGCTTCCATTGTTACAGCTGTTTCAGCAACACCTAATTGCTCAACTATTATTCCTTTTACCTTTTCTAATACTTCTTCTGAACTCATTTGTGCGAGTTCACCTCCTCTCAAGTTTTAAAAATATTGTTGTATTTTTATCTTATAGTTCTTTTATAATATATGTTTATGTTTTTGTCAAGTATATTTATTAATATAATTAATTTTTATACTAACCGTTCAAAATTGCTATCATATTAGGTATTTAAATCACTTTTTATTGCTCTTTTACTCCCTTAATATTATTGCAATTTTTATTTTACCATAACTTTTGTCTTTTCAAATTCTTCAATCATTTTTGGTACCGCTTTATTTTGCACAAATTTTTCTGCTTGAATAATTGTATATTCAAATAATAATTCGTCACTACTTCCATGAGCTTTTACTACTGGTTTTTTTACCCCTAAAAATAATGCTCCACCATAAGATTTATAATCCATTGCTTTTGACATACTTTTTATTGGCTTTTTGGCTACTAAATATTGTAATTTTGTACATAAATTTTTTGTAAAACTCTCTGTTAGTGTTCTTTTTACAAATTTTCCTAATCCTTCAGCTGTTTTTAGAAAAACATTTCCTGTAAATCCATCTGTTACAATTGCATCTACTTTACCTGAAAATGCATCTCTACCTTCTACATTTCCTATAAAGTTTATATCTAATTCTTCTGATTTTTCTTTTAATAATTTATAGCTTTCTTTAACTAATTCATTTCCTTTAGTTTCTTCTGTCCCTATATTTAATAAACCTATTGCTGGCTTTTCTATTCCAAATGTATTTTTTAAGTATATTGTAGACATTTGAGCAAATTGCAATAAATTTATAGGCTTACAATTTGTATTTGATCCAGAATCTATTAATAATAATTGACTTTTATATGATGGCAAAATTCCTGCTAATGCTGGTCTATCTATTCCTTTTATTCTTCCTACTATTAATGTTGCTCCTGTTAATAATGCTCCTGAATTTCCTGCTGAAATAAATACATCTCCTTCATCTTCTTTTAGCATTTTAAATCCTACTACCATTGATGAATCTTTTTTATGTTTTATTGCAAGTGTTGGTGTATCTTCCATTTCTATAGTTTCTGTAGCATTTTTTATTTTTAATCTATCTGATATTTCTTCTATTTCTTTTCCATATAATTCTTTTACTCTTTTTCTTATTACTTCTTCTTTTCCTACTAGTATAACCTCTGCTTTTACTTTATTTATTGCATTTATTGCACCTTTTATATTGGCATCAGGCGCATTGTCTCCTCCCATTGCATCTAATATAATCTTCATTGTTTTTCCTCCTAAATGTTATTTAACTTTAAGCAATTTCTTTGTTTAAATATATTTATAATGTTTATATTTTATTATTGTTTTTATAAAAATGCAAGTAAAAAAACAAAAAAGATGCAATTTTCATTGCATCTTTTAATTAAATTCATAAATTATGCTATTATATCAGCAACAACTCCTGAACCAACTGTTCTACCACCTTCACGAATAGCGAATCTTAATCCTTTTTCGATAGCGATAGGTGTAATTAATTCGATTGTCATTGATACGTTATCTCCAGGCATAACCATTTCTGTTCCAGCAGGTAATTCAATAACACCTGTAACGTCTGTTGTTCTGAAATAGAATTGTGGTCTGTATCCGTTGAAGAATGGTGTATGTCTTCCACCTTCTTCTTTAGTTAATACATAAACTTCTGAAGTGAATTTTGTATGTGGATGAATTGTTCCTGGTTTACATAGAACTTGACCTCTTTCGATGTCTTTTCTATCAATACCTCTTAATAAAACACCAATGTTATCTCCAGCTTCTGCTTGGTCTAATAATTTTCTGAACATTTCTACACCTGTAACAACAGTTTTTCTTCTTTCTGTTGTAAGACCGATAATTTCAACTTCGTCTTGTAATTTTACTTGTCCTCTTTCTACTCTACCTGTTGCAACTGTTCCACGTCCTGTGATTGTAAATACGTCTTCAACTGGCATTAAGAATGGTTGGTCGATTGGTCTTTCTGGTGTTGGGATATAGCTATCAACTGCATCCATTAATTCTTTCATAGGTGCATATACAGGATCATTAGGATCTGTAGATGTACTTTCTAGAACTTTTAATGAAGATCCTTTTATAATTGGAATTTCGTCTCCTGGGAAACCATATTCAGAAAGTAAGTCTCTTACTTCCATTTCAACTAATTCTAATAATTCTGGATCGTCAACCATATCACATTTGTTTAAGTAAACAACGATATATTTAACACCAACTTGTCTAGCAAGTAAGATGTGTTCTCTTGTTTGTGGCATAGGACCATCAGCAGCAGAAACAACTAATATTGCTCCGTCCATTTGTGCAGCACCTGTGATCATGTTTTTAACATAGTCAGCATGTCCTGGACAGTCAACGTGTGCATAGTGTCTGTTATCTGTTTCATATTCAACGTGTGCTGTGTTGATTGTGATTCCTCTAGCTTTTTCTTCTGGAGCACCATCGATTTGATCATATGCTTCAAATTTAGCTTTTCCTAATAATGATAAATATTTTGTAATAGCTGCTGTTGTTGTTGTTTTTCCGTGGTCAACGTGACCAATTGTACCAATGTTAACATGTGGTTTATTTCTTTCGAATTTAGCTTTTGCCATTTTTAAATTCCTCCTTAAATTAAGTTAGCTATTAAGGTTTATTCCTTATGCTACTTTTTATATTTTAATTAAATTTAATAACTTAAGTTGTTGTTTGCATTTTATAACATTTTAGTTAAAAAAGCAAGCATTTTATACTAAATAAATTTATATTGTTTTATTCAGCTTTTTTTCTTGAAGCAACAATTGCTTCAAATACTGATTTTGGAACTTCTTCATAATGAGATGGTTCCATAGAATATGTTCCTCTACCTTGTGTTTTAGAACGTAAGTCTGTTGCATAACCAAACATTTCTGAAAGTGGGATGAATGCTTTAATTTCTTGCATTCCATCATTAGCTTCCATTCCTTCCATTCTACCACGTCTAGAGTTTACATCTCCAATAACATCTCCCATGTATTCTTCTGGAACTGTTATTTCAACTTTCATTATTGGCTCTAATATAACAGCTTTTGCTTGTCTACAACCTTCTTTGAATGCCATAGATGCAGCGATTTTGAATGCCATTTCTGAAGAGTCAACTTCATGGTATGAACCGTCAACTAATGAAACTTTGAAATCTATAACTGGGTAACCAGCAAGAATACCAGTTTCAGCAGCTTCTCTCATTCCTTGTTCAATTGGTTTAATGTATTCTTTTGGAACAGCTCCTCCAACAATTTTGCTTTCGAACTCTATTCCTTTTCCTGGCTCTAATGGTTCCATTTCAAACCAAACATCACCATATTGTCCTTTACCACCAGATTGACGAATAAATTTACCTTGAACTTTAACTTTATTTCTAATTGTTTCTTTGTAAGCAACTTGTGGTTTACCTACATTACATTCAACTTTAAATTCTCTTTTTAATCTATCTACGATGATATCTAGGTGTAATTCACCCATACCAGCAATGATAGTTTGTCCTGTTTCTTGGTTTGTATATGCTTTAAATGTTGGATCTTCTTCAGCTAATTTTGCAAGTGCAATTCCCATTTTTTCTTGAGCTGCCTTATCTTTTGGCTCAATAGCTATATCAATAACTGGTTCTGGGAATTCCATTGATTCAAGGATTATTGGATGTTCTGGATCACATAAAGTATTTCCAGTTGTAACATCTTTTAATCCAACTGCTGCTGCTATATCACCAGCATAAACTTTGTCTATGTCTTCTCTGTGATTTGAGTGCATTTGAAGAATTCTTCCAACTCTTTCTTTTTTATCTTTACTAGAGTTTAATACTGTAGAACCTGATTCTAATGTTCCTGAATAAACTCTAAAGAAACATAATTTACCAACAAATGGGTCTGTTGCAATTTTAAATGCTAATGCTGCAAATGGTTCTGAATCAGATGTTTTTGCTTCTGTTTCTTCTCCATCTAATGTTTCACCTTTAATATGGTCTATATCTAATGGTGATGGCATATAGTCAACTATTGCATCTAATAATTCTTGAACACCTCTATTTTTGTATGAAGAACCACATGTTACTGGTACTATTTTATTTGCTATTGTTCCAGCACGTAAACCTTTTTTGATTTCTTCTGCTGTTAATTCTTCACCTTCTAGGTATTTCATCATTAATTCTTCGTCTTGTTCTGCTACTGCTTCTATCATTTTATCATGATATTCATTAGCTAAATCTTTCATATCTTCTGGTATATCTGTTTCTTCTATTTCTTTTCCTAAATCATCTTTATGGATGAATGCTCTCATTTTTATTAAGTCTACTATACCTTTAAATTGGTCTTCTGCACCAATTGGTAATTGGATTGGAACTGCATTTGCTTTTAATCTATTTTTTAATTGGTCTATACAAAGCATAAAGTTAGCTCCTGTTATATCCATTTTATTTACATATACCATTCTTGGTACATTATATTTGTCAGCTTGTCTCCAAACTGTTTCTGTTTGTGGTTGAACTCCACCTTTTGCTGCAAGTACTGTTACTGCACCGTCAAGAACTTTTAGAGATCTTTGAACTTCTACTGTAAAATCAACGTGTCCTGGTGTGTCTATAATATTAATTCTGTTATTATTCCAGAAACATGTTGTACATGCAGATGTAATTGTTATACCTCTTTCTTGTTCTTGTTCCATCCAGTCCATTGTTGCTGCACCTTCATGAACTTCACCTATTTTATGTGTTTTTCCTGTATAAAATAATATTCTCTCTGTTGTTGTTGTTTTACCAGCATCAATGTGAGCCATTATTCCTATATTTCTTGTTCTTTCTAGTGGGTATGCTCTTCCTGCCATTTATATTTTCCCCCTTTCAATTTTACCATTTGTAATGTGCAAATGCTTTGTTAGCTTCTGCCATTCTATGTGTATCTTCTTTCTTCTTAAATGCTCCACCATTTCCGTTTACTGCATCGATTAATTCACCTGCTAATTTTTCAGCCATTGTTTTTTCATGTCTGTTTCTAGCATAACTAACTATCCATCTTAAACCTAAAGTTTGTCTTCTTTCTGGTCTAATTTCTAGTGGCACTTGGTATGTTGCACCACCAACTCTTCTTGCTTTAACTTCAAGAACTGGCATTACATTTTCTAATGCTGCTTCAAAAACTTCTAAAGGATTTTTTCCTTCTTTTTCTTTTATGATATCAAATGCATCATATACTATTTTTTGAGCAACTGATTTTTTACCATCTAACATTATATTGTTTACTAATTTTGTAACAACTTTGCTGTTATATATTGGATCTGGTAATACATCTCTTTTTGCTATAAATCCTCTTCTTGGCACTATTCTTCCCTCCTATTCATCACATTTCATGTCTCTCATTTCACATTTTTAAATCTGTGACAATGAAAATATAACATAAATATGCATTTTTATATTTTTATTTCTGCACATTATGCAGAAAGGTACTCAAAAAAGCTTTTTTAGCTTTTCCGTATAGCACTTATCTATTCTAAATTTAAGTACCTTAATTTAGACAAAATAACAAGCACTATTTTTTGAACTAATAGCCTATTAGTTTATAAAATATTTATTTAATTTTATTTTTTAGGTCTTTTAGCTCCATATTTAGAACGAGCTTGCATTCTATCTTTAACACCAGCTGTATCTAATGTTCCTCTTATGATATGGTATCTAACACCTGGAAGGTCTTTTACCCTACCACCTCTTATTAATACAACACTGTGTTCTTGTAAGTTATGTCCTATACCTGGAATATAAGATGTAACTTCATAACCATTAGAAAGTCTAACTCTGGCAACTTTTCTTAAAGCTGAGTTTGGCTTTTTAGGTGTAACTGTTTTTACTACTGTACATACTCCTCTTTTTTGTGGAGCTCTATTGTTTGTTAATCTTTTATTTTTAGAGTTATATCCATGTTGAAGAGCTGGTGCAGTTGATTTTGTTACTCCTGTTTTTCTTCCTTTTCTAACTAATTGATTAATTGTTGGCACTTAAATTTCACCTCCTATTTTTTATTTTATTTTATTAGCAATGTTTTTGTTAATAAAACAAACCGCTACGGATTCACGCAATACGCGTAATTTATCGTAACGGTTTATATTGTATCATTTTTAGCTTAATTAGTCAAGAAAAACTTGGAAAATTTCCAAGTTTTTCTTAATTATTTTACTTCTTCTCTTTGTTGTTCATGTATACTTTTTAATGCTTTCTCAGAAATATCTTTTGCTCTTTTTTCAGCTTTTATTTCTTCAGGAGTTTTTGTAACCCTATTTCCAAATTTGTCAAACTTCATACTTTGGTTTTGTTCTTGTTCTTTATTTTCTTTATTTATTATATCAAATATTTTATCTTGCGTTTTTTTATGCATGTCGTCATATTTTTCACTTTTCTTTTTAAATGTTTCACTCCTTTTGAGTAACCAATTGTTCCTATAATCAGAAATTTTATCTTTTAGTTTTCCATGTAAATGCATATTTGGTCTAATTTTATTATCCATTGAAAGATCATTATTTTTCTCTTTGCTTGTTTTTGGTCTTAATATTATTTTTTCCTCTTTATTGCCATCAGCAATTCTTTTTGGTTCCTCCTTTGTTTCTAACTCATAAGATCTATTTTTTATTTTACTAATTATTCTTCTAAGTAATGTATCTTTAAAATTTTCAACTTCAAATCCTTGTTTTTCTGCTCCTCTAGCTATTTCTCTAAGGTGCATTTTATTTCTTAATCCTTTTACTTTCTTTAGATTTTCCATATCATATTTAACATCTATATAATCATTATTATATAGTCCACCTACAATCAATTTATCTAAACTATCACTATTTTTATTTGAGCCTATTTTTTCTCCTATAACATCAACTAGAAATGGATCAATATTCTTTCTATCTTGTTCGTTTAGTATTTCAAAGCCCTGCCTTTCATCAATATGACTTCTAATATTTTTTAATATAGGTTTATAATCACTTAAACTAAATTTATTTGAATTATAAGAAAATATAGTTGGCTCCTTTTTTCCTTCTTCATAAATTAGATACTCAAGAATTCCTTTTTTGTTAATTTTAACATCAACATTTGTTATTTTATCTAATTCATTTGCTTCTTCATTATGTCTTCTTTCAAATTTTAAATCATTCATTCTGCTATATTTACTGTGTATTTTTTCTTCTTCATCATCTTGTTTTATTTGATTTAATTTTATATTTTCACTTCTATTATCACTATTTTTTTCTTCTTTTGTTTTTATTTCTTCTGGTTCATTTGCCTTTACTTCATTTTGTTTTGGTTCTTCTGGTTGTTTTGCTTGTATTTCATTTTGTTCTGGTTCTTCTTGCTTAACTTCTTTTTCTTCTAATTTTACTTCTTTTTCTTTCTCCTCTGCCTCTTTTTCTTCTTTCATTTTTGCTGCATATGGTTTAAAAAATTCAGCTAACCCTTCGATTAAGAAATTTGTTGTATATGGCTGTTTTAATACCTTTTCTACATTAGATAATTCTTCAAATTCTTTTTCAAATTCAGGATTTTCGACATTAGCTATTTCATCATTAATTTGTTTCAGTTTTTCTTCTCTTTGCTGAAGCATAGGTTTCATTATATCCAATGCAACAGCACTTTTGTTTTCCATGTCCTTTTTTAATATTTCAATTTTTCTTGATATATCTTCTTTTTTTTCATTAATTAGTCCTGTTTTATAGTCTTCATAATTTTTTTTCATTTTTTCTCTTCTATCTTCAACTTGCTTTAATATTTCTTCTTTATTTTTATTAAATTTCTCTTTTAATTCAACCTTTTTTACTTCTACAAGTTTTTTTCCATCTTGTAATTCTTTATTTAATTTTTCAAGTTCAGTCATTTGGCTATTACGTCTATCCATGTAAACTGGATTATTAGGATTTTCTTTTTGAAATTCTTTATCAAAACTTTCTTTTTCAACATTGTAATCTTCTTCTTGTTTATTTATTTTTTCTTCATTTTCTTTTATATCTTTTTGTATTTCATAACTACTGTCTAAAGTTTCTTTAATTTTATCTAATATTTTTTTATCCATAATTTTCCCCTTTCAAAATACAATATATTTTTGTATTTTATTACACTAGTATTTTTATTATAACATTTTTCACAATTTATTTCAATAAAATTATGTAAATTATTAGAAATTTAATACAATTGTAATATTTTGGTAATAATTGTAAAAAGGAGCTTAAAATTCTTTTAAGCTCCTTTTTGCTAAATTCATATATCTTTCTTTTTTGTCTCTAATCCTTTTTCCTTCTAATTCTGGCAATATTCCAAAATTTGCATTCATTGGTTGAAACTTTTCATTTGGAGATGAAATATATTTTGCAAGTGCTCCTATAATTGTATTTTCACTAAAAGTTATTTTTTGTTTTTGGCCATTGTATTTTGAAATTGCATTTAATGCAGCCACCATACCAGAACTTATTGATTCTACATAGCCCTCAACTCCTGTGATTTGTCCTGCAAAATATATATTTGTATTAGATTTCAAATTATATGTTTCATCAAGCAAGTTTGGAGAATTAATAAATGTATTTCTATGCATAACTCCATATTTTATAAACTCTGCATTTTCAAGACCTGGTATCATGCTAAAAACTCTTTTTTGTTCCATAAAGTTTAAATTTGTTTGAAAACCAACCAAATTATACATACTTGCTATTTTATCATCTTGTCTTAATTGAACAACAGCATATGGTCTTCTTGCAGTTCTTGGATCATCAAATCCAACTGGCTTTAATGGTCCAAACCTTAATGTATCAATCCCTCTTTTTGCCATAATTTCAATTGGCATACATCCTTCAAAAATTTCTTTTTTCTCAAAATCATGTAAAGTTACAATTTTAGCATTTATTAATTCATTCCAAAAGTTTTCATATTCTTCTTTATTCATTGGAAGATTTATATAGCTTTTTTCTTCACATTCCAGCCTTTTTTTCCACTCTTCTACCGTTTCTTCTTTTTTCTTTTCTTGACTATATCTGTCACCATAAAAAGCAATACTAAAATCTATACTTTCTTTGGTCACAATTGGTGCTGCTGCATCATAAAAATACAATTTGTCTTGTCCTGTTAGCTCTTGTATTTGTTTTGCTAATGTATCTGATGTTAATGGTCCTGTTGCAATAATTGTAATTCCTTCTTGCGCAATTTGATTTAAAGTGTTATTTACTCCCGCTTCTTCATGAATAATTTCAATTAAAGGATTGCTTTCAAGTTCTTTGGTTACTTGTTTTGAGAACTCCTCTCTATCAACTGCTAATGCTTGACCAGCAGGCACTTTGGTTTTATCTGCAATTTTTATCAACAAAGAATCCAATTTTCTTAATTCTTCTTTTAATAAGCCACATGCATTTGTTAATAAATTAGATTTAAATGAATTGCTGCATACAATTTCTGCTAAATTTTTATTGCTGTGAGCCTCAGAAAATTTTTTAGGCTTCATTTCATATAATTTTACATTTATTCCTGCTTTTGCAATTTGGTATGCAGCCTCGCTTCCTGCAAGTCCCCCGCCAATTATTGTAATATAATTTTTCATTGCTTTCTCCCTTTTAATCATAAACTAATAGTGTTCTATTTTCTTTCAACCACTAAGTAATCAGCAATTATTGCCATTTAAACCCGGAACTGTTGGCAATTTTTACTCAAAAAGACTTAATATGTCTTCTTTTGATAGCTTGTTTATAAATGTAGTCTTGGTATCTAACACATTGTCTATTAGTTTTTCTTTCTTTTTTTGTAGTTTATATATTTTTTCTTCTATTGAGTTTTTTGTTATTAGTTTATATACTTGTACATTATTTTTTTGGCCTATTCTGTATGCTCTGTCTGTTGCTTGATTTTCTGTAGATACATTCCACCATGGGTCATAGTGTATTACCATGTCTGCTCCTGTTAGGTTTAGTCCTGTTCCTCCTGCTTTTAGTGATATTAAAAACACTTTTATTTCATTATTGTTGTTAAATTCGTCAACCAAATCTACTCTTTCTTCTACTTTTGTTGCTCCTGTTAGTTTAAAGTATTTTATATTTTCGTCTTTTAGTCTTTTTTCTATTATTTCTAGCATTGATGTGTATGATGAAAATAATAATATTTTATGTCCTGATTTTATTGCTTCTTTTGTTATTTCCATGCATTGCTCTAATTTACTACTTTCCCCTTTATAGTCTTTTATAAATAAGTTTGGATGGCAACATATTTGCCTTAATCTTGTAAGTGCTGCTAATACTTTCATTTGGTTTTTCCCTGAGTCTGTTTGGCCTATTAATTTTGCAACTTCTTCTTTTATATTTGATAAATATGATAAATATATTTCTTCTTGTTCTTCTTGCATTTCATTTTCTAATATTGTTATTTCTTTTTCTGGAAGTTCTGTTAAAACTTCTTGTTTTGTTCTTCTAAGTACAAATGGTTCTATTAACATTTTTAGTTTTTGCATAGAACTTTCATCTTCTTCTTTTACAATTGGAATCTCATACATTGTTTTGAATTTTTTATATGTATATAAATACCCTGGCATTATAAAGTCAAATATTGACCATAATTCTGCAAGTGAATTTTCTATTGGTGTTCCTGTTAACGCATATCTTGTTTGTGCTTTTAAATCTTTTATTGCTTTTGCATTTTGAGTTGTACTATTTTTTAAGTATTGTGCTTCATCTGCTATTATGTATTTAAATTTATAATCTTTTTGTTTATAGTTTTCTATGTCTCTTTTTAATAGGTCATATGATGTTATTACTAAATCATAATCTTGCAAAGTTTCTATTAATTTTTTTCTTTCTGATAATGTCCCTCTAATTACAAGTGTTTTTAATGTTGGTGCAAATTTTTCTGTCTCATTTTTCCAGTTTAGTGTTAATGAACTTGGTGCTATTACAAGGCTTGTTTGTTTTTCTTTATTGTTTTGTATATAGTCTAAAATTATTGATAATACTTGTACTGTTTTTCCAAGTCCCATATCATCTGCAAGTATTCCTCCAAACTTATATTCATCTAGTGTTTTTAACCATTTAAAGCCTGTTTTTTGGTAATATCTTAAATTTGCATTTATTTTTGGTAACCTAATTTCTTCTAGTTGTTCTTTATTTAAGCTATTTACTATTGTTTTATAAGTTTCATTTTTAGTAATTGCAGTTGATTTAAGTTTTCCTAAAATAGTATTTAAATATAATGTTCTACTTACAGGAAGCTTTATTTCGCCTTTTTCTAATTCTTTATAATTTACATCTGTACCTGTTATTAATTTATCCAAAAAGCTTATTTCCTGATTATCTTGTAAATTTAAAAAACTCCCATCTTTTAACCTGTAATATTTCTTTTTTAGATGATATCTTTCCATTATTTCTTTTATACTATTTAAATCCAAATTTAGCTCATTTAGGTTTATTGATAATAAATCATTTTCTACTTTTATTCCTATATTTCCTATTTTGGGTTGTTTTATTTGTTTGGATTTAAAATTTTCTGTAACAAGTACTTCAAATTTTTTCATATATAAGCTTATATCATTGGACATGAATTCATAAATTTTATCATTATTTGGTAATATAAATCTTAAATTTTTTACATCAAACATAAAACCTGTTTTTCTAAAGATATTTAAGGCTTTTGTTTCTTCAATTATATTTCTTGGAAATTCTATTTTTGTTTTTTCATCTAATGGATTAAATTCATCTTTTCCATACTTAAATTTTACATCTGCTATTATGTTTTGAGCATTGTCAAAATCTAAAAACACTTTTACTTCCAAGTGTTTTGGTTTATATTGTTCTAGTTCATATTCTGGTATATTTAAAATTTTTATTGAATTTTCCATTTTAGGCATTATTATAGAGAAAAATTGTGTTAACTGTTTTGTTCCTAGCTCTACTTCTGTTATATAATTTTGTCTAAATGTTTCTAACATTTTTATTGTTGTTTTTTCATAATTTTTATTACATCTATATAATTTATTTTTTTCTAATATGTATTTATATTTTTTTCCCCTTATTAGTACTACTTTGTATATATCAATATTAGGAATAATTATGTAGTCCTCATTTTTAGTTTTCTTTAATAAGAATTCCAGCTTTGGGTTTTCCTCTATAAATTTTACTTTTTCTTCTTTTCCATCTTTTTGAAATTTTACTTCTTGGTCCTTTAGTATATCAAATATTTCATCTATCCCATTATTTCCTATAATTATAAAATTTTCATTTAAGGCTTTTCCAAAGTATTTATAATTACTGTTTGAATTTGAATTTGCATATTTCATTATTTCTGCATATTTTAACATAAACTCCAATAATGGTTTGCTTTCTTTAGTAAACATTTCTTTATCATGAATAAATTGTAAACCTTCTTTATATTTAAATTTTTCCTTATTCATCATTTTTGTATAAAATTCTGCTAAATTTTTTATTTTATACATTTTATTTTTTCCTATTTGAAATTCTATCTTCATATTTCCTGTAAATTTATCATATATGATTTTTGGTTCTAATTTTATTGTTCCTTTACTTTTTATATCAATTTCTTCTTCACTTATATTTTCTATTTCTTCATTATAAAAGGTGTTGACTATTTTGCTAAAGTTTTTATATTCTTTATTATTATTTACTTGCATTTTTATTTCCCCTTTTCTTGGCTCGATATTATACTACATTTTTTTATATTTGGCAAGTTTAGCTAAAAAACAAAAAGGGAAAATATGATTGCACATATTTTCTCTTTTTTAGTTTATCTTTTATTTATAATCTCAGGAGAATCTTGATAATATTTTGCAATTAACTCGTCTAGTTCAACGCTTAGTTTGTAAATAATACTATAATCTTCACCAGATATTATACTTTCATTTAGTTTATCTCTTAATTTACAAATTTCATCATTTAACATATGCATCTCTCCTTTTTTTATTTTTTCTCTTAAGTACATTTATAAATTAACACATTTTTACATCAAAGTCAATGAAATTTGTAGTATTCATGCGGTTTTCGTACGTGTTAAATCTATTTTTTTCGACATCAAATGACACAAAAAAACAGCATAAATTTTTTTATTTTATTTATACTGTTTTTTTGATATTTTATTTTCTACTTTCTTACGACTGAAAGCACCATATTTTCTGTTTTAAATAAATCATTTAAAATTTGTGTCGTATATTCTAGATTTACTGTATCTATTTCTTCTAAATAGTCAAAGCTATTTATTCCTTTAAAATAATCTGCCAAAAACATTCTAGATATATCTGTTACATCATTATATTCTTTAACATATGTTCCATATATCTTCTTTTTTATTCTTTCAAAATCATCTTTGTTTATTCCATTTTGTTTAAATTTATTTATTTGTTCTTTAAAACTGTCATATACTTTTTGTGGTGTGTTAGATTGACCTGTAAGAAGAACATGTGCATATGTTGTAGAAAATTCGTAGTCTAAGCTTGGAGTAGAATATATTGTTCCATCATCATATAATTTTTTATATAACTCAGAGCTTTTGCCAAATAGTAAATTTAATATTATTTCTACGGCAATATGTTTTTTTACTTTGTCTTTGCACTTTATTTGGTTATCCTTTATTCCTATGCAATATAAACTTTGACTTACTTGCATTGTTTGCTCTATTTTTTCTTTTACTATACTACTTGGCTCTTCTTCATATATTCTTTTTATTTCTCCATTAGATTTATTTGGAATTAGTCTTTTCTTTATTTCTTCTAATATTTTATCTGGTTCAAAATCTCCACTTACAACTAACGCCATATTTGATGGATTATAAAATGTATTATAACATTTATATAAAATTTCTTTGTCTATATGGCTTATTGTTTCTATAGTTCCTGTTATATCAATTTTTATTGGATTATTATGATACATTGCCTCCATAGCATTTAAGTAAACTCTCCACTCTGGATAGTCATCATACATCATAATTTCTTGTCCTATTATTCCTTTTTCTTTTTCCACATTTTCATCTGTAAAATATGGGTGTTGAACATAGTCCATAAATTCATCTAGTGCTTCGTAAAAATTATCTGTACATTCAAATAAATATGCTGTATGGTCATTTGTTGTATATGCATTTGCATTTACTCCTAATGCTGTTAGTGTGTCTAAACTATTTGTTCCATTTTCTTGTTCAAACAATTTGTGTTCTAAAAAGTGTGCTACACCTTTTGGCACTTCTATAGTTTCTGTCTCTCCTGGAACTATAAACTTGCTATCATTTGACCCATAATTTGTTCCCCAAATAATATATTTTTTTTCTATTCCTTTTTTAGGAATAATCATTACTGTTAAGCCGTTTTCTAACTTGTCAATATATAACTTTTCTTTAACTTTTAAATTTTCAATTACTTGCATTTTTATCTCCTTCTAATCTCTTAAAAAATAAATTGTATTAATAGATACTTTTTTAGCAATATTTATAATATCTTCCTTACTTACATTTTCAATTTTTTTAGTATATTCCTCTAAAGATACTATAGTTCCTGTTAACTCTTGTCCAAAATAGTAAGTAATTTGTGTATCTTGCTCATCATCAATAGTTTTTATGCTTGCAATTATTCCTTTTTTTGCATTTTCTATTTCCTCTTCAGTAAAATCTCCTTTTTCCATATCTTCAATTTGTTTTTTTACAAGAGTTAATGTTTTTTCGTAATTTCCAATTTCAATTCCACACTTTATAAATATATTGCTTTTATATCTCATATAACTAGAACTTGCAACATATGCTAAATGTGCTTTTTCTCTTACATTTTGGAACATCTTAGAATTAGCAGATCCACCTAAAATACTGTTGTAAATTAATGTGTCATATTTTAAGTCTTCATTATCTATATTAACATCAAGCCCTACAATTAATTTTCCTTGTGTTACATCCATACTCTCTGTAACTACATTTTCCTTTTTTTCCTCTTTAGGACAAATATTTAATTTAGTATAACTTGCTTCTCTTTCGTTTAAATTGTTAATACATGTATTTTCTTTTACTAATTGTTCAACATTGTTATCTAACATTCCAGACACAAATATGTCTATTTTACATGTATTTATTAGTTCTTTATAATAATTGTATAAATCTTTTGCATTTATTTTTTCTAGGTCTTCTATATACCCAAATTTATAAAGTCCAAAATCTTCATTTTTATACATTTCTTCTATACATCTATCTAATGCATATTGAGCCTTATTATCTATTTTTCCTTCTATTATTTGTTTTATATTATTTTTTTCTTGTTCTACATATTCTTCCTTAAATCCATCATTTTCAATATATGGATTAAATACTATGTCTAATATTTTTTCTAGAGATTCTTTTAATAAGTTTTCACTATTACTTGGTAAGAAATTATCATTAATTGTTTCTATATAAAATTTTAAAACTTGATTGTCTCCTGTTTTATCTAGTCCACAGTCAAAACTTGCACCATACATTTGCTCTAGTGTTTTGCTTATTTGCTCAGAAGTTGGCATATTTTTTGTACCTCTTCTTAATATTGATGATATTAAAGCATTTTTCGTAACGTTTTGTCTATTTAATTTTGTCGTTAAAAACACGGCAAGTAAGTTTGTTTTGAATTTTTCAGTATTTATTTTATGAAGCTTAATTCCTTGTTTTATGTCTATTTTTTCATAACTCATTTTATTTCCTCCTTTTTTCCTACATAGTATATTACATTTTACCATAATTATGCAAGATGTTTTTAGACATTTAGACATTGGGACGGGGTTTTTGTCTTAAGGTTTTCGTGGCTTCTCTAGTTTAAATAAAATAATATATAAAAAGTAGATTATATTAAAATAAAATTTTATCGTTCAAATAATTATCAAAGAAATTTTAAATTAATTTTATGGCACCCTTCCATCAGGAGATGAACTCTTTCCATAAAATTAATATAAAAATTTCTAATTCAATTATTTTCAATTCTAAAATTTGATTTTAATATAATCTACTTTTGGTAGCTATTGGATTTTATTTTAGAGAAGTCCCGAAAACCTTAAGACAAAAACCCCGTCCCAATGTCTAAATGTCTAAAAACAAAAAAAGTTTAAGTATAAACCTAAACTTTTTGTATTTTTTAATTAAAACTTTCTTTTTCTTGCAGCCTCTGATTTCTTTTTTCTTTTTACACTTGGTTTTTCATAATGCTCTCTTTTTCTTACTTCTTGCATAACTCCATTTCTTGCACATTGTCTTTTAAATCTTTTTAGAGCATCTTCTATATTTCCATCTTTAACTTTAATTTCTGACATTTAATTCCCCTCCTTCCAGATATACGTCTATGTATACTCGGGATTTTCCGCATGGTTAACAAAGTTTTTTGCTAACACTATGATATTATACTTAAATCTATTAAATTTGTCAATAGTTACTCATTAATTTCCAAAATCTGCGCGTTTTTAGTATTATTAGTGTTACTTTTGGTATTGTTTTACATTATTAGTTCGTGTTATTTTTAACTTTGGATTGTTATACTTTTTTATATTATTTAAGGAGGTTAATTATGAATGATACTGAAAAAGTACTAAGAAAAAAAATTGGTAAGAGAATTAAACTTGCAAGATCTAAAACAGACTACACTCAAGAACAACTTGCCGAAAAGTTATCTCTTTCTGCAAGATATATTAGTCAATTAGAACGTGGAGTGGCATTTGGTAGCGCAACTACCATAGTTAACCTTTGCCAAGCATTAAACATCAATTCTGATTTTTTATTTAATGATATTATCGAATGTAATTCTTCAAGTTTAAATGATTTTGTTGATAATAGTTTTTTAGAAAATTATTTGCAATTAAATGATTATAATAAAGAAATTATAGATACTATGGTTAAACAACTTATTAAACTACAGAAAAAAGATGCTAGTAAAAATTTGGGTTAGCTTTAATTTTTAATATTAATTATAAAAATTAATTACAGAAATTAAATAAACTTATAAAAAAGGAATAAATTATTTTAATTTATTCCTTTTATTATTCTTTTAAATTTACTTTTAAACTATAATTTAGTTTATAGTTGTGCTTGTTGCCCCTGTTCCAACTACCTCTTCTTGCAATGATCTCCAAGTGTTACAGCCAACTATTCCATCTGATGCTAACCCTCTTGATGTTTGATAATTTTTTACTGCATTTTGAGTTGCTGCTCCAAATATTCCGGTCAAGCCCATTAGTCCTAAATCCAAGTGTATTTAAATCATCTTGTGCAATACATACATAATTACTTATGCTTCCTCTTTTTAATTGCATAAATCCACCTGTAGAACATGCTGGCTTTCCAAATCTTTTATCAAAATGTACCCATGTAGGTGTTTGTGATATTGGCTCAACATATGCCCATACTCCGGAATTATTTGCCGAATTCCATAATCTTGTTCTTTCAGCTGTACTTAATGTTTGACCAACATCAAATGCAACACCTGCATAATGTTGACTTTGGTTTCCATGTCCTCCCTCATATGGCCTCTTAAAAGCAAATCCGACAGGAATAGGCCTTCCATATATATATCGTTGACTATTCCAACTTTGCATACACCTTTTTGTAGTCCATAAAATATTACTTTTACTTGAACCTCTAAATTCTCTTACTCTAAGCGTCCCATTTGTATTATATGGCATGGGCTCTGCTTCTCCCCTATAATATGTTTCCATTCTATTTGTATCATTATTAAATACTAATATTTTTGCCATAAAAACCTCCCATAAATAGTTTTTTATACTATATTATGAAAGGTTCTTTATTTTAGTTCACTTATTTAACTTCTCTTGCTTTAATTATATATCTTCCCTGACTATCATCAGTACATGTTATAAGTGTTATTTCTTTTTTTCCTCCTGTAAGTTGGCTAGTGCAACTTTTATTACTTGGTTCTACAACATATTTGTCATAAACCTCATATGTAACTACTCTTCCTGATGTTTCAGAAATTGTTATTTTATCACCATTAACTAATGTTGGAACTTTACTAAAAAATAATTTATTCCTATAATTATGTCCAACTATACAATAATTTCCTACTTCATTTATATTTGGTCCCCAAAATTTACATGGAGATATTTTTAATAAACGTTCTGTCTCTTTTACGCTTCCTGTTTCTCCTTCTAATATTGGAAGGTCTACCCCTATTTTTGGAATCATTATAGTTGCTGTTGTTTGGTATGTATAACCGTCAACTGTCTTTTTTACTGGCTGATTGTTTATTTTTGTGTTTACCTCTTCTGCCTCTTCTTGTGGCTGCTGTTCATTTACCTCTTCTGTTTGTGATGAGTCGTCTAAAACAACTACTAAAACACTGTCATCTTTTACTGTAGTATTATCTTCTTCTATGTCTGTATTTCGTATTTCTTCTAATATTTCTTGTGAAGCTTCTGCTGATTTATTTCTATCATATTCTGCATATATGTATACAGATATTAAAACAATCATCAAAAAAATAGATAAAAGAAAATCAAACTTGTAAATCTTCTTTTTTCTTTTTAGTTCTGGCGTAACATATAATTTTTTTGTAACTAAAATTTGATTCATCACATTTCTCCTTATCTATATTCTTTAATATTGTATCATAAATTACATGAAATTGAAATACCTTTTTTTAAATTACATATCATTTAAAATATTGGCTAAATTTGCAAAATCCTGTAATGTCAATTTTTCTCCCCTTATATTTACATCCATATTTAATTTATTTAAAATTTTTATTCCCTCTTCTTTTGATGTAAATACATTATTGTTTACTAATGCATTTAAAAGTGTTTTTCTTCTTTGCATAAAAGCACTTTTTATAATTCTAAACATTAAATTTTCGTCATTAACTTTTACTGGTGGTTCTTTTCTGATGTTTAATTTTAAAACTTTAGAAGTTACTTCTGGTTCTGGAATAAATGAACTGTTTGGTACTTCCATTATTCCTTCTGGTACTGAATAATAATTAATTGCATATGTAATTGCTCCTGTATTTTTTCCACCTGGAGTTTCTATTAATCTGTCTGCAACTTCTTTTTGTATCATAATTGTTATACTTTCTATTTCTAAATTATCTTCTAACAATTTCATAACTATTGGTGTAGTTATATAATATGGCAGATTTGCAACAATTTTTACATTATTTACTTCGCTTTTATTTTCTTTTATTAACTCTTTTAAATCTAATTTTAATATGTCTTCATTTATTATTTCTAAATTATTATATAATAAAAATCTGTCATGTAATATATTTATCATATTTTTGTCAAGTTCGACACAAATTACTTTTTTTGCTTCTTGTAATAAAAATTTAGTAAGCGTTCCAAGCCCTGGTCCAATTTCAATTACTAAATCATCTTTATTAATATTAGCTGATTTCACTATAGTCTCTACCACTTCACCATTTATTAAAAAATTTTGCCCTAGGCTTTTATTTGCTTTTATATTGTATTTTTTCATTATAAATTTTGTTTCTTCTAAAATATTTTCCATTTTTTTACCTCTTGCTTATTATAACAGTTTTTTACCTTACTTTCAATATAATTAAATTAAAATAAATTTGCCACAGTTTATTGATTTTTCATATTTCTTAATATAAAATATATGAAAAAACAAAAGATTGGAGAAATTATGAATAATAAAAATTTGAATTCTAAGAAAAAAAATTCAAAGAACAAATTAGCAAAAAAAATTGCTAAGAGCCCTAAGAATTCTAATGTTGTAAAATTAAATACAGATTTTAACACTCAAAATCTTATTCATTTTAAAAAATTAAAAGCTATATTCATTATTATTGTTATATTAATTCTTGCATTACTTATAAGAATTGGTATACTTCAGTTTGTTGATGGTAATTCTTTAAAAGAAAGTGCATATAAACAACAAACAATAAATCAAATTATAAGCCCAAAACGTGGAAAAATATATGCATCTACTGGAGAAGCTTTAGCAATAAGTGCAAGAGTAGACACAATTACAATTAATCCTCAAAAAATAGTAGATGAAAATAAAGATGAAGAAAAAACAAAAGCACTTAAAGAAAAAGTTGCCAAAGGGTTGTCTGAAATATTTGAATTAAATTATGAAGATGTTTTAGAAAAAGTTACTAGTGATTCTCAGTTTCAAACAATTGCCAAAAAAGTTGACCAAGATAAGGTTACAAAGCTAAAAGAATGGATGAAAGAAAATAAAGTTACTGTTGGTATAAATATTGACGAAGATAGTAAAAGATATTACCCTTATGAAACAATATGCTCAAGTATTCTTGGATTTTGTGGAACAGATAACCAAGGTATAACTGGTATAGAGTCAAAATGGGATTCAGTTTTAACTGGTACTCCTGGTAAAATTGTAAGTTCTAAAGGCAGTGATCAAAAGGAAATTCCAGATTCAGAAGAAACATATATAGCAGCTGAAAATGGTAGTGATTTAACACTAACAATTGACTTTAATATTCAATCAATTGTAGAAAGATATTTAAAACAGGCAGTTGAAGAAAATAACTGTGAAAATGGTGGAAATGTTATTGTAATGAATCCTAAAAATGGTGATATTTTAGCAATGGCTTCATATCCTAACTATAATTTAAATACACCATTTACACCAAATGAGACTCTTGCAAAAACTTATGATTCGCTAAGTTCTGAAGAAAAAAATGAAGCAATACAAAACATGTGGAAAAATAAATCAGTTTCTGACTTATATGAACCTGGTTCTACATTTAAGGTAATAACTTCTTCTATTGCTATAGAAGAAAACATTACTTCTCCAGACAATGAAGGTGAATTTGTATGTACTGGTTATGAACATGTTGCAGATAGAAATATTGCATGTTGGAGATACTATAATCCACATGGCTATCAATCTTTAAGAAAAGCATTGGAAAATTCATGTAACCCTGCATTTATTCAATTAAGTAGAAAAATTGGAATTCCTACTACATATAAATATTATAGAGCATTTGGATTGCTTGAAAAAACTGGTGTTGCTCTTGCAGGCGAAGAAAATAGTATTGTTCGTGCAGAAAAAAATGCAACTGCTGTTGATTTAGCTACAATGTCTTTTGGTCAAAGATTAAGCATTACTCCTCTTCAAATGATTACAGCAATTTCTGCTGTTGCAAATGATGGTTATTTAATGCAACCAAGAATTGTAAAAGAAATTACAAATACTGATACAGGTGCAGTAACAGAAGTAGAACCTGTTACCGTAAGACAAGTTATATCAAAAGAAACATCTGAAAAAGTACGTGGCATGATGGAATCAGTTGTAGTATATGGAACCGGTAAACATGGCGCAGTTTCTGGTTATTCTATAGGTGGTAAAACAGGAACTTCTGAACCACCAGATGATAAAAAAGAACAAGGTTATGTTGCATCATATGTTGCAATTTCTCCCGTTGAAGACACTCAGGTTGTATTATTACTTACACTATATAAACCACCTCAGAGTAATCATCAAGGGGGACAAGTCGCAGGTCCTGTCGTTTCTCAAATGCTTTCTGAGATATTACCATATTTAAATGTCCCTTCTGAATCTACAAAAACAGATAACTCTAATAATGAAAATTTAATTACTGTTCCAAACATAAAAGATAAAACAATAGCTGAAGCACAAAAAACATTAGAAGATGCTGGATTCAAAGTAAAAGTTACATGTTCTGGTGATGTAAATACTGAACTTGTTTCAGAACAAAATCCAAAACCAGGTATTGCACTTTCAAAATCTTCTGTAATTATGTTATATTCTAAAGATGCAGTTGCAACTTCTACCACAGTTCCTGATTTAAAAGGAATGGGGGCAAGTGAAGCAACTAGAGTTTTAAAAGAAAAGAATTTGAATATAAGCATTGAAGGATCTGGAACTGTAATAAGTCAAGATTATTCAAAAGACACTAAAGTCCCAGAAGGTACAGTAATAACAGTTACATTAAAGCAAACTTTAACAGATGCCCACTAAAAAATAAACTCTATGATACTAATTTATGTATCTAGAGTTTTTTTGTAATTAAATTGTAATAAATTTTTAATGCATTTGAAATGTATATTAATGTCTTTTATTGTATAATATTGTTAAGGTACAATAAGGAGAATTTTATGAGTATAGAAAATGAATTAAAAAAAGATGGTATTTGTGTTACAGAAAAACTAGATACCTTAACAATAAATTCAATAGCAAAAAATATATCACAAAAACTATGCCAAACATTCCCAAATTTTGGTTTAAATCAAAATGATTTATTTATTAGACTTTCTAGATTGGATATGTATAAAGCTAAAATGCAAGAACGGAATGTCAGAGGCAAATTATTTTTATAAAAATACATCTATTTACTTTAATGAGAAAATAGATATAGCTGATATAGAAGAATTTGCTGTACATGAGTGTATTCATTACATTCAAGAAATAAAAGATAAAAAAAATAATTTAATTAGAATGGGACTTTGTGACCACTCTGACTTTAAAGTTTATGGCCTTGGTCTAAATGAAGCTTCTGTTCAACTTATGGCATCAAAAGTAATTGGAATAAAAAATGACTTTGTTAAATATTTTGGAATAAGTTTTGAAACTAATAGTCCTTCATATTATCCTCTTGAATGTTGCCTAGCAAATCAACTAGCATATTTAATTGGAGAAGACATTTTATTTGAAAGTACTATAAATAGCAATGATAATTTTAAAAATAAATTCATTGAATCAACATCTATAAAAACCTTTTTATGCGTTCAAAGCGCACTAGATTCAATTTTATATGCTGAAGAAGATATTATAAAATTAAACAATAAAATGATGGAATCTACAAAAGACAGGTGTGACAATATTATAAGAAAAATTGAAGAATTAAAAAATGAAATAATGCTTACATTTTTAAGAACCCAGAATTTAATTATTTCTAGTTATTTTAATACAGCTTTTAACAAAATTTCTACATTAGAAGATGTTGAAAAATATAGAAGAAAACTTTATAATTTTAAAGATTATTTGGGTTCAACTGATGGTTATACTTTTTATCATGATTATTATGTTGAACAAATGGCAAAATTAGAGCATAAATATAATATATTAGAAAATGGCGGAAATGAAACAGCTTTAGATGTAAAAAATAAAAAAGAAAATTTATTTATTTCTTTATTGAAAAAAATAAAAGATTTATTTATAAAAAAAGATACAAATATGCAAGAAAGTAAATAAAAAATACCCCCAATATTATAATTGGGGGTTATTTTATTTTTTTAAATCTTCACATATGCTTATTGCTGCATCTCTTCCTGATTTTGCAGCCCAAGCTACTGTTCCTATTTTTCCAGCTAAATCTCCTCCGGCATATATTTTAGAATTTGAAGTTTTACATTTATCATTTACTAAAATATTTCCACACTTATTTAAAACCAATTTTAAATCGCCTACAAACTCTTCTGGTCTTGAGCCAAGTGCCATAATCACATAATCTACATCTATTTTATAATTACTATTTTCAATATTTACAGGTGACTTTCTTATTTCTCCTTCTTTTTGAATTAATCTAGTTTTTATTAACTCTAATTGTTCTACTTTATCTTGTCCTATTATTTTTACAATATTATTTTGATATAAAAATTCTATATTTTCTGCTATTGCATCTTCTATTTCTTTTTGTTCTGCTGGCATTTCTTCACGTGATCTTCTATATATTACTTTTACTTCCTTTGCTCCTTTTTTCTTTACTGTTCTTGCACAATCCATTGCAACATTTCCTCCACCAATGACTGCTACTTTTTTATTTGTATAGTCTGGATGTAAATTATATTCCAAAAGTTCATTTCCTCCAAATACTCCAGATAAATTTTCTCCTTCTACTCCCATTTTTGATGAAATATTTGCACCAAAGCTTAAAAATATAGCATCATATTGTTTTTCCAAATCTTGCAATATTAAATTTTTGTTTAATTCCATATTATATTTTACATTTATTCCTAAACTTAAAATTCTATTTACTGTTTCTTTTACAATATCTTTTGGTAATCTAAATTCTGGTATACCATGAACTAATAAGCCACCAAGATAATTATATTTTTCATATATTGTTACATCTACACCTTTTTTGGCCAAAAATGCTGCACATGTAAGTCCAGCAGGTCCCCCTCCAATTACTGCAACTTTTTTTTGCTGCATGTTTTTTTCTTTATCTAAAAAAACATCACTTAAATTTATTTTATTTTTCACAGCCATGTCAAAAACAAAAGCTTCTAAATCCCCTATACTTACAGGGGTTCCTTTTATTCCTCTAACACAGCTTCCTTGGCATTGTTTTTTATGTGGACAAATTCTTCCACACACTCCCGGAAGAACTGTTGTTAAAGATAATATTTGATATGCTTTTTTGTAATCTTCGTTTTTTATAGCATTTATAAAATCTGGTATATTATTTCCTAATGGGCACCCTTTATTACTGCAAGGTTTTATTTTACAATTTAAGCAATATTGGGCTTTTTTATTTATTTCATCAATACTTTCCATCTGTTTCTCCAATTTCTTTAATACCTTTTTACTTTTTAGGCTTTATTTAATATTTTTCTTCCTATTTTTATTTTGTTTAATAATCTTTAATTTTACTTAATATTCTATTTTTCAATTTTATTTAATACTGAAAGTACTAGTTTTAAATCATTAATAAAATCTATCTTTTTTGTTTCGTCTCTAAGTAATGCTGCTGGGTGCCATGTTGGTATATATGTTATTTGCTTCTTTTCTATTACCTTTCCTCTTGATGCAGTAATTCCATAATCCTTTCCAATTATATTTTTTAATGCAACACTTCCAAGTAAAACTATTATCTTCGGTTTTACAATCATTACTTGATTTCTTAAATAATCCATACAAGCTGCTGCCTCATCATCTTCTGGATTTCTATTGGCAGGAGGTCTACATTTTACTATATTTGCAATATACACTTTTTGCCTTTTTATACCAACTGCTTCAAAAGCCATATCCATAAGTTTCCCTGCTTTTCCAACAAAAGGTTCTCCTAGTCTATCTTCATCAGCACCTGGCCCTTCTCCTATAAACATTATTTTTGCATTTTTATTTCCTACCCCAAAAACAATATTTTGCCTTGTCTTACATAATTTACATCTATTACATCCTTTAATTTTTTCTTCCAATTCATCAAGATTCTCAACCATTTTATTACTCCATTTATTTTAAACTACACACTTTTCAATTAATTCTATCTTTTTTGTTTGATTTGTATCAATTTTTGCTTTTGTTCCTATTGGTATTACTGTTTTAGTTTCTATATGTCCAAAATTATTGGATTTTATAATTGGAAAATTATATTCATCTTTTATTACATCTAAAACAATTTTTTCTAATGAAATATTACTTTCATGTTCATATGAACCAATCCATAAGCCTTTTATCTTTTCAAATACTCCATTTTGTTTCATATAATACAAATAATTACTTGCAAGAGCAGGCCCTGTTTCAATCCCTAACTCTTCTAGAAACAATATTTTATTATTAAAATCAATTTGGTATTTACCTAAAACCAGTCCTCTAATTAAGCTTAAATTTCCGCCAACTAACATTCCTTCTACTTTTCCCTGTCTTATTGTTTTATATTCTTCATTTTCAAGTCCTAAAGACAAACTCCCATTAACAAAGCGATTTATTGCTTGATTATAGCTATAATTGGTATTATCTGTTGCTATAGTTTTAAAATTAGTTCCACTAAATGTCACAAGGCCTGTTTTTTCAGTTATAATATTGGTTAAAGAAGTTATATCACTATAACCACATATTATTTTAGGATTATTTTTTATTAAATCAAAATCTAAATAATCAAATGTAGAGTTGGAATTTTCGCCACCCTTTGCACACCAAATCATTTTTATATCTTTATTTGCAAACATGCTATTAATATCATATGCCTTTTCCTTAGCAGCTGCACTATACAAATTTGAATTTGAAAAAATATTTTTAGAAAACTCTACCCTAAAACCATCATTTTCAACAATCTTTTTTGCATTCATAATCTCATCTATATTTTCTCCCACAATGGGATTAGATGGAGCAACAACTCCAATTATATCACCTTTATTCAACTTATTTGGAATTATCATAAATCCTCCCTTTATAAATCTAGAAAATAGACAATGGGACGGGGTTTTTGTCTTAGAGTTTTTAAGCCATTGCAATTTTTTAATTTTTTAAATCCTAGAGTTCAAAAACCTTAAGACAAAAACCCCGTCCCATTGTCTATTTTAAAGCAATTAATGCAGTTTCTAGTCCATAACCTTCTTTTTCTACTCTAAATGAGTGTATTATGTCTGAATTACATACACTACATAAACCAGAATCTATAATGTTTTCTTCTTTTAATCCTTCCTGTTTTAGTATTGTTCTGTTTATTAAAACAGTGTCTATGTGCCATTTATTTTTTTCTTTATTTTCCTCTATTATTTCTTCTATATTATATAACTTTTTAAATTTATTGTAAAATAGATCTTTGACCTCTTGGTCTACTTCAAAATGGCATTTTCTTATACTTGGACATATAAAGCACATTATATCTTCTGCATTACATGAATATTCTTTTTTCATCTTTTTTACCGCTTCTATAGATATTTCTTGTAATGTTCCTTTCCAACCTGAATGTACATTTGCAATTACCTTTTTTTGTGGATCAAAAAATAGCATAAGTATACAGTCTGCATTTGTTGTTGCAAGTATAATATCTTTTTTATTTGTAATAAGACCATCTGTTGAATTATATTTTTCAACATTAAAGTCAGGCTCATTTTTATTTACCTTTTCTTTGACTGATGCAACATTTTTGGTATGTTCTTGGTTGCATTTTACAATGTTAATATAGTTTTGTCCTAATTTTTCACATACATCTTTATAATTTTGTGTATTTTGTTTATATATTTCCTTTTCTAAAGGTTCTTTATTTGCTTTTGCCGTCCTAAAATTGACATTTTTTCCAAGTGTATATGCATGTGTTACTATATCTTTATATTCTAATAACTTTCTAAATTGTAGATATTCCACTTGCCCTTTTTTTACGTGAATTACATTATCATTTGACAAATCCATAATTTCCTCCTAAATTAAATATAATTATAACAATTACCTGGATTTTTAGTATTAAATCCACAAATTGCTTTATATTCGCAATACTTGCATGGTGTTCTTCCCTTTTTATTATATGGTTTTAAGTCTATTTTTCCACTTAATATTTCTTTTGCAATGTCTTTTATTATTTTTTGTATGTCATCTTGCAAAACTTTAAATTCTTCTTTGCTAACCCCTGATGTCCATTTTTTATTTACTTCACCACTACTTGTAATTGCTGCTGGTACTATTTTTGAGCTTCCGGTTTCTAATATTTTATCATGCAATTTTATTATTTTTACATCTGCTACAATTAATCCCTTCATTTTAAAGTTTTTTCTTATTTCGTTTTCAATTTCCTCTTCTGTTATCTTCTTATCAGATTTTACCATTTGCTCTAACAAACTAAAATATAAAATTCCAGCTGGCATTAAATCTTCTTGTTTACATACAGCGTCCAAATATGTTAATAACTGAATTTGAAGTCCTGCATATACTTCGTTTAAATCTATATTTTTGGCAGATGACTTATAGTCTATTATTCTTAAATATTTTCCGTCCTCATTTTGTGCTGTATCTATTCTATCAATTTTTCCAGTTATCTCTACTTTTTTTCCATCTTCTAAATTTAGGATTATTGGCTTATATTTTCCTTTATTAGAAAATTCCACTTCTGTTCCTTGAATATCAAACTCACTATATACTAGTCCTTCAATTATATATTTTAATGCCTTTGTAATTATTTTTTTTAGCCTTTTAACTAAAATTTTATATTTTGATGTTGCAGTAAAAATATAATTACTACTCAATTTTAGTTTTTCTTCTATTATTTGAGCCACCAGTTTTTCTATCATTTCTTCATCTGTCATTAATTGTGCAAGTGATAAATTTTCTTCTCTTACTAACTGAAAAAAACTATCTATTGTTTCATGCATAAATGATCCTGTATTAAAACTTTGTACTTTTAATTCTTCTTTTTCTTTTAATTTTAATCCATATTGTAAATAATATGAAAATGGACAACTTCGATATTTTTCAAGTCTTGAAACACTTGTGTTTAATGTATTCCCATATAATTTATCTACTATTTCTTTATCTATATCTTTTGGTAAATTTGTATATTCTAATCCCTCTAAATCATTTTTCAAACTAATTTGATAATCGTTTTGATTTTTATAATAATTATATATCATATACCAAATATCGTCTATTTGCTCATTCTCATTTAATTTATAGATGTTTTCTAGTAATTGCTCATATGTAACATTTTTATTTGTAATTTCATATTTTTTTGTTATTACATCACTTTCTTCTTTTAAGCTTAAAAATATCTTTTTTAATTTTATAATTAACATTGAAGGTCTTAATGATTTGCCTTCACTGTCAGTTGATGCATATGATAAATATAGTTGTTCTTCAGCTGTTGTAAATGCCTTATATATATTAAAGTTTTCCTCATATAAATTTTCTATTGTTCCTTTTGCAAGCTCTATTCCATTTAATTTTAAAATTTCTCTATCTGAATCATTAAAAAATCCCTCATCTTTATTGTTACTTGGAAATACTCCATCATTTATCCCTATTATAAAAATAACTTTTACTTTGTGACTTCTAGATCTTTCTACATCTCCTACAATTACCTGGTCTTGTGTACCTGGAATTTTTCCTAAACTACTATTTTTTAGGCCTACTTTAAAGCTATTTATATACTTTTCTATTGCAGTTTCTGTGTCTCCAAACGTTTCCACAATATCATCTAATAAAGATATTACTATTTCGTAACTTTTTTTGTATTCATTTGCCAAGTCAATTAATCCTTTGTCTTCAAGCTTTTGTATTTTTTCTATTACTTTATTTTCTATATTTTGACTAACTATAAATTCATATATCAATCTTGAAATTGCTTCATATGTTTTTTTATTATTTAAATCATTTTTAAGCTTTATTATTGGATTTATAATTTCTTTTCTTATCTCATTTAATCTCTGGACATCTTGTTTGTCTTTTTCATCTTTAATTCCATACTCAAAATCATTTTTCCATTTACTATATTTTATTCCCCATTTTGTACAGTAATTTTCTAATTTAAAAATTTCGTCTTCTTCTATGCCGCAAAAACCTGTTTTTATATAACTTATAACTGAATCATAGGAAAAGTTTTTACTAATTACCTCTAATAAACCAAGTATGTATTTTATAATTATATTTTGATTTAAATCCCTTTTTTCATCAATAAAAACAGGAATATCATATTTATTAAAAATTGCACGTATTAAACTAGAATATGAATTCATATCTTTTGTTATAACAGATATTTCTTTATACCTTAAATTATTATGTTTTACAAGTTTTGTTATATTTTTAGCAACATTTTCTACCTCTGAATATTGATTTTTAGCCAAAAATAATTTGATATTTTCCACATTTTCTTCATAATTTGTGGATTGTGTATTATAAATATTTTTTTCAAGGTGCTTTAATTCCTTATTTTTAAATCTCGGTAACTTATTTAACTGGACAGGTTCTTCCAATTTTAAGTTATTTTCTTGAATTAAATTTATCAATTTATATAATGTTAATTTATTTGAATAAAATATGTCTGTTATAGGATTTGATGCTGGATTTAAATTATCTATGCATAAACATATATTAACTTGTTTTGCAATTTGTATAAATTTTTTTATAACACTATACTCCTGTGTAGTAAATCCCATAAACTCATCTATATATATAATAGAATTTTTTATTAAATCAACTTTATCTATATTTTGCGCAAGATAAGTAAGTAAATCTGTATCATCTATATACTTATTTGATATGTGATTTTCAAAATTTTCATAAATTAATAACATATCATTTAGCTTAGTTTTTAGGTATTTGTTTTCAATATTTTCTATATTTTGTTTTAAATCATCTACTGTAATTCCATGTTTTTTAAACTCCGTAATAGCTTGTATAGACAAATCAATATTTTGATCAGATTTTCCCAAAAATTTTAATTTTTGCTTATTAATATCTAAAATATAATTCATAATCATTGCTTTTGCAGCTTTAGAAAGGTTGGAATTACCATTATTTCCAACCTCTCCCATTACTCTGTAAGCCATTCTAGACAGTGTTATTACCTCTGCATTTATTACTGCATTTTGATTTACACACTCCATTAATTTTTTCTCTGCAGTAAAAGAAAATTGTTCTGGCGTTACAATAAATATTTTTTCATCTGTTTTTATTAACTTACTTATTTCAGAAAAGCAAAAACTACTTTTTCCACATCCTGCCTTTCCATAAATAATTCTAAGTCCCATAACTTCCTCCATAAAAATAGACAATGGGACGGGGTTTTTGTCTTAGGTTTTTGGGAGTTTTTATATAATATCTTAATTTTTTGAAAACTTTACAAAAAGCTTAAGACAAAAACCCCGTCCCATTGTCTAAAATCTTAGAAATAAAAAATCTTCCATAAATTGATGTGTAAATGGCAAAATCCATAATAAAAGACCTAATCCTAATATAATTGCAATTGTTATTATTATTGCCTTTTTATCGTCTTTTGTCACTTCTCTTTTTTCTACCTTTAATTCTTCTTCTTTGGTTATTTTTTTTACCCTATTTATTAAATTGGTAAATAAGGTTTCTTGTTTAATTTTTGTTCTTGATTCATTTTGATTTGATTTTTTTTCTTTTTTATTTTTATTAAACATATTTCTTCTCTTCCCATTATTTATAATATATTTCTTTTTAAATTTTATATTAAAATATAAAAAATAGCAAGTATTTACCTTGCTATTTTTACTATTTTATTTAATATTTATGCAAATATTGCATCAAATTCTTCGCCTTCAATTTTCTCTTTTTCAAGTAATACTTTTGCTACTGCATGTAATTTGTCAACATTGTCTGTTAATATTTGTTTTGCTCTGTTGTAGCCAGCATCTACAATTTTCTTTGTTTCTTCATCTATAATTGCTGCTGTTTCTTCAGAATATTCTTTTGCTTGTGCAAAATCTCTTCCTAAAAATACTTCCTCTTGGCCAGAGCCTAACATTAGAGCTCCTATTCTTTCACTCATACCATATTTAGTAACCATGCTTCTTGCAATTTTTGTTGCTCTTTCAATGTCATTACTTGCTCCTGTAGATATATCGTTTAATATAAGTGCCTCTGCTACACGTCCTCCAAGTAATGATACAATATTTTCTTCCATTTCTGTTTTTGACATAAATGATTTATCTTCTGTTGGTCTATACATTGTATAGCCACCTGCCATACCCCTTGGTACTATTGATATTTGATGTACAGGGTCTTGTGTTTCTAAGAAATGACTTACTACTGCGTGACCTGCTTCATGGTATGCTACAAGTCTATTTTCTTTGTCGCTTCTTACTCTTGTTTTCTTTTCAGGTCCCATAGTAACTTTTACCATGGCATCTTCTATTTCTTTCATTCCAATTTCATTTAAATTTCTTCTTGCTGCAAGTAATGCTGCTTCGTTTAATACGTTTTCTAGATCAGCTCCTGCAAATCCAGAAGTATTTTTTGCTATTATTTTTAAATCTACATCATCTGCTAAACGTTTTTTTCTTGAATGAACTTCTAATATCTGTTCTCTTGCTTTTACATCTGGTAGTCCAACAACTATTTGTCTGTCAAATCTTCCAGCTCTAAGTAGAGCTTTATCTAAAACGTCTGGTCTGTTTGTAGCTGCTAAAACGATAACTCCTTCATTTTCTGCAAATCCATCCATTTCAACAAGTAATTGGTTTAATGTTTGTTCTCTTTCATCATGTCCACCACCAAGTCCTGCTCCTCTTTGTCTTCCTACTGCATCAATTTCATCTATAAATATAATACATGGTGCATTTTTCTTTGCTTGTTCAAATAAATCCCTTACTCTTGAAGCTCCGACACCAACAAACATTTCAACGAAGTCTGAACCACTCATAATAAAGAATGGAACTCCTGCTTCTCCTGCAACTGCTTTTGCAAGTAATGTTTTACCAGTACCTGGTTGACCAACAAGCAATACTCCTTTTGGAATTCTTGCTCCCATATCTGTAAATTTCTTTGGATTTTTTAAAAATTGTACTATTTCTTCTAATTCTTCTTTTTCTTCATCAACACCTGCTACATCATCAAATGTTATTTTATTTCTATCTGCTGGTGTCATAATTCTTGCTTTACTTTTTCCAAATGACATTGTTTTGCTTCCAGCATTTCCACTATTTGCTCCACTCATCATAAAGAACCAGAATATAAAGAATATTATTAATAGTCCAAATGGTGTTAACAAGCTAAGTATTGTTATAAAAATTGATTCAGATTTTTCTTCTAAAGTGAATGCCCCTTCTTTTAGGAAGTCTTCTGTATATGACATAAAGCTTTCCATATCAGGAATATTAACTTCCTTTTTTACTTTATCATCTTTAATTGCAACTGTAGCAGTTTTACCATCTGCTTCTATTTGTATACTTTCTACTTTTCCTTCATTAATTTGCGCAACTAATTCTGAATATTTTAGTTTTGAGTTACTATTTTCTAATATTGAAGATAGTACAACTATAAATATTACTCCAATTATTAGCCACATTGCTAATGTTTTAATTCCGTTTTTCATTTGATTCCTCCTTGGCTCCTAATATATTGATTTTATAACACATAAATTTTTCTTTTGCAATACTTTTTTATATGTCTTTTTTATTACAATTTTGCATGTTTCAAGACCTACTACGGATGGTTTATTTTGCCTTTTTACTATTTTTTACAAATTATAATTTTTTTGATTAATAAAATATATTTTATGGTTTTTTACCAATATTTTTATATTTTTGTTAGGTGTTAAAAATTTATTTCCCACATTATTTTCACATAATTTAATTATATCTTCTATATGTATCTTGTACACACCTTGGGTATTGCCCATAAGCCTTGTTATAGTATATAGCAAAATTTTAGATTTTATTACTTTTTCTTCTAAATTAAATTTTTTTAAATTCAAAATTATCTCTTTTTCTTCTTCCCCTAAGCATAAATCATTATATTTCTCTTTGACTATATTTTGAATAAAGTCATCATCTTCTTTTACCAACTCTGAAAGTCTTGTAATTGTTTCAACAATATTTGAATTAAATTCTTTTTTTATATAAGGAATTACAATATTCCTTACTTTGTTTCTTGTATATACATTTTCAAAATTTGTTTTGTCAATCCTTGGGTTTAAGCTATTTTTTTCACAATAATTTTCAATTTCTTCTCTTTTACAATTTATAAGTGGCCTTATATATTTATTATTTTTTATAGGTTCTATACCCTTAAGTCCTGAGACTCCAGTTCCCCTTAGAATATTCATAATTATTGTTTCCGCACTATCATTTTTATTATGAGCAATTGCAATTTTATTAGCCCCTACTTTTTTGGCAACTTCATCAAAAAATTCATACCTTACAAATCTTCCTGCCTCTTCAGTCCCCATTTTATTATTATTAGCAAACTTTTCAACATCTATACTTTTAGAAAAAAATTCAATACCATTTTTCTCACAATAATCTCTAACAAATGCTTCATCCTCACAAGCCTCTTTACGAATCATGTGATTAACATGTGCAACAAATATTGCCATCGGTTCCGGGTTTGTTTGGCAATTTATTGCCACTGGTTCCGGGTTTAATTGGCAATTTTTGTTCTTTATTTTATTTAAAATATCTAACAAGCATATAGAATCTGGTCCTCCAGATACTGCCACAACAATTCTGTCTCCTCTTTGTATTAAATTATACTTTTGTATTGTTTCAAATACTTTTTTTTCTAAGTTGTCCAAATTATTCCCCCCTTTTTATTTTTCTTAATTTTTCCCTACTTATTCCAGTTTCTTGTTCAATCATTCTAAGTGAAACGTTATGCTCTATATTGGCCTTTTTTATAAGTTCTAATAATATTTTTCTATTTTTTGATAACTGTAAATTATCAATGTTGTATTTTTCATATATATCATTTATAATCCTTTTACATATATCAATTTTATCTTCTTCCTCATTTTCCATAAATACAAACTCTTCTTTATCTTCGCCATTTGACATCTTAAAGTTTATAAAATTTCTAACACTTTTTTCTATTATCGAGTCTGATTTAAACATATTGAATTTATAACTTGAATATTTGTAATTTTCCGGTTTGTTACATATGTGAGCTTTTACGGGATTATTGTGTATATATTCTATACATTTTAACAAATGTGCTCGTGACATAATTGGCTGTGCCTTGTATCTATCACGAAATACATACCCTACCCTTTCATTTTTTTTGTTGTAATATTTTGCATATTTCAAATTAGCTTTATGCATAAACTTGGTTAATTCTTCATCATCTTCTACATATATCAGAAAATGAGCATGGTTATACATCATACAATATGATAATATTTGTAAATCAAATTCTTCTTTTGTTTGTTTAATTAGCTTTAAATACTCTTCCGCTTCTATTGAAGTTTCAAAAATTGGTTCTTTATTTATTCCTTGTACCATAATGTGAAAAAAGGGAGTATTTATATATTTTTTTGGTGTTCTCGACATTGTTTCCTCCTTTAGATTTCCCCTTTATATAAATAACCCCTTATTATAATTTTCCATTATTAACATTACATTTATTGTATTATATATTATGTTTACATTTTTGTCAATCTTAAATTTAACCACAACTTATTGTTTTTGCATTGTTATAAACATAAAATTAATTACCATCTGTCAACTCATCAACTTATTGCCAATCAAACCCGGAACCAGTGGCAATAAATTGCCATTTAAACCCGGAACCGTTGGCAATTTTTAATCATCAAATCTTCTTTCAAGATTGACAAATTTTGTATAACTTCCTAGCCATAATAGTTCTGCGGTACCTAATGAACCTCCTCTGTGTTTTGCAATTATTACTTCTGCTATATCTTTTTTTTCGCTTTCAGGATTATAATAATCATCTCTATATAAAAACATTACTAAGTCTGCGTCTTGTTCTATAGCTCCAGATTCACGAAGGTCTGATAGCATTGGCTTATGGTCTGGTCTTTGTTCTACAGCTCTTGATAATTGTGATAATGCAATTACTGGAACTCCTATTTCTTTTGCCAAGATTTTTAATGACCTACTTATTTCAGAAATTTCTTGCTCACGGCTTCCATTTCTTTTATTACTTCCTTGCACTAATTGAAGATAATCTATTATAACTAATCCTATGTTTTTTTCAAGTTTTAATTTTCTACATTTTGCTCTAATTTCCATTACAGAAATTCCTGGTGTATCGTCTATATAGATTTCCGCCTCAGAAAGTGGGCCAATTGCTTCTGCTAATTTTACCCAATCATCATCATCTAGCTTTCCTGTTCTAACTTTATTACTATCTACCATCGCTTCACTACATAATATTCTGTTTACCATTTGCTCTTTTGACATTTCTAGGCTAAATATTGCAACTGGAACTTTAGCCTTTAATGCTGCATTTGTTGCGATATTTAATACAAATGCTGATTTTCCCATGGCAGGTCTTGCTGCTATTAATATTAATTCTGATCCATGAAATCCTGCAGTTTTATTATCAAGTTCAGTAAATCCAGATGGAACCCCTGTTATGTGCTGTTTTCTATTGTAAAGTTCTTCTAATTGAGTAAAGCTTTCAACTAAAACATCTTTTATTGGTGTATAACCTTTTTGATTTTTATTTTGAATAACATTAAAAATCTTTTTTTCTGCACCTTCCATTATGTCTTCTACATTTTCTGTCCCATCATAGCCTAAATCTATTATTTCATTTGCAGTTCTTATTAAATTTCTTAATGTTGATTTTTCCTCAACTATTTTTATATATTTAGAAACATTTGCTGTTGTTGGCACTTTTTCTGGTAAATCTGCCAAATACTCAAGTCCTCCGACTTGTTCAAATTTTCCCATTGATTCAAGCTCTGCTTTTACTGTAATAATATCAATTGGCTCTGATCTACTATATAAATTAAGTATTGCTACATAAATTAATCTATTATCTTCTCTATAAAAATCCTCTTCTTTTAAGGTTTCAATTGCTGAGGCAACAGCTTCTTTATCTGTTAGCATACTTCCTATAACAGCCTGTTCAGCTTCTATATCATGTGGTGGTACTTTTCCTAATTCCATTGTTTTTCCTCCATTTTATGTATTAATATACATTATGATATTACGTCTATTTTTAGTTTTCCAATTACACCCTCATATAATTTTATTTCAACAGTTCTTAACCCTAAGGTTTTTATTGTTTCTTTTAAGTCTATTTTCTTTTTATCTATTTTGATATTGTAACTTTTTTCTAAATTTTCTGCAATTTCCTTAGATGATACTCCACCAAAAATTTTTCCATTTTCTCCTGCTTTTACTTGAATTTTCAATTGTATTTTAGCCATTTTATCTGCTATTTTTTTTGCAGCTTCCTTTTCTTGTTCTTTTTGATATTCTTTAGACTCGTTTTTTGCTTTTAATTTTGATAAATTTTCTGCATTTGCCTCTACTGCTAAATTTTTTGGAAATAAGAAATTTCTTGCATAGCCATCTGATGCGTTTATAATTTCATCTTTTTTTCCAACACCTTTTATGTTTTCCTTTAAAATAACCTTCATTTTGGTATAATCTCCTTCCGTTATGTTAAATTATTGCAAATATTTGCAATTTTAGCTTTTAAAATTTTTTAGTTCAATTTATTATTAGCCCCTATTGCATTTTATTGCCAACTAAACCCGGAACTATGGCAATTTATTGCCATTTAAACCCGGAACCGTGGCAATTTTTATGGTAATATTTCTGTAAAGTATTCATTTATTCTTATTATTAGTTCTTGTTTTACTTCTGCCATTGTCATTTCTTCTACTTGTGCTCCTGCAAGGGTAATATGTCCTCCGCCTCCGTAGTTTTTCTAATATTACTTGTACATTTATATCTCCTATTGAACGTCCACTTATGCATATTCTTTTGTCTTCCATATATCCTAGGACAAATGATGCAGTTATATCACTAATTGTAAGTAATTCGTCTGCTGCTTTTGCACATACTATACTTGCGTCTTTTGTTTTTTCTTTGTTTATTGATATTGCTATTGTATCATTTACTATTTCTGCTCTTTTTACTATGTCTGCTATTTTATTAAAACTTTCTAAGTCACTTTGGAACCATTTTTTTACACGTATTATATCTACTCCGCATCTACGTAAATATGCAGCTGCTTCAAATGTCCTTACTCCTGTTTTAAATGTAAAGTTTTTAGTGTCCATCATAATTCCTGCATATAAACTTTCCGCTTCTATTGTTTTTAGGTCTACCTTTTGTGTTGCATATTGTAGTAATTCTGTTACAAGTTCTGCTGCTGATGATGCATATACTTCTTGGAACATAAGTGTTGCATTTTCTATAAAGTCTGCACTTCTTCTATGATGGTCTATTATTACTACTTTAGGACATTTTTCTAGTATTTCTTCTGATTCCACATAGTTTTTCTTGTGAGTATCTACTACTATTAATAATGTATCTTCATCTATATTTTCTAATGCAACTTCTTTACTAATTAATACATCTTCATATTCTTCTTCTTTTGCTAATACTTCTTTAAAACTATCTAATGCTGCGGCATTTTCACTGTCTATTATATAACCATTTTTATTCATATTTTTTACAAATCTGTACATTCCCATTGCTGAGCCTAATGCGTCTATATCAGGATTTGTATGCCCCATTATTAATACTTTGCTTGATTCTTGTATTAAATTTTCCAATGCATGTGCTACAACTCTTGCCTTTACTTTAGTTCTTCTTTCTACTTCTTGTGTTCTTCCACCAAAGAATTTATATATATCATTTTCTCTAATAACCGCCTGGTCTCCACCTCTACCAAGTACTATGTCCATTGCAGTTGTTACTGATTTATACTTATCTTTTTGTGTTGCCCCTTCATTTGAAATTGCTATACTTAGTGTTAATTGAACTTTGCTTTTTAAATCTATTTCTTTAATTTTATCTAATATACTAAATTTGTCTTCTTTTATTGCTTTTAGATGCCTTTGTTCAAAAAAACATATATATCTATCTCTTTCAGACTTAACTAGTACTCCATCCCATTTATTTATCCATTCATAAATATATTTATCAATTTCTGCCTTACATTGTGCAACTTCTTCACTTTCTAGTAATTGAAATGTTTCTTCATAATTGTCTACCATTATCATTCCAATGCATGTTTTAGAATTTTCATATTCTTCTTGTAATTTACATTTTTCTGTTTCATCTAAAAAATATAAAACCATCATATATTCTTTTTTGTTTTTCTTTTCTTTGTTTCTTGAATTAACAAATTTGCCATATACTCTGTATATTTTTTTATCTATTTTTATTTGTTTTTGTATTGTTTTATCTTTGTTAACTTGTTTTTCATTTTCTATTTGAGCCTTTATATCATATACTAGTTCATCAATATAATCATTTACATCTATATGTTGAAATTCTGTAACAAAACTTGAACTTTTCCATACTATATTTCCATTTGTCTCTAATATTAATAATGGAAATGGTGAATTTATTAAACTGCTTTTAGCAGTACTATCTACTGTTAATGTTAAGTCTTGAAGCGTTTCTGATATCTCACTTTTTCTTTTATTATTTGCAAAATATGTATACCCTATTATTGCTGCAAATATTAAAATTGATGGTAATATTAAATTGTTAAATTGTATTGATATAAATAATAATAATAAAAATATTATTACTAAATATATTTTTGTTCTTGATACTAAATTATCAAAAACTTTTCTATTTGTATTTTGCATATATTTTTTGTATGGTTATTTATTGTTTTATAACCATACTCCTCCCTTTTATATATTTTATACCTATTATATTTTACCCTTAAATAGGCATTTTGTCAAGGAATCTAACCTTTAATAGGTTGTAAATTAAAATTCAAAAAGGAACTTAATTTATACTGTTTAACTTTTTTGCTTCAGTACATTTTTTAAGTTCCCTTACTTTACTTTTATATTATTTTTTTCTTTTTGTTGTCTTTGATTTTTTAACAGTCCTTTTTCTAGTTTTTGGCTTTGTTTCACTTTTTATGTTTTTTGCTTCTTCTGGATCCCACTTTTCACCTTTTTTAGGCTTATTCCATGAAATATAATCACATGATGTAGGATTATTTTCACATATATAATAATTTTTTCTCCTTTTTGTTTTTCTAACTTGAACTGTACCACCACATTTTGGGCATGGTACATCTATAGTTTCTATTATAGGTTTTGCATTTTTACATTCTGGATAACCTGGGCATGCCAAAAATTTACCATATTTACCATATTTATATACCATCATTCTTCCACATTTTTCGCATGGGACATCAGATACCTCATCTACTAATTCAACATGCTCTAATTCTTTTTCTACTTTATCAAGTTCTATAGAAAATGGTCCATAAAAATCTCTTATCATTTTTTTCCATTCAGCTTTTCCTTCTGATATTTCATCAAATTCATTTTCTATTTTTGCTGTAAATTCTACATTTATAACATCTGTAAAATTTTCTGTAAGTAATTTATTTACTATTTTTCCAAGTTCAGTTGGCATTAGTTGTTTTTGAACTTTTTCTATATATCTTCTTTCTAGAATAGTTGTTATTGTTGGTGAATAAGTACTTGGCCTTCCAATTCCCTTTTCTTCTAATGCCTTTACTAAGCTTGCTTCTGTATATCTTGCAGGTGGTTCTGTAAAACTCTGTTTTGGATCTAGTTCAACTAATTTTTCTGTGTTTCCCTCTTCTAACTCTGGAAGCATTCCATCTTCTACGACCTCTTTTGCATCTGTTCCTTCTACATATAAAGTCATAAATCCTTTAAATTTTATTGCTTGTCCATTTGCTTTAAAATCATATTCATTTGCTTTTATATTTACTGCCATTGTGTCATATATAGCATTTGCCATTTGGCTTGCCATAAACCTATTATAAATAAGTTTATATAATTTATATTGATCTTTTGTTATTACATCTTTTATATCTTCTGGATTAACATCTATATATGTTGGTCTTATTGCCTCATGTGCATCTTGAGCTTCCTTATTTGTTTTATAATATCTATTTTCATAGTATTTTTCTCCATAATTTTTTACGATGTATTCTTTTGCTGCTGTTCTTGCTACATCAGAGATTCTTGTAGAATCTGTTCTCATATATGTAATTAAACCTACTGTTCCCTTTTCTGGAATCCTTACCCCTTCATACAATCCTTGTGCAACAGACATAGTTTTCTTAAGAGTAAATCCAAGTTTTCTTGATGCTTCTTGTTGCATTGTACTTGTTGTAAATGGTGGTGCTGGTGTTCTTTTCTTTTCCCCTTTTTTAACTTCACTTACAATGTATTTTGCATTTTTTATTCCTTCTAATACCTCGTCTGTTTCTTGTTTTGAATGTATTTCTAATTTTTTTCCATTCTTACCATAAAATCTGGCTTCGAATTGTTTTTTAGTTTTTTCATCTTTTAACTTAGCATATATATTCCAATACTCTTCTGGTTTAAAGCCTTCTATTTCATTTTCTCTATCTACAATTAATTTAACAGCAACAGATTGAACTCTTCCTGCTGATAAACCTCTTTTTACTTTTTTCCATAGCAATGGGCTCATTTTATACCCAACAATTCTGTCTAATACTCTTCTTGCTTGCTGCGCATCAACAACATTCATGTCTATATTTCTTGGTTCTTTTATTGCTTTTTGAACCGCATTTTTTGTTATTTCATTAAATGTTACTCTTGATATTTTGTTTTTTTCATCTTTAAGAATATATGCCAAATGCCAAGCTATTGCTTCTCCTTCACGATCAGGGTCAGTTGCAATATAAACTTTTTTTGCCTGTTTTGCATCTTTTTTTAAAGATTTTATTAAATCTCCCTTTCCTCTAATATTTATATATTCTGGTTCAAAATCATGTTCAATATCAACACCTAATTTTGATTTAGGCAAATCTCTAATATGTCCCATAGATGCAACAACCTTAGTATTTCCACCTAAGAACTTCTTTATTGTATTTGCCTTTGCAGGTGATTCCACTATTACTAATTTATCTGCCATTTTTTCCTCCGTTTATTATTTATAGTTTTCTTATAGTATTCTAGACTACTTTTATTTAATTTGCAAGCTTTAACCATAAAATTATACAATTTATTTTTGCAAAGTTACAATTCATTAGTTTAATTATATATTTTTAAAAAACAAGTTTTGGCTATATTAGAACATATAACTGAACTAATTAACTAAGACTTTTCATATCATTATTTCTTTGGCATAGTCACAAATTACATCTTCAAGTCCTATAGGTGTTACATAATTTTCTTTTAACATATTTAAAACTTGATTTACTCTTTTTTCATCATTAGTTAGATATTTTATTTCCTTTTCTTCTATTATTTTTTCTTTTGTTTTATATTCAGTTTTTATAATACATATTCCAAATTTTGCTTTATTTTCTTTTAGTATTTCATCTTCATTTATTCTTTTGTAATACTCTAACTTTATTGGATGATATATTCCTGCCTCACTTAACATTTCTTCTTTAATAAAATTTCCTCCAAAAAAAGTTCTCACTTTTGTTTCCCCCTCTTTTCACTATTTTTTACTATATATCTAAACATGGGGTTTGGCAAGCTTTTTTCGTCGCGCCTTTCGACAATTGATTTTGGATTATTTTATATTATTTCTTTATTCTACATTTTTTGATATTATATGTCACTTAATGCAAAAAAGTTGCACAAAAAATGAGTGAAAGTATTTCACTCATTTTTCATTTAAATATTTTTATATTTATTATATTTTATATATGAAACTATTCCTGCTGCTATCAACACTCCTCCTAATACATATAGCCACTGTGTTACTCCTGTTTTTGGTAAAGAACCATTTGTTGTTTTTGAGTTATTTTCGCCTAAAACTGATGTTATATTTTTATTTGTATTTTGAGTATTTGAGCTATTTACTGTATTTCCTTTTTGTTCTTGATTGCTATTGTTATTATTGCTACTGTTATTAGAATTATTATTACTATTGTTGTTATCACTACCATTATTACTGGAATCATTTTTGTTGTCATCTTTATTATTGTTTTTATTGTCATCATTTTTGTTGTCATTGTTATTATCATCTTTGTTGTCATTATTTCCTGAATTATCTGCATTTGAAATTGTCAATTTTAAATTTGCTGATTCTTCTATTGTTTCATCTTCAAATCCATCTGATACAGATATTTCTTTAAATGCAACATTTGTATCTCCAGCTTCCACTTCTTCTTTTACTTTAAATGTTAATTCAGCTATTTCTTGTGGAGTTGATGTTAGATTTCCTCTGTCAATAGTTATACTTCCATTTTCTGTATTCCATGTTGTTGTCCATCCATTGTATGTTGAATCATTTGTTGTTATAGGTTCTAATTTATCTGCATCAAAATCTATTTTTCCTTCTACTACTGCTATTCCGTCTGTTTGTTTTGTGCTTTCTAAATATATATATACTTTTATCTCGCTATTTGGAGTTATTTTACTTTTTTTTACTTTTAAAGATATTTTAGTTACAGCATTTTCTTCATCACTTTGTGTGTTGTCTGCATTTGAAATTATAGTACCTTGAAGTATAACTAAAAATGTTATTAATATAATAAATATGCCTTTTATAATTTTTTCCATTTTTTTCTCTCCTTTGTGTCATATTACAAGTTCATTATATATTTTTTTATACTTAAAATCAATATATTTTAAAATTTGTAACATAATTGTAATATAAAAGCAGAAAACATTTTTACTTTGTTTTCTGCTTTATTTTTTATTCAGTATAGTCTGCAAGTCCTACTTTTATTAATCTCATTTGTACTAGGTCTGTTCCCGTTACTTTTCCGTCACTGTTTATGTCTGCTGCTTTTTCATATGCTCCTTTTAGCTCATATTTTCCTACTCTGCTAAATCTCATTTGTACTAAGTCTGTTCCTGTTAATTTTCCATCTCCATTTAGGTCTCCAACTACTATTATTGTATATGTTTTTCCGTCTACCTTTATTGTGCTTGCTGTTGTTACTATATTTCCTTCTTCTATTTCATTTCCTTTTTTGTCATATACTTCATATGTACTTCCTGCTACTACTGTTTTTACCTTTTCTATAAAGTCTTCTACTTTTGTTTCTGGTTTTACTTTTGTTATATATTCTCCTGCTAGTACATATTCATGCTTTTCGTCTTTTCCTAATTTAAATGCATAATATTCACTATAACTTACACTTTCGTTTCCTAGCTTGTCTTTAGCATATACAAATAAGCTATATATTCCTTCTATGTTTTCTGGACTAGATATTTCTTCTCCATTACTAAATGTTTTTCCTTCTCCCATTTTTTCTTTTAGCTTCTCTATTGTTTTTTCTGCTTTTTGGAATTCGTTGTATTTTTCTACACTTTCAAATTTTACCCAACTGTATTTTAATGCACTATTTTCTACTCCTGCTTCATCTACTACTGTTGGTCTTACTTTTACTTTTTCTATGCTTTCTTTTGAACCATTTTCTCCATTTTCTGTGTTTTCATATGTTACTTTTGGTCCTTCTTTGTCTATTTTTATTATATATTGCCTTGTTGATGTATTTTGTCCTTGGGCTTTGTCTATTGTTGTTACTGTTGCTTTGTATATTCCGTGTTCTGTTAATGTTATTTCTCCTTCAAATTCTGTCTTTCCTTCTATTTTTATTTTTTCTCCGTTTTCTTTTTCTACTTTGTATGTATTGCTTTTTACTCCACTTATTGAATCATATCCTGGTAATAGTTTTATTTTTATGTCTTTGTTTGTATTTTCTCCTTCTTCTTTTTGTTCGTCTTGTGTTTTTTCTGTTTTGTATTCTTTTTCTTCCCCATTTTCTTCTAATGTTGTTATTTCTAATTTTCCTGCTACTGGTGCTTGATTGTCTATTACTGTGTCATTATCTCCTATTGTTCTTTCTTGTTTTATTGTTACATTTCCTACTTGATCTTCTGCATATACCCATAATACCCATATTCCTGATTCATTCTTTGGAGTTTTTATTACTGCCTTTGTTCCTTCTATTTTTCCTTTGTACCCTTCTTGGCTTTCTCCTTCAAAGTCTTCTTTTCCTGGTTTGTAATTTCCATTTGTCCAATAATATCTTAATGTTTCTTCTTTTACTCCTGTTTGTGCTGTTCCTTCATCTGTTATTGTTACTTGTATTTGTCCTTCTTTTTGATTATCCTGACTTTTTCTTTCAAATACTACTTTTGGGCCTTCTTTGTCTACTATTATTTTATATGTTGTTTTATTTTCTACTTCTAACTCTGGATTTGTTTTATTTACCCTTTTTGATGTTAATGTTAATTCATATTCTCCTTGATTTGTTAATGTTACTATTTCTATTGTATTATTTCCTACTGCTACTACATTTTCTTCTTTTCTTATCTCAAATGTTGTTTCTACTTCTCCATATGGGTCTTTTCCTTGGTTTATTATTTTTATCCATACATTTTCTTTGGTTTTTATTTCATTTTCTTTTGCTTCTATTTTTTCTCCGTCTTCTGTATTTTCCCTAAATTCTATTTCTCCTGGTGTTTGGATTTTTCCTCTTATTTCAAATGTTTTACTTTTTACTACATTTATATTTCCTTTACTATCTTCTGTTCTTATATATAAATTGTATTTTCCATCATACAATTCTTCTGATTCTATTTCTTGACCGTTTTTGTATTGTTCTACTTTATAATTTTCTTTATATTCACTTTCTTCCGGCTCTTTTCCTTCTTCTTTCCATGCATATTTTATGCTTTTGTATTCATTTTTTTCATCCGTTAATGTTGCCATCGTTTTTGCTTTTCCTACAGCTCCTTGGTTTCCATCTGGGTTAAATTTTATATTTCCAGTTCCTTTGTGTAATATATATTCTTCTTTTCTTGTATTTCCTGCTACATCTTTTGTTGTTACTTTTATTTTGTAATTGTAATTATGACATAATGTTGTATCTACAGTTGTTCCTGTTCCTACAGTTATTAATGTTTCTTCATATGTTCCTTCTTCTGTTTCCTCTATTTTATATATTTCATATGTTGTTTTGCTATGTCCACTTTCTGCTCCTTCTTCTTTTCCTCCATCTTCTTTGTGGATATACAAATTATCTTTTACATATGCCCCTTCATAATAAGTTTTGTTTTCTTCTCCTACTTTAGTAAATGTATATTCTTCACCCTCTGCACTGTTCTTAGTTACCTTTACTTTTCCCATTTCTGTTTCTGAAACTTTAGCATCTATATAAAATGGTCCATATGTTTTAATTAAAGTATTTCCTGCAAAATCTTCAATTGTAACAATTAATGTATATACTCCTGAACCTGTATTTTTTACAATCTCTTCATTTACCTTTACAGATCCATTTTCTTCATTTTCATTTTTTGAGTTATTATACCATGCATATGTACATTTTAAATTTTCTGCTGGTGTAATATTATCACTTGCAGTAATTTTCACTACCTGTTTATTTACCCAATTTGTACTTACTTCTGGGTTAAATTCTTCACTCTCAATTGTTGGTAGTGTATTATCAATTATAATTTCCTTATAATTTTCTTTATCTTGTAAATAGGCATATGTTTCAAATGTATTTCCTGCTAAATCACTTAAACTTGTATCATTATTTAAGATTTGGAAATTTAATTTTCCTTCATATTTTTCTATATTTTTTATTCTAACTCTATAAGATCTTTTTGATTCTGAAGTACCTATTTTTTCAAATTCAACACCCTCTTGAATATAATTAGACTCGCCAGCATCTACTACAAATGCTTTAAAATTTTGTTTTTTAACTAAGTCCCCTGCACTTCCATAAAAATATCCATTATCACTTATATTAAATTCTATTGTTATAGTTGAATCTTTATTTGCATATGTATTATCTGTGTTATCTGTTTCTACTTTGGTAATATTTACTGTTGGTTTTATTCTGTCTACACAATAATAATACATTTTTGAAGAATTAAACAATTTACTTGTTCCAGATACAGTACATGAATTAGGTTTTATATAAATTCCAATTCCCATTGCCAATTCTGGATTAGTTACTGTTAATTCATATTGTTTATTATTTACTTTTTTAAAGATAGGATTTTTTAATTCAGAACTTAAGCTTATATCATCAAGTGTAAATCCATCAACATCTTGATTAAAAGTTATAGTAAATTTTGTTGTTTCTGAATTTGTCCAATTATTATTTTTTACATTATCTGCTGTTACTTGATATGTCAATGGTTCTTTTACAACAATTTTCCATGCTGGATCAGTATATGCTCCATAATGATTTCCATCTTCAGCTCTTGCTTCTGCTGTTAACTCTGTCGTTCCGGCTTTTTTTGCTGTAACTTTAATATTCTTTACTTTTGCATAATTTTGAATATTATTTAAATCAACTTCCTTATTATTTGCATCTAAAAATACAACATCAACAATATCACTTGAAGTTTTATTCCATTGTTCAAAATGGTAATATAATGATGCATAATCTGATGGAATAAACCATCTTGTACAACTTTGACCAACTGTTAATTCTATTTTATTACTATCATAATATGAAATTGAAGGTCCTGTAACAAATACTCCATAACTTCCTTCCCAATCGCTACTACTATTAGAACATTTTATATGTATTCTTGTTTTTCCAACCTTAAGAGCTTTAACTTTGTAATATGCTGGATATCCATAATCATTATAAACAATTTCTACACTACCTATACTAGAATCTTCAAGCCAAGCTTCATATGTTTCACAATTTTCATAATAAAAACCTCCGCCAATGAATTTCTTGTCCAACACTCATATTTAAATCTTCATAATCTTTTGTATAATAAGCTTTATTAGTCTCACTATCTCCCTGCTCTACAATAACAGGCCAACTAATTTTTAAAACTGCACCATCACTATAAGAAATATTTAATGTTACATTCGTTGTTCCTGGTTCTTTAGCTGTAAATTTCATATAATAATAAGAACTATCATTTGTCATTAAAAATTCTCCATCAACAATAGCCGAATTATCAGCTGTAACTTTATAACTACTAAATGCTGTATCTAAAGATATAAATCCTCTTTCTGCTTCTTCCCCTACTTTAAATTGAACTGTATCACTATAATATTCTGCTGAATGTTCTACACCTGGAGTAGACTCTGATGGAGTTTGTGAAGAAGATGATGATGGAGTAACTGTAACATTTACATAGTCTGATATTCTTGTTCCATTTTCTCCTAAATAATATATAGATAAAGATGTGCTTCCTGCTTTTTTTCCTATTATTTTAAATTTTTTTGCATCATCAGTTCTTTCAACAGTTATAATATTATTATTTGTTTCATAATAAAAAGGGCCACCATAAGAAGAAATAATATTAACATATTGACTTTTGTTTTCTTTCAAACTTACTGAATCTTCTTTAATTTGTAATCTACTACTTTCACTGGAAATTTTAACTGTTATTTCATCCCAAACTTGAAAACTATCATCTGTTCTTAGGGTTATTTTCGTTTGCCCTGTGGCTATTGGAGTAAAATAAAGAGTATCACTATAGCCATTATTAGTCGTATCCCTTGTATAAATATTACTTATATACTTACTATCATATTCGATTTTTAAATTTTTAACATTATTTGATGTATCTTTATTAACATAATGTGCTGAAAATTTAATAGAAGTTGGTACACCTTTGGTTGCATTCATACTATCCAAAGGAAAGGTTATATAATATTCTGCATCTGTATGTTTTAAACTTTTTTGAATTTCTTCCCCTTGTATATATGTACTTTCTTTGTTTTCTTCATTATAAATACTTATATAATATGATGCAATACTAAGAATTGCAACTCCTACTATTAAACTTATAATTAATGTTATTTTTTTCTTCATACTAATTGCTCCTTTTACTGATAATACGTTATCATTTAAATCTTACTTTATATTTATATTAAAGTAAATAGCAGTAAAAATCACATTTTTTAATATGTTACATTTCCCTCTACGGAAGTACATTTAGCCATTTTTATGTATCATTTATTAAGTTTTTATTACATTTATATTACGAATTAAAAAAACAAAAAACATATAATCAAAAATTGATTATATGTCATTTTTTATTTTATTTTTCTTTTTTGCATTTTATAAGAAATCTTACTAACCAAGCCAGTTGGAGCAATCTTAGCTCCTATTTTTGCACATTTTATAGAAAAACCTGGAACAATATAAAATTTATTTTTCTCCAATTTTTTTACAGCATATTTTGCAACATATTTGCTACTTAACCCCTTGATGCTAAATTCAACATCAGCTACATTATTAAAATTTGTATCAACTGGTCCTGGGCACAAAATACTTATTTTAACATTTGATTTTTCTTTTTTTAATTCTTCTCTAATTGCTTCACTAAGCCTTACAACATATGCCTTTGTTGCATAATATGTTGCCATTAATGGTCCTGGCATAAATCCTGCAATTGATGCAACATTTAAAATCTGTCCTTTATCTTTTTGCTTCATATCTTTTAAATATAATTTTGTTAAAATATGGTATGCTGTAATATTTGTATTTATCATGTTTATTTCTTTATCTAAATTAGTCTTTGTAAAATCTCCACAAGTACCAAAGCCTGCATTATTTATTAATAAGTCTACATCTTTTACTTGTTCATATAATTTTTTACAATTTTTTTCTACAGATAAGTCCATACTTATAATTTGTGAATTTGTTTCAATCTCTTTTTTTACTTCTTGTAATTTCTCTTCATCTCTTGCAACTAGTACTAAATCATAACCTTTTTTACTTAAAATTTTTGCCATATCTCTTCCTATTCCAGAAGAGGCACCTGTTATTAATGCTTTCACTAAAATCTCCTTTTTATATAAGTTATTTACTGTTTTTACTAAATTTATTCATAACAATTCCAACAGCATGAACTATTTTAGTTGATTTTTCATTTGCAACACCTTTTCCTATTGCCTTTCCTCCAACTGTAAGTGCTGCAACTGTTGCACTTAATATAAATTGTAAATTAAAATTTAGTCCAAATTGCTCTGTAATTTTAACTGATATTAATGCACTTATTGCACCACTTAATACTCCACATATATCTCCTATTACATCAGCACAAATATTGGCAACTTTTGGTGCATTTCGAATTAATTTTATTGAGTCTTTTGATCCTTTTACTTTTTTTGTTGCTTTTGCATGAAATTCATGTTCATTTGCAACTGTTACGGCCACACCAACTATATCAAAAAATATACCTATTGCAATTACAAGTACTAAAATTAAAATGGCTGGAACTAATCCTAGTCCAGATACCCCATTTGCAGATACATAAGAAAATATCATTGATAATATAAATGTTGATATAAATACCTTTATAAACCATACTGTATTCGAGTGATCTTTTGTTTTTTCTTTTTTATTTTTCATTTTTTTATTTTCCTTATATTTATTTTTGTTTTAGATGGTAAAAGTCTAAGTAAATTTTACGGTTTAGGTCTAGTCGAATTTCTCTTTTTCCCGCTTAGCATTACTGCTATAGCTGTTTCCAATTAAGGGAAAAATTTACTAAAATAGTAAACACCAGATCACCACTTAAATCCGTACCTTAATCCCTAGACTTTCATGCAAAAATTGCAAACATTCTAGAAGTTTTCCTTGACATACTTTTTAAACTTTACTAGTCTTTTTTGCAAGTATAATTTCATAACTGTATTAGTTTAATTTCGGCCAAAATTAAACTAATAATGATAAATTAATCCCAATACACTCACTCGAGACAGGCTACTCTATGTATTTCGTGTCTTGGCACTCAACATAGGTTTAACTTAAGTTTAAACTTAAGCCTCCGCGAAACCAGGGAATCATATGTATGCCATTACATATTACCCTAGTTTCTTTACTCCCTAATATCACACAAAACTGGCATTTCGCGCAAAATCAAGAAACTTCAACGATGTGCCCTTTAGTGGATTTTTAGCCCCACCCTCATAAAGTTTAGTACGACTAGAATAATGCACCATCATTTTAATATTATAACATTTATAACATTTTATTCCAAATTTATTTTTTTTCAATTTTATTCATAAAAAATTATTGGCTGTTATTTTTACAGCCAATAATCTCATATTTTCTCACTTTATCTCTTGTTTTTAATTTTTTTCTTTAATTTTAATTAATCATTTATATGTTTTATTATTTCATTATATATTTGCTCATGTATATCTTCTATTGTTCTTACTTCTTGTTTTTCATTTACACATTTTATTTCATACCAATTATATTTTTTAGAAACACTACATGCTGCATTATGAGCATCAATTAAGTGATTTCTATCACTTTCATGTATATCTTTTTTACTATCTCCTGTAAATTTATTATCTCTATCTTTTATTAATTCTAAGGCCTTATCTACAGGCATATTTAAGAAAAATACTTCTGTTGGAACAGGTAAACCATATAAATTAAATTCAAAATCCCATAACCAATTTAGAAATTTTTCTCTTTCTTCTTCATCATCTATTTTTCCAGCTTGATGCACCATGTTTGCTGTTGTATATCTATCTGCAAGTATTATTCCTCCGTTTTTATAATATTCTTCATAACCTGTTTTAAAAGTTGCATATCTATCAGCTGCATAAAAAGTTGAGGCTATATATGGGCTAATTTCTTTTGCATTTTTTCCAAATTCTCCAGATAAATACATTTTTACAAGTGATGAGCTTGGGCTATCATAATTTGGGAAACTAACTGTTTTATATTCTATATTTTCTTTATCTAGTCTTTCTTGTAATTTTTTAAACTGAGTTTGTTTTCCACTACCATCTGTCCCATCTATTACAAATAATTTTCCTTTTTTTATTTTGCTTGGTGTTTTATTAATCATTTTATTTACGGATGCAATAATATCATCTATGTTTGAATCATATTCATCTTTTACTAAATTGTACATTTTATTTCCCCCTTTTTTCACATTATATACTTACATTTTTCTTTTTGCAATATTGTAATATAATTTTTTAAATGTTATAATAAACCAAAAATTGTTAAAAAATACAAAGGATAGATATTTATGAAACTAAAAAAATTATTTAAATTTGCAATTTGCATATTATCACTTATATTAACTATTATATATATTATTTACAGAATTTTTTATACTCTCCCAACCACTTTAGGAACTTTATCTTTAATATTTGCAGTAATTATACTTTTAGTAGAAATATGGGAATCTATTGATTTTTTTACTTATTTTATTAATATTTTACTAACAAATAAAAAATCTCCCAAAATCCCTGACTTTAATATTATAAAAGAAATTCCAGATATTGATGTATTTATTGCAACATATAATGAAAGCCCAAACATTTTAACCCGTACTATTGAGGCTTGTAAAAATATGGAATACCCTGATAAAAATAAAATACATATATATGTTTGTGATGATGGAGATAGATTAGAAATTAAAGACTTAACAATTAAAATGAATGTTAACTATATTTCTCGTTCAAATAGGAAAGATGCAAAAGCAGGAAATTACAACAATGCATTATTAAAAACAACTTCTCCTTATATTGCAACCTTTGATAGTGATATGGCTCCAACAAAAGATTTTTTATTAACCACATTACCATTTTTTTATAAAGAAAAAAATGTTGGATTTGTTCAACTTCCTCAAAGTTTTATAAATCCAGACATTTTTCAATATAGATTAAAAATGCAAAATAAAATACCATTTGAACAAGACTATTTTTATCATTCTATACAAATAGCAAAAAACAAAACAAATTCTGTTGTTTATTGTGGCACTAACGCACTATTTTCTAGACAATCTTTAAAAGATGCAAATGGTTTTGCAACAGGAACACTTTCTGAAGATATTGCAACTGGAATGATTGTAGAATCTAAAGGTTATAAAGGTATTGCACTTAACAAAATAGGTGCATATGGAATATGTGTAAATGATTTTAGTGCATTTGCAAAGCAGCGTACGCGTTGGGCAAGAGGTTGTATTCAAATGCTTAAAAAATATAAAATTTTAACAATAAAAGGATTATCTATAAGGCAAAAACTTGAATATATGTCTTGCGTTTCTTACTGGTTTTTTGGAATTCGACGTTTAATATATTTGCTTGCCCCTTTATTATTTAGTATTTTTGGAATTATTGTTGTAGACTGTAATTTACTAACATTTATTTCTATATGGCTTCCTACATATGTTTTAAAAAGATTTGGCTTAGATATTATAGAAGGAAATAAACGTTCATCAACATGGAATAAAATATATGAAACAATTTTAACCCCTGTTTTATGTTTTAAAGTACTGGCTGAGTTTATAGGTTTTAAGCAAACTAATTTTAATGTAACTCCTAAAAATACATCAAACTATACAATGGAAAAAGAAAATAAAAAAGTTTTATCTTGGCATTTAAGCTTATTTATATTAAATATAATTGGTTTTATTATGTGTATTGCTAGAGTTTATGACAATAGCATAGAAAACTATATTTTATCATTTGTATGGACTTTTTCTAATATTTTCTATCTTTTTATATCTATTGTTTTTGACCTTAGATATAAAAGATATGATTATAAAAATTTTGTCCCAAACAAAATTAACAAATATAGTAAATTAGCTTTAATAAGAAGGGAAAAATAGAATGAAAAAAATAATTTTTATAGTAGTATTAGTTATAATTTTATTATTTGTATTGTATAACTTTACACCAGTTTTTGCTCCTTTAAAAGAAAATATACTCTATACTAAATATGTATCAGACAATGGCTTTTTACATGTAGATGGAACAAGCATAAAAAATAATAAAAACAATGATTTTGAATTAATGGGACTTAGTAGTCATGGTTTACAATGGTATAATCAATTGCTTACTTATGACAATTTAAAAACTTTAAAAGATACGTGGAAAATTAATGTTTTTAGAATTGCTATGTATACTGATGAAAACGGTTATATTAATAATAAAGATGAAATGAAACAAAAATTAATAGAAATAACAAATAATTTAATTGACTTAGATATGTATGTAATAATTGATTGGCATACATTAAAAGACAATGACCCTAATAAGTATAAAGAAGATGCAAAAGTATTTTTTGATGAAATTTCGACTTTATATAAAGACTCTCCAAATATTATATATGAAATATGTAATGAACCAAGTGGAAATACTGTAACATGGGATGACCAAATAAAACCATATGCGGAAGAAATAATACCAATAATACGAAAAAATGCTCCAAAATCATTAATTATTGTTGGAACTCCTAATTGGTGTAAAGATTTAACTTCACCTTCTAATAATAAACTAAATTATGAAAATATATTGTATTCATGCCATTTTTATGCTGGAACACACAAACAAGAATTAAGAGATGAAATAGATAAAGCATTACAAAATAATCTTCCAGTAATTGTTTCTGAATGGGGTACAACTGATGCAAGTGGTAACGGTAGTGTAGACATAGAAGAATCAAAAAAATGGATAGAATATTTAAATAGTAAAAAAATAAGTCATATAAATTGGTCTTTTTCTAACAAAAATGAATCTTCTGCAATTATAAGACAAGATTATTTAGAAAATCCAGATAATAATGATACTTCTAATAATGAAGATAACTTAAAAAATGATTTTAATGATTACTTAACTGAATCTGGAAAATTTGTAAAATCAATCTTTAATTAATTTTAATAAAAATAGGTATATAAAAAACCAGTGAATTCACTGGTTTTTTATGTTTTTATTATTTTATTTCAGTCTTACAGTCTGTATAATTACTTGATGTTATTGTTTCTACCTGTGTTCCAGAGTAAGTTGTACTAAATCTTCCATGTATACCAACTAAATAGTCTGCATTTGTTGTTCCTTTAATTAAACTATTACTAATATTAGTTCCTATCATTGTAATCATTGATTGTCCAGCTGAAGAAATCACACCTGGGTCTCCTATAATTCCACCAACAGAATCATTTCCTGTTATAGTTACCGCATATTTTCCTTCTTCAAATGTTTCATTTTCTTTGCCTCCAACAAAACAATTTTCTATTTTTACTGTTGCTCCTCCTGAAATTCCACCTACTTGTGAATTTCCTGATATGTTACTATCTATAACATTACATTTTTTTACATATGTATCAGTTCCGGTAAAATTTGAACCATGTCCTACAATTCCACCTACTCCGTTTACTCCTTCTCCTGTAATATTTGTATTTAATAATGTACATCCTGAAATTGTATTTGATGCAGATCCAATAATTCCACCTAAATGTCCTGTTGTTGCAATTAATTTTGATTCATTTACATTACAATTGCTTAATATTGTTGTTCCTACTGGCATATTACCAACTATTCCACCAAAATCACCACTTGCTGTTCCTGTTATAGTTGATTTATTTACCGTACATCCAGTAATATTTGCCTGTGATATTCCGGCAATTATACCTCCTCTTTCTTTTGCAATTACATTAACATTATTTACTGTAATATTTTTTACATCACTTGCTGAATCTACTTGTCCAATAGTCCCTACTGTTTGACTCTTAGTTCCATCTATTGTTATATCATTAATATTTATGTTATCTGTTATTATTTTTCCAAATCCAAGTAATATTCCTGTATGTTGTGTTCCTCCAACTATTTTATTTGTTCCATTTGATGTTTTATTTATTGTAATTCCTGTAAATTTAGCAATCGATGTTACTGTTTGGTCAGACATTAAATTACTTGTTTTCGTAGCAATACCAACTAATCCTCCTACACTTCCATAAGATTCTTCTGATACGGAAACATTTGTTAAAGTTATATCATTTAATTTTGGATTTACTGCAACCCCCATTAATCCTCCAGTTCCATAATTTCCTAAAACTTTTAAATTAGATAATGTTATATTTGAAATTGGAATTTCTTCTTTTGTATCTGTTATTGCAATTAATCCTCCTGCTCCTCTTTTGGCACTAACAGATACATTATTTCCTGTAATTTTATCTATACTTGGACTTGCATATGAATATCCTGCAATTCCTCCTGCTTCGCCATTTGTTGTTATAGATATATTATTAAACTTTTTAACATTGCTAACATTTAATATAGATCCTAATTGTACGGCTATCATACCTCCTGATGTTCCACCTGTGTTATTGTTTATTGTTATTCCCTCAAGATTAACATTATCAATACTTGTAGAGTCAGTTGCATTTGCTGCAATTCCACCAATTTGTACAGTTGATTTTTTACCATTTAAAACATTTAAATTAATTTTGCTTAAATTAGAATTTGTAACATTTATTTTTCCTGCTTTACCAACAAGACCACCTATTAATCTTGTTGAAGCACTTACTGTATTATTATCTGTACATGTTAAATCTTCTACATTACAATTATCAAATGTTATTGTGGCTCCAAATGTTGTTCCAATAATACCAGCCATATTATCTGATGAAGTTTCTATTTCTACATTTTTTACTGTACAATTTGAAATATTTTGTAAATCCCCTGCATCAGCTACTATTCCTGCTGCACTTCCATACATACCTGTATGTGATTCATTTCCTGTATTTATATTTGTATTTTCTACTTTACATCCACTTATTTCGCACCCTTCACCAGCAATGCTTCCCATAATTCCTCCTGTTGATGTTGCATTTGATGTTATAGTTAAATCTGTAACATTACAATTTTTAATTTTATATTGATTAAAACATGCGCCTGCCACAATTCCGCCAACAGCTGTAGTTCCAGATGAGTAACTTACCATTTTAGTTGTATTAAAGTTAATGTTAACATTACTTACATTAGATTCTTCAATTGTATAGCTTCCATTAACTCCACTTGTCATCAAACCACCAAGTTCTGAACCTTGTCCTTCCATATCCAAGTCTTTAACATTACATTTGTAAATATATATTGTTTCATATGATGCTCCAACAATTCCAGCAACATTAGAACTGTACTCATTATATGGGCTTTTTGATTTTATATTAGTATTTATTACATTACATTCTTTAAATTCTGAAGGATTAAATGTAAATCCGCACTATTCCTCCTGTATTTCTTGACTTGTTATTTGTTATAGTAGAATCAACTACCTTACAATTATTAAATGTAGTATTTACATTAGTTGCTCCAGCAATTCCTCCCATAGAATCATTATAACTTGATCCATTTTCAGAATTTATTGTAGTTTTTTCTACTACACAATTATCTATTAATGAACTACACTCTTCTCTAGCATTTGATTGAATTGCATTATATATTCCTCCAACATTTCCATAGTTAGCATTAATTTCAGAATCATATACTTTAGCATTTATTATATTTACGTTTCCTTTACTGTAAACATAATTTTCTGCAAGAATTCCTGCTGTGTTTATTCCGTAAGAACTACTTTGAATACCATTATTATATATTTTACTACTTATTACTTGAACATTTTTAATTAGAGTATCTACATCATTTGAATTATAACCCATTCCAAATATTCCTGCTACATTAATATAACTCCCACTTGATTGATTTTTAAATTCAACTGTAGATTCTGTTACATTACATTCAGTTATATATACTTGTTTAATTTCATAACCTTGTCCATATATTCCACTTACTGCTGTTCCATTACCTGCATAGTTTTCGGTAATAATACTAGAATTACTTACATTACAATTATTAATTTCATTGTATACCTCATTACTATATCCATAGCCTCCAAATGCAATTATTCCTGCAGCATTATTATATTTTGCATTTACAGTAGAATCTACAACATTACAATCATTTATATAAATATATTGACTTTCATTTATTGTTCTTGTTCCATATCTATTTATTGAAGCAATTATCCCTGCGGTTTGCATATTAGAACCATTATTACTTGAATTATTAATATTTACATTTTCTATTTTACAATTTTTTAATGTTACATATTCTGTACATGCATCTCCAACAATTCCTCCTAAAGAATTATAATTTCCCCCTTCATTAATTGTTAAATTACAATTATTAGCATTTGAATTTGTTATATCCAATCTATAAGCATTGGTTTGAGCTATAATACCTGACACGTGACTTGTTCCACTTATATTTCCGGTGTTTACGCAATTATCGATTTTTGTTGTTCCACATTTTATTACCTGTCCATCTATATAATCTACCCAATAATTTTTAGCAATTATTCCCGCTGCTTCTATACTGTTAGATCCTGCTGGCATTGTTGATGTAATATCTCCAGTATTGTTACAATTTGATATTTCAATTGTACCTACAGCTCCTGATAAAATTCCAGAACATGTTGCATAATTTCCTGTAATACTAGATTGGTTATTACATTCATTTAAATTTAATTTAATTCTTGAATAAGATAAAACTCCTGATACTAATCCTTCATTATTTTGAGATGTTCCCTCGATTTCATTTAAATTATTACATTTTTCAACTATTGCAATATCATTATCTGTATTTTTATCTATTGCAGCAACTATTCCAGAAGCTCTAACATTTTGACTTTGAGAACTTATTTTTCCTGCATTTGAGCATTCGTAAATTAAGGTTCTTCCTTTTCCCATTCCTAAAATTCCAGCTGTATTTGTGTATTGATAAGTATTTGTTATAATTCCTTCATTACTTGAGTTTACGATATGTATTTCATTTATATTCCAAGTAACATTGCTAGTATTTCCTTCATTATATACTTTTCCTGTTTTGCTTGAAGATGTATCTAAATTACCAACTTGTATATTATTAAATTCATCTTCTGAAATTACATTAACAGTTGCTTCTACATAATATTTTTCTTCTTCTTTATTCCATTTTTTTAATATATTTAATTTTATATAGCTATTTGATATGTCTTTATAACCAACTGGTGCTTGTACCTCTTTTATATAATATATATCAGTTCCTGTTGTATCTATTTTCGTAAGTCCAAAATTCAATTTCCCATTTTGTACTTCTATATTTTCATAACCATTTATAACTTGTTTTTCTCTATTTAGTACTTTAAATTTTGCACCATTTAATAAACCACTATTTTCAAAGTCTGTTTTACTTAATTCGACATTATATTCACCTGTTGTTCTTTCATTTTTTATAGCTAAACTTACAAACTCATTTATGTTATCATAGTTTGCAAAAATTCTTTGAACTTCATATCCTTCTGGTCTTGTATACCCAACTATTCCTGCTGCATTATAACTTTTTGCATTAATATTTCCTTTATTTATACAATTATTTACTTTTACTGGTCCAAGTCCACATCCCAAAAAGCCTCCAATATTATTGCTTGTTGCTGTAATTGTTGATTCATTTATACAATCTCTTAATACTAAAATTGTCTTGCTTTTTGTATGTCCTACTAAACCTCCAACATTTCTTAGTGTTGAATTTACTTTTCCTGTTACTTTACAATTTTTTAATATTGCATTTTCTGAATAACCAATTATAGATCCAACTGCATCTATATCTTCTTCTGTTTCTTCTTTAGTATCTGTATTGTCTGCATTTTCATCCACATATTTTGTAACATTAATATCTACATTTTCTAATGTTAGGTTTTCTATTATACCTGAATAAGTTCCAAATAATCCAAATTTCTTTGTTGTTTGGTCATTTGTATCTATTTTTAGGTTTGTTATTTTATGTCCGTTTCCATCAATCATTACATTGCTTACATTTAAAGGTGTCCAATCTTCTCCTTGTAAATCAATGTCTTGTTTTAATATATATTTTTTTGTTTGATTATTTTGAATATTTAGTAAATCATTTTTTGTATTGATTTCTATTGTTTTATATTTAGATGTATCTACATCTATGTCTTGTACGTCACATTCTATTTTGGTTGTAAATTTAGTTGCATCTACAACTTTGCTTATAACATCTACTTGTATTAAATATTTTATTGTATTTTTATAACCTTCTGGTGTATGTACTTCTCTTACATAATATGTTTCTTGTTGTTCTCCTTTTGCTTCCATTATTCCAAAGTCTAATATTCCTCCATTTGCTGTAACACCAGTTTTTATTAATTTTTTATTAGAATCTAATAATTCAAATGTCGCCCCATTTAATAATTCATTATCTATTTCATCTATTTTATTTATTCTAAAAGAATATTTTACTGGCATATTGTTTGAAACTATTATACTTTCAAAATCATTATCATCTTCTGTACCAACTATATATGAGTTTTCGTCTGAATTTTGACTTTCTTCTTTCATATAATCTGAATCTACTGGCCCTGTAATATTTCCTGGTATTGAATCAATATCCTCTCCAGATCCTTCTGCTATTTGCGCTATATTTACAAATCTTTTTAATTCATCTGTTTTGTCTGTATTTACTATACATTCTATACTTATTTCTTGATAGCTTAAACCATATACTCCCGTATACGGATTTATTGATAATGGTTTTAAAAATTCAGTTGTAACACTTCTTCCATCTTCTGAAACTTTCCAACCATATTTTATATTAATTGCACTATTTCCATTAAAATCTAAACCTTCTGGTAAATATTCTGTTATTTTATTTGCTGTTCCTGCAATTGTGCCTTCATTATATACTCTTATATTGTATACTATTTTATCTCCTTTTTGAGGATATACAACATTTTTGCTATGTTGGTATTGTATTTTTCCATTTACTATTTTTACTTTAGGTTCTCTTGAATTACTTATTTCTTTATTGTTTATACTATATATGTATTGTCTTAAAGATAGGTCAAACCCATCTTTTTGTTCTTGTACATATATTGTTTTATCTCTTAATAAATTATTAAGAGTATATGTATCACCAAAATTCAAGTTTATCTTTTGTACTGTATTTTCAGAATCCAAATAATCTCCTTTTGATTCTATAAATACTGCCATATTATCATAATTATAATTTGCGTCTTTTTCTAATCTAAATGTTATATTTTCTCCACATTCAAAATCATTGTTTGTTATTTGTTCTCCATTTGCTTCATTTATTATTTTTATTCCTTGTAATACATTTAAATTAATATTATGATTACAATTTTTATAATGCATATTAGGCATTTTAGATACATTATAATTATTTGGATTTAGTATTTCTAAATTTTCCTTTGTATTGTCTACAAATACATCTTTAACTCCAGCAAATGAGTCATAATATATTGTTTTAACAGTATTAGGAATTTTTACATTTGTAGCATTTATACAGCCTGCAAAAGTACTAGAATCTATAGATATTAGAGAATCACCTATATTAATTGTTTTTAATTTTGAGCAATTATAAAATGCCCTTTCACCAACTTTAGTAACATTGTCTGGTATACTAACACTTTCAATAGCACAATTTTGAAAAGCTGCTGTTCCAATTATTTCTAATTCTTGTGGGAATTTGGCATCTTTTAATGAATAACAATTTAAAAATGCATAATTTCCAATTGTGTTAACTGTATCTGGTATAATAATTTTTTCTACCTTCCCAGAATAATTATATGAACTATTATTTTTACCAAATATATTATATTGGGTATATCCAAATTTTTCCCCAATTATGCTAGTTACTGGATAACCTCCTAATTTTGTTGGTATTGTAACTGTTGTACTTGGTGTTCCACTATATACATAAACATTTACCGCTTCTCCATCTACTACTTCATAATACCATGTTAATCCATTTTGGTATTGAGTAAAACCTTCCGATTTAGTTGTAAAAGTTAATATGGTTACACAAGCTAATATTAAAATACTAATTATTGCAATAACCTTCTTTTTCATTTACTTTCTCCCTTTTTATTTTTTATTTTTATCTTTATAACAACTACACTAATTATTAAAATTGTTAATATAATAAATATTGATATTTCAAATGCACCTGTTTTTATTGAAATAATAAATCTTTCTTCATTTTTGTTATCTTCTGTATTATCTTTAGCATTATAATCATTTTCATATTTTGAAATAACAGCCTTATTATTTCTTTCACCAATGCTATTGGCATTTAAATTCCATTTAAATGTAATTTCTAAATTCTTAGATTCTCCTGGATTTATAATTTTTTTAGCCAAACTTGTTGTCGTAACAACATTTCCATTGTTTACCCAAATGTTATCATTTACAAGCTCAAAGTCTTTTGGTATATAATCACTTATTTCGCTTGCATATCCTGCTATTTCACCAATATTTTTTACCTTTAAACCATAAGTTACATATATTTGAGTTTTCGAAATTTTTTTGCTATTAATTTCTTTTTTAAATATTTGATCTTTTTTTCCTAGTCCAAGACTAGTTACAGTTTCTCCTAAATCATCTTTTATTTTTATTTCTTTTATATATTTTACTAACTCTAAGTCAAATTGTTTTACTTGTACTTTTTCTTCAGACTTGTCATTTTCTTGATTTTTTTCTAATCTGGTTGATTCAATTTTTGCTATATTAGTTATTACTCTATTTTCATCTTTAACTTTATTCTCATTTACTTTAAATTCTATTTGTATATCTTTGTATTTTGGTAATTCATTATTATTTATATCAAATCCATCTATTTGTTCATTTCTTAATTTATCAGTTTTTAGTACTGTTGCATCTTTTATATTTTCTACTTCTACTAAATTTCCTGCTTTATCTTGTTTATACATCTTCCATTCATTTTCTTTGTTGATTGTACTATCTGTTATAAATTCTAATCCTTCTGGAATATATTCATATACATCTCTTCCTAATGTTTGCTTTTCTCCTTCATTAAATATTCTTAATGTAAATACTAATTTTTGATTATTTGCAACTTTGCATATTTCGTTATTTTTTGTATATTCAATTTTGCCTTCTATATTTTTTGCTACAATTTCTTTATTAGTTAATTTTTCTTCATCTATACTATACAAATATTTTTGCATACTTAAATCAAAAGTTTTAGGCTCATCCTTTATTATTTTAGCCTTTTCTTCATCTTCATTATTATTTATGTCTTTTTCATTTTCTAAACTTTCAGTTTTTGCTGTATTTATAATTGTGCCATCTTCTTTTATTACCTCTAATTCAATTTTGATATCTTCATATAATGGTTTTTCGTTATTTTCAATTTCAAAACCTTTTATTGTTTTTCCAACTAAATAATTTGTCTTTACTAAATTATTTTCTTCTTCCCATTTATAATCTTTATTTATTTTACTATCACTTAAATATTTTAGGCCATCCGGAATTATGTCTTCTACTGTTTTTCCTACTATATCTTGATTTCCTTCATTGTATACCCTTATTGTATATACTATCTTTTCACCTTTTTTTACTTCAAGTGGTTCTTCACTTTTGTCATAAACAACTTTTCCATTCTCAATTCTTGCTGTAACTTCTTTTTTTGTTTGTGTGTCATTAATTGAAGTTAAAATCTTTTTTAATGCTATTTCATTTGTTTGTATTTTTTTATTTTTTATAGTTAATAATATTTCATCATTTTGAGTTTGTTCTAACTCTAATTCATTATTTTGTGATGTTGCTATTAACTCATATTGTTTATTTTCATTATTATATTTTTTTTGTATTTGCAAAACGTAGTTTGAAGTAAGTGTTTTTTCAAATCCTTGTGGAGTTTCTTCTTCTGTTATTGTGTAATCTTCTGTTCCTTCGCTTTGAACATTTATTGCTCCAATTGTAAGTTTTCCATTTGTTGTTGTTCCCTCTACTGTTATATCTGACTGTATTTTAAATTTTCCACCTGTTAATTTTTTTCCTTCTTCAGTTTCTTGCATTAATACCAATTTATAGTCTCTGCTTTGTCTTTCATTTCCAATTTGTATTGTTACATTATTTCCTTCACTTACATTTGTTTTTACTAGATTTTGAATTAATTTATATTGGTATACTACAGTAATATCTTCTTTCTTATAATTTCCTATTTTGTTTAAAGGGTCTTTTTTTGCTGCTACATAATGTGATATTTCTTTTCTGCTTGTTGTATATTCTTTTCCAACTATTCCCTCTATCTCATCATTCTCAGCAATCTTATTTCCATCTTCATCTTGATACATTATTATTACTTTTCCCTTTTCTATTCCATAATCAAATGAATTTTCATCTTCTTGGCTTAAGCTTTTTGACTCTTGCCCTTGAATTATTTCTTTTGTACTGCTACTTTTGTAAATCATAGCTACAACCATTATAATTCCAATTAGAATTATACTTGCTATAATAAATAATTTTTTGTTTGCTTTTGTGTCAAGACTTTTTGGTTTCATGTTAATCCCCCTATAAATTAAAATATTTTATACTTTATTATTTATTTTTTTTTAACCTTAGTCAATATAACTATTAGAAGGATTTTAAATCCTATTACATAATATTCTTAGGGATTTATAGTTTTTAAGAATACTTATATATATATGTCATTTTCATTTTTTTTTAGTAATATTTTTGACATAAAAATACATTTTTCTTAGGGGCATGTATATTAAACAAATTATTTGTATTATAAAAATTAGGTATTGGATTTCTACATAAAATAAAGACCTATGATTTTTACCATAAGTCTTTTATATTATTATTTGGTTAAGATTTTCCATAATTTTACCTATCATACTTGCTAGAATTTAGCTCTTTTTTATATTTTTTATAATCTGGCATATAGCCCTCTACCATTTGCCAGAATTGTTTTGAATGATTCATATGTTTTAAATGGCACACTTCATGTAAAACAACATATTCAAATGCCTTAGGGCTATATTCAATCAATTTTAAAGCTATACTTATATTTTTTGTAGAAGAACAGCTTCCCCAGGCACTTTTCATATCTCTTACCCTATACTTTTTTGGTGCTAGTCCAACCATATTTGTAACTTTTTTCATAGTATAATCTAATTGTTTTTGTATTATTTGCATATACATTTTATTTATTATCTTTTCTATTTTATTAGATAAATTTGGTTTCATCTTATATGTAAATGGTAAATTTATAATTATGTTGCAGTCTGTTATATCTACCTTAATTTGATTAGTTTCTTCATAATTAATTTTTAAAATATACTCCTTCCCTAAAATTTTATATATTTCACCTTCTTGATATTTTTTTAATTCATTATTTTTTTGATTGTACTTTTCTAAAGATTTTTGAATCCAATTAGATTTTTTATAAACTATTTCTTCTATTTGTTTATTTGTTACGTAATATGGCACTTTTACTATTACTTTTCCGTTCTTTATTTGAAGATATATATTTTTTCTTTTGCCTTTATTTATTTCATATTCTATATTATTTATTATCATTTTTACTTCCTTTATTTGTATTTTTTATTATTTTTTGCTATAATACCATTATGAAAAATATAGCAAGATATAAACATTTAAACAATTATTTAAAAGAAAAATTTGGTACGCGTACTTTAAAAATATGCATTGATGGTGGATTTACATGTCCTAACAGAGACCGGAAAAATCTCTACAGGTGGATGTATTTTTTGTAGTGAAAAAGGTTCTGGCGAACTAATTTCTTGTGCAAATGGTACAAGCCAAATCGATAAAATACATAACCAAGTTGTTAATTATTTTAATAGTTATAAAAGCCTTCGCGCAGATAAATTTATAGCATATTTTCAAAATTTTACAAATACCTATGATTCAATAAAGAATTTAAAAGCCAAGTATGATGCAGCTTTAATTAATCCCAAAATAGTTGGACTTGAAGTTGCAACAAGACCAGATTGTATAAACGAAGATATTGTTAAATTATTAAGTAGTTATAAAGATAAATATTATGTTTGTGTTGAACTTGGTCTTCAAACTTCTAATGATGATATTGGAAATTTTATTAACAGAGGTTATTTATCTTCTAGTTTTACTTACGCAACAAAACTTCTTAATAAATATGGCATTGATATTGTTGTCCATCTTATGATTGGTCTTCCTTTAGAAACTTTTAATGATGTAAAAAATAGTGTTGATTTTATTAACCATCATAATGTTCAAGGAATAAAAATTCACTCTACTTATGTTGTTAAAAATACTGGTTTGGCTAATTTGTATTATTCAGGAGAATATGTTCCAATTTCTTTTGACTATTATATGGATTGCTTGGTTTATGTTTTAACTCATATTAATCCAAATGTAGTTATTCATAGGATTGTTGCAGATGCTCCTAAAGATTTGCTTGTTGCCCCTTCTTGGAATTTGCATAAAAAGTGGGTTCTTAATGGTTTGGATAAAATTATGAGGGAACAGAATTTATTTCAAGGTATGTATTATGATTTAAAATAGTCTATTTGCTGTTTTAAATCTTTTTTTATGGTTTTATTAATCCATAAGTTATGATTTTAAATTATTATTTTGTGTTTTAGCAAATCTTTTTATAATTCAAATTTATATAATTTTTCTCCATTGTTTAATGTTTTTATAAATTTGGCACCGAATTTTTCATAATAATTGTTTAATTTTGTTTTTAAAAATATTTCTTTGTAATTTCTTTTCCTGCTTTCTTGTAAAATTGCATCATTTAGTATTTTTGAGTATCCTTTTTTTCTATATTCTTTTTTTACATACATTGTTGAATACCATGGTGTTAGATTGGGACATTCTTTACTGTCATTGGGGAATATTGATATAAATCCTATTAGGCTATTTTCTTTTAGCAATATTAATTTGCAAAAATTGCTGCTATTTAAATTTTTTTCTATCTTTTTTATTTTTTCATTTATTCTTCTATTTTTGTTGTTTTCTTTGTCGTCTGCCCATTCTTCATATTCTAGTGTTGCTACTTCTTCTATATATTCTTTTTTGTTTTTTAGATTATATACTTTTATCATATTGTTTCCTTTGCTATTTTTATTTCTTTTCCACAATTATATCACTTATTGTGGATTGTTTAAATGTTTTTTGCTGTTTTTCTTGTTTTTGCTTGGCGGAGATTATGGAGATGGGCTTGGGGTTATGAGAATTTAATTGTGATTTTTGAAGAATTTTGTTAACTTGAGTTTTTATTGGTTTTAATAGGGTTATAGCAAATTGGTGAGATTATGAAAATCGTTAAAAAATGTACTTTTTTGCAATGATTGTCCCCAATTTGTCCCCAATTTTTTGAAGCATCAAACATATGAAATTTCATTCTATTCTTTAGTTTGTTATTGCAAGTTTTTTAGTGTTTTGATGTGTAGAATTTTAAAATTTATAAAAATGGAGGTTAATATTAATGAATAATTTTAGAGAAGTTAATGATGATATTTTAAGAGATTGGCTAAGTTTTAGAGAGGAAATGGTTTTAGGCACACTTACTAAAGAAGATAAAAAACATTATATTTATTTTGATGAAATTTGTGAAAGTATTTTAAAGAATGTTCCTAAACAAAATCAAAAGTATGTAAGAAATCAATTAGATAGACTTGATAAGAATTTTATGGATTATATTTGTTATTGGAATGAGAAATATTATAGAAATGGATTTTGTGATGGGATAGAACTGATTAGTGGATGTTTTGGAGAATAATTTTAAAAGGCGAGTTAATTCTCGCCTTTTATATTGGACTTATTTTATTTTTAATAAGATGAACATCTTTATTATCTTCAATATGTTTTATAGTAGATATAATTTTATTTTGACATTCTGGAGACCAATAAATTTTTAATTTTTCCTTTGCTCTAGTTATTGAAGTATAAAAAATACTATGCGTAATTAATTCATCAATTTCATTTGTTATTATAATTTTTACAGAATTATACTCTAAACCTTGTGATTTATGAATAGAAACTGCATATGCAACCGAGAAAGGTACAATTGTTGCTAAATCAGAATCATTATCCTCTTCTGCATTTCTATACTTATTGACATAGAATTTTACAATTGATTTATTATTTTCAGATTCTCCTACCAATTCTAAATCTAAAAATTGTATTTCTAATTCATTAATTACTTTATCTATTTCTACTGAGAACCAAAATCTAAACTCATCTTCTTCTATATCTATAATTTTTCCCTTTAAATTATTATATATTACTGGTGAAAATCTATTAGTATCTCCAAATATAATTGGATCTCCTACTTTATAAGTACCTAAATCTAAAACTATTGACTTGTTTTTATTCTCATTTTGCAAATAGTAATTTATGCTATTTATTCCATATAATCCATCATAATTTAGACAAAGTATAATTTCGTCTTCATCTTGCTTTTTAAATATTTCTTCACTAATTTCTTCCGAAAATTCTTTCTTTACTAACATTTCATCAACTCTATCATCGCCATTCCTAACCAATTCCCACAAATCTAGCAATTCTTGTTTTGTACTTCTCCAGGTAAAATTTAATTCAAATACCGATGCTGGATTTACTAGTTTTTTTGATAGTGTAAACCAGTTTCCAAATGTAATTGATTCAATCTGATAAATATCTCCAGCAAGCAGTATAGCACTAAAATTTGCCTTTTCTAAAATTTGTCTCATATCCGAATTACTAATTGTACTACATTCATCAATAATTAAAATGTCACATTCAGTATTATTATTGGATTCACTAATAAATTTATGTACTGTCATAAAATCAGAGTTTTGATTGTTTACATTACTTTTTAGGTTTTCAACAGCAGAATTTGTATTAGCTAAGCATATTTTTCTTTCATTACTATAAAAATATGTCAAATGTTTAATCAGAGTAGTTTTACCTGTACCAGCAGCCCCATATATTAGAGCAACTGTACTATTTTCATACATATTTAACAATATATTTTCTTTTTCTGGGCAATTAATTAAGTAATTTACTTGATTTATAAAACTTTGAAACGATGCTTTATAGCCTCTTATTCCATGATTTGTCAAAGAGTTCAACTTATTAATTATATTAATAGTGTCATCTTCATATCCATGAATATATAAATTATTATTTTCTATTACCAAACACCTATTAGGTTTATGTTTATGATATATTTTATTATTATAAGAATTGACCAATGTAGGTATATCTCCAAATTTTCTAACCTCATCTATACTTGTATATAATTTATTATTTTGCTCTGTATTCTTCTTTATATAACCTGCTAATAATTCATCATTTCTACCTTCTATAGGAACTATATCTATCAAATCATATATTGTTGGATTATGATTTATTAATGATGATGCATATGGCATTTCCTCAAATGGAATACACCCAAATTGCAAGTATAAATTCGATAGGATAGAACAACTGTCTAATGCAAGCTGATCCTTTATAATTCTATTATTGCAATTATATAATAAATATCTTAGTACAACATGTCCTTTACTATTATTTTTTATATAATATCTACAGTTATCAATCAAATCCAATATTCCAGTTGTTGTTGAATTACTTTTTATTTTTTCTTTTATTTTATCATAATATATATCATTTATTGTTGCTAAATCTAGTAAACTATATTGTGCTTTTGTTAACAAGCTCATAACTTCTGTATATTCTTTGTTATTTGCTTTATATTTTTTATTAATTCCAAAAACCTTATAAAAATTATTTATTTCGCATTCTCTTATAGCGACAGACCAGTTGTTTATTATATTTATTGCCATGTCTCTCCCAAGAATATTTACTTTTGCTTTAACAATAGACAACTTTATTGAATAATTTGGCATAATGTGCATTCTAGTAAATGCTATAATTTTATCATACTTATTAACCTTATCTTTAGCTGGTGATAAAGTAACTTCATAATATATTTTCCCATTAACAAAAAAAGTTTTTAATTTTTGCACATAATATTTATCTCCACTGAATTGATCAGATGTATTAATTGGAACCTGTTTTATTACATCAGCAACCTTTTTATAATAATCACTAAAAGTACTATCTAAATCAAGTGGAAAATCAGTTATATTATTTAGAATATCTATGTTATAAAATATCTTCATATAATCCTTTAATAATATTAGATATTTATAATATTTAAGCATAAGTCTTTCTGCAGAATCATCGTTTTCTATATAGTGTGATCTTGATATTTGCAGATAGTAATGGAATCTTTCAATAAATTTTATTCTTCCCCTACTTTTTATATAATCTAATGCAATTCTAACTGTTCCATTATCATAATTAATTGTTTCTGTTTTTCCTGTTAAATATATCTTAACAGCAATATATTCTACAAAAGTTCTTAATGCATTTAATAAGTTTTGAGATAAGAATCCTCGATCGTCAGCAGAAAATCTATCTATATTTCGTTCAATATTTGAATTAGCTTCCATTATTTTTTTATCTATACTATTAAAATCATATTTTTCTTCGATTTTTATCATATTAATTAATCCCTTCTCATATAATGTAAAAAGCAAAATAATTCTGTAATATATAATTACTATTATTTTGCTTTTCTTTAGTTTATTTATTTCCAATATAATATTTAATCATCTCTGTGTATTGATCTTGCGCATTTAAACAAGTATCTATTAAATATCCTTTTTCTTTATTAGTTTGATATTGATTTAATCCTCTATAATAAAATAGTTTTTCTTTATCTAGAATAATAAACGGTACTATATTATTTTTTAAACATTCTTTAAATGCAATTATTCTACCGATTCTCCCATTTCCATCTTGAAATGGATGTATCTTTTCAAATTTGGCATGAAATTCTATTATTTCATATATTGTAACTTTTTTCAAAGACTCATACCATTCTAATAATTTTTTCATATCTCTCTCAACATATTTAGGGTCTGTAGTTTTTAGTCCCCCTATTTCATTTGGTAATTTCTTATAATCACCAACGGCAAACCAATCTTTTCTACTATCTGATGTTCCTTCTTTTAATATCTTATGAAATTCTTTTATCATTTTTTCTGTTAGTTTTTTTTCTGCTATGTCTAACATATAATCAACCAATTTAAAATGATTAGATGTTTCTAAAAGATCATCTAAATCTGTTATTGAGTCTTTTTCTGCTAATAATGTATTAGTCTCATAAATATATCTAGTCTGATCTTCTGTAAGTTTACTTCCCTCAATATGATTAGTATTATATGCAAAAGTAATTTGAGTATTATGATATAAATTACCTTTTAATTTCATATTTTTTTGTTCTCTTAACACTTCTAAAATATTTATTCTAGATATATCAAAATCATCTTCTTTAATTAATTCATCAACTGATATCTCAAACAATTCAGCTAATTTTTTTAATGATTCAATATTAGGCTCTAAAGTTCCAGCTTCATATTTTGAAATTGTTGCTGCTTTGACACCTAATATATCAGCAATTTCACTTTGAGTCATATTTTTATTTTCTCTATATATTTTTATTTTTTTTCCTAACATAATAAAAACTCTCCTTTTTGCTATAATAATATTATATCATATTATTTCCAAAAAAGAAAGTTCTTATAAAGTTTTACTTATTTTTTTCTAATTTAGAATTTATATCTATAAAGTTAATTACCTTTAATAATTTTTTCTCTTATATCTTTAATGTGTCGATTTATCGCCTTTGATTTTATCTTAGTTAAATAATAATCAACTATGGATTTAAAACAAATATAATTAAATATAATAGATATACCTGTTAATAATTGAGATACACCATATTTTATAAGCCAATATATATAATAGTAATTTTGTTTTACAAAATCTTTAAATTCTTTAATACTATTATTAGATACGCCATATTTTAGTATTCCATTAGATATTATCACTAAAACTAGCGATATCATAGCTAATATGAATATATATTTATCTGTTATAAAAATTTCCTGTACTTTCCCATTTTTTATTGCTTCATCAAGTTCATCTCTTTTGTAGAACATAGTTGCAAAAACAAATAACATACCTATGAAAATACTAGTTATATCAACAAATGTTTCATTTAAATTTTCCAATCCTATTATAGATTTACTCGTACAAAAAACAATTATATATATAAATATTAAAAGCAATAATTGAAATTTATAGGAACTCAAATCATTTTTTAACATAGTATAAAAGTTATTAATTCTTCTATTACTTTTTCCTTCAATTTCAATATTAATATTTTTCAAATAAAAATCTTCTCTATTAAAACTATCTTTATTTATTATTAGCAAAATATTAGGATTTTCTTCAAATATTATATACGCACTTTTTTCAATAAAAAAACCTTTAGCATTACTCCCTAGCTTTTTTTGAATAAATATTTCATTTTCTTTGAAAGTTTTGTAGTCTGTCCTAATAGTTGTAGCATTTTTTATATTTTTGGGATTATCTAATATCTCAATTAATTTTATATCCATATTTATTTACTCTCCTATAATTTTCTTTTCTTTAAAAACACTAAAATCTTGTCAAGTGCCTCTCTAACATTTTTATCTTTATCTGATACATTAACAATTAAATATTCATTTCCTTTTGGTTTTAATTGTTCCTTTTGTCCATCTTCTTCTATTTCTATATTCTTTATTATTTTGTCATATTCTGTTTTATTTTGTTCAGCTAATTTAAAGCCTATATTAGCAATTGGATTTTTAGCAATACTCTTATCCTTTTTTGCCTTAATCTTAACTGATTCTACATTGTCACTAGAATAAGTATTCCAGCTTTCAACTGCTGCATCATCTAAATCTATCCTTGGATTATGCAATTTTGTTCCTATTTCAAGTTTCATATTAGAAATATTATTAAACTCAACTGATTTAACGCATGATTGTCTAAAATATTCTTGCAGTTCTTCTATTTCATAATTAATATTTTCTTTTTGTAGTATAATAGTTTCTAAGACATCATGGCTAAGATTTTTGTCAAGAAGTTTTTCAATTCTCTTAAATGCTAAGTTGGGATTTAATTCTCTTGGTGTATATCTTCTATTCTGGATATATACACTTGCTTCTTTGCAATTTATAAAAAAATATGTTCTATTATCATTTGCTTTATCCTCATCAATTGGAATCTCTTCCTTAGAATTATCAGAAAATTTAATCAAATCAATTCCATATGTTTGTGATAAATTTCCAACAATTATATTGTCCTCATGTATGCATTGTGATATTGCAAATTCTCCTATTGAATCTTCCATCTTTTTTGAGACGTTTAAATTTCTAAACTCTATTTCTTCATTTAATTTATCAATTCTTTTTGGTTCGTTTAAACTAACCCTCATCTTACATATCTTATATCTTGTAAATCTCATTGTATTTTCCCCCTATAGCATATACTATAGCACATTTGGTAAAATAATACAATATTAACCATAATATTACAAAAAGGGCAAATATTTTATATTTACCCTTTTCAACTATATTATTCATACTTATAATTTTCACTATCTTCTGCTACTTTACCATCTAATGTTTTATCACTTTCTATATCATAATTAAGTCCTTGCATTTCTTCATTTCTCAAGCTTTTATATATTTCATTTAAAAATATTCCTAGAATATCATTTCTAATCTTTTCATTTTTCAATAGTAAATCAAAAAACTCTTGATTTTGACTTCTACCATCTATAAGTGCATCATCAATATTATCAAAGTATGCAAACTCAAAATCTTTAACAGTATTATTTCTTGCGCTAGCTTTTAAATCTTCATTTTTCATCATTAGATCCTTTATTTGTAATGCTGCTTTTACTGCAACATCATTATCAAATGATTTCCCTGTTTTACTATTTACTTCACTGATTATATCTGATAACCTCTTTTCTTCATCTTCTGTTAAGTTAAAAGTATCAACAATTGGTAATTTCACTGTAGGATCTGGATGTATTCTTACATTTATCTCCTCTTTTCCTTTCTTTTGAAAAAAATTTGATGCTTGTATTTTTCCTTTTAAATCAAATCCTTGTCCTGAATGTCCAATTTTTAAATATGGTAATAACCATACTATATAATTATATTTCTTATGTAGTTCTATATCGTTAAAAGATGTTACCTGTATTAAAAATTCATAATATCGTACAAATTTCTTTAATGCTAAATTTGACTCTTCCTTTTCCTTATCATTTAATTCTTCGAATTTTTTCTTCGTTCTAGATAAATAATAAACTATATTATTTTCTCTTTTATCAGCACTCATCTTATCATTGTAAAATAATCGATTCGTTTCATCTATATCATTTTCACTAAACAAATAATAACTATCCACTTTATTTTCGAGTTCATAAACGTATTCTGGTGTTGTTGAATTACATAATAGTGTAGTTGTATAATATGGTTCAAATGATTTTTCTACATCTTCTATTGTGTTGACAAAATCTAAAATAAATGTAGGTTTATCATATGGAGGGCAAATTCTATTTAATCTAGAGAATGTTTGAACAGCATTTACTCCACTCAACTTTTTCAAAACATACAAAGCACACAATTTAGGTTGATCAAAACCTGTTTGATATTTATTAGCAACTAATAATACTTGATAATTGTCTGTATCAAATTTTGCTGGAGTTTTATCCTCACTAAATCCATTAATTGACGCTTCACTATATTCTTTATCTCCTTCTATCCCTAATTGTTTATCTGTTACTTTTCCAGAAAATGCAACTAATGGTTTAATATCCTTATATCCTTTTCTGATAACATATTTCCAAAATGCATTATAATATTTAATAGCTTCTGTTCTTGATCCAGTTATTACCATTGCTTTTGCTTGTCCATCTAATTCATACATCACATTATTTCTAAAATGCTCAATTATTATCTCTATTCTCTGATTAATATTAGTCTCATGTAACATAGCAAAACGTGCAATTTTCCTCTTAGCTACTTTTGTTTTATATTTTGGATCTTCTTCTATTTCCTTGTTTATAGTATAATATGTTTGATATGGTATAAAATGTTGTAATACATCTAATATAAATCCTTCTTCAATAGCTTGTTTCATGGAATAAAGGTGAAATGCTTGGTGCTGTCCTTTTTTATTTATTTTTCCAAATAACTGTAAAGTTGTTGGTTTTGGTGTAGCAGTAAATGCAAACATCGATATATTACATTGTTTTCCATTTGAATCAATTTCTTTTGCTATTATATCTTCTACATCAATTCCTGAATCTTCCTCAGCGCTTAATGTTTTTGTTACAGCTGCCATATCTTTTCCTGCAGTGGATGAGTGTGCCTCATCAATAATAACCGCAAATTTTTTATCTTTTAAACCTCGTGCTATATCAGCTATATATAAAAATTTCTGTATCGTCGTAGCAATAATTTTTGTGTTTCCCTCTAAGGCTATTTTCAAATCCGCCGAAGAGCATTTATCATTCATCACTTTTATCAATCCTGATTTATGTTCAATAGATGAAACTGCTTTCTGTAATTGCCTATCTACCACGATTTTATCGGTTACTATTATTATATTATCATAAATAATTTTATCTTCGTTATCATGTTGCGAAGCTAATCTGTGTGCAAGCCATGCAATTGTATATGTTTTACCAGATCCTGCACTATGTTGTATCAAATAATTATTATTTGTATGATTTTCTTTTACATCATCTATAACTTTTCTAATACAATCTAGTTGATGATATCTAGGAAAGATTATATTTTCACTTTTTTTCTTTTTTCCTGTTATGGAATCTTCTTTTTCTAGTCTTTCTACAAAGACAAATTTGTTTATTAAATCTAGTATCGTATCTTTTTTCAAAATATCTTCCCACATATAAGATACTCCGAATCCTTCTTTACTTAACGGATTTCCTTTTCCAGAATTAATTCCTTCGCCTTTTCCTTTATTAAATGGTAAGAAGAAAGTTTTTTCTTTGTTAAGTTTTGTTGTCATATGCACTTCTTCCAAATCCATTGCAAAATTCACAAAACATCCTGCTTTAAACAAAAATAATCTAGATTTCGGATCACGTTGTGTCCTATATTGTTCAATTGCATCTTCATATGATTGTCCTGCTAGATTACATTTTAATTCAAATGATATTATTGCTAATCCATTTAAAAATATTACCAAATCAATTCTTTCATCGTTATTTGCCCAAACCTCTTCCATAATAGAAAAGACATTTTTATTATATTTTTCAACTAATTCTTTATTAAAAGTTGTAGCAGGTTTAGAATACATAAGCTTTATCTTTATATTCGATATTTCAAGATTGTCACTTTTTAAAACTTCAACTAATGATGTCTCCATTATCTTATTATTGATATAATTAACTATTGTCTCTTCTAGTTCTGTTTTATATATTTTCTTTAAAGCTCTCATTTCATCTGGTTGTGTATCATTTAAAAATTTAAATAGTAATTGCTTATCCATTGCAAAGTACCTATCAAAATTGGATTTGTCTCTAATTACATATCCATTGTTATTTTCTAAATAATCCATTATATACTGTTGATATTCTTTTTCAGATAATATTTTATTCATTTATTGTACCCTCCTTTTCCCTGTCACATATTCATATATTAGTGATTTCTTATATTTTTCTAATGTAACAATCTGCTTATTTTTAATAGATATGATTTTTTCTAAATTCATACATTCATAATCAAGATAATCACATATTCTTTTTTGTTCTTCTAGATTTGGCAAAGTAACATAAATTTTTTTTGTTTTATCCCAACTTCTAAAGTCACTAGTATTTTCTCTTACACCATTGCTTATCAATTTGTACACACCTCTGAATGCCAGTGATTGTAAGTAATATACTATAAATCTTTTATCTTCGTTACTGTCACATACATGAACTACCCTTGTAATTTTTCCTTTGTATTTTGATAAAGCTATTGCTCCATGCCATGTATCCATACCATGTATTGCAATATCACCTTCCTTAATACCTTGCATTGCATTATCATCACTTGACATCAACCCAATAACATTATCTCCTCTTTCACTTACTTTTCCTTTATTAGTACAAATTAAAGCAATATCACTAGAATCAAAACTTCTTATTAATTTCGTGCATATATATCCTAATCTAGTAAGTTTCCATTTTTCGTTCATCTTTCCGATATAAGACACTCCAGATTCTTTCATTTTATATTTAGAATCAATTCCTTTCGTAACAGCTTTTATAATAAGAGCTTTTTTATATTCTTCTAATATATCTATTTCACTTTGAATATCATGTAATAATGCATCTATCTCTTCACATTTATTATCTAAAAAATCTGAAATATTTTTTTGTTCTTTATAATCAGCAATAGGAATATAAATATTTCCAAGCTTATCAATAGGAATTCTCATCCTAATAGTATTCAACTTACCATTTCCTGATTCTTTCATCATAATACCATTTCCTAGTCCTAAAAGACTTTTTTGAAATGCTGTTGTTTGAAAAATATAATTATAGAATCTCACATCATCTTTTTCATCTTTTGGTCTTAACATATAATAAACTGGACTTACACAACCAAAATATTTCGATAAGCCTACAGAACCAGATATAACATTCATACTATTCATTACTATATCTCCAGGATATGCAAGTCTGTATGCAGAATAATCTTCTTTTGGCTTATTTCCTCCACATTCTTTTTCAGATAATGGGATTACACCTTGTCTTGCAGTCAGTGACAATATATTTTTAGTTCTTATTGGATTATTATTTTCAGTTCTTTGAATTAATGAATATTTAATTTTTTTTATTTTCCATTTATCTGGAATATCTCCAATCCAACTTATATCATTTTCTTTCTTTTTTAGCACTTTCTGTACCTCCAAATATTTTAGTAATTCTAGTATTTACAACCTCTTCTAGTTCATTAAATCTCCTTTTTAATTCTTCTGAATTCGTTTCCTCTATATATTTATAGAAATATCTAGTAAACGGAATTTCTGCACCTGTTTTAATAACAGGATGTTTACCTACTAGGTTCTCTTCAAAAAATGCTTTTGCGTTAGGAACATATGGAAGAACTTCTCTTTCCATATATATTTCTATATTTTCTTCAAATTTTACAAGTTCTATATCTTTTGTATCTTTATCATAAATTATATTTCCTTCTTTGTCTCTTTGAATAACTGCATTTTTATCCATAACAGATAATCCATTAGCAATTTTTTGAATCATACTTTTATTTATGTCTATCCCACCTATTATTTTAGTAAGTTCTGGCATAAATTCGTCTATTGACATCCATTTTTTCTTACTAACAGATTTACTTAAAGTATCTAAAATATTATCATAAGTTAGTTTACTTTTATAATAACCATTCAATTTCTTCTTATCTTTATCAGATATTGTTGTGCCAAGCTCTTCAAGCTTTGCCACAAAAGTATCATCCCATAAATTCTTCAACGTTCCTGATTGTATCATTGATTGTATACTTTCTTCAGTAATAGAATAACTTCTTTGCAAAGGTTGCATAACACTATATTCTTTATAAATAAATTCTTCGTTATTATATATTTTTGAATTCTCATTTTCTTTAAATTCTGTATAAAGTTCTGTTATCCTTTTTCTATCATTAGGTGATAGTTCATTTTTCTTATTTCCTAATGGTTTCCTTAATTTATGATATATATTAGATGCATCAATTAATTGAATTTTTCCTTTACGTTCCTTTCTCTTGTTCATAGACAATATCCATGCATAAGTTTGAATTCCTGTATTGTAAAATAAATCACTTGGTAATGCTATAATTGCTTCTACATAATCATTTTCTAATATCCATTTTCTAATCTGTGATTCGCCTGAAGCAGTTCCTCCTGTAAATAAAGGAGATCCATTTTCTATTATTGCAGCCCTTCCATTTTTGGGATCCATTTTATTAATTGCTGATTGCAAAAAAATCAATTGAGAATCACTTCCCGATGGTAATCCTGCTCCCCATCTTCCTTTACTTCCCTTTTCATATTCCTTTCTTACACTTTCTTCTTGTCCAACTTTTGCATCTTTTCCAGCCCATGGTGTTCCAAATGGAGGATTTTCTATAACAAACCTCATTTTTACGGTTTTAAAACAATCTTCCTTAAATGTGTCAGCATGCTTAAAATTGTCTGCATTTTGACCTTTTATTAACATTTCTGCTAATCCTACAGCATATGATTGTCCCATAAATTCCTGTCCAAATAATCTAACATCGCATGTTGGATTATAATGCTTTAGATATGAATATGTTGTAGAAAGCATTCCTCCTGTCCCACATGCTTGATCACATACAGTAATTACCTTATGATCGTCAAAAATATCATCACATCCTTCTGATATTAAAATTGATACTAATGTTTTTATTATATCTCTGCCAGTATAAAATTGCCCTGCATCCACATTTTGATAAAATCTTCCTATCAAATTTTCAAAAATGTATCCCATTTTAATTGAATCATATGTTTTGGGATTTAAATCAAGTTCAGAAAAAGCTTTTACTACTGAATACAAGCATCCATCTTTGTTCATTTTATTTATATGATTATTAATCTCTAATTCTTTCATTATATCTTGAACATTAGAGGAAAAACCATTTATATAAGCCTTGAAATTTTCAGCTATATTATCTGAGTCATTACATAATTCTTTTAGTGTATATTTACTTGTATTATAAAATTGAAATCCTGCTTGCTTTTTTAATGATTTTTCTGGTGTATTCGGATTTGATTCAAAAATTTTAACTACCTTATCTTTTGTTCCTTCTAGTGCACATTCAAATCTTCTTATTATTGTCATAGGTATAATTACATCTCCATACTTATCTGGCATATATGAACCTCTTAATTTATTAGCTATTGACCATATGAAATTTGCTTCAGCTGTTACATCAATTGGATTATCATCCCACAATACATCAATTTTATTTTTCATTTTATTATCTTCTCCTTTTTTAATATTTCTCTTATTCTATTCCAACTATTTTTGTTATTAAAAATTTCATTATATATATCTGATGGAATATCATTCTTTTCTTTTGCTAGATTGTTAAAGAATTTATTTCTTTCTTCTCCTTCTATTTCCAAACTATTTGCAATTTTTATTTGTAACTCTCTATCTGGTGGTCCACTCATACCTTTTATCATTTTATTTACATATGTCGGAGTAACATCAATCATTCTTGCAAATTTGTTTTGACTTATTTTTTTGTTTTTTAGTTTTTTATTTAAAAAAGTTTTAAATTTACTCATTTGTATAACCTTTCTTATATAAACTATAAACTATTAGTTTATAGTTTATATATCATAATTACTATATCCAAGCAATATCTGTTACAAAAATGTAAAATAAATTTAATATATTTGTAATAATATTTTGCTAGATAATTGTTTTAATATTCGATGAATCCGAGGACTATTTATTTAAAAAATAGTCCTCTTATCTATTTTATTTAGTTTTATTACGATTTATCTCTTGCCACATTTCAAAATCAAATTTTTTAGTAATTAAATCTCGTATTGTAATTTGCATCTTGTATATAGTTTTTATTAAATGGGATACTTCTTCTCTATTTAATTCTGAAATTTGAGCAGAAAACTTACAAATATGTTTTATATTCTTAACTATACTTTGTATTTCTCTATTACTTTCACAATAGTTATTATTAATCTATTTCGCTCCCTTTATTTTGTAATTAGTTACTCTTTCATAAATTGCTTCATCTCTAATATAAGTTTTTTGTACTTTTCCAATAATTCCAAATATTTTTGCTTGAAGTAATTTTTGCATAAATATTCTAGTCCTTCTTTTGTAACTACTATTCCCTCATTAGTATTGTATTTAAATATTTTCTCTGAATTCTCTTTAATCATTTTTATAATTGCTCTATGTATCGTATCTTTCTTTCTATGAAAATAATCTTCCAAATTTTAAAAAACTTATATCTTTATTCCATAATGTTTTAGAATCAACTTTTAAAAAATCTTCATATAGCTTTATTCTCTTTTTGAAAAATTCTATATCAGCATCTATTTGTTTCTTTCCGTTTAAAATATACATCAATTAGCCACAAATAGCCTTCTATAATAACGTAATATCTCCTACTTAAAATTTTCTCACTTCTCTACTTACATGTTGATATTTTTTTAACATTACAGATACTGCTTTTCTTAAATCTTTATGTGTTATTTCCTCACCATATTTAGTTTTAATATTTAATCTTTTAAATCTATCCAATATTTTGCAATAAGGTAAAAAGTAGTTATTTAATTCATCCATCAATATTCTCATAAACATCATCCTACTTTAATCTTATATTTTCTAAAAAAGTAAAAGCTATTTTCAGAAGATCAAGAGCATTTTAATTGCTCGAATATAGGCGGCATTTTTTAGTGCCCAATATTCGCCAGCGTGGTGTTTTGACACCTTTTTTGCTGTTTAGGGCAAAATGGCCCTAATACCCTTTTTGCTCTCCGAGGGATATTTTTTAAACTATTTTTGTTATTTTATTTTAAAAAATTAGGACAATTTAGTTTAAATTTTTATACCTACTTGTCCTAATTTTTTTATAAATTTTTATTTACTTTTTTGCAAAAATACATTATAATTTTTATAGAAAATATTTAAAAAAGTAACATTTTTAGTTAGCAATTGTTAGCGCAATTACTAACTTCTCTCTTTTTAATTCTATGATCTATATCATTAATTTTAACTAAGTAGCACATTTCGTATAATCTTGAAATAATAGAATTTGCTGTATCTATTTCGCCATTTAAACTTAATCTTTCAACTAAAGAATTTTGATTATAATTTGTCGTTATAATTACTGGTAAATTATTTTCATATCTGCTATTTATTATAGTAAATAATTTTTCTAATCCCCATTCACTTGGCTTTTCTTTTCCTAAATCATCTATAATCAACAAATCAACTTTTTCATATAATTTTATAATTTCCATTTCAGAAATATTATTATCTGCATCATATGAATTTCTCAATTCTGCTAATAAATTAATTAAGGTTCCATATATAATTGGTATTCCATTTTTTATTAATTCATTTGCAATACTACAAGCTAAATGTGTTTTCCCGACTCCATTATTTCCCACTAAAATTAATCCTTTTCTTTCTTCTAAATTCACTAATCTATCACTATAATCTTTTAAACTTTGATATACTTTTTTATTATTTGAATTGATTTCAAAGTTTTCAAATTTATAATTTAAATTTCTTTTATTCATCTTACTGTTTTTTATTATCTTGTCCACTTTTTGTGCAAATTCTTGCATTAACTCTAGTTTTCTTTCTTCTTCTAACATCTTTAACTTTTTAAGATCATATTCATTCCAATAAACCTCGGCTTCTTTACAATTACATCTTTCATAATCTAGTGTTAAAACTTTTTTGTCACCATATAACTGCCATTCTATTGTTTTTCTATATAATTTGTTTTTACAGTATTCACACTCAATATAATCATTTTTATCAACCGATGGTTTCAAAATTTGATTCATCTATTCTTGTCTCCTTTCTATTCTCTTCTTTTCTTATCTTTTCTTGTGTAGAATTATAAAAACTTTTTTCATTTTTAGATTCTTCAATTACTTTATTTAATTTTGCAATTTTGTTTAGTTTTTCAATACTTTGATACTTGTTCCAATTTTTCACAAAGTATGTATTATCTTTATAAATTAGCATACCTAAATCGATAAATTTTCTGAAAACTTTCGTAAAAGTTTTGGAAGATTTTCCGATAATGTTCGTAAAATCTTCAATTTTAAATGGTACATTATCACTAATATATAGTCCACCATTTCTATTACATTCTCCAGCAATAGTTAAAATTTGAATCCATAATCTAAAATAGGTGTCCCCATCCTTTTCTTTTAGTAGGATTTTAATTTTTCTATTAGAGAATATATCTGTGCTTATTTTTATCCATCCAACTTGTCCCATAACCTCCCTTCTTTCTAATTAGATTCTAATAATGAATCATTTTCTTTTTTACTTAAATAAATGTCTAAAGCTTCTTTTCTAAATAAAATTCTTTTTCCAACTCTAGAACAAGGAATTTGTTTTCTTCTAACTAATTGAGTTATTAGCCAATATGATATTCCTAAATATTCTGCTGCTTCTTTTGCAGTTAGAGTTGTTCTATGTATTTTCTCTGTTGCCATATTGCTCACCTCCTTTTAATTTTTATAATTGTAATTGACATACATAAATTATTATGGTATCATTTTGTCATACAATTATTTTTTGTGTTTTATGTTGTATGGTTCATTTATATAATATTTTTCTATAAAAGTAACCTTACAATTATAAAAAATATAAAAAAACTTAATTTGTAGATATTAGGAGGTAAAAATGGCTTTATACAATATTGCCTTTGATATGAATAATAAAACAGAATGGCTTAATCATTATTCTATAGAAAAGAAAAAAGGTTTTGTTTTTGAATCCGTTAATAAATGTACTATAAGACCTATTGGTAGCTTTCTTTTAGAGTTTATAAATATGGATATTGATAATGAAATTGACGAAATTAATTTTATGGCAAAATACTGTCTTGAAGATTTATTAATAAAAGTATCTAAAAATTCAAAGACAGACATAAGTAAATTTTATAAAAAAAATAAATTTTATATTACATCTAAATCACTCTATGACTTATTTCCTAAGTTAGAATCAATATTTGATGAAGATTTTGAGTATTACCAATATCTATTTATTGATTTTTTAACAGGAGCTTATAATGCTACTCCTGTTGAATTTGATAGGCTTAGCTCTGAACGTAGAGTTACTTTTTTAGACTCAAATCCAGAAGAAGAATATTACGATAACTTATCACTTTTAAATCACCGAATTGATGATCTTAAATTAGATTTTGCAATGGATGATTTTTATTACTTCCATAAAGATTTAAATTTACCTAAGCATGTACCATATTCTTTTCAGACTAATGATTATCTAAATTTATTATTTATTTCATATAAAAATATATTATCTTTAGATAGTAATATAAAAATTAAAAAGTGTGCAAATTGTAACAAATATTTTATTCCCAAAACAATGCATGACACAAAATATTGCGATGAGATATTTAAAGATAACAAAACTTGTAAAGAAATAGGAAGAGAACTAGCTTATAAAGAAAGTTTAGCAAAAGAACCTCTCCTTAAAGCATATAGAAGTAGATATCAAACTCTTTCAAAACAAGCATCTGAAAGAGAAAAACATGAAATGTATGAATATTTCAAAAAAGAAGGTCCAGCAATGAGAAAGAAATTTATAAATGGAGAAATTAATTCAAATGAATTTCAAAACTGGATTAATAGTACAAAAATTAGAAAAAAATAGATATTATATAAAAAATCCTTGCCATAGTTATACTTGAAAGGAGGTGAAAAAAGTAATGGCAGGGTATCTTGAAAAGAGAGGCAAACACTCATGGAGATTAATTGTATCACATGGCTTTGACAGTTATGGAAATAGGATTAAGTACACAAAAAGCATAAAAGCAAATAGTAGACGTGAAGCAGATAAAGAACTTGTGAATTTTGTTTATGAAATTGAAAACGGTATTGTTTTGCAAAACTCTTCAATGACATTTAAAGAATTTACAGATTTATGGTCTAAAAATTACGGTTCAAAAGAATTGGCTCCAAAAACTTATGAAAGATATAAAGGAATGTTAAACACACGAATTATTCCCTACTTTGGACATTTTAAATTGTCTAATATAAAACCAACTCACATTATGAGTTTCTATAATTATCTTTCAAAAGATCATCAGTTAAAAAGATGTAAGAATAATAATGGAAAAACTGTAATGAAAGGACTATCTTCTAAAACAATATTAGAACATCATCGCTTATTACATGCTATGCTACAAAATGCAGTGTATTGGCAAATACTACCTTATAATCCAGCAGATAGAGTCAAACCACCTAAACACCAAAGACCTCAAATTAAATACTATGATGATATTCAATGTAAACAATTATTAGAAGCTTTAGAAAATGAAGAAATCAAATTTCAAACTATTATAATTCTAACATTGTTTACTGGTATGCGTAGAGGCGAAGTATTGGGCTTAGAATGGTCAGATATCGATTTTGATAATGGATTTGTACATATTGCCAATATACCTCTGAAAAAGGCATTTTTGTAAAAGATCCTAAAACACAGAGTTCAATTAGAGAAGTTGGAATTCCAGATATAGTTATCAATATGCTAAAAAAATACAAAACTTGGTATGAAGCTGAAAAAGAAAAATGTGGTAACTTATGGATTAACTCAAATAGGCTTTTTGTTACATTGAATGGAAGTCCTATGCATCCTGATACAGTTACAGATTGGTTTCGTTCTTTTATTGAAAAGAATAATTTACCAAAAATTACTTTCCATGGTCTTAGGCACACAAATGCTACTTTGCTTATATCTAAAAATGTAGATGTGGCTGTTGTAGCATCAAGATTAGGGCATGCTCAAATAACTACTACCTTAAACTTCTATGTACATCCAGTGCAATCGCATAATAAAGAAGCTGGTAAAGTTTTAGAGAAAATGCTCGTATAAATCATTATAAAAATATATAATTTTATATAATGATTGTATCAATAAAAACTCTTTTCAAAATTCTCAAAATTACTTTTTTGAATTTTAAGTTTTATATAAATTAGCAATGCTTAAATATGCTATTTATTGCATAAAATTGTGGGGACTGTCCCCAAATTGTCCCCACTTTTATATGAATCAATTTTTAATCAAAAAAATAAAGAGTCCACAATCTCTTGCGACTCTAAGTTTTAATCTTGGTTGTAGGGGTAAGACTCGAACTTACGACCTTCGGGTTATGAGTCATCTTAAAATCCCATTTATCTTCCCAAAAAATTCTATATCATTTTTTATTTCCATGGCTATTTTTATATTTTCTATAGCCAAAATAACTCCCTCCGCCTAACACCCCTAGCATTATAACTCCGGTTAATGAACTTGAATCGTCTTTACGATTCGATATAGTATTATTTATAACATTATCCCTATTATATGATAATGTATTAATTAAAGTATTCCCTTGCTCTTTAGGTGATTTTATATTTATTTTTATTGTACTTGTTTTTCCATTAGAACTAATTGCAGTTACATCTACAGTACCATATTTTTTTGCAATAAGCTCTCCTGTTGCACTAATTGTCGCAATATTTTCATCACTTGATTCCCATACAATATTTTTATCGGTCGAATCCTCTGGTATTATTGTAGCAGTCAATTTTTTGCATTCTCCTTCTTCCATACTTGTTACATTTTCATTTATTTTAATATCCAATACCTCTATTGCAGTTAGTACCGTAGATTTTGTATTAGTATTTGAAGATGAAGAACTTGACATCCCACTTTTATTTAATTTCAACCCTGATGAATATGGGCAAACACCATCAGTATGTAAATGAGCAGGATGCCCACCACAATGGTAATGATAGCTTCCTAAGCCACTTTTATTTTTATTATCCCTATGTCCTCCATTTGAATCTGTTTTCCCAGAATGTGCATGTACACTGGTCACCATTGATATAATACCTAAAAAAATTAATAATATTGATATTATATTTCCATTGTTTTTCTTCATATATATTCCCCTTAGATATAATATCAATATTTTATTGAATAATTTGTCGAATATTGTAATAAAAATATATATTTCGACATTACCTTTATCACATACTTTATTTATTTTTTCTTTGCTATTACATTAAATATATGCCAATGCTTCATCTTTCCAAGTCCAGTAAGTCCATCTTTTTCAACTTCTTTAAATTCCACAATCTCAAAATTCCTAAACAATTCCATTACCTGGTCTTTTGTTAAAAAAGTCATTTTCTCTTTTGCAATTTTCCATTCATCCTTATCTCCCAAAAAGTTACCAACAAAATATCCATCTTTTAAAATGCTATGATTTATCTTAGCCCATAATTTTTTAAAATCATTTTTATTGCAGAAAGGAAGACTAAAATTAGCAACCACCAAATTACTATTTTCCAATTCAATGTCCTCAAATCTCTGCTTAAAAAATTCAAACTGTTCTAGTTCTTCTACCAATAATTTTGATACGATTCGTGTTTCAACATCTTCTCTATCTATTGCAAGTACATTCCAACCATTTCTTATTAAATATACCGTATCTCTTCCAGCACCACATCCAAGTTCAACTGCATTTCCTGGTTCAACATTTAATTCAATAAATTTTTTAACAGTATAATTAGGCATTTCATTTTCAGTATTATCATAATATTTTTCTATATTCTTATTAGTTTTTTTCCTTAAAATCTTTTCCAATTCTATTTCCGCTTTTTTCACAAAATAATCATCTGTATAAACTGGTATTCCCATTTTATTAACTTTTTGAATTAACTTTTCTATAGTATCTATTTCATCATTTTCTTCTGTTTCTATTTCTATTAAATTATCCCCATCTTTTATATTCTTAACCGCTAATTGAAATCCATCTTTTTCGTATACAACATCATTTTCTTTTATATTCATAATTTCTTTGTAGCCTATTACCTTTAATAATTTTTTAGCATCCTCTATTTCTAAAATATTACAATTAATAGATTCTTGGTTTAATATATTTCCAGCCTTATCAAAGTTCTTAATTTTAAATGTTATTAGTTTTGTCCTTTTATTTGACATCTTCCCTATAATATCTCTCACTAATAATGCTTTAGATAAAGTATCTCTTATATCAGTCTTATCCAAATCTACTTCTTTAGGTACAAAATATGTGTCATCCATTGAAAACTCATCTATTATTTTAAAGCCTTTTTCTTCTATTATCTTATAAAACTCATTTAATTCACATTTAATTTTTAGTGTTATTTCATTACTTTCTTTTAAACTCATGTTTTCTTTTTCCTCTCGTTTGCCTAAGTTATACATGTCTTTGTAAATTATTTTAAATCATTATTAATTTTATGTATTGGAAATTTGTTTTCTTTTAAAATATCTTTTACTGCTCTTGGCAATAGTGGATACTCATCAATTTTATCCATCTCTAGCCATTCATATTGTAAATAATCTTTTCCTTCAATATTTTTCATAGTATATTCTATTTTTTTATCTTCTTCATTTGCAAATTCTATTTTATGCACAAACATTATCTCATGATATTTTGAACCCTTCATTTCAAAAAAATTTTCTATTGTTGATATATAACCTGTTATTTCAACATCTTTTCCTAATTCTTCTTTTATTTCCCTTTTTATTGTATTTGCAGAACTCTCTCCTATTTCAACTCTTCCTCCAATTAAGGCATAATGATCAGAATTAATATTTTTATGAGCCAAAATTTTACCATTGTGAATTATTACTCCTGCTGCTCTTACATTTAACTTATAATCTTCTACATTAATTGTTATATCCATATAAATTTCTCCCCTTATTTTCCCATTATATATTTACTATATAAAATATCATAAAATGAAAAATTTTTCTACTTTTTTATATATTTTTATTAATTTTATTTTGCTTATTTTTTTGATAATTTTTGCAATCTCATATTATTTATATACATTTTCATAAACATAACCACGTCTTTTTGTAGCTATAACTTCTATATAATTAATATAGCCCAAATCCTGCAACACTCTTACATGTGTATTTGGCAAATAGCTATAAAACTTACCAGACATAGTTTTATAGGCATATATATTTGTATTAGACTTTAATACTTTAGTTTTTCCAACTAAATTGTTTGAAGCTACATTGTTATAATCTGTATATGCATATATATTAATGTAAGCATACCTATTGGTTGCTTTTATATATACATAATCTACTGTTGAACTAACATTTTTTAATATTTTTACTGTTGTATTTGGTAAATAAGTATATTTAGTTCCGGTTAAATCAGAATTAGAATATAGAATTGTTGTTGATTTTAGTTTTCTATATTCCCCAACTGTATTTTTTACATAATTATTGTTAGTTGCTTCTATAGAATTACTATTTGTTAAATAGTCACTGCATATCCATTCATTTTCTCCTATTCTACTCCAATTCCCAACTTCCTCATATACAACTACTTTATTTCCATTATACAAACTTCTTATATAACTATAATTAATTCCAGCCCCACTTCTAACATTTAAACTAGAATTTACCTTTACATATCTTGTATATGTGGCTGTTGATATATTTGAATTAGTATTTTCTTTTGTATCTTCTCTACTATTTTCAAAGGCAAAAAATTGTGAATAATTTGCATATGTTCTAAATGTTTCCTTTTCCACATACACAGTATTCCCTTCTACTGTTGCTTTACCTCTTCTTGTACTTACATTGAATTTTCCCGCATATAAATACGGATCATATATTTTAAATCTATCTCCACTATCACATTGTCCACTTTTATTTGTGTCCTCATAACCGTATATTAGCACAAAATGTCCACCGAGTTGTAAATAATCCATTTCCACATGCCGATATTACCATATAATTTTGTTCTAATAAATCACACACATCATTTAATTTTTGAACTTCTTTATAATTTATATCAAACACATCGGCTGTCCATCTAAATGCACTCCAATATGTTCCATTGTTAGCACTTCTAAATCCATATTTTACAAATAAATCTGCCATTTGGCTTGGATTTATTGTTCCTTTTATACTTGATACAACCATTGCAGCACTTGTAGGTCCACAACCACTTGTACCTATTGTTTGTGAGCTATTTTCTACACTAGAATACATCTTATTTTTCCATCTAGTATCTATTTGGCTATAATATGTTAATCCTGTATATTGTCCCAATAAAATGTTAGGTAACTCTCTAGAACCATTATATGCTATTTCACCTTGTAATTCAAAGCCTTCATCTTCTACTTCTTGCTTTTCTAGTTCTTGTTCATCTTCTATATAGGCTTCTGGTATTTTTGTGGAACTACAATTATCTTCTATTACATTTTCTACTATATTACTTATTTTATCTATATCTTCTTGGGTATACTTTATTCCCAAAAAGGCGCTTACAAGTATAATTAATATTGTTATTATTGTTATTACTAAGCCTTTTTTGCTCACTTCGAATATCTCCTTCCTATTTTTTATACTAACTCTCTAATATTATTTTATGAAAATTTAATATTCTTGTGAATAACTGTCCTAAAATTGACAAATCATCATAAATAAACTAAAATATAAGAAATTTAGTAGAAAGGATAGATAAAAATGTATAATAAAATTTCTATTGTTGGAGGATCAGGCAGTGGAAAAAGTACTTTATGCAATATTTTATCAAAAGAATTAAATCTACCTGCTATACATTTAGACGCAATAAACTATAATGCAAATTGGGTAGAAGTTGACAAAAACAAAAGAGACCAAATAATTACACAAAAATCGCTAGAAGAAAAATGGATAATTGATGGCAATTATAATAAAACTCTTAAAGACCGCTTCTACAAAGCAGACTTAATAATATGGCTAGACTACTCAACATATATGCAATTAAAAGGAATATTTAAAAGATATTTAAAAACTAAAAATAATGAAAGACCAGAAATACCAGGATGCAAAGAACGATTAACATTTAAATTTGTAAAATATGTAGCAACATATAACAAGAAAAAAAGGCATATAATTGAAGATGCACTAAAAGACATTCCAAAAGAAAAAGTTATAATATTTAAAAAACAAAAAGATCTTAACACTTGGCTAAAAGATTTTACAAAAAATGAAAAAATATTAGATAACATAAACAAAAAAAGCTAGTTGTCACTAGCTTTTTTATTTTCATTTAAATATCTATATATTTCTCCCCAGTTGTATAAAGTCTTAAGATATAAACTATCTTTAGTTTCAGATGAAGGTGCATCTTTTAAATAAATAGAATGAATTTTTTCACTTGAAACACTTTTACAAATATTTAAAGAATCATCAATCATAACAAAAACACCCTCATCTTGACATATCTTAGCCTTGTCTTTAGCCTCAAAGAAATATTTATCAAAAATATCCATATTGGCCTTTTTTAATCTATCATGAGTAATATTAATAACTTCTTTGTCAAATCCTCCTCTGGCAGTTATAATTATTAAAGAATGCCCATCTTTTTTTAACATTTTAAGTACTTCTTTTGCCCCTGGCATAAATGATGTTTCTTTCATAATTTTTCTGCAATATTTATTAAAAAAATCATTTATCTGCTCTTCTGACCAATTAAACCTGTCTTGCAATTTTAATTCATAATTATTTTCTTTACTATTTTGTTTTAATTCAAGCATATCATACAATTCAGAGTAAACTCTAAAAGTTTTTTCTGTATCAAATATTACTCCATCTAAATCTATTCCAATTTTCATAAATTCTCCTACCTTATATTTATTTTATTTAAAAGAAAGCTCTTGTTTTTTTAGAATTTTATCTTTATACGAAATATTTTTCATTCTTGCTTTTAATAGTTTTCTTCTACCATCTGCAGTTTTAGTATATATTAAATCATGTTCTCCAATTTTTTGTCCCCAGTATTTAGAAAAAATTTCTGCATATTCTTTTTTTATAGACAATACTTCTGGCACATTGTAATATTGGTTTATTTCTTTTAAATTGTTAGTTAATTTTGCAATAATATATCTTTGATTTTCTGTTTTGGTAAACACTTCTTCTAAACAGTCTGCAAATAAATTACTTTCTTTTAAAGTACAACCAGTAATTGCACACGTAACATTTTTCTTATTGTCTTTTCTAACTACAATTTTTATTTTAGTCCTTGGTGTACTTATATATTTACATCTATATAACGAATTTAAGACAACTCCTCCTACCGCTTTTAACATATTTTCAGATTTGCTAAATTTATATATTTTATATAATTTTACTCCTAAATAAATTCCAAGTCCTATCTCAGCTACTTTAAATATAAATGGTACTTTTATAAATTTAAAAATAATTGCAAATAATATTAATAAAAATATTGCCCAAATTATTACTAACCTCTTATTAATAAACCATGCACTTTTTATTTTTTCACTATCTTCTAGCTGAACCTTTGTTGTCATACCATCATTTTGCTTTTCTAAAGCATTTTGCCATGAATTAAACATAGTTTGTCTATTTTGTGATTTTTGTTTCATTTGTTCATTTAATTTTAATATGTTCTCTTTTGTAAAATTAGTATCATTTATCCCTAATCTTTCTATTCCATTTTCAACTATATTATTTTCATAATTTAATCCAACAAATGATGTAAATCTTCTTTTTAGCATTTCATAGTCTGCATTTTCTACATTATTATTTTCATTATCTGCAACACACACTAAGTGCCATATATTTGCTGTTTTATTTGGATTTTTATTTACTCTTATTGCACGACCTCTCATTTGATTAGAAAGCATAAATGATCCAACAAAACTTGCTAACACTAATGTGTTTATACTTGGCTCGTCCCAACCTTCCCCAAGCAATGATTTTGTTCCTATTATTACTTTAATTTGACCAACAGAAAATAATTTTGAAATTAAAGACATTACTTTATTTCTTATTCCTCCTGGCACTTTTACTATTGAATAATTTTCATTTATTTTTAATGGTTCAAATTTTAATTTATTTACATCAACCCCATTTTCATAACACAATCCATATAAATTTTCTTGTTTTTCTTTTGGAATAATAAACATACTTCCTGTTAAAACTGCCATATTTATATTAGGAAATTTTTTTGTTAATTCTATAAATATAGGCATAACACCTAATTTATTTATTTCCATTTTTTCATCTTCCAAATATTCTTTTCGAATATAATCTGTAAGCACTACCATTCTTAAGTCTTCTTTTAAGTTTTCTTTTTCTATATCTAAAATCTCACAAATACTATTTATTTTTCCTATACTATTTAAAAAATATTTTTGCATTGTTTCATTATTTGAAAATGATAGACTTCCTTTTTCGATTGCACCTATTTTATTTAATTTAGCCTCTACATCAGATATTGTCTCTTCATATTTTTCATAATTTTTTCTATCTGTTATAATTACATTTTTTAATAAAATTTCTAACCAATTATTATTCAAAGCAGGTATTTTTGTTATGTCTCCTAATATTTCCAAATTATCTTTATTTATTTTTATATTTTTGCTATTTAAATAAATAATCATACTACTATAATATTCAACATTATTAAGTAATTCTTCTTGATAATCATATGGTGATAAAATATATTTGTGATTTTTTATTGCTTCTGTAAAATTATCGTTCTGTTTTATTTCCTCAATTATATTTTTTAATTTTTCACTATATTGATTAATTTGATCTAATTCTTCATTTGTTGGTTCATTAAAATAAATATAATCTTGATGTGGACACAGATTTTTTGCTTTTACAAGTTCTGGAACTGTTATTTCTGCATCTATTTCGCCACATAATGATACATATTTTTTCCATTCTGAAAATTCACTATCATATGGAGGTGTTGCTGTTAATGCAATAATTTTAGAATTTTCTAATTGTTCTACCACTTTTTTTAGGCTATCCCACCATTGACTTTTCAAATGATGTGCTTCATCTAAAACTATTGTTGATATTCCTTTATTCTTTAGTTCCTGAACTATATCATAATTTTTTATATTTTCTGTTGTTATTTCTATTTTTTCCTCTTCTATAATATCATCTGTTTCTTCATTCTCATCTTTTACCTTTTTCTTTTTATATGCATAATGAAGAGCTTGATATGTAACAACATTAAAAAATTTTAAATCATAAATATTTGTACTTATCCAATCAGGTATTTTTTCATAATTTGTAAATGATGATACAAATCTATCTACCCATTGATTTTTTATAGTTACTGTTGGCGCAAAAATAATTACTGGATTTTTTAAATACCTTGCAAGTTCTAGTCCTAATATTGTCTTACCAGATCCTGGTGCTGCAACAATATGAACTTTTTTATCTTCTATATATTTTTCTACTTGATTTAATACTTTTTGTTGGTATGGTCTCCATGGATATTTAAATTTTATATCTTTATTAAACATCTTTTTTAGTCTCCTTTTTAGTCTTTATTGAAATTACAGATACAAATATTCCGCTTAATAATACATACAAATAAAAACTTACTCCTCTATTTAATAACATTGCACTACTAATTATTTCATTTGGAAATACTCCATTAAATAATGATAAAAATCCACCTTCTGTTACCCCAACTGCACCTGGTGATGGAATTCCAGAAACTGTTGCATATAATACAGATTGAAGAGTTATTAATTGAAATGCATTATACCCATTTAAACCAAATGCACAATAAATTAAATATGTTATACTATAATAAAATAAAACCTGTATAAATGTTGTTACTAATGTTTTTAACATTAATATTCTATGTTCTTTAAAATATTTAGCACTTCCATGATATTTTGTAAGTTCACTTTCAAGTTTTTCTACCTTGTTTTCTAGATTTTTTATTCTTAACTTTTTTAAAATTTTTTCTGCAAATCTAATTAATGCTGCAGATAATTTTTCTGAAAATATTCCTATAAGTAATAATGCTAGTGCTGACATATTTAAACCAACACCAATTATAAAAAAACAAACTAGCCCACTATTCAAATGGCTTGTATTTAAAAATACACTAATAAATGCAAATGTAAGTGTTATTATTTGAAAACTGCATAAATTTACAAGTAAAGCTAGCGTAGAATTTGCAACAGATATTTTGTCTTTGTGCATGTAATATATTTGCATTGGTTGCCCTCCACTTGCAGCTGGCGTAATTGCACTAAAAAAGAAACCAATTAATGCATATTTAAAATTTTTAAATATATTACTTTTTTCTCCTAGGGCTTTTAAAGTTCTTCCTAAATTAACTGATTCTAAAATAAGATAAAATGCCATAAAAATAATTGCAATTAAAACAAATTTTAAGTCTACTGTTTTTATTATATTAAATATGTTTCCAACATCTTGGTCTTTTAAAATTATATAAAATGTTAATCCTATTAATAAAATAAATAATAACAAATTTTTTATCATCTTTTTTGATTTTTCCATTTTCTCACCTGCTATAAGATTTTTGTATTATTATATTATCAAAAAATTATTACATTTACAACTTTTTATATATAAATTATTAGTAATAATTTGTAAAATTTCACATATAATACTAAAGACTTAAAATATTTTAGTTTAATTATAAAATTAAAAATTATACAATTTGTGGAATTTGGCTAAAAACTATTGACATTAACCCTCTTCCGTTGTATAATAAAAAAAGTTCATACATCGCGGGGTGGAGCAGTTGGCAGCTCGTTGGGCTCATAACCCAAAGGTCGTAAGTTCGAGTCTTACCCCCGCAACCAAATTAAACACTAGTTCTAACTAGTGTTTTTTTATGTCTATTTAATGTCCAAAATGTAAATTATAATAAATTTATTAAACAAATATTTACATTTTAATTTTTACATGCTATAAATAATTCATATTATTTCAATTTTTATTTCTAAATTTTATTCTAAAAAAATCCAAAATAAAAAATTAAATAAAGGAGGTATTTTTTGTTATCTATTGTAAAAAGCATGTCACTCATTGGGCTTGATGGTTATTTAATAAATGTCGAGGTTGATGTTTCTCCAGGTATGCCATGTTTTGAAATTGTTGGCTTGCCAGACACAAGTGTAAAAGAATCTAAAGAAAGAGTAAAAACAGCAATTAAAAATTCTAATTTAGATTTACTTAGTAAAAAAATAATTATAAATTTATCACCTGCAAATACAAAAAAAGAAGGTTCAATGTTCGATTTACCAATTGCAATAGGTGTATTAATTTCCAACCAAAATATAAAAAGTAAATTTATTAAAGAAATATTGCAAAAAACTATTTTTATAGGAGAATTATCTTTAGATGGAAATATTAATAAAGTTAATGGAATATTACCAATTTGCATAGAGGCCAAAAAATTGGGAATAAACAATATTGTTTTACCTTTTGAAAACGCAAAAGAAGCATCAATTATTGATGGCATTTCAATCTTTCCTGCTCGTAATTTATTAGATGTTATTTCATTTTTTTACAGTAATTTAAAATTCGAAATAAATCCCCAAAATATTAACAATTTTGAAATTAATTCAAACTATAATATAGATTTTTCTGAAGTTAAAGGACAAGAAAATGTTAAAAGAGCTTTAGAAATATCTGCAGCTGGCAACCATAATTGTTTATTAATAGGAAGTCCCGGAACTGGTAAAACCATGATTGCCAAAAGACTTCCAACTATTCTTCCATCTATGACTTTTGAAGAATCATTAGAAGTAACAAAAATTCATAGTATTTCTGGCACTTTATCAAATAAAACTCCTTTAATAGTAACAAGGCCCTTTAGAAATCCCCATCATACTATATCTCCTACTTCTTTAGTTGGTGGTGGAAGAATTCCAAAACCTGGTGAAATTAGTCTTGCACATTATGGTGTTTTATTTTTAGATGAACTTCCAGAATTTAATAAAAGTACATTAGAAATGCTTAGAATTCCTTTAGAAGATAAAAAAGTCACAATAAGTAGAGTAAATGCAACAGTTAATTTTCCATGTAATTTTATGCTTATTGCTAGTATGAATCCTTGTCCTTGTGGTTATTTTGGGTCTCAAGAAAAAAATTGTACATGTAGTGATGAGCAAATTAAAAAATATATAAATAAAATTAGTGGTCCATTACTAGACAGGATTGATTTACATATTGAAGTTAATCAAGTCAAATATCAAAATTTAAATACTAATAATTCTTTATCATCTTCACAAATAAAAAAAAGAGTAAATTTTGCGCGAAATTTACAATATATGCGTTACAAAAAATATGGTATATTTTCTAATTCTGACTTAACACCAAAGTTAATAGAAAAATATTGTGTATTAAATAAAAATAGTAAAAAAATTTTAAAATCGGCTTTTGAAAAATTCAATTTAAGTGTTAGAGCATATACAAAAATATTAAAGGTCGCAAGAACAATTGCGGATTTAGATGGTGCACAAGATATTGAAACTTGTCATATTGCAGAAGCAATTCAATATAGAAATTTAGACAGAAAATATTGGGGATATTAATATAGAAAGGATTGATTTTATGGAAATTATTGATTACAACTCTAACTTTTATCCATCTTCATTAAAAAAAATTAAAAATCCACCAAAAAAATTATATGCTATTGGAAATGTAAACCTATTAAATACTACTTGTTTTTCTATTGTTGGATCAAGAGTGTGTTCTAAATATGGTATGGAAATGGCAAAATTCTTTTCTAAAGAACTTTCCTTTCAAAATTTAACTATTGTTAGTGGTATGGCTTTAGGAATTGATGCAATTTCACATCATTCTACATTAAATGTGGGAGGATACACAATTGCCGTTTTGGGTTGTGGTTTTAATAAAATATTTCCAGAAGAAAATATTGGTTTATATAATAAAATTATAGAAAATAATGGACTTGTTATTAGCGAATATTGTCCAGATGAAGAAGCATGCTCAAAAAACTTTTTAGCAAGAAACAGAATTGTAAGTGGTCTTTCTATTGGACTTTTAGTTGTAGAAGCAGCTTCCAGAAGTGGCACAAGCGTTACTGCAAAACTTGCAAAAGAACAAGGAAAAAAAGTATTTTGTATTCCTCATAATATTGGCGATAAATATGGAGTTGGAATTAATAGATTAATAAAAAATGGAGCGATTGTTATAACTTCACCAGAAGAAATAATTAATTCATTTAATTTTTTAAATTATAAGGCTTGTGAAGAAAAAAATGTATTTTCCCCTACAAAGAAAAACATTCCAAAACAGTATGAAGAAATATATAATATATTAATTGGTCCACCACAAAACTTAAGCCAAATATGTGAAAAAATTAATAAACCTATACAATTTATTAATAACGCGATTTTTATGCTTGAATTAAATGGCAATATTATTAAGACAAAAGAAGGATATCAAGCAAATGTATTTTAAACAATCAATTGGAAAATTAGGTGAAGATATTGCTTGTTTATATTTAGAAAAAAATAATTATAAAATAATTAAAAGAAATTTTAGATGTAAACAAGGTGAATTAGATATTATAGCATTTAATTTAAAAAAAGAATTAATTTTTATAGAAGTAAAAACAAGAAATAATATTAATTATGGTTTTGCATGTGAAGCTGTAAATAAATATAAAAAAAGGCATATTTATAATTGTGCAAAATATTATTTATTTTTAAATAATTTTAATAATATTAATATTAGATTTGATATTATTGAAATATATTTTAAAAATAATAAAACATATTTAAATCATATAAAACAAGCTTTTTAAAAAAATAAATTATATCTAAAAAATTAGATATAATTTATTTTTTTATTTTATCGTTATTAAATTTTTTATATTATTAAATTTATTTTCTCCTATTCCATTTACATTTTTTATATCATTTATACTTTTAAATTTTCCATGTTCATTTCTGTAATTAATTATTTTTATAGCAATTGAAGGTCCAATTCCTGGCAATGTTTCTAACTGACTTTGTGTTGCATTATTTATATTTATTATATTATCTTTTTTATTATTTTCTTTTATATTATTTTCAACAATTACATTTGAATTTTCATTATTATTTTCCTTTTTTCCATTTTTATTTGGTATAGTAATTTTCATCCCGTCTTCTAATATATATGCCAAATTAATTTGTGATATATCTGCATCATTATTTAAACCTCCTGCCATTTCAATAGCATCTGCAATTCTACTATTTTTATTTAATTCTATTACACCTTCTTTATTTACACAGCCACAAATATGTACAACTATTTTTTCTTCATTTAATTGTTTATTTTCTTCTTCTATTTGCATTTCATTATTATTAATGTTTTCTAATTCTTCATCATATGGAATTAGTTCTTTTTTCTCATTTGCATATATACAATATACTATGGCCGTAACAATTATAATAAATATTATAATAATTATTATCTTTTGTTTTTTATTTAATTTATTCAATAAAATCACTCCTTTTTTATAAACAAAATATGACAAAAAATTTAAAAAAATATTGTTTTTTTTATAAAAATAATATATATTATTTTATATACTAATTTAGGAGAAAAAAATGAAAATTAAGAAATTTTTTATAACATTATTTATTTTAATATTAATTATATATACAATGCCAATATCCTTTGCATCCGTAAATGAATCAGATTTAGACATTACTTCTGAAGCTGCACTTTTAATAGATAATAATACAGGAAAAATTTTATATGGAAAAAATGAAAATGAAAAAAAATATCCAGCAAGTATTACAAAAATATTAACTGCAATTTTAACAATTGAAAATTGCGATTTAAATGATAAAGTAACTGTTGATTATGATTCAATAGCAATTGTTCCATCTGGTTATTCTGTGGCTGCTTTGCAAGTTGGAGAAGAATTAACTGTAGAAGAACTACTTAAAGTTTTACTTGTACACTCTGCAAATGATGCGGCTAATGTATTGGCAGTACATGTTGGAGGTTCAATAGATAGTTTTGCAAGCATGATGAATAGTAAAGCTCAAGAACTTGGATGTAAAAACTCACACTTTGTAAATCCAAGTGGAAAACATGAACAAGACCATTACTCAACAGCAACAGATATAGCTACAATTATGAAATACTGTATGCAAAACCCAACTTTTAAAAGCATAGCTTCCAGCAAGTCTTGTATTATTCCAGCAACTAATAAATATGAACAAAGAGTATATACAAATACTAATGAATTATTAACAGTAGACACAAGGGAAATTGAAAGTAATTATTATTATAAATATGCAATCGCGGGTAAAACAGGTTATACAACAGAAGCTAAAAACTGTTTAGTATCTGTTGCAAAAAAAGATGATTTGGAATTAATATGTGTTGTTTTAGGTGCTGGCAAAACTAAAAATGGTTTAAGTGCTAGATTTATTGAAACAAAAAAATTATATGAATACGGATTTAATACATACACAATTGCAAAATTAAGAGAACAAAATGCAATAGCAAAACATGTAGAAATTGACAATGCTACTAAAGAAACAAAAGATTTGGATTTATTAATTTCCAAAGATATTATTGTTTTAATTAAACAAAAAGATTTAAATAAAGAAATTGAACCAGTAATAACATTAGATGAAAATCTATCAGCACCAATTGCTTTAGGTCAAAAAGTAGGAACAATAACATATAATATTGAAGGCATAGAATATAGTGCAGATTTACTTGCATCACATGAAGTTAAAAAATCTAGTTTATTATTTTATATTATTCAAATTATTTTAATTGTATTTATTTTATTTATATTATATAAATTATTTTATAAAAAAAATAATAATAAAAGAAAAAAATTAAAATCTAAAAATGTTAATTATTATTATAAATTATAAAATAAAAAAGGGACTATTTTATATAAAATTTAGCCCCTTTTTTTTAACCATTAAAATCTGTACCTAATATAATTTTTACATCATATGTATCATTTTTGGTTGTATTTGTTTTTATAATTCCTTTTTGTAAATTTTCTTTTATTCCGCTTATTTCTTCATCACTTACATTTGTTTGATTTATTATTATTGTTTTTTCTGTTTTATTTGTTTTAGTTGTTTTTATTGTATACCCCAAACTTGTAAGTCCTTGCTTTGCAATTTCAAGTTTATTATCATCATCTGTTCCATTTAGTATAAGTATATTTAATTTACTTAAACTTGTTTCTTCCCCATTTTCTGAAACATCTCTATGGTAAAATAATTCTTGTACTAATTTTTTTGTTTTTTGTTTATCATGAACAAATACCCATGTACCACTTGTATTTTTATTGGTATTTGTTCCTGGTAATACATCTGTCAACATATCTTCTGTATTAAATTCTACAGCATATGGAACATAATCTTTTGCTACATCAAAATTTACATTTGTTATTAAACATTCTGAAGCAATGTCTAATATTTCATTTATTTTCCAAATATTATCTGCTCTTAAAGTTTGTTTTAAAACTTGCATAATAAATTCTCTTTGTGTTCTCATTCTTCCTGTATCGTTATCTCCATATTCTTCTGGGTAACTTGTTCCATCATTATTATGTCTAAATCTTACAAGCTGTTCTGCTTTATCACCATCTAAAACTTGTTCTCCTTGTTTTAAATGTATGTGCAAGTCTTGAGATGTGTCATCATAGTTCATATCCATTGGAACATTAAATGTTACCCCTCCTACTACATCAACTAATTTAATTAAAGCCTCAGTTTTTACAACTATATAATACTGAATATTTAATCCTGTTATCTCATTTACAGCCTCTAATGTCTCATCTGCTCTGTGTTTTCTACTATATAATGCATTTATTTTTTCATATGCAGTTGCTTTAGCAGAATTTCTGCCTGTATATGTATCTCTTGGAATAGATAACAATGTAGCTTTTTGAGTATTAGGATTATATGATGCAATCATAATTGTATCTGTTAAATCAACCCCATCTTGATCTGTACTTATCCCTAGTATTAAACATCTAAATTCTCCTAAGTTTTTTCTGGTGTTTTCATCATGGCCCGCAATAGTTGCAAGCATTCCACTTAATCCTCCACCATTTTTTTCTGACTTATAGAAAAACCACCCTAAAAGTATTGCTAATAATAGTAGTAGTACTAATAAAATTTTTTTCCATAACTTCATTTTTTTCTTTTTTCTTTTTTTATTTTTTATATTTTTTGCATTTGTTGGCTTTTTTTTCAAAATAATTCACTCCCAAAATTTTGATGCTTTTAGTATAGCAAAATATAATAAAAAAATCAATAAAAATGCTTATATTTATAAACAAATATAAGCATTTTTTATTTTAAAATAACATATTTAATACATTGTTTTCATACATCATTTTTCCAAGAGTTGATTCATTTATAGATTTATGTAATTTATTATTTTGATTTATTTGTCCAGCAAATCCTATTAATAGTAAAGCAATATAAACAATAATTATTCCTCTTAGTAATCCATAAATCAAACCTCCGGCTTTATTAAATTGATTAATAATTGGTAATTTTGCAATTTTATTTGCAATTACAGTTACAAATCTTAATAAGAATTTTATGATTAAAAATAAAATAATTATTACTCCTGTATTTACAATTTGAATTGATAATTCTCTTGCCTTTACATCAAGTACTCCGTCTTTTGCAAAATCAATGACCTCGTTTGATAAATCAGACTCCTCATCTTGTCTTATTACATCTGTTGCCTTTTCTAAAATTGCATTTTGTATTGTTTCATCAATACTTGTTGTATTTATTATTAAATTTGAAACTGGTTTATATAATAAAAGTGTTATTACAATAGATATTACAACAGCACATAATTTTATTGCCAATGCTACAAGCCCTTTTTTATATGCCAAATATGTAGACAATGCTACTATTGCTATAATTATTAAATCAACAATTACTCCCATTTTTACCTCCTTATAAATTTATTATTTCTATTCTATCTCTATATATAATTCCAGCAATAGAATTAGACACCACCATATTAGTTATTTCTTGATTTGCTATATATCTTTTTACTAAATCACCATTTGTATTAATAAACTCTACTTCTACCCCAAGATTAAGTGCAATTATATTTTCAAATGTATATATTTCTTTTGTTACATCTTCTACCATATATGTTTTTTTACTTTTGTTATCTATATTTGTAATATTTACAATAGAGTCTGCTGTAAATAACCCTGAAGATTTTTCTTCAATGTTTACAATATTATTATTTAATTGAATTGATGAAAAAGTTATTTTTTTGTTATCATTATTTATAAGCTCTTCATCTTTATCATTTGCAATTAAATGAATTGAGTCATCATACATGCAAATAAGTCTATCTTTATCTTGATATTTAATATTTGTAATTAAACTTCCACTTGGACCTTGATATGTTTTTTGTGAACTATCAGATGAATCATTTTTAGTTTGTTCAATTGATATTATTTTAACATTAGATTGAACTACTGTTCCAGATGTATCAATTTCAGCCAATGCTAAATATTTATTATCATTTGAAATACTTACATCTGTAAGTCTTGTACTTGATAAATATTTATTAAATAAATTATTTCCCGAATTATCATACATAGCAATTACTGACTTATAACTTGTTCCTGTAATTACAACTGCAACATAGCCATTTTTATTTATATGTATTTGAGATATGTTACCTTCAATTGAAGTTTCCCATGCTATTTTTTTATCTTCAATAATATATAATTTTTGTCCTCCATTTTCAGCAATTGCAATAAATCTGTTGCTTGTTTTAAAAATTGGATTTGTTATTTCAATATTTAAATTTGTTTCTTCATTCCCAAACTCATTATAAATTTTAAATTGATTTTTATTTAAGACACCTATTTTTTTATTAAATGCACATATTTTAGAATTTTCATTTTCTAATTCTATTGTATTAGTATTTGCTTGCATTACTTCTTTATTAAAAATATTTTTGTCCATCCAATTTTTAAATTGTTTATTATTATTATAAATAATAGCAATAATTATTATAGATATTAAAAGTATTAAAATCATTATAAGTACTGCTAACTTTTTTTTATTTAATTTCTTTTTTTGTGGAGTTTCCCAAAATTCATTCATAAAAAAATCTCCTTATCATTTGTTATATCTTTTATATCAGTTTTTGTTTAATTTTTCAATATATTTTTATAATTTCATTTATTTTTAAATAATATAATTATCTGTATAATACCAAAAAATCCAAAAATAGGATATAATAAATTAACTAAATTTGAAAAACCTAATTTAGAAACTGCAACACCAGTTATACACATAATTTGCGCAATTTGTTGATAACTCTTCCTATTTTTAGTTACATTTTGCAAAAAACTTGCTCCTAAAGAAACAGCAGTTGTAAAAATAGAAGATAAAACAATAATTCCATATATATTTTTTAATGACGGAAATATATTCTTTACAACATACACAATTGGCATTTGAATATTTTTTATATCACCATTAATTCTTGTTAAAACTAAAAATAAAAAAATTGATAATATTAAAATTATTAATGTTGAAATTATAGAAACATATTTAAATTCTTTTTTATTATTTAAATATTTATTAATTGCAATTAATGCTGGAATTAATAAAATGCTATTATAACTTGAATAAATAATACTACTTATTAGCCAATTAAAATTATTATATGGTATTATATTTATAAAATTAATATCTTTTAAATTTAAAATTCCAATAATTAGCATAAAAATAATTAACATCGGAGTTATAAATTCATTAACTTTTACAAACCCATCTGTTCCAATTCTAAAAACTATATATAAAATAATGGAAATTATTATACTTCCTATTAATGAATTAATACCAATAGATTGCTGAAAATATGCTCCAAATCCTGCAATCATTATAAAAAAAGTAACAATAATAAATATATTTACAATAATATTTATTATATTTTTTATATTAAAATATTTATTTTTAGGATTTATTTTTATAATTATATTTAAAAATTCTTTGTAATTTTTTATTTTATATTTATTTATAATTTTTAATGAAACATAAATAATTATTCCCATTAAAATATTTGATACAAATAGCCCCGCAATTCCTTCTAATCCATAAGAAAAAAAGAATATATACATTTCTTGTCCAGAAGCAAAACCTGCACCTATTAATGTTCCTATTATTACAAAAACTATTTTTAAAATATTTTTCATAAAAAAACCCCCATAATATTGTTATGGGAGTTTTTTTATTTTATTCTATTTTTTTCTTCTTCTAATTATCCATACTATAATACCTGCAATTATAATTAATGCTGGAACTACAAATATAATACATTTAATAATTGTATCTTCTTGCTCAGTTGCTCTGTATGAAACTGTTCCTGTATTTTTTCTGGCTGTTATATCTTCTTGTCTATCTACTAAATATGCTATAGAATTTAGTACTAAATCCTTGTTATTGGCAAGTTGGAATACAGTAACTTGACTATAATTACTAACTGGGTAATCTGTTGCAAAATTGTTTTCTCCGTAAATTACCATTTTAGATTTTACAGCTTTTGTACCATTTTCTTCATTTGCCTCTGTTATTGTTTTTTCTAGTTCTGCACCAACTAAAAATTTTCCTGCAACATCAGAACTTGATATTTCATCTGTTTGAATTTTAAAATTATTTCTAAAATATGATTTTTCACTTGCATTTAATAATTCAGTTTTATTTACTTTTAAATTTTCTAATTCTTCTTCACTTACTAGGTTTATTTTTGTTGCATTTATAAATCTAACCCCTGAATCTTTTGCAATATCCTTAGTTATTGTTGAATATAAAGCATCTGGTTTTATAATATCTGGACTTCCTTGCAACATTTTGCTACTATCTGTTTCTCTTATTATTCCTATTTCAAATGGTTTAACTCCATATAATGCTAATATTTTATTAACATTTGGAAAGTTTTGTTCTGATGTAACAGCACTATTAAGCCATAATATATTTCTTCCAGAATTTATATAATCTATTATTGCATTTGCAGCTATTTCATCAAAATCTTTTTTTGGTGTACATATTATTAATGTATCACAATCATCTGGTATTTTTCCTGTTGATAAAACATCTAATGTGTCAACTTCCGTAACTTCATTTGATAAATAAATTCCTAAATATGTCATATTATTTGATAATTTATAATCTGAATACCCCTCTAAAAAGTATACCTTTGGTACTTTATCTGTTGCAACTGCTATTATTGAACTTGTTAATTTTTGTTCTGCAATATTTATTGTTTCATATGTAGTTGTATCATATGTAACTAAATCGCTTGATGTTAAAACTTTTGATTTATCTCCACATTCAACTATTATTCCTTCACTTCCAGATTCAATTCCATATTTTTCAACTAAATCTGGTCTTGTAGTTGCATCTACAGCCTCTGCATTTATTTTTTCATTTACCTTTTTGTATTGTTTTGCCAAATCTACAGTAGAATCACTATCTGTGTAACCTACAAAATATAAGTTTATATCTTTATCTATATTTTTTACTTTTTCTTTACTTTCATCTGTTAATGTATATAATTTTTCTTGGCTTAAATCAATTGGTGTTAATTCTAAGCTTTGCATCCACATATTCAAAGCTATAAATACTAATATAATAATTAATACTAAAGCTAATGTTGTTGTCCCATTAATTAACCATTTCTTCTTTATAATTTGTAAAAATTTATTTTCTTTTTGGTCTTTTTCCTTTTTTTCTTTAATTTTTTTCTCTTTCAATTTTATCTTTCCTCCTATCTCACGCTTTTTCTTCTTTGCATTACAATTGCTGTTAATAATATGCATGCAACTGTAAATGATATAAATGTTACTGTGTCAGCTATATCAATTTGTCCTTGTGGGAATTTAGAAAACATATTAATTAATGAAAAATTTGTAAATACTGTGCTAAATTGTGGTAAAAACCATGTTAATATAAAAAATCCTATTGTAATAACACCTGCTATTATTTGGTTTTCTGTAATACTTGATGCCAACATTCCAAAAGAAATATATGACATTGCAAGTAATAAAAATCCAAGCATTGTTGCTAAAGCTGTTGTTATATGTGGCACTCCATAATAGCACAAAATACCAAAATACATAAATGTACAAAGTTCTGTTATTATAACTATTAATGTTGCTGCTATAAATTTTCCAAGTATAACCTTGGTAATGCTAAGTGGTGATGTTAATAATAATTGCTCTGTCCCTGTTTTTCTTTCTTCTGCAAATGTTCTCATTGTAAGGATTGGTACAATAAACGTTAATATTGTTGCACCAGAATAAAATATATATTCAAAATTAGTACTTCCATAATTAATTACATCTGTATAAAAAAATATACTAAACATTATTAAAAATAATCCTATAAATACATACCCTATTGGTGATAAGAAATATGATTTAAATTCTTTTTTTATTACTGCAAACATTATTTTTTACCTCCTTCTATTAATTCTATAAATGCATCTTCCAATGTTACATCTTGTTTTTTCATTTCATATATTGTTATATTTTCTTTTGCAAATTCAGCAAATATAGTTTTTCTTAAGTCTTTTTCTCCTTCTGATTCTATACAATAATGTTTAGTTCCATCATCATTTGTTGCAACTAATTTAATATCTTTTATTCCTTCTATTTTATCTTTTACAGTTTCTATTTTGTTTTCTGGGTCCTCTATTGTTACATATATATTATTATTTTTAGATACTGCATTTTCTAGATTTTGTGGAGTATCTATTGCAACTATTTTTCCCTTATTTATAATTATAACTTTATTACATATTTGGCTTACTTCTGATAATATATGTGAACTAAGAATTACAGTATGTGTCTTTCCAAGTTTTTTTATTAATTCTCTAATTTCTGTTATTTGTTTTGGATCTAATCCGACAGTTGGTTCATCTAAAATTAATATTTTAGGTTTTCCAACTAAAGCACCTGCCATACTTACCCTTTGTTTATACCCTCTAGATAAATTTTTTATTAATTTCTTTTCTACATCTTTTAGTCCTGTTTCTTCTATTGTTTTTTCAATTTGTTCTTTTCTTATTTTTCTATCTACTTTTTTTATTTGAGCCATATATGATACAAATTCTTTTACTGTTAAGTCTGTATATAATGGAACACCTTCTGGCATATACCCTATTTCCTTTTTAGCTTTTTTTGGTTTTTTTAACATATCATATCCATCAATTATGATTTCTCCTTCAGTTTGTTCAATAAAACCTGTTATCATATTCATTGTTGTACTTTTTCCAGCTCCATTTGGCCCAAGTAGCCCTATAATTTCACCTTCTTTAATATTAAAACTTATATTGTCTACGGCAACAAAGTTTCCATATTTTTTTGTAACATTTTTTACTTCTATCACAAAAATTCCTCCCTCATTTTAAGTTACAAAAAATATATCACTTTATTTTTTTATTGTAAAGCAATTCACAAAAAATTCACAAACTTATATTTCCGTATGTTTTTTTAAATTAAAAAATATTATAGCATATTAATTTAATAAAAGAATATTTATTAAAAAAAGGAGAATTTTAAAATGTTTTATGCTTTTTTAATTAGTTTTTTTATAGTTTTTTGTGCAGAGCTTGGAGATAAAACACAACTTTTAGTATTATCTTTTTCCACCAAAAGTAAAGTATCTTCCATTCTTGTAGGCGTAGGGGTTGGCACATTTTTAAGTCATGGTCTTGCTATTTTATTTGGCAGTGTTTTAGGAAATTTTGATGATGCAAATTTAAAATTTTATTTAGATATAATTACATATTCTTCATTTCTTTTATTTGGAATTATTGGATTTATTCCTAAAAAAAATAAAAGCGAAAATAATAGAAAAGCACGATTTTTACAGTCATTACTTAATTTAAATTTAAATTATGTTTTATTAGTTGCACTATGTATTTTTGTTGGTGAATTTGGTGATAAAACCTTTTTAGCCTCCCTTGGTTTAGGTCTTCAATACCCTAATTATAAAATTGCATTAATTTTAGGATCTATTTTAGGAATGGTTTTAAGTAATTTAATTGCTATAATTGTTGGTAAATGGTTAAGTCTTAAACTAAAAGAAGGCACAATAGAATGGCTTTCAAATATTTTATTTATTATTTTCGGCTGCCTTGGTTTTGCAAGCATAATTTTTTAGTAATTTTTAGTCATTTTTTCTTGACATTGCTCTTATTATGTGATATTATAATTAATGTCATTTAATAAATGAGTCAGTAGCTCAGTTGGATAGAGCATTTGCCTTCTAAGCAAAGGGTCGGGGGTTCGAATCCCTTCTGGCTCACCATAACAGTCTTAAAAAACATTACTAATTTTATTTAGTAATGTTTTTTCATTTACTCTATTATTGTAATTTATTTTTTATATATGCTGTTATTTTTCAACTATTATATATCATATTTTATTCATTCCAAAAAGCTTTATAAGTCCTAAAAGCTTCATAAATATCAAATTTACTTGTAACTTCATAAGGAGAATGCATTGAAAGAAGTGGAACACCACAATCTATAACATCTACACCTTTATTAGCTAGAATATAGGCAATTGTTCCTCCACCGCCAATATCAACTTTTCCAAGTTCAGCTAATTGATATTTTATATCATATTTTTCTAATAAATTTCTAATCCAAGCAACATATTCTGCATTAGCATCAGAAGCTCCAGATTTTCCTCTTGCACCAGTATATTTATTTAAACTAATACCTTTTCCAAGTAAACCTGCATTTGTTTTGTCAGAAACAGATGCATAAATTGGATCAAATCCTGCATCAACATCAGATGATAACATTTTTGAATAACAAAATACTTTATCTAATAAGTTAACCCTATTTTCTCCTGTTTTATTTAATAATTCAGAAATAAAGTAATCAAACATATGTGATTCCATACCAGTATTTCCCATACTTCCAATTTCCTCTTTATCTGCCAAAATACAAACAGCAGTATTTTTTACATTTTCTAAATTCATCATTGCAGCAAATGAAGCATAAGCACATATTTTATCATCTTGTCCATATGCTGCAACCATACTACTATCAAATCCTAAACTTCTAGCTTTAAATGCTGGTACCAATTCTAATTCTGAACTTAATAAATCAGCCTCAACAATGCCATATTTTTGATTTAATATATTTAAAATATTTAATTTAACTTTTTCGCTTATTTTTTCTCCATCAAAAGGAATGCTTCCAATTAATAAATTTAAATCTTCTCCGTCTATTCCATTTTTTAATTTTTTCTCCATTTGGTCCATAGCTAAATGTGGTAATAAATCTGTTATTGTAAATATTGGATCACTTTCATTTTCCCCAATATTAACTTCTATTTTCTCTCCATTTGGTTTTACAATTACGCCATGAATGCTAAGTGGAATAGTAGTCCATTGATATTTCTTTATTCCTCCATAATAATGTGTTTTAAAATAAGCAAAACCTGTATCTTCATATAATGGATTTGGCTTTAAGTCAAGTCTTGGTGAATCAACATGTGAACCTATTATATGAAGTCCTGTTTCCATTTTTTCTTGACCAATTATTGCTAAATACATGCTTTTATTTCTATTTATAAAATAAACTCTATCACCTGCATTTAAAGTATCATATTCAGATAAATCTTTGAAACCATTTAAATCAGCTATTTTTTTTGCTTCTTTAACAAATTCTCTTTCTGTTTTTGCCTTATTTAAAAAGTCCATATAATCTTTACAAAAATTAAATATTTCCTCTTTTCTTCTAGTCTCAAGGTTTTCCCAACCTACCTTTTTCTTATTAAATAATTTTTCCTTTAATTCCTCTTCCATAATATCCTCCTTTGTTAATTTTTCTTAGTATATCACTTTAAAATTTATTTTACTAGTTTTTTTCTAATTTATTCTTAAAATTTGGTTATACTATTTTTATAATATAAAAAAGGAGAAATTTATTTTGAATTCTTTATGGCTAGATTTAACAAATAAATTAAATAATTTTCCAACTTTAGCAAATGATATTTCAACTGATGTATGTATCATTGGTGGAGGAATGTTTGGTATAACCTGTTCTTATTATTTAGCAAAACTTGGTTTTAAAACAGTTATTTTAGAAAAAGATACTATAGGTTCAAAAACAACTGGACATACAACTGCCAAAATTACTTCTCGGACATGGTTTAATATATAATTATTTATGTAATTCTTATGGAAAAGGCTTTGCAAAAGATTATTTAGAAGCAAACGAACAAGCAATAAAAAACATTTATGAAATAATAGAAAATGAAAAAATAAAATGTGATTTTGAGTATGAAAATTCATATATTTATACAGATAAACAAGATGAAATTATAAATATAAAAGACGAAGTAAATTCATTAAATAATATTGGTTTTAATGCGAATTATGTAACAAAAACCTCTCTACCTTTTAATATTTTAGGAGCCATCCAATATAAAAACCAAGCAAGTTTTCATCCCTTAAAATATTTATTAGGTCTATGTAAATCAATAACAAATAATGATGGACAAATTTTCACAAATTCTTTAGTTACAGATGTAAAAAATGATAATAATATTTTTTATACTTATGCTAATGGAAAAATTGTAAAATCAAAATATGTTATAATTGCATCACATTTTCCTTTTATAAATATTCCTGGTTTTTATTTTACTAAAATGTATCAATCTACATCATATATAATTGCTGCAGATATTAAGCAAAAACCTTTTTCAGGTATGTATATAAACGTAAGTGATCCAATTTATTCTTTTAGGCATGTAAAAATTGATGGAAAAAATCTTTTACTAGTTGGTGGCGGAAATCATAAAACTGGTTACTCTACTAGTTATAATGAAACCTATAAAACATTAGAAAATAAACTAAAGTCAATTTATCCTAATGCTGAAGTTTTATATAGATGGAATACTCGTGATTGTATGACACTAGACAAAATTCCCTATATTGGAAGATATTCTAATATAATAGAAAACATGTATATTGGAACCGGTTTTAATAAATGGGGAATGACTACTTCTAATGTTGCTGCAAATATAATAAAAGACATGATTTTAAAAAAAGAAAACAAATATGCATATGTTTTTGATTCTACCCGTATTAAACCTATAAAAAATAGAAAAGAACTAAAAAATATAATAGTTCAAAGTGTTGATTCACTTTTTATTGATAAAATAAAAAATAGTACAATTAATTTTGAAAATATTAATAATAACTCTGGTGGTATAGTAAATGTAAATGGGCAAAAAGTAGGTATATATAAAGATTCTACAGGTAATATTTTTGCAGTTAATCCTATTTGCACACATTTAGGTTGTTTGCTTTCCTGGAATGATATAGATAAAACATGGGATTGTCCTTGCCATGGCTCAAGATTTGACTTTATGGGAAAAAATATTTATGATCCTGCTTTTAAAAATTTGGAAATTTATAATTTAGATTAATTTTTTTATTTTTTTATTGACTTATGGCCTGTTTTTTGCTACAATTCCAGTAATAAATCATATATTTATATGTTTATTTTTTGTTTATTGAACTAGATTTCTCTTTTGTATAAGTTATCTAGTTCTTTTTATTTAGAAATAAATTAATATATAAAAGCCTCTAAAGCTTATGTTTTAGAGGCTTCGTCAACCAATTCAACGTTTTCTAACTTTATAACAGGAATTTTTTTAATATTGAAATCATTTGCAAAAACAATAATATTATAGCCATCAAGCAGTTTATTATTTTTATCTACAATAATAGGTCTTGGCAATTTTTGATACTTTTTATAAAATTCAAGTATTCTACAATATTTTTTTCCCTTTAAGTCTTGTTCTGGTTTATTATACCTAATAGCGTCTATCTTATCAAAAGTAACCCATTTTTTAGGTAGCTTGAACCCAATCTTTCTCATTATTTTTTCTCTATATTTTGTAAACTGTTTCACATGCTTTTTTCTGTCTTTTTTAGAAACACTCCTTACTTTTAAGTATTCTTCATGAGTTAGATTGCTTTTATCAGAATTACATTTTGAACAACATGGAAAAAGATTATTAGTAATACTTATACCTCCTGTATCCCTTGGGTACCGATGGTCTAATGTACTATTAGTACGTTTTAATTTTTTTCCGCAATATACACATTTCTTTCTTTTTAGTGCATATGTTAGTTCATACATTAGGTCCTCAAACCGCTGCAATTGGTAAATTTTCAAATTTCCATCAATAACTTCAGCAAATGGCAACTTGAATTTTTTCGGTAATTCCATAATCATGACTTTTACCTCCTCAAATTATGATGAATTACAAAGCTTTTGTGTTTTAATATATATCACATATATTTTTATTTTACAACAATTATGTAATTAATATTTTTCTATTTATAACTTGACAAACATAATGTTTATTGTAAAATAATTTTAATTTATAATTTGTATGAAAAGGAATAAGTTATGAACAGTGAAAATCCAATAGGTATATTTGACTCTGGAATTGGTGGAGTCACAGTTTTAAAGGAAATTTTAAAAATATTACCAAACGAAAATTATATTTACTATAGTGATTCATTAAATAATCCTTATGGAGATAAATCAGATAATACAGTTAATAAATTATGTGATAATATAATACATTTTTTTATAGAAAAAAAATGTAAAGCAATCATAATTGCCTGTAATACAGCAAGTGCAAAATCTGCACAATATTTAAGAAAAAAATATAGTAAACTCCCCTTTGTTGTGATTGAACCAGCTTATAAGATGGTTTATGATTATTCTTATAATAATCCAACTTTGGTAATGGCAACAAAAGGTACTATTGAAAGCAAAAAATTTAATACACTTTACCATAAATATGATAATCACAATACAAAACTTCTTCCTTGTGTTGGGCTTGCAGACATAATTGAAAATGGAGATAAATTGCAAATAAAAAATTATTTACAACATAATTTAGCAAAATATAAAGGAAAAGTTAAAAATGTTGTTTTGGGATGTACTCATTACCCTTTAATTGAAAATGAAATTAAAGAAGTTCTAGGTAATGTTTGTTTTTTTAATGGTGCCCCTTACTTAGCAAAACATTTAAAAACTGTTTTAATCGAAAATAATTTAATTAATACTAAACGTTTAAATGGTAATATTTCTTTTTTTGATTCTAACAATAGTGAAGTTAAAAAAAATAGATTTTTTAGTTATATTTCTTGATATAATTAACTATTAACAAAATAGTTGATGGTTTATAAATATATATAAAATTAAGGAGCTTATAATAAGCTCCTTTTTATGGTCGAGGTGACTATTTATATCTTTTCAAAGTGCAGTAATATCAATATATTGAAACTTTGTGACTGCACTTTGACTGCATATATAAATTCCTATATTTTCATAAAACATTTTTCTTTTAAAAATTTCTTAATTTTTGTTTTATCTTTTCCCTCATAATAATTAATTAATAAATCTTTATATTCATCTGTTAATTCTGCTGGAATTACAATAATTCCTTTTCCCTTTGATATTAAATAATGATTTGCAAATATTATAGATGTTCTTTTATTTCCATCTATAAATATTTGTTTTTTCATAATATATAATAGAATTTCAATAGCTTTATCTATATCACTTATTTTTTTATTAAATATATCTTCTAATTCTTCTTTTATTATACTTTCTATTGGCAATTCAGGAGTCCATTTTGTTCCACCAATACTTACTGGAACAGTTCTTATTTTTCCTGCACTATAGTAAAATCCTTCTTGTACAAATTTATTTATTTCGCATAATAATGGAAAATTTGTATCTGACAGTATTACACTTTTATTTAATATAAATTCCCAAGCATGTTTTAGATTAACTATTTTTAAAACATCTTCTGAAGACATATTATTAATTTTTCCACCTTCTATAATACTTTCCGTGTCTGCAAATGTTGTTGCAACACCTTCTAAAATTGCTTGTTTATAAATAGTATCTACTAGATGTCTTTTAGCAAAATCTATGTTTATTTCTACTTGTGGACTAAGTTCCTCATCAATATAATTCAATTGTTTTAATTGTTTTTCAATTTTCTTAATTTCTTTTTTTAATTCTTTTGCTTTAATACTATTATTCAATATTAAATTATATAAATTATCAGAATATTCTCCAACATATTTTGTAAGTAATATTCCATCTTCTCTGTAATGTACATATATATATTTATTAGAATCTTTTTCTCTAATCTCAACAGAGCCATATATCAAATTATTCAATTCTTTAGTTAAAGTTTGTTTGCTTTGAAGAAGATTCATAAATTCATACTTTTCTTCCATAAGATCACTCCTTTATAAATGTGAAACTTTTTGATATATAATCATGTTTTTTGTTTCACATTTATATTATAACATAAAACTTAAGAAATGTGAAACATTTTTTGAAATATTTATAAATATTGTTTCACATTTTTAGAAATTTTATACAAAAAAATTTCTATTATCTAATATTAGTACTATAAAAGTTTAACAAAAATGGTAGCCAAAAAAGTATACACAAAAAAGACTACCTTGAAATACAAAAAATTGGTAGTATAATAAATATAATGAAATACATGTATATATCGAGGAGCTTTCTAGAGAGCCTCTTTTTTAGTGGAAAATGGAGGTGTTAAAATTGATTTAATTAAATTTAATATTTAAATTTTAGGCAGTTATTTTAATAACTGCTATTTTTTTATCTATAAGGAGGTAAAATTTGAAAGAAGAATTAAAACAAGAACTTATTAAGGAAGCAATTAATAGGTTAGAAAATCCATGGAAAAACCTAACTGTAAAAGATGTTTCTAAAGATTTAAAAATGGGAGAAAACTTAACAAATGAATTTTTTAAAAGAGCAGACTTTCCTTCAATTAATATTGGTAAAACAAAGACTATTACTGCTATTGCTTATGCACTATAGAAACTAGAAAAAAGGATGCCTGAATATAAGAAAAACAAAAGAGGCTATTAATATAATAAATAATTGTAAAGAAATTAGAGTACCAATAGAAATAATGAATGTAAGGAATTTAACAATCACTCAAAAAGTATTATTATCTCAAATTGCTGGATTAGATAATAAAAAAGGGTGTTTTGCAACTAATTCTTATTTTGCAGAATTGTTTAATTTAAGTAAAACTCAAATATCTAGCCTAATTTCTGACCTTAAGGAAAAAGGGTGGATTAATATTAAATATGTATATAAAGAAAATACTAAATGTATCGAAAAAAGAATTATAAAAGTAAATTGCCCACCCTATCCAATCATACTTAAAGAGGGTATTAAAGCAAACAATAATATATCTGTTAAAACAGACTTTACAGATAATAATAAATATATAAATAATAAAAATAAACATTTATATACAAATTATGAACAAAGAGATTATTCAAATTTTGATTGGAATTCTTTATATGCTAATTTTAAAAAAGGAGGATTTGATGGCAAGAAGTAAAGGTGAAGGAAGTATATATTATATTGAAAAAAGAAAAAAATGGTCAGCTCAATATACAATAACAGTTGGAGACAAACAAGTTAGAAAAACAAATTATAAATGTAAATAAGACATTAACACTAGGAAAAGATAATGAGGTAATTATGGGAGATACAACAAAAACTTATGCAAGTAAACGAACTGTACCTATTCCTGATTTCTTAATACCTTCTATAAAAGAACAGTTAGAAGTAGCAAAAGAAAACAAGGATAATATTCTATTTTTATATAATGACCATTATATATCTCATTCAGTTGCAAATAGTAGATTAAAACGAATTCTAAAAAGCACTCTAGGAATGGAAGCTAAAGATATTTCAACACATAGTCTTAGACATACTTTTGCTACTAGGTGTATTGAAGCAGGAATGTCAGCTGTAGTTTTACAAAGACTTATTGGACATACTGATATATCAATCACACTAAATACATATACGAGTGTTTTTAATCGTTTTAAAGAATCGGAATTGGAAAAAGTAATGGAATATTATAAAACAAATTCATTAGGTTTAGAGCCTATAAAAAATGAAGAAATAGTAGAAAATAAGGAAGTGGAAATTGATGATGATATGGAAATATAAGAGAAAGTACAGTTGACTTTTTATAGTTAACTGCACTTTCTTAATTAATTTAAAAAGTATTCGAGAATTTGTAAGATATTGTTTTATTTTATTGCAGTAATTCCATAATATCTTCTTATTAATAAGATTCCTTTATTTGTTTTGTGTAAATTAATATATTTATCCAATAAATTCATATTAATATCAAAATCCTCATTTCCATTAGAGAATTCATTTAATATAGGTGTTTTTAACAAAAGTGCTAATAAATCTTCTTTTGTTTCATAATATTCTCTAACATGAATTGGTACCAATTCTACTTTTTTAAATCCTACTTCTAATATATTTTCATAATCAATCAAACTAATTGGCTTTATATCATTGTATGCTTGACCTCTTTTAAACAATTTTTTAAGTTCCCAACAATCTAGTTTGTCAACGCCTCTAATTATCAATATACCATTACTTTTTAATGTATTGTATATTTGTTTTGCATCAATACAAGTATGTCTAGCTACGACTATATCAAAATAATTATTTTCTGTTGTTATATTTAAATTATCCATTTGCTTAAATTTGATATTAGTTCTATTTGATTTTTTTAAGTTATTATTAGCGGTTTTTATCATTTCATTTGAAAAGTCCGTTCCAATAATTTCCTTTGCTTCGGGAAAATACTCTAATAGTTTTTCTCCGCCACCTGTACCTAAATCTAAAATATATGAATCTTTTGTTGCCGTTTTGTTTAATATGTCATACATGTTCCAATTAGTTAAACATTCTTCTATATATTTGATTTTACCAAAATCCCAATTTTTAACTTCATTATAAAATTCCAACTCTCTATTCATAATTTATATCTCCTAAATCTATCCTACTTTTTAATTATTAAATCTTAATAAATAGCCATCAGGATCCTGCAACAAAAATTCTTTATCTTGAAATAATTTGTTGTCCACTCTATATTCGTTCATATTAAAATCTATAAAAAATTTAATGTCTTTAGCTTTTAATTGTTCATATAAATTTTCAACATTATTGACAGACATACTTATATTAATTCCATTCCCATAAGGATATTCCATTTTTCCAACATTCCAATTATTATTGTTTTCTTCTATCATAATCTGATTATTTTCCAACTGTATAAAGCAAAACTTATTCTCTGGTCTTTCATAAACAATTTTAAATCCTAAATTTTTATAAAATTTTTTACTCGTTTCTATATTTGAAACACTTAATTCAGGAATTAAACTATTAAATTCAATATTCTCTCTAATAATTTCATGTTTAAAAAATCTTTCTTGAAATTCAATTAAAACATCAATTTCTTTATTACTAAAATTTCTATTCTCTGGTACAATTATAAGTTTATCATCATTATCATTAATTCTATGAATTATTGCAATGCATTTTCCTGTAAATTCATTTAACGGTTCAAATACGCCTAAAACATAGCAATCTAATTCCTCTCCATCTCCACTTATTGTATCTGGAACAAAGCCATAGTTAACAGGATATATAAATCCATGTTTGGCATGTTTACTTCCCAAAGGTCTATCAACTTTTACTCTAACATTTTGATTTAAATAATTTATTAAATTCATTTTTATTTCTTCCTTAATTACAATTTTCTAAAAATATTTAACTAAAAAATATTTATTTAGTTTTGGATTTTTTTTATTTTCTCTTATAAATTCCACTTTAAATCCACATTTTTTATAAAATTCAGGTGCTTGAAAGCCATAAGTGGTTAAATTTATGTTTTCAAAACCTTTATCTTTATAATGGCTCTCAACAGTTTCAACTAGTTTACTCCCAATTTGTTTATTTCGATACTCCTCCAAAATAATAAGATCACTTATATGAACTTCCTTATAATATGAATTTCCAGTTATTATACCTACGATTTTATTATCTTCCTTAGCAATAAAAGCAAATGACCTATAATTACAGGTCACACCATTTTTAGTAGCAAATTTATTAAATTCGTTATCTATCATACTATAATGCTCTTCTTCTAAATTATCTTTATATTCAATATTTAGCATTGTTATCCTCCCTTACAACTTACTATCTGTTGTTATAATATCACAAAAAGAAAAATTACTCTATACTTTCGTATAAAGTAATTTATCTTTCTAAAAATTCTTTTAATTTATCATACCACCTACAATTAATCATATAGTTAAAATGTCCTTCTTTTTCTAGTATTATCAATTCTGAATTTTTAATATTATTTGAAATATATTTTGCCTCATTTGTAGGTACTATATCTTTTTTTCCACCATTTACAATCAAAGTTGGTACATCTATTTTTTCAAGATCTGTTTTATCCAATGTTTTCATAGTATTATTTAAATTTTCAAACATTTCATTTTCTTTTTTACCTGGATAATATGGGATTTTCTCCATTATTTTAGCATATGTAGGTTTATGAATAATTCCATTTCTTGCTACACCACTACAGCAAATTAATTTTGAAATACTTTTTGGATATTGAATTGCAACATTTAATGCAACCGTTGCTCCTCCACTAGATCCTAGTAGATATGGTTTATCAATATTTAATTTATTTATAAATTCAAATACATCTTTTGCACTTTCCTCATAACTCAAAATACAATTTTTTTCACTTTTGCCACAGCATCTCCTATCAAATAAATAAACTTGAAAATCTTGTGATAACTTATTTGCAATGAATTTCATTGCATTTGTATTTGTACTATTCGGATTTAACAAAATTATTGGTTTTCCATTACCAATAATTTCATAATGTATATTTATATTATTTACTATAATCTCCATTAAAAATCTCCCTTATAACTTACTATTTATCTGTAAGTATATTATCATATTTTATTACATTTTACAACATAAAGAGATTGATATTATGCCTATTGTAAATTGTATTTTACATTCAAATAAAAGTTGTTTTTTCTAGTAATACCAACTGTTTTATTATCTGAAATAAATTTATATGCAGTCAAAATTGAAGAAAATCAATTAATTATAAAATTGACTGCATTTACTTAAAGATTTATAGAGTTTATAGAATTTTTAGAAAGGCTGAAAAAGTTTAAATAAATTGTGTGTAATGCAGTGATAACCAGTATTTGCTCATAAATGTAAAAAAGAAGAACTCCTAAGAATTCTTCTAAATATGGTCGAGGTGACAGGGATCGAACCTGCGACCTCATGGTCCCAAACCACGCGCGCTACCAACTGCGCTACACCTCGATAAATCATATGACCAATATAATATAACACAAAAAACTTAAATTTGCAAGACATTTTATAAATTTTCTAAAAGTTTTCAAAAAAAAATTATTATTTACCCTAAAACATAAAAAAACTTCGACTAAAATGTTAAAAATCTCTTGTAAAATACAAAAAAAACAAGTATAATATAAAAGTATGCACCAGTAGCTTAGCTGGATAAAGTGTTCGGCTACGAACCGGAAGACCGGGGGTTCGAATCCCTCCTGGTGCACCAAAGCTCTAAACAAAGTTTAGAGCTTTTTATTTTATACAATTTCTGGGTTATCATTTAAAATAATATCTGCTAAATTTTTACTAAAATCAAATGGAACAACGTAGCCACCTAAATTTCTAGCTTTATCAGCCAAAACACTATTTTCTATATTTACATATATTTTAGATTTTCCCTTACCATTTTTTGCCTCTTGAACTAAATTAGATACAGAAGAATTACCATCAAAAGCAACAACAATAGAATTTCTTCTTTCAAAAATTTCATAATTAAAACTTTTATATATTCCCATTTCATCACTTTCTATAGAAATTCTAATACCATCAATATCATCTTTTGATAAATTTTCATACTCTTGCTTAGAAAGCATTTTAGGAATTATTGCATAAATTTCAATATTTTTATTTAATTTTTTACAAATATCAATAACTTCCCTTTCATAGCCCTGCATTTTATGTCCTATAACAAAAAATGCTTTACTCCCATCAACTTTTTTTATAAATTTTTCTAAAATTTCACATCCTGCCTTTTCGACCTTAGTATTTCTTCCCTTTTTATTAAAACTCCCCCCAGCAATTACTATAGGAACTTTATTTTCTGGAAGTTGTCTTACTTTATCTCTCAAAATACTCTCGGCCTCCATATTATTATTTATTCTCATTGGCATATTATTATCTTTATTTTTCTCATGAATTTCTTGTTCTAACTGCGTCAATGCTTCTTTTATTGTTCTTCCATTTAAGAATTTTTCAAATTCTTTAGACTTTCTTTCAAAATATATTTGGCTTTGTTTAACCACCATATCTTCAACTTTTCTCATCTTTTCAAAATCTTGGGTAGTAAGGTTTAGTAAGTTATGCAAAGCAAGTTGTTCATCAATAGTATCTACACCATAAAATCCACACCCGTCTGTTCCCTGTACACAATTTATATTATTTTCCAAATATGTTTTTAATGGGTGAATTTTTAAATTTGTTAAATTATTTAATCTTACATTAGATGTTAATTGAAACTCCAATATTACATTATTTTCACGAAGCTGTTTCAATAACTCTTTTCCCTCTTCGGAAGATAAATTTGCAGTGTAAAGTCCATGTCCAAGTCTAATTTTAGGCATTTTTTGTCCTGGGCTTAATGATTCTTTTACACACATAATTGATCTAAAAACATTATCTTTTAAACTATCATTTTCTCCAGCATGAATTCTAATTGTAAAATCATTGTCCACCTCATCTACATATTTTACAAGTTCATTTATTGCTGGTTTTAAGTCTCCAATATCATTTATTTCTTCACCAATAAAATCACTACCAACAATATATGGGCTTTTAGCAATAGCTTTTAACACATCTAAATTGTCCCTTAAATAGTTTCCTCCTATTATTTGATCTTTTATAATTGTTAATGGAATTCTTCTCATGGCAGCTAAAAATCTTATTTTTACTCCAGTTTCTTTTTCTATGTATGGCATTATTTCATGAATTTCTTCAATTAATTTTATTGCTGGTCCATTTGATTTAACTAAGTCTGTGTCCGCAATTTCAACATAATCTATATTTTGTTTTTGATATTCTCTTGCAATCCATAAAAGTTTATCTTGTCGTAATGTAATATTTTTTAAGTTTTCGTTCTCATTATCTTTAAGCATTACTTTAACTATTCTACGAATATCTTTTTCTGGAATTAAATTTATTTTATCTCTGTCCAATTCAATTTTATCTTTGCTCTCTACTCCCTTACAAAAAACATATCTATAAATATATAGTTTTTCTAAATTTGTAAACACAGCTTGTCCATCTTTTAAAATAGCTAAACTATTTCTTATTTTTGCAATATTATATTGAGCATTTTCTATATTATTTAATATAAAATCTGCAAAATTAATAAAAGTATTATCATCAATTTTTCTTGTCAAATATTTTCCTTTTAAATCTAAACTTTCATATTGTTTTTCTATAATACTTCTTTGCTCCATTATTTTTTCTTCTTGGTCTTTATTCATTTTTAGTTTTAATTTTTTAATATAATATAACGGATATCTTAATTGATGTTTTATACCCAAAGAAATTAATGCATCTGGCGACAAATTAGCATTCATATGTGTATGCAAATCGGTCCTAAATTTATCTTTTTTAAATATATATGATTTTACAATTGTTTTTTCTATTGGTAATTTATAATCTTTTGTCTGTGACATTAATGTTTTGGTTATTGCAGGTATTTTAGCTTTTATTGCTACTTTTCCATTTTCATAAATATTTGCAATTTTAATTCCACCAAGTCTAAATATATATACAATTTCTTGATCTCCATTTATACTGGCTGGAATCACTCCTGTAATTATTTTCATATCATTTTTATCTTTTATTGTTTCTACATTACATAACTTTGCTAAATTTGTTATTAAATTTCCTGTATTATGATTTGGTGTTTCTAATATGTACCTTATCTCATCTTCTTTTTCACGGTATATACTTACAATAATATCTTTTTCTTTATCTAAATAAAATCTATTAACTAATGTTTTGTCCATTATTCCCTCCATAAAAAATTTAAATATTAAACACCATTTTAGCATAATCAAAGAATTTTAGCAAGTATTATGTTTACTTTTTAATAAATAATTCCTTTTGTATTTTTATATTCTTCCATTGTTTTTATGCACTCTTGTCTATCTAATTGTTTTAAATTAATTAATTTTGTGTTTTTTCCTTTTAAATAATCATAAATAATATCATCTCGAAACCCTATCTCTCCTGCATCTTCTTTTGTACAACCATAATAAACTGTCTTTATATTTGCCCAAATAATTGCTGACAAGCACATTGGACATGGCTCACATGATGTATATAAAATACATTTAGACAAATCATATGTATTTAATTTTTTACAAGCCTCTCTTATTGCAACAATTTCAGCATGTGCAGTTGGATCATTATTTTTTAATACTTTATTATTCCCATTTGCTATAATATTTAAATTTTCATCTAGTATTATGGCACCAAATGGTCCTCCATCACCATTTTTTATTCCTCTTTTTGCATTCTCATTTGCCAATTTCATAAACCTATCCATTTTTAACCTCCTTTATTCGTTAAACTATTTTACTATATAAGTATAAAAAAATAAAGACATATATAATTAATAAACAAACTATAATATTAAGAGGTGTATTATATTGATTATTAAGACTTTAAAAATAAATTTAAAAATCACTTTTATAATATTAATTATTTTTATCTTGTTATTTTCTTTAATAATAAGTTTTGTATTTGCCAATAATGAAAATGAAGAAAAAAAAGATTTTATTAAATGGGTGGATTTTAAAATTACATATGATGTATTAGATAAAACGTCAAAATTAGATATAAATTCACATGTAAAAAATGAAGAAATAAAATATAATTGGATAGAACTTCTTGCTTATTTAGCATGCAAAAATGGGGGCGATTTTAAAAAATTTAAACAAACTGATTTAGATGATTTAATAAAAAAAATTAAAAATGGTCAAACAATTGGAGAATTAACACAAAATATGAAATATTATAATTATTATTTTGAAAGTTATAGTGCTGTACTTAGTGGTTTTATTGGGGATTACAAAATAGAAACAACAAATGAAGATGGACAAAAAATAGTAACAGAAAAATATGGAATTAAAGCATTTCTTCCTATTGCAAAAAATTATGGTTTTAGCCATTATGATGATTTTGGAAATTCTAGGTCATATGGATTTAAAAGAACTCATCTTGGCAATGACTTAATGGGAAGTATAGGTACCCCAATAGTTGCAGTTGAATCAGGCACTATAGAACATATTGGTTGGAATCAGTATGGTGGTTGGAGAATTGGTATTAGAAGTTTTGATAAAAAAAGATATTACTATTATGCTCATTTACGAAAAAATCACCCTTATAGTGAAAACATGCAAGAAGGAAAAACCGTAAAAGCAGGAGATGTAATTGGCTACCTTGGCATGACAGGTTATAGCCTAAAAGAAAATGTTAATAATATAAACATTCCACATTTACATTTTGGAATGCAATTAATATTTGATAAATCACAAGAAGATGGAAATAACGAAATTTGGATTGATGTTTATAATATAATTGAATTTTTAAAGAAAAATCGTTCCGAAGTTTATATGAATAATAAAGATACAAAAGATTATGTAAGGAAAAATGAATTTTATGAAAATGCATTTTTCGAATAGGAAAGCCAAATTTTACGTAAAATTTGCATTATATTTAAAAAAATGGTATAATTATTATGTAAATAAATTTTATAAGGAGGTCATTAATATGACGGAAATACGCAGACAGTTAAAAGAGTACATTAAGATGGTTGGAGCTGAAAATCTCATTTACCATCCGACCCCCAAGGAAAAGGAAGCATTCGAAGGCATTCTCTTTACAAGAGGATTGCCAAACATCTCAATAATACAAGAATTGGCTTCATAATCCAAACAGGCACTAGTAATTTCTAGTGCCTGTTATTTTTTTCCTAAAACAATACTTATTTCTTTATTTATCTTCCCTCTACTAATTTGTAAAACAACAGTGTCCCCTGGTTTCTTTTTATAAATAAACTCTTTTAAATCATTCATTGTATTTATGGCAATCCCATCAAAAGAATTTATAATATCTCCCTCTTTTAAATCTGTACTACTAGCAGGACTATTATTTAAAATCTTTGTAACATAAATTCCTTTATTAAAACTCGTATTTTTTTGTGTTAAATATGGAATTACCTCTTTATCATAACCATATATCCCAATATTTGCCTCTTCAAAATTATCATTTTTCGCAAAACTTTCTATTACACTTTTTATAACATTAATTGGAACGGCAAAACCTATTCCTTCAGCTGAAGATATTTTTACTGTATTAATTCCTATAACTTCACCGGCTAGCTAAAATTAATGGTCCACCACTATTTCCAGGATTTATTGTTGCATCTGTTTGAATAAGATTAGTCATATATGAACTTTCTCCATTTTCTTCTAACTTTATAGTTCTATTTTTTGCACTAATAATTCCTGATGTTACGGTCCTTCTAAACTCAAAACCTATTGGATTACCAATTGCATAAACACTTTCTCCAACTCTAATTTGACTTGAATCTCCCAAAGTTGCAGCCACTAAATCTTTTTCATTTATTTTTAAAATTGATAAATCTAAATCTGTATCACTCCAAACAACATTTGCATCATAAGTTTTTCCATCTTCCAATGTTACATAGCATTTGCTGTACTTTTCTCCTGTTAGGTGTTGATTACTTAAAATATAGCCATTGCTAGATACTATAATTCCTGTTCCAAGTCCTAATTTTTCTTCACTATTATTATCTAGTATTGAACTTCCTGTATTTTTTAATTTCGATATTCCTACAACACTTTTAGTTACATCCTCAATTTTATCTGCTAGCGTATTACTTTTATTTGTTATATTTTCCACATTTTCTGAATAATTTGTGGATTGTAACCTAGTTGTTTGATAACTGTTTTGATTTATTTCTATTTTATTGTATGTATTGTACATATACCATAAAATAATCCATAGCATTATTAATAAAATTGTTATATATATTATTTTTTTATTTCTTTTTTTACTAACATATTTCAACCAATTCACTCTCCTATTTGTTATTTTTTCCTAATTTAATTATTTTAAACATTTGGTTTTCTTTTTTTTATAAATAAATTCGCCAAAAATTTGCTTTTTTTTCATTTTCATAATATAATCTATATGTAAAATTATATTATTTAAAATTTGAAAAATAAAAGGTGAAATTATGGTAAAAAAGAACTTTTACGAATTAACAAATCCACAAAAGAATATATGGAACACAGAACTATTTTATCCTGATACAACAATAAATAATATTTGTGTATCTTCTATTATTGATGAAAATCTAGATTTTAACTTATTAAAAAAATCAATAAATAAGTTAGTTGAATTAAATGAAAGCTTTAGAATTAATTTATCTATTATTGATACAATTCCTAAGCAATTTATTAGTGACTTTACACCATTTAATATTGATATTATAGAACTTAATAGCAAAAAAGAATTTTTTGAATTAGAAGATATAACAGCTAAAGAAAAATTTACTATCCTAAACTCAAATTTATATAAATTTAAAATTGTTAAATTTCCTAATGGTACTGGTGGTATTATACTTAATATTCACCATATTATTGCTGATTCTTGGTCTTTAGGAATAACTGTTAAGGAAATCTTAAAAATATATCACTGCATGAAATCAGGAAATGAATATGTTTCTGATACATTCCCATACAGCAATTTAATAAATTCAGAAACAAGCTATAAATCAAGTAATAGATATGAAACAGATAAAAAATTTTGGAGTGAATATTTAGAAAATTTACCAGAACCCGTTACAATTCCAAGTATTAATAAAAATTTAATACAAAACACTTCTGCTGCAAAAAGAAGTTCATTTATTATAGATAAAAAATTGGTAAAAAATATATCTGATTTTTGTGCCTTTAATAAAATTTCTGTATATACATTTTTTATGTCTGTTTACTCATTATACATTGCAAATATAGCAGATGTAAATGATTTAATATTAGGAACTCCAATTTTAAACAGATTAAATTACAAGGATAAATTAACAACAGGAATGTTTGTTACTACAAAACCTTTTAGATGTTTGGTTAATGGTGATGATACATTTTTAAATTTTATATTAAAAAATAGTATTAACTTAACATCTATACTTAAACATCAAAAATATTCTTATTCAGATATTATAGAAGATATTAGACATAATGATAATAATATTCCAAACCTATATAATATAGCTATTTCTTATCAAATTACAAAGGCGGTTTGTGATGATATTGGAAATTACGAAACAAATTGGTATTTTAATAACTACTGTTTAAATGATTTAAATATTCACTTATATGATGCAAATAATACAGGAAATATAACCGTAAATTATGATTATTTATCTCAAAAGTATACAAAAGAAGAAATAGAATGCCATCATTTGCGTATATTACATGTTATTGATCAAATTTTACAAAATCCATTTGGGCTTTTAAAAAATATTGAAATAGTAACACCAGATGATAAAGCACAAATTTTAAACGTATTTAATAATAGAACATTAAATTGTCCTTTTAATAGTAATATAATAGAATTATTTGAAAAAAATGTACAACAAAATCCAAATAATTTAGCATTAATATATAAAAATGAAAAATTCACTTATAAAGATTTAAATAACATTGTAAATAAACTTGCTCATTTTTTAATGTTACAAAACATTCAAGAAAATGACATTGTTGGTGTTTATATGAACAAAAATGAATGGTTTATCATATCTATTTTAGCAATTCAAAAACTTGGAGCTGCATACTTACCTATGAATCCTGAATATCCAGAAGATAGAGTAAATTATATTTTATCCGATAGTGTAGCAAAACTATTATTAACAGACCAATTAATTAATAGTTCGTGTACTTCAATAAATCCAAGTACTTTAAATTTAGATACTTTTGATGAATCAAACCCAGAAATAAAATTTGACTGCAATACTTTATGTTATGTAATTTATACTTCTGGCTCTACTGGAAAACCAAAAGGTGTACTTCTTTCACACAGTAATTTAATAAACTTTTTATATAATTTAAATAACTGTTTTGAAAATAAGTTTTCACCAAATGACAACTGTTTATCGGTAGCTAATATATCTTTTGATGCAAGTGTACAAGAAATATATGCCCCTTTATGTTTTGGAGCAACTTTAGTAATTTATCCTGAAAACACATTAACAGACATTCCTCTTTTATGTGATATATTAGAAAAGAACAACATTACATTTTCATTTATGCCACCTAATATATTAGATGATGTATTTGATTTTGTATATAAAAATAATAGGTATTTTAATATTAATAAACTCTCTGTAGGAGTAGAATCTATTAAAAATAGTACTCTAAATAATTTTTATAAATTAAATAAAAATATTGAAATTGTAAATGGATATGGACCATCAGAAGCTACAATATGTTCAACATTTTTTGTTTATCATTTTGATAAAACTAATTCAAATGTTCCTATTGGATATCCTTTAAAAAACAATAATATATATATTTTAAATAGATTTAATAATTTGCAACCTGTTGGTATCCCAGGTGAACTTTGTATAACTGGTAAAAGTGTGTCTTCTGGATATCTAAATAATATAGAATTAACTAATAAGTCTTTTATTAATATGCCTAACTTGTCAGATAGCAAAATTTATAAAACTGGTGATATCTGTTATTGGCTTAATGATGGCTGTTTAGAGTTTGTTGGAAGAAAAGATTCCCAAATAAAATTTAGAGGACATAGAATTGAATTGTCAGAAATAGATAATTGCATAAAGAATATTGATGGCATTTCAAAATCATTAACTCTATTAAAAAATACAAATAATGTCTTATCTTTATGTTCATATATTGTGGCAAATAATAATATAACAACAGAATATATAAATAATACATTAATGAATATATTACCATATTATATGATTCCAAATCATATTGTATTATTAGATAAATTCCCATTAACTTCAAATGGAAAAATTGATAAAGCAAAACTTCCTGAAATATCTTATAATATAAATAATATTGTAAAACCTTCAACTAGTATAGAAAAAGATTTACATACTATGATTTGTGAATTACTAAATTTAAAAGAAATATCAATAACAGATAACTTCTTAAATTTCGGATTAGACTCATTACTTGCTATTCGTCTATCATTAAAAATATACAATGAGTATAATAAAAATATAAACATAGCTGAAATATTTAAATACAATACTATTTTAAACTTAGCAAAATATATTGAAAAAACAGAAAATGAATCAGATGACTTTGAAATAAAAAAATATGAAAATAATATATCATATGAGCTTTCATCAGCACAAAAAAGAATTTATTATGCCTCAAAATTAGCCGGTTCGTCTTCATTATTGTATAATGTTAGCGGTGGGATTGTTATAGAAAAAAAATTAGATTATGAAAAAGTACAACTTGCTTTTAATAAAATAATCAATTCAAATAGCATATTCCGTACATATTTTAAAATAGAAAATAATGAACCAAGACAATTTATTGCAGAGCATCAAGACATTAATATAAAAGTATTTAATGATAATAACTTATCAAAAAAAGAAATACTTTCATTAGTTGATTCTTTTCCTAAAGCATTTGATTTAGAATTTGCACCTCTTCTTAGAGTTGAGCTTCATTATATTGATAATTGCTCTTTAATTTTAATAGATTCACATCATATAATAATGGATGGTACATCTTTAAATATATTAACACATGAATTTTGCGATTTATATAATAATATTGATATAAATATTGAAAATGAAGTAGACTATAAAGACTTTACAATATGGGAAAATAACTTTATAAATAGTAATAAGATTATACAAAATAGAAATTATTGGCTTAAAAGATATTCAGATTATGAAATTCCTGTAATAAATTTGCCTTATGACTTTCCAAAATCTGAACTAAAAACATTCAAAGGAGAAAAATTATACTATACATTTGAACCAAAATTAATGAAAAAAATTAATTTATTATCTAATAAATTCAATGTCTCAAATTATATGATTTTTCTTACTGCATTATATTTATTATTATATAAATATACAGGCCAAGAAAATTTGATAATAGGATCTCCAATTGAAGCAAGGAACTCTATTAAATTAAATAACATAATTGGTAATTTTGTTAACAACATTGCTCTAAATCAAGAAATCAACACATCATCTTCTTTGCAAGACCTACTTTTAGAAGTAAAAGATTCCGTATTATCAGCATTAACATGTCAGCCTTACCCTTATGATATGTTAATTAAAGATTTAAAAATACCATCAAATGTATCTTTATTTGACGTAGAATTTGCATATCAAAATGAAGTGGATTATTCTAATTTAAAAATAGATGATAAAAGATTAAAAGTTATTTCTTCAAAGACACAAACATCTAAGTTTAATTTAACATTTGAAGTTGTACCATCAACCTCTAACATAAATATAGAATATAATTCAAATTTATTTAAACCAGAAACAATTAATAGTTTATTTGAGCATTATTTATTTTTATTAAATAATTTTGCAAATAATTTATTATTACCAATAAAAGATATAAATATAATAACAAAACAGGAAAAAAATTTATTAAAATTATTTAATAAAACCAATGACATAATAAACAACGATACTGTAGTTAGTCTATTTGAAAAGCAAGTAAACTTACATCCAAATAATATTGCATTAATATGTGATAATAAACAACTAACTTATGATGAACTTAATAAAAAAGCCAATAGTTTAGCACATATATTAATAAACAATGGTATTAAACAAAATGATATAATTTGCATTATGACAAATCGTTCTTTAGAAACAATTATATGTATGCTTGGAGTTCTAAAAGCCGGTGCTGCATTTTTAAATGTTGATCCAACATACCCAATAGAAAGAACTCAGTATTATTTAGAAGACTGTAAAGCTCAATATGTATTAACACAACACTGTTTAAGAGAAACTGTTAAAAGTATTAAAAATTGCATTGAAATAGATTTAGACCAAGATTTTTATAATTATAATTTTAATAATCCTTGTATTAAAGTAGCACATAATGATTTGTCTTATATTATATACACATCAGGTTCAACAGGTAAACCAAAAGGTGTAATGTTAAATCAAGTTGGATTTGCTAATATGGCAAAAGCAATGACCAAAGTATTAGATTATCTGAAAGAAGGAAATAAACATTGCCTTGTATCAGTAACATCTACTCCATTTGATATTTTTGTATATGAAATTATTGTTTCATTAACACATGGTTTAAAGGTATTAATGGCCAATAATGCAGAACATAGAAATCCTATTTTATTAGATGCATTAATTAAAAAATATAATGCAGATGTTATGACTGTAACACCAAGTTTAATGAAAATAAATTATGATAATAGACTTGAACCATCTGCCTTATCAAATATAAAATATATGGTATTTGGTGGAGAACCCTTACCAGAAAAATTTGTGCAAGATTTAAGACTTCTTTCAAAAAATGTTACTATATATAACATATACGGTCCAAGTGAAATTACAATCCTATCTAATGTACAAAATTTAAATCATGAAGACAAAATAACTATAGGACCTCCAATAATGAATACTCAAATACATATATTAGATAAGTATATGCAACCAGTCCCTATAGGCGTTGTTGGAGAAATATATATTTCAGGTATTCAAGTTGGTTTAGGATATTTAGGAAAACCTGAAATGACAAAAGAAAGATTCCTACCAAATAAATTTGGTAAAGGTAAAATGTATAAATCTGGTGATATCGGCAGATGGACATTTGACGGAAAAGTTCAATGCTTAGGTAGGGTAGATCATCAAATTAAATTACGTGGTTTAAGAATAGAACTTGGGGAAATTGAAGAAAAAATTGACTCCATTAAAGGTGTTATTTCAAGTGTAGTACACAAATTTTCTGATAATGAAAAAGAATACCTATGTGCTTATTATGTAACAGATAATAACTGTGTAGTAACAGAATCAGAAGTTAAAGAAGTTCTTAGAAAAACATTACCTTATTATATGGTTCCAACCCATGTAATGCATTTAGACAAAATGCCATATACAATAAATAGGAAAATAGACAGGAAAGCATTGCCTATACCTAATTTAGAATCAAGACAAGCTAAAGACATTATAAGCAATGAAAAACTTTCTGATAAAGAAAAATGTTTATTAAATATTTGGAAAAAAATATTAAACATAGAAACAATATCAATTACAGATAACTTTTTTGATATTGGCGGTGATTCAATTTCTGCAATAAATATGCAATTAGAAGCGATGAAAAACGGATTTAATTTTGAATATGCTGATATATTTAATTATCCAAATATTAAAGCATTAGCAAATAATAATTTCAAGAATTCTTTATCTGGATCTATAGATAATTATGATTACACTGATATTAATAAATTGCTAAAAAACAATAACATAAATAATATTAAAAATATTAAAAAATATAATGTAAATAATATACTTCTTATAGGAGGTACTGGTTATTTAGGGGCTCATATTATAAATTCTTTTTTAACAAACGAAACCGGAAATATTTATTGTTTAGTAAGACAAAAAAACAATGTTATTCCTATTGAGCGTTTAAAGAATACATTAACATTCTATTTTGGCGATAATTTTTATCAGAAATATGAAAATAGAATATGCATTATAGAAGGTGACATAACCAAAGTTGACTTAGGACTTTCAAAAAATAATATTGACATTATCAGTAAGAACGTTTCTACAATTATAAATTCTGGTGCAATTGTTAAACACTTTGGTCAAAAAGATTTATTTGAAAAAATAAATGTTTATGGAAGTAAACATGTAGTAGATTTTTGTAAGTCTTTAAATAAAAGATTATTACATATTTCAACAATAAGTGTATCTGGAAATGGAGAAAAAGAAAATTCTATACAAGAGGAACCAGATAATATTAATAATAAAATTATATATAATGAAACAAATCTTTTTGCAAACCAAAACCTTAATGGAATTTATACAACAACAAAGTTTAAAGCAGAAAGAATAATATTGGAAGCAATTTTACATGACAATTTGGATGCTCAAATTTTAAGAATAGGAAACATTGTTAATAGATACTCAGATGGTGTATTTCAAAGAAATACGAGTGAAAATGCATTTGCACAAAGAATTAAATCATTTATTAAATTAGGTTATTTTCCAAATTATTCTTTAGAACATGCAATAGAATTAACTCCTGTTGATTTGTGCGCTGATGCAATAATAAAAATATTACAATATAATAGTTGTTGTACTGTTTTTCATGTATATAATCCGAAACTAATGTCATTAAAATTGTTCTATGATACATTAAAAGACTTAAAATTTAATATGAAACCTGTCTCAACAGATGAAATGACAAGAATAATTAATAAAACTCTTGAAGATCCTACTAAAAAAGATATATTATCTGGAATTATTCAAGACCTAGATTCTAACAGGAAACTAATATATACATCAAATATAAAATTAGACTGTGAATTTACTACTAAATATCTTGAAAAAATTGGTTTTAAATGGAAACCAATAGATAAAAAATACATTAACAAATATATAAATTATTTTAAGAAAATTAAATTTTTAGAATAGAGGAATTATTATGAATTTTATAACTATACCATTTGTTTTATTAGCTATATCTACTACATTAATTATATTTTTGGCTTTTTACGTTATTCGTAAAAAGCCTCTAATTCAAATACAAAAAGCTTTCTTTTGCATTTTATTATGTGTGTTAATTATTTGTATAGGTGTCTTACTACAATCAATATTTTATAACGTTTTTGGTTTTAATCCTATGTATTTTGAATATATAATTTATATAGGTACTGCATTTTTACCTGTTGCAATATTTTTTATGGCATTAATATTTACAAATACTAAAATTACATTTAAAAGAATATATTTATTGTTATTTATATTACCTATAGTAACACTAATTATTTTATGGACAAACAGATTCCACCACCTATTTTATGTACAATATTCATTCAATATTAATGAATCAATTGTTGGTCCATATTTTGCAGTACATTCATTATACACATATGCTCTATTTTGTGTTAGTATGATAATGCTTATAAAAAACTCATTTAAAACATCAGGCATTTTTTCCAATCAATCTATACTATTCATTGTAGGAACATGTATTCCAATAATAGTTAGTTTATTGGGAACAACAAAAACTATTAATATGAATGTATATCTTACACCTATAAGTTTTTCATTAACATCTTTATTTTATGCATTAGCAATATTTAAATTTAACTTTTTAGGCGCTGCGCCAATAACACTTCAAAAAATTGTTGATAGAATTTCAGATAGTTATATAGTCTTAAATGATGAAGGGAATATTATAGATTACAATCAAACCTTTGTAACAACTTTTAAATTAAACAAAAATAAAAATAATAGAGGTCAAAATTTTGAAACTTTCCTAAAAGATAATAATTTATACTTAAACTTAAAAAAAATTAAAGACTCAGTTTCTAAAATAATCAATACAGATAAAACTTCTTCATTTGAATTATATATCGAAAAAATAAATAAACATTTTCATATTGAAATAAACTCTATAATATCAAATGGAAATTCATTAGGAATTCTAATTCTTTTTAAAGACATAACTCAACATATGAAAGATTTGCAAAAGATTAAAGACACACAAGAATCACTAATGGAAAGCGAAAGATTATCTTCATTAGGCCAACTAATAGGAGGAATTGCACACAACCTAAAAACACCTATAATGTCAATAGCTGGAGCAGCAGAAGGGTTAAATGATTTAATTAAAGAATATGATTCATCAATTGATGACCCAACAGTAAATAGCCAAGACCACCATGAAATTGCAAGTGATATGTCTACATGGATTGAGAAAATAAAAAATTATACAGAATATATGTCAGACATTATTACTGCTGTTAAAGGTCAAGCTGTTGTCATGTCAAATGAAGACGATATTAACTTTACAATATCAGAACTTGTAAAAAGAGTTACAATCCTTATGAAGCATGAATTAAAAAATGCCATTATAAACCTAAATACAGATATAAAAGTTGATGAAAACTTAACTCTTAATGGTGATGTTAATAATCTAGTTCAAGTTATTAATAATATGATATCAAATGCAATTCAAGCTTATAATGGAAAAGAAAATGAAAGTATTGAATTTACTATTACCAAAGACTCAAAAAATATAATATTCTCAATTGAAGACCATGCAGGTGGATTGCCAGATAAAGTAACAGATAAACTATTTAAAGAGATGATTACAACAAAAGGAAAAAATGGTACAGGATTAGGATTATATATGTCTTATTCTACAATAAAAGCTCACTTTAATGGTAATATAACCTTTGATACTAAAAAGGGAAAAGGAACTAAATTTAATATTTATATTCCAATGTAAATTTATAAAAAGTATTAAGTAAAAACTTAATACTTTTTATTTATATAAATATTAACCTATAGTTTACATTTTATTCGAATTTTGTCAACTATTTATACTTTTTAATCTAAACCTCTTGCTTTTTATAAACTTTATCAATATAATGTAATCGAGAAATAAAACATACAGAGGTGATATTATGAGGCATGGAGCACAACAAGCAGCAGTAAACCAAAGCACAAATGATAATTATAAAATACTTGTCGTAGACGACGAAGAAGGAATTTTAGACTCTCTATCAATATTTTTAAAAAGATCTGGATATCAATTTGTTGGGATAACTGACCCAGTAGAAGCAATTGAAAGAGTTAAACAAGAACACTTTGATTTATTAGTATTAGACTTTATAATGACACCACTTCATGGAGATCAAGTTGTAGAAGAAATAAGAAAATTCAATAAAGAACTGTATATATTACTATTAACAGGTCACAAAGATTTAGCCCCACCATTAGAAACAATCAAAAGGCTAGATATACAAGGCTATTGTGAAAAAAGTGATAAATTTGATCAAGTAATATTACTTATAGAATCAGGAATAAAATCAGTTGCTCAAATGAGAGAAATTCAAAGAATAAATGAAGAATTAAAAGATACATATGAGCAATTAGAAAAAGCATACCTAGAAAGTGTTCAAACAATTAGATATACAGTTGAAGCTAAAGACCCATACACAAGAGGACATTCAGACAGAGTATCTGCATATTCTGTATTAATTGGCGAAAAATTAGGACTTTCTGAAAAAGATTTAAAAACATTAAGAATTGGTGGTTTATTCCATGATGTAGGAAAAATTGGAGTACCTGATGCAATATTACAAAAAGAATCAAGATTAACTGATGAGGAATACTCTGAAATAAAAAATCATCCATCAATTGGAGCACATATACTTTCAACAGCATCAATTTTTAAAGAAATAATCCCAATTGTTAAACATCATCATGAAAGATATGATGGAAAAGGATATCCTAGTCAATTAAAAGGTGATGAAATTCCTTATTTTGCAAGAATTGCTGCTATTGCAGATAGTTTTGATGCAATGACATCAAAAAGAACTTATAGAAATTCATTACCTATAGAAGTTGTAATTGAAGAATTTAAAAAAGGTAGAGGAACCCAATTTGATCCAGAATTGGATGATGTATTTTTAGATATATTAGAACATGATTATGATAAAATAAAAAGTATTCAAGAACAATTTAATCCAAATGTCGCAGAATGTTTATAATATATAAATTATAATTTAATAAATAAAAAACTAGTAATTAAATTTAAATTACTAGTTTTTTATTTTAACATCCTTTCATAGAAAGTCCTACTTTTTTTCTTTCCATATCAATTTTTATTACCTTAACTTTTACAATATCTCCTACAGATACAATATCTGATGGATTTTTTATAAATTTATCACTCATTTCGGAAATATGTACTAACCCATCATATTTTACGCCAATATCGACAAAAGCACCAAAATCAATAACATTTCTAACAGTTCCTGTTAATACCATTCCTTCTTTTAAATCTTCGAATTTTAAAACATCACTACGAAGAATAGGTTTTGGCATATCTTCTCTTGGATCTCTTCCTGGTTTTATTAACTCATTTATAATATCTTGTAAAGTCATCTCTCCTATTTCAAGTTCTTTTGCCGTTTTTTTAATATCAATAGCCTTTAATTTTGAGCGTAAATCAGTTAACTTTTCTTTATTTACTAAATCCTTTTTATCAAAGCCAATTTGTTTTAGTAATTTTTCTGTTTGTTCATAACTTTCTGGGTGAACTGCAGTAATTTCTAGTGGATTATCTCCATCAATAATTCTTAAAAATCCTGCACATTGTTCAAATGCCACTTTTCCAAGTTTAGGTACCTTTAACAATTCTTTTCTATTTTTTAATTTACCATTTTCATCTCTATATTTAACAATGTTTTTTGCAATAGTGTTATTTATACCAGATACATATGAAAGAAGTGAAGGTGTTGCAGTATTTACATCGACTCCAACCTTATTAACACTATCTTCTACTACTCCTGTTAAGCTTTCAGCAAGATTTTTCTGATTAACATCATGTTGGTATTGTCCAACTCCAATTGCCTTTGGATCAATTTTTACAAGTTCTGCAAGTGGATCTTGCAAACGTCTTGCAATAGAAATAGCACCTCTTATAGAAACATTTATATCTGGGTATTCCTCTGTTGCAAGTTTTGATGCAGAATATACAGAAGCACCTGCTTCACTTACAATTACATAATGAACATCGCAAGAAGCTTCTTTAATCATATCAGAAACAAACATTTCAGATTCTCTGGAAGCTGTACCATTACCAATTGCAATCATATTAATTTTATATTTATCAATTAACTTTAATAATTCTTTTTTAGCTCCAACCACATCATTTTGTGGTTCTGTAGGATACACAGTAGTATAGTCAAGAACCTTTCCGGTTTCATCTATAACTGCAATTTTACACCCTGTTCTATATGCTGGGTCAAATCCCATAACAGTTTTACCTTTTATTGGAGCTCCTAAAAGTAGTTGTTTAGCATTTTGCCCAAAAACTTTAATTGCTTTTTCCTCTGCTTTTTGTGTTAAATCAGAACGAATTTCTCTATCAATAGATGGCTCTATCAACCTTTTAAAACTATCTAAAATCGTATTTCTAAGCATATTAAAAAATTGAGTTTCACCTTTTATTACATCTTTTTCAATATATAATAAAATTTTTTCTTCTGGTTTTTCTAATTTGACTTTTATAAATTCCTCTTTTTCACCTCTATTAATAGCTAAAATTCTATGGCTAGGAATAAATTTTATAGCCTCACTATAATCATAATACATTTCATAATTTGATTTTTCATCTTCTTTAGCTGCTTTTGTAACAATTAGCCCTTCTCTATAACAAATTCTTTTAATTTCTTTTCTATATTTTGCATTATCAGAGATATTTTCTGCAATAATATCTAAAGCTCCACAAATAGCGTCTTGCTCATTTGCAACTACCTTATCTTTATTCTTTTTATCTTCATCAGATAAACTATCAATATTAATAAAATCCTTAGCAATCTCATTAATATCTCTAGTTTCTTTTTGCTCTATTATAATTTTAGCTAAAGGTTCTAATCCTTTTGCCTTTGCTACTGTAGCTCTTGTTTTCTTTTTTTGTTTATACGGTCTATATACATCCTCAACTTCAGCAAGTGTTTTTGAAATTGCAACTTGTTTTAATATTTCGTCTGTTAATTTACCCTGCTCATCAATGGATTTTATGACCTCTTCTTTTCTTTGCTCTAAATTTCTTAAATAATTTAATCTATCTCCAAGAGTTCTTAAAGTTTCATCACTTAATCCACCTGTTACTTCTTTCCTATAACGCGCAATAAATGGTATAGTATTTCCCTCATCAATTAATTTTATAGTTGCCTCAACTTGACTTGGCTTTACTTGCAACTCGTCTGCAATAATTTTTATAATTTTTTCCATCTTTTTTTCTCGTATAATTAAATATATTTAATGCTTATACGAATTTCTCCTTTCGTAACTTTAGTTAAATTTATTCAACACCTAAATATTCATTATAAGTAACTTCTCTATCAATTACTTTTCCGTCTTGTTTAATATCTATTATTCTATTTGCAACTGTCTGTGTCAATTCATGGTCATGTGATGTAAATAAAATATTTCCAATAAATTTTTTCATTCCTTCATTTACAGAAGTAATACTTTCCATGTCTAAATGATTTGTTGGTTCATCAAATATTAAAAAATTTGCTCCTGAAAGCATCATCTTAGAAAGAACACATCTTACTTTTTCTCCTCCTGATAAAACATTTGCTTTTTTTAATGCTTCATCTCCTGAAAATAACATTCTACCAAGAAAACTTCTTACATATGTTTCATCTGGATCTTTTGAGTATTTTCTAAGCCATTCGGTTACATTTTCATCTGTTTCAAATAAATAGCCATTATCTTTTGGGAAATATGATTTTGTTATTGTTGTTCCCCAAACAAGTTCTCCTTCATCTGGTTCAATTTCTCCAGCAATTATTTGAAATAATACTGTTTTGGCATTTTCATTATCTGCTAAAAATGCTATCTTATCATTTTGTTTCACATTAAATGATATTTTATCTAATATTTTTATTCCATCAACTGTTTTAGAAATATTTTTTACTTGTAATATTTCTTTTCCTGGTTCTCTATCTGGTTTAAAATCTACATATGGATACTTTCTATTTGATGGTTTTATTTCATCTAACTCTATCTTTTCTAATGTCTTTTTTCTAGAGGTTGCTTGTCTTGACTTTGAAGCATTTGCACTAAATCTTGCAATAAAATCTTGTAATTCTTTAATTTTTTCTTCTTTCTTTTTGTTTTGCTCTCTCATTTGTTTTAATGCAAGCTGACTTGATTCATACCAGAAATCATAATTTCCCGGATAGACTTTTATTTTTCCAAAATCAACATCTGCAATATGAGTACATACTTTATTTAAAAAGTACCTATCATGTGATACTACAATTACTGTGTTTTCAAAATTTATCAAAAATTCTTGAAGCCAATTTATACTTTTTAAATCAAGGTCATTTGTAGGTTCGTCCAATAATAAAACATCTGGATTTCCAAATAAGGCTTGTGCTAAAAGAACTTTTACCTTTTCCCTAGCTTCAATTTCCTTCATAAATTTATAATGATTATCTGGAATTATGCCTAAATCATTTAATAATTGACTTGCATCTGATTCCGCATTCCATCCATCAAGTTCTGCAAATCTTTCTTCTAATTTTGCAGCTTTCATTCCATCTTCTTCTGAAAAATCAGGTTTAGCATAAATTGCTTCCTTTTCTTTCATAATATCATACAATTCTTTATTTCCCATTAAAACTGTATCCATTACCGTATATTCTTCAAAAGCAAAGTGGTCTTGTTTTAATACAGATAGCCTTTCACCTTTTTCTAATGAAACATCTCCTTTGCTTGGCTCAATTTCTCCTGACAAAACTTTTAAAAATGTTGACTTTCCAGCACCATTGGCTCCTATTATTCCATAGCAATTTCCTTTTCCAAACTTAATATTTACATCTTCAAAAAGAACTCTTTTTCCAAAACGTACAGTTACTCCATTTGCACTTAGCATTAATAATCTCCTCCTATAATTTATCTTTGCTATTATACAATATTTGCTAAATAATTTCAAGCCAAATTACCATAAGCTTAAGCTTTTACATAAATTATAGTTATAATTTCATAAAAAAAGAAAAAGAATCTTTGCTATAAATTTTAAAACATTAAAATTATATGCAAAAATTCTTTTTTAATTTCATCATAATTAGTTATTACTTCCAAATAATAGCTTTATACTCCATAATCCTGATATTCCAACTAATATATAAATTATTTTGCTAATTACTGATGCTACACCAAAAATTGTATCAACTAAATTAAAATTAAATATTCCAATTAGTCCCCAATTAATAGCACCTATAATAACTAAAATTAATGCTATAGTATCTATAACCTTCATTTTTTACCTCCAAAAAATAATCTAATTATATTATTATATTTTTAATAAATTTTATTCATTATATTGAAAAAAATACTAATTAATGTTAATTTAAATAATGGAGGGGATTTAATTGAAAAAATTTTCAATTTTTTTAATAATTATATTAATAATAGCAGAAATAATTTTTGGAATATATCTTTTTAATAATAAAAATAATAATTCTAATACAACAATTTCTGAAGCTGAAAATACTAATCAAACAAAAAATGTGCAAACTGAAGATAAATCATTTACATTAACCGCTCTTGGAGACATTTTATGCCATAATACACAATATTGGGATGCACACAACACTTCTACAGATGAATATGATTTTTCTTACGTTTTTGAAGACATAAAAAAATATACTGAAAATTCTGATATAACAATAGCAAACCTTGAAACAAGTTTTGCTGGTAAGGAAAGAGGTTATAGCAATTACCCAACTTTTAACAGTCCTGATAGTTTAGCAACAGCCTTAAAAGATATTGGTATAGATATTATTACAACTGCTGGAAATCACTGCTTAGATATGGGCTTTTCAGGTTTAAGTAAAACAATTGATGTTTTAGGTAAAAATAATATTGAACACTTGGGTACATATAAAACAGAAGAAGAACAAAATAAAACATTTATAAAAGAAATTAATGGATTAAAAGTTGCATTTATAGATTACACATATGGTACAAATGGAATTCCAGTTCCAGAAGGAAAAAAATATTGTGTTAATTTAATTGATAAAGATTTAATAAAAAAACATATAAAAATGGCAAAAGATGAAAATGCAGACATAATTATTGCGTCTATGCATTGGGGAACAGAATATAGAACAACAGCAAATGAAGAACAAAAAGAATTATCAAACTTTTTATTCCAAAATGGTGTGGATATAATTATAGGTAATCATCCTCATGTAATAGAACCTTTCGAAACTCGTGAAGTTACAATGCCAGATGGCACTACAAAACAGTGCTTTGTGGCATATGCACTTGGAAATTTTACAGCTGACCAAAATGCTATAAATACAAGAGATTCTATTATTTTAAATATGAAAATTACTAAAAAAGTAGATGGAACTATTTGTATAGATAATATAAATTATGTGCCAATTTATATGTATAAAAATACATCTGTAAGTACACATAAATTTAAATTAATAGATTTAAATTCTGAAATAGAAACATACGAAAATGGAACAAATAAATCAATTTCAAATACAACATATAATTTATTTAAAAAAGAATTATCTCAAATTAAAAAAATTCTAGGAGAAAATAATTAAATAAAAAAGATTTTAAGTTATACTTAAAATCTTTTTTATTTTAGTCTAACATATCTTTTCTTTTTAACCACCATGTTACAAGTAATGTTAGAATTATAGAAACTCCAATCATAATTATAAAACCAAATGGACTATTTTGAAATGGCAGACCAACATTCATTCCCCAAAAACTAGAAATCATTGTTGGAACAGCTAAAACAATAGTAATTGAAGTTAAAAATTTCATTACACCATTTAAATTATTAGATATTATAGAAGCATATGCATCCATTGTTCCATTTAAGATATCACTATAAATTTTTGCCATTTCTATAGCTTGTCTATTTTCTGTAATTGCATCTTCTAGTATTTCTTCATCTTCATCATATAATTTTATAATTTTCCCCCTCATTGTTTTTTCCATTACTAGCTCATTTGATTTTAATGAAGTTGTAAAATATACTAAACCTTTTTCTAAGTTTAACAATTTTAATAGCTCCTTATTTTTCATTGAATTTTTTAATATATATTCTGCAATTTCTGTCTCTTTATTTATTTGCTTTAAATAGCTTAAAAAATATGAAGCATTTAAATATAAAATTTGAAATATAAATCTACTTTTTTTATAAGTTTGAAAATTCTTTATTCTTGTTTTTTCAAATGTACTAATTACCTTATTTTTCTTTAATGCAACAGTAATAAAAAAATCATCTCTTACAACAATCATTCCAAGTGGCATTGTTGTATAAATATCATTACCATCTTTTGTTTTTTCTATTATTGGAACATCTACAACAAATAATATTGTACCATCATCTTCCTCTATATCAATTCTTGCTTTTTCTTCAAAATCTAAAGAATCTCTAATAAAATCCTCTTGTATTTGTAAATTATCACATACTTTTTTTATTTCTTCCTCAGAGGGGTTCACTAAATTAATCCAACTTCCTTTTTCAAATGTGTTTATTTCTTCAAATTTATTTGTATCTTTTCCTGTATTATATATTTTTAGCACTTTTACTCCCCCTTTTTCCCATATAATTATTTTAATTTGATTTATGATTTTTGTCAATATTTTATTTTTTTAACTTTTATAAAAAGGCATTAAAAAAGGTCACTAAAAAGTGACCACATTTTAGTCTCCATTTCTTGCTGGATTATATGCATAAATAATCCTTCCATCTGGAGTTAAGGTTTTTATAACCGTTTGATTGTAAGAATAACCTTGTGTAATTAAAATTTGTTCATCTAAGTCTATTTTTATTTCTTGCATATAGCAATCCTTTATAATAAACCCTTCTTTTTCGTACATATTTCTTATTTTTTTTATGTACCATCCACAGTTTCTTGGCATATATACATAATTCTTAAACCTGTAGTGACATATTTTCATTGCACCAAGCCGTTCAATCAAAAAGTCATCGGCAGACCCAACATAACTATTAAATTGTTTTTGCAAATTGTGCTTTTGTATATATTTATATGCACTTTTGCAATGTCCTTCTGTCCCTGTACTTATATGACTGCCATCAGGGAAAATGAAACCTGTAGTTACTGGAAGCATTTTTTTCCCTCCTTCAAAAATATTTTATATAATTATATAACAAAAGTATATTATTTTCAATATATAAATCGAAATAAAAGCATCAGTATTTTCTATATTAATATTGTATATACAAAAAAAACAACCTACAAGCTTTTTTGTTTATAGGTTATTATAATTGGTGCGCCATAGAGGATTCGAACCTCCGACCATTTGATTAAGAGTCAACTGCTCTACCAACTGAGCTAATGGCGCATATATTAACTTATGTTATTATACTACAAAAATAATTTTTGTCAATACTAGCTTAAAAGTCTCTTCAAAAAGAAGAGACTTTTAACTAATTTTTATTACTTGCTTGTGTATTTGTTTTATTAGAACTTACATTTTGAGTATTATTTTTATTTTCAGTTTTATTAGAGTTTGAATTATTTACTATAGTATTATTTTTTGTTTCAGGTGTAGTAGAAGATGGCTTTGTGGCTTCTGGATTTTTTTCTTGGGTTGTTTCCTTAGTTGTTGTTTCTGGAACTTTAGTTGTTTTCTTTGTTCCTCTTTTTACAATTCTTTGCATTGCATTATATGTATCTTTTGATAATAAAGATTTTGAAACAACACTTCCATTTAAACTTTTTATAATGTAAGTTTCAGTCTGAAGTCCTGTGGCTCCTTTTTGAGTAACCACTTCTTGGCCTTCAGCCAAGCTTGCATCATCTATATACTTTGTTGTAACAGGAAGAGTTGCAATTGTTCTTGTTTCAAAAGAAACAGTATATTCTTGTTCTTCTTTAATTCCATATATTGAAACCGTTGCAATTCCATTTTGTACACCAGCATTTATTTTAACAGGGTATTTTCTTGAATTTTTAAATTTAAAATCTGTTAACCCATAAACAACTGTAGCATCCCTACCAGCAGGTAAATATGATGTTACAAATTGATGATTTCTTCTTTCAACTATTTCTAAATTTGACATAAGAACTGCATTATACAATGTTGAAGAAATTTGGCAAATTCCTCCACCAAGACCATCAACAACTTGACCATTTGAATATATTTTTGCTTCTTTATATCCCGCAGCAATTGTTCTTTCACCTAATGTTTTATTATAAGAAAATGTCTCACTTGGCATTAAAACTGTTCCATTAATTTTTTGACATGCTATTCTTAAGTTTGTTGTTCTGTCTGTAGCGCTTGCATCATATCTTGTTGTAAAAACAGCAAGTCTATCTGGAAATGCTTCAGAACCAATTTGGTCAATTGTCACCTTTGGTTTTGTAATAGTTAATTTTATAGTATATTCATTTTTTTCTTCTTTTATTAACTCTTTTGCCTCGTCTACATTAAAATCAACGCCATTTACTTCTGGAAAAATTTCAAAAGGATCTTTAGTATAATATGCATCTTTTGCTTCTTTATAGACTTCTTCATGAATTTTATCTATATTAATTTCGTCTGGCTCTTTTTCCATAACATTTATTTCTATTAAATATTGATTATCATTTAAATCATTTAAATTCTTTTTTATTTTTTGAGTAGTATCATCAACATCAATTGCAACACCTTTTTGTCCTTTAGTAATAATCAAATTATCATCTTCAATATAATAACTTGTTTCTTTAATTGCACCTGGTAAATTAGAACTTGCATCTTTTAAAGTTTGTTTTGTCACTTCTTCATTAATACTAAAATTAACATCAATATTCTTTTTTCCAATAAGAGTAAATAAAATACTGTAATTATTAGTAAATATATTTCCATCTCTACCAACATTAAACGCATTTTCAACTGCCGAATCTATATTAAAATTTACTTCAATTAATTCAGGATTAATTTGAGTCTCAAACTCCTGATATTTTAATGTTATTTCTTTTGATTTTTTTTCATTATAAATGGTTTCCAATTTTCCTTTGGCTTCTTCCTTTGTCAAACCAGAAACTTCCACACCATTTATTGAAATTCCACTTATAATCTTATCATTGTTGATGTTTATAATAGCAAAAATAATTGAAAAAATAATAATTAATAATGCAATAATTATAGCCGAAATTATAATTTTTTTTCTGTTTTTATATTTTTTCTCTATTTTTTTATATTCCTTCTTTTCTTTTTCTATTTTGTCTTCATTTACATTAGATTCTTTGTTTTTTATATCTTCAGCATCTATAACTTTAACATCCTCTTTTTTTTCTTCTTGTTTTTGCATAAAATAACCCCTTTATAATTTATTTTCATCTTTTATATTATCATAAAGTATAATTTTTGACAATATTTTTACTAAATATTTACCTAAAACTAAAAAAACTTTAAACCCTTGGTATATATGTATATTTTCGAATTATTTTTTATTTAATTTTATGTTTTTTATTTCAAATATATTACATTTATAAAAATTTAAAAAAATTTTGAAAAAATACTTGAACATTGTAGAAAATAATATTATAATGTAAAAAGCAAAAGATAAATAAGGAGAGAATTTTATGGAACTTACTAAAAATATATTTTTTAACACAGATAAATTAGTAGAAAATAGCAATGTTAAAATATCATATACAGGTAAATTTTTTCAAGATAACTCTGAAAAAGTTTTTTTACATTATGGATTTGGTCAAAACTGGAATAATGTAAATGAAATAGAAATGCAAAAAACAGAATTAGGATTCCAAGCTGAAATAAATTTACTTGAAGGTGAATCATTTAATTTATGTTTTAAAAATGGAAATAATCAATGGGATAATAATAATGGTCAAAATTATATCTTCCCAATAGAAAAAGTTTCAACTGAATTGGTAGTTTTAGAAGACGAACCAGTTTCTTTAGGAACTGCAAAAAAATTAAGAAAATCATACTTATGGAGTAAAAAAATTCGTTTAGCAGTATATAAAATAATAACATATCTTCCAAAAATAATATCAGGAAATTATAAAAGAAAAGTTACAGAATAAATAAAAAGTATCTATATAGATACTTTTTTTATTTTATTAAATTACCCATCCACCATTTATAGAAATTATTTGTCCTGTTGTAAAATTGTCATCTATTAACCAACATACACATTTTGCAATATCTTTTGGACTTCCAATTCTCCCTAATGGTGTATTTTCTTCTATTTGTTCTAATTCCTCTTTACTAAAATTTTTATTCATTTCAGTGTTAATAGTTCCTGGTGCAATAGAATTTACTCTTATATTAGATGGTCCTAATTCTTTTGCTAGTGCCTTTGTTAATCCATCCATCCCTGCTTTTGACACAGAGTAAATAACTTCTAATGATGCACCTACCATTGCCCAAATTGAAGAAATATTTATTATACATCCGGATTTTTCATGAACCATGCTTGGAATTACCTCTTGTGACATCATAAATGCAGAATACAAATTATTATTAATTACTCTATTCCAATCATCATCTGTTTCATCTGTAAACATTTTATATTCTGATATCCCTGCATTATTTATTAAAATATCAATTTTTCCATATTTATTTAATGCATATTCTACTAATTTATGTCCTTCTTCTCTTTTGGAAACATCTGCTTTAAAAATATCAATTTTTATATTTATTTTTTCTAACTCTTGTTTTAATTCTTTTGCCTGATTTTCTGATTTATTATAATTCGCAATTACTTTTACTCCATTTTTAGCTAATTGTATAGCTATTTCTTTTCCAATTCCACGAGATGCTCCTGTAACTATTGCTATCTTTTCCATATTCCTCACCTTTATATAAATATTTTATATATAAAAAAAGCCAATAATTAAGCTTATTGCAAAACTACTGACCTTTATTATGGAGCCACTTCTCAGATTCGAACTGAGGACCCCCGCATTACAAGTGCGGTGCTCTGGCCAACTGAGCTAAAGTGGCATCTTTGGTGACCCGTACGGGAATCGAACCCATGTCTCCGCCGTGAAAGGGCGATGTCTTAACCGCTTGACCAACGGGCCTTATAAAATTAAGAACTAAACAATATATTTCAATCATTTAGTTCTTTGGTGAGCTATCCGCGACTCGAACGCGGGACAACTTGATTAAAAGTCAAGTGCTCTACCACCTGAGCTAATAGCCCATAACCGTCGTATGACTTACGACGCCCTTATATATTACAATATTTTTTTGGTATTGTCAATATATTTTTAAAAATTTTTTAAATTTTTTTAAAATTTTTTGTTTTTACATAAATATTTGTCAGAAAAAGTTATGCATTAAGCTTTTCTACAACTTCATTAACATCTATTCCATGAACATCACATGCTTCTTCTAAAGTTTCCATTTGTGAAGCAGGACAACCTAAACAATGCATTCCTATTTCTAATAAAATTTCTGCTTTTTCAGGTGCTTTTTCTAAAATTTCACCAATTCTTGTATCTTTATTAAATTGCATAATAATTCTCCTTTCAAATTATAACTACATATTATTTATTTTATCATAAATTTTAAAAAAAGTATAGACAAATTTAAAAAAATGATGTATTATGTCATTGTTGTAAGGCGGTGATACTATTTTAAATTTGCTAAATTTATTCTTTATAACACTTATTATTAATCTTTTTATAAGTTTATATTCAATTTACATGTTTTTTGAAATCAAAATTTTTCATAATCAACAAGGTTCCAAATTAAAAATTAAAAAAATTAAATTTAATTAGAAAGGAGGTCTATTTTATTTTTTATAATAAAAAAAAGGTTTTATTTTCTATTATTTTCTTATTATTATCAAGTATTATTTCTATTAAATTATTTTATCCAATTTTTATAGCAGAAGAGATTATTATTCCATATGGAATAAATCCTTTTGATATATGCTCAAAAAATCCATTACTTTGGTACTACATAAAAATAATTTATATTATTTCATTTATTATATCAAATTTAATTTTTAGTAATTTTTTATTTTATCGTTTTTTTAAACATTTTAAAATTTTTAAAAACCCCCCTAAAAAAAATAATATAAAAAATAATTTTAATTTTAATAATTTAAATTTATTAATAGGAGAAAATTTAAATAAAAATAAAATTTATATTCCCGAATCCGGATTATATCAAAATTTTTTAATTACTGGAACTATAGGCTCTGGAAAAACAAGTTCTGCTATGTACCCATTTACAAAACAGTTTTTAAAATATAATAAAAATAATAAAGAGAAAATAGGAATATTAATATTAGATGTTAAAGGAAATTATTATTCACAAGTAAAAAAATATGTTAATAAATATAATTTAAATAATGATTTAATAATAATACAATTAAATTCAAATATTTATTACAATCCATTACATAAGCCACATTTAAAGCCCCAAATTTTGGCTAACAGAATAAAAACAATTTTAACATTATTTTCAGAAAATAATTCAGAATCTTATTGGTTAGATAAAGTTGAACAAATTTTAACAGAATGTATAAAAATATGTAGATTATATAATAATGGTTATGTCACATTTTTAGAATTACATAAATTAGTAACAAATGAAGATTATTTTAATGAAAAAATTAAAATAATTAAAGAATTATTTATTTCATCAAAATTAAATAAAAATGAAATATATGAATTAAATGCAAGTTTAGATTTTTTTCAAAAAGAATTTTTTAATTTAGATTCAAGAACTAAAGGAATTTTAATCTCAGAAATTACCCGTATAACAAATACTTTTATTTCAGATTACGACGTATTAAATACTTTTTGTTCTCCTAAAGAAAAATTATCATTTGATGGTTTTTCATCTGTAATTAATGAAGGAAAAATTGTTGTTTTAAACATGAATATTGCTGAATATTCTCTTCTTTCAAAAATAATTGCAGCATATTTAAAATTAGATTTTCAAACAGAAGTATTACAAAATCTTTCAAACAATAAATCAAAAATATCTGTATTTATTTGTGATGAATATGATAAATATTGTACAAAAACAGATGGTGACTTTTTTTCTGTAAGTAGAGAAGCAAAATGTATAAATATTGTTAGCACTCAAAGCTATTCATCATTAAAAAATGCATTAAAAGATGATGCTTCTGTAAAAGTAATTATACAAAATTTAATTAATAAAATATGGTTTAGAACTGATGATCTATTTACTATTGAAGAAGCTCAAAAACAATTAGGAAAAGAAGAAAAAGTAAAAATATCACGAAGTATTTCTGAAAGTGCAAAAGAAACAAAATTTAGTTATATTACGAATACTTTAAATTCACAAGGTTCCAATATATCAGAATCATATAATTCATATAAACAAAATGATTTTATTTTTGAAACTAATTTTTTCACACAAAATTTAGAAACATTCACCGCACTTACATTTTTATCTGATGGAAATAAAATTTATAAACCATCAAAAATAAAACTATATCCATATTTTAAAGAAAGGGATTAATACATGAATATTAAGAAATTATTTTATTTTAATTTTACCATATATTTTTTTATAATTTTTTTATTTAGTTTATCATCAATATCAATAGCTGCAAATGAACCACAAATAATTAATAAAATGACTTCAGCATTTGAAAGTATAGAAGGTTGGCTTTTAAAATTATCTACTCCTGCAGCTGCTGTTGCAGTTGGAACAGGAATTTTTATGAAAAAATTTAGTTTTGGTGACGAAGAAAAAATTAGAACAGGAAAAAAAATAATTAGAGGTTCTTTATTTTCTTATGCATTTATTTTAGCAATTGATTTAATTTTATCAGCAATAAAAACATTAATAAGTTAGGAGGAAAATGGACAATAATAATGTTACTCAAACAATTATTTCAACAATTAATAATATCTTTGAACAATTATTTAGTTCTATAGATAATAATTTATATTCAACATTTGATAAAATAACATTCATTAATTCTGACATTTTAAAAGATAATTATTTTAGAAACATTTTTGGCACCTCTACAACAAATGGAATATTATTAATTGCAAACTCTTTATTAATTGCAATAATTATTTATTTTGCAATTAAATATTTTTTGGCACATTTTACATATTCTAAAATAGAATCTCCAAAACAATTTATTTTTAAATTAATTATTTTTGGTATTTGTATGAATTTTTCATATTTTTTATTAGAAAAATTTTTAGATTTATTTTACGATATTTCTTTATCAATCCAAAACATTGGTGAATCAATTTTTCAAAAAAATATTTCTTTTTCTACATTAATTAATACAATTAATTCTACAATTTATATAGGAGGAGCTTCAATAAATATTTTTTCAGTTAATGGCTTATTAAAAGGTACTTTAACATTTACTTTATTAAGTCTAGTTTTTTCTTACTCTTTTAGATATATTATGATTAAAGTATTTGTTTTAATTTCACCATTTGCAATTTTATCTTTATGTTTAGATAACACTTCTTGGTTTTTTAAAGCTTGGATTAAAAATTTATTTTCTTTACTATTAATTCAAATAATTGTATCTTTAATTCTTGTAATTTTATTTTCTGTAAATACATCAAACAATGATTTATTTTCAAAATTTATTTATATTGGCGGAATTTACGCATTAATTAAAGCAAATTCTTTTGTAAGAGAATTTATTGGTGGTATTTCCACAAATATTTAATAATATGTGGAAAACAATATAAAAATATAACAGGAGTTGATATTTATTGAAATTTATTTTTCCACAAAATTATAATTTTAAAAATAAAATATTAGGTATTATAGATTATACAACATTAATATTTAATATTATTTGGATTGCATTAATTGTTTTTTTATTAAATATTATTTTTAATAATTTAAATATAAAAATATTTTTTACAATTATTTTTTGTTTTCCAATTATTATTTTAAGTTTAATTGGATTTAATGGAGAAAATATTTTATATGTATTTTCTTACATGTTTAAATATATATTTAAGCAAAAATTATATCTTTACAATAAACATTAAAATTTATTCTATTTTCCTTGAATTTTTTGTCTAAAACTTGTATAATTTGTTATACAAAACAGATAAATTTAAGGGAGATATGTTTAAATGAAAATAGAAAAAAACGAAAAAGCTTTGTTATTTTCGGAAACACCAATACCAGATATTTTTTTTGCAGAACATTTATCACAAATACCAGGTGATTATTTAAAAATATATTTATATATGGTTTTCCTTTCTAAATATAATAAAGATATAAAATTAAATGATTTATCAAAAAAATTAGCAATTCCATTAAAAACCATAACAGAAGCAACAAAATTTCTAGAAGACAATAAATTAATATTAAAAAAGACTACAGGCTATATAATTGTAGATTTGCAAGAAGCTACTCTTCATGAGTTATATACACCAAATTTAACAGCATCAAAAGAAACAATAGAAAAAACAGCCAAAAATAAATCTAGAGCTAAAGCTATTGAACATATTAATAACATGTATTTTCAAGGAATTATGGGACCATCTTGGTATAATGACATTGATTTGTGGTTTAAAAAATATGGATTTGATGAACAAGTCATGATTGCATTATTTGACTATTGCTATAATCGTTCTGCAATGCACAGAAATTATGTACAAACTGTCGCTGAAGCATGGGGAAATAATAAAATTAAAACTTGGACAGACCTAGAAACATACTCTCAACAAGAAGATAAATTATTGAAAATAAAAAAGTTAATAGCAAAAAAACTTGGAAAACACTCTGGTCTTACACAATATGAAGAAGCTTATATAGAGTCATGGGTATTAAATTATGGTTATGACATGGATATAATTGAAATTGCATTAAAACGTACTACATATAAACAAAATCCTACATTTGAATATATAAATAATATAATATCTGACTGGCATGAAAGAAATCTAAAAACTCCTGCTGAAGTTACAACATTTATAGAACAAAGAAATAAACAAACAAAAGATGTTAAAAACCTTAAACAAAGTGTATCAAAAGCAAATTATGCCCAAAGACAATATGATAACTTAGATTTTTTATATGCAAATAATAATTTAAAAGGAGATTCTAATGTCTAATGAAATCTTAGATTCTTTATTAAAAGAATATGATAGAAAAAAAATGAAAGCAGAAAATGACCTTTTACTAAGAAAGGAAAATTTATATAATTCTATACCTCGTTTACAAGAAATTGAAGATGAATTAAATAAATTTGCTATTTATACTGCAAAAAGTATTTTAAATGGAAATAAGGAAAGTTTATCTGAATTAAATATTAAAGCAAATAAATTAAAAAAAGAAAAAGAACAAATTTTACAATTACATGGTTTAGATTTATCTTACTTAAAACCAAATTATGAATGTAAAATTTGTAATGATACTGGCTATTATTTAAATTCTGAAAATAAAAGTATTATGTGTAATTGCCTAAAACAAAAATTATTAGATATTTCATTTAATAATTCTAATATTTCCAATTTAAATAAAGAAAATTTTGAAAAATTTAATCCTCTTATGTATTCAGATGAAGTAGATGTTGCAAAATATAAATTTAATATTTCTCCAAGAAATAATATATTAAAAATAAAAGAAAAATCAATTGAATTTATAAATAATTTTGACAATGAAAATTATAAAAATTTATTATTTACTGGAAATGCTGGTTTGCGGAAAAACATTTATGTCTAACTGTATTGCTGGTGAATTATTAAAAAAAGGAAAAACAGTCCTTTACCAAACAGCTCCTGTATTACTTGAAAATATAATAAATTATAAAATGAGTAAGCAAAAAGATTCTCAAAATAATTTTTATAAATCTATTTTGGAATCTGACTTGTTAATTATAGATGATTTAGGAACAGAGAGTTTAAATAGTATGAAATTAAGTGAATTATTTACAATATTAAATACAAGATTACTTAATTTAAATAATAAAATTACTAAAACAATTATTTCTACAAATTTAGGAATTAAAGATATATTCAATTTTTACGAAGAACGTATTGGTTCAAGAATTGCTGGATATTATGATATTTATTATTTCTTTGGAGATGATATTAGATTTAAAATTAATCGTTAAAAAAATTCTCATATAAAATATGAGAATTTTTTATTTATTTTTATTTATTCTTCACTGTCATTAATTTCAGGTGTTAAAGTTTCAATGCTTACTACTTTTCCTCCATCACTAGTTCTCATTAATGTTACCCCTTGTGTTGCTCTTCCTAAAATACTTATGTCTTTAACATGAATTCTAATAATTGTTCCTTTTTCAGTAATTAGCATTGCATCATCTTCGTCATTTGCAATTCTTACTCCTACAATATCTCCAGTTTTTGGAGTTATTTTATAAGTAATTACTCCTTTTCCGCCTCTAATTTGAACTCTATATTCATCTAATTCTGTTCTTTTTCCAAAACCATTTTCTGTAATTGCTAAAAGAGTTGCTTTGCTTCCTGTAATTATAGATTCCATTCCAATTACAACATCATCACTATCTAGTCTAATTCCAATAACTCCTTGAGCTATCCTTCCAATTGGTCTTACATCTTTTTCGTCAAACGTTATACTCATACCTTTTTTAGTTACTAATACAACATTATCTTCTCCATCTGTTAATCTTACTGCAATTAATTCATCTTCTTCTTTTAATGTAATTGCTTGAAGTCCTGTTTTTCTTGCAGAATTATATTCATTTAGGGCTGTTTTCTTTATTAATCCATTTTTTGTAGCCATTAATAAATATTTTCCTTCTGCAAAATTTTGAATTGGAATTATTGCAGATATTTTTTCTCCTGGATCTAAACTTAATAAATTAACAATAGCTGTTCCTCTAGCTGTTCTACCGGCTTCTGGTATTTCATATCCTCTTAATCTATACAATTTACCTTTATTGCTAAAGAATACTATCGTATCATGTGTTGAAGCAGTAAAGATTTGTTTAACAAAATCCTCTTCTCTTGTTGCAATTCCAATAATTCCTTTTCCGCCTCTTCTTTGACTTTTATATGTATCAATTGGCATTCTTTTAATATAACCAAAATGTGTTAATGCAACAACTGATTGCTCTTCTTTTATAAGATCCTCAACGTTTATTTCGCCTTCTGCTGCAACAATTTTTGTTTTTCTTTCATCTCCAAATTTATCTCTAATTTGAATTAATTCTTCTTTTATTATATCAAAGACTAGTCTTTCACTACTTAATATTTCTCTTAAATGTGCAATTAATTCCATTAAAGCTTTATATTCTTCTTCGATTTTTTCACGTTGCAATCCAGATAAAGTCTTTAATCTCATATCTAATATTGCTTGTGCTTGTACATCTGTAAGTCCAAATCTTTCCATTAATTTTTCTTTTGGATCATCATAAGAAGAACGTATAATATTAATTACTTCATCGATATTATCTAAAGCTATTTTTAATCCTTCTAAAATATGAGCTCTAGCAAGAGCTTTATCTAATTCAAATTGTGTTCTTCTAAGAATAACATCTTTTCTGTGATCAATATAATAATCAAGACATTGTCTTAATGTTAGTACTTTTGGCTCTCCATTAACTAGAGCTAACATTATAATTCCAAAAGTATCTTGCATTTGAGTATTTTTATACAATTGGTTTAATACAACTTGAGCATTTGCATCTCTTTTTAACTCAATAACAATTCTAACTCTATCTATTCTATCAGATTCATCTCTTATTTCTGAAATTCCTTCAATTCTTTTTTCTCTTACCAATCTAGCCATATTTTCTATTAATTTTGCTTTATTAACTTGATATGGTAATGAAGAAACAATAATTCTTTGTTTAGTATTACTCATTTCTTCTATTTCTGCTTCTGCTCTTACAGTAATTTTTCCTTTTCCTGTTGTATATGCTTGTTTTATTCCTTCAATTCCAAGTATTATACCTCCAGTTGGGAAATCTGGTCCTTTTATTACAGACATTAAATCTTCATTTGTTACTTCATCTTCGTCTATAATTTTAATAATTCCATTTATTACTTCTGTTAAATTATGTGGTGGTATATTTGTTGCCATACCTACAGCAATTCCTGAAGAACCATTGACAAGTAATGCCGGAATTCTTGCAGGTAATACAGTTGGTTCTTGTAATCTATCATCATAGTTTGGCATAAAATTAACAGTATTTTTTTCAATATCTGTAAGCATATATTCTGATATTTTTGACATTCTTGCTTCAGTATACCTCATAGCAGCTGCTCCGTCACCATCAATTGAACCAAAATTACCATGTCCATCAATTAACATATATCTCATAGAAAAATCTTGAGCCATTCTAACCATTGCATCATAAACAGAACTATCTCCATGTGGGTGATATCTACCTAAAACAGATCCTACTGTATTAGCACATTTTCTGTAAGGTTTGTCAGATGTTATACCATCTTCATACATAGCATATAAAATTCTTCTATGTACGGGTTTTAATCCATCTCTAACATCTGGTAACGCACGCGATACAATAACACTCATTGCATAGTCTATATATGCAGTTCTCATCTCTTTTTCTATATCTCTTTCTATAACTTTTCCGTCACGTCTTTCTTCCATTGTTTTCCCTCTTTTCTTGTATTTAAATTACAAATGTATTATACTAAAACAATAAAAAATATGCAAGTAAAATCAGCAAAAAAGTTTAGGGAAATCACGTTTTTAATTAATTATTTTTATAAAATTTTTATTATTTTTTTAATAAATTTTTTTATATTTTTTTTTGCTTTTTAATAGAATTTTCATCTTTATTATTAAAATTTTTATTTTATTATTTTTATTTATATTTTTTAAAATAATTTTTGTGCCAGTTCCAATTCATCTTGAGTTAAATTAAAATTATTTCCATTTGCTGAAATTAGATTTTGAAAATTTTTTATTGTATTAAATTCATTTATTATATTTTCAATTGGAATTAATGACTCAACAACTTTTTCCATTTTTTTATATTCTTTTTTCATACTATTAAAATCCTGATTTTTATAATCCTCTTTCCAATTATTAATATATTTATCTAACTTTTCTACATTATTTATTTGCTCAGAAAATGTATTTTCTATATTATTTTCAACATTTTTTATTATTGTATTTTTTTCTTTTTTTATGGTACTTGCTAATTTTTTATCAATTACATCAGATTTTTTTAAATTATCTACAATATCATCTATTAAGTCAGAAACATTATCTATAACTCCTCCAGATTTTATTGCATTTTGTGCCTGAGAAATACTTTCAAATTTTCCTGTCAAAATTCCTAAAACACTTTTTCCATAATCTACTGCATCTTCGATTGATTTATTAATACCCTCTTTTAGCCCATTATTAATAAAATTATCTTTTAAATTTATTACCTGACTTTCTAAATAATCAGGGCATATTGCTCTAATTCCAATATCAAATCCTGTATTTATTGCCTCTCCAACTTTACTATGTAACATTTCACTTTGCTCCACCTGTGACACAACTTCATTTAATATTTTATTAACTTCATTTTTTATTTGATTATTTTTTTCTATTAAATCCTCCATATAATTTCTCCTTTATTTTATATTATTATTTTATTTATAATATTTTTATAAATTTTTTCTAAATTAATTTTTTTATTTAAATAAATATTTTTAAAATTTTTATTTATTAAATTAGAAAAATATTTATTATATTTTACTATCTGAATTTTATTTTTATTTTCAAATATAATATTTAATATTTTTAAATCTACACAATATTTATCTTTTTTATTAATAATTAAATTAAAATTATTTTTATCATATAAATTATTTATTAATATTTTTGCCTTATTTATTCCAATCAAATTTCCTTCAATTAATAAAAAATTTAAATCACTATTTTTTATTAAAATATTATTTATTTCTTTTTTATTTTCTGTACCAATATCTATTAATATAAAATCATAAATATTTTTTAAATATTTAAAAATTTCAAAAATATTTAAATTTATTTTTTCTATATTATTTATTTGATTATTAAAATAATTTTTTAATCCTGAAATTATTTCTATTTTTTTATTATATTTAATTAATAATTTATTTAAATTATTTTTTATATTTTCTAAATTATTTATTTTTACAAAATTATTTTTAATTGTTTTTTTTATTCCTAAAAAATTATTTATATTTGGTTTGTTTAAATCAAAATCAATAATTAATATTTTTTTATATTTATTTTCTAATATTTTTGCAATATTAATTATTGTAATTGTTTTACCAACATTTGATGGTCCAAAAAGTGTAATTATTTTATTTGTTTTTTCTTTTTTTATTTTATTATTTTTTGAAATTATTTCATTTAATTCTTTAACTTCTTTTTTTATTTCATTGTTTGAATTATTTTCTTCATTAATTATTTTTATTAATTTTTTTATATTTATTTCTGAATTATAATAAATATTATTTATATTTAATTTTTTTAAATTTTCTTCTATTTTTTTATTTTCTTTTTCTAAAATAAAAATAATTTTTATTTTATTATTTATTACTTTTATTTCATTTAATAATTTTTCTGTTTGTATTTCTCCAGGTAAATCATTATTAATAATTAAAATATCTACATTTTTATTTTCTAATAATATTTCTAATATTGCTTCTTTATATTGAATATCTTTACAAATTATTTCTAAATTATTTTCTTGTTTTAATTTTTCATTTAAATTTGGATTATTAATTGCTGTTATAATTTTTTTCATTTTTATTTTCACCTTCTATTATTTCTTTTTCTAATTCTGAACACTCTATTTTTACTAAAATATGTTCATCACCAACAAACATTAAATTTTCTCCTCTTTTTAATGATTTAATTTCTATTTTTTCTTTTTCAGATAAATTTGTAAAATTTTCTAAAACCTTTATATTATCTTCTTCTAAAGCAAAAAATGTTTTTATACTTGAATTATTTAATATACTTTTCCCATATGTACCATTTTCTAAACTAAATATATCTGAAATATCTTGTGTAATTGCCACACTACTTCCTCCATATTTTCTTATGGTTTTAAATATTTTATATATAAAACCTGCAACTTCTTTGTTTGAAGTAACTCCAATTAACCTCCAAATTTCATCTAAATAAATTGCCTTTTTTTCTTCTCTATTTTCTTTTATTTTATCGAAAAAAATATCAATAAATAAATACATTCCATATTTTAAATTTTCTTCTCCTAAATCATATACATCTGCAATTATCAAATCATTTTCTAATTCTACATTTGTATAATTATTAAAAAAATTCATAGAACCTTTTATAAATGGAATTAATTTTATTGCATATTTTTTTGTTTTTTTATCTTCTAAAAAAATATTATATAAGTCTTCTAAAATAGGCATATCTTTATTTTCTTTAAATATTTTTCCTATTATTTTTTCTGGATCTTGTTTATAAAGAGAATTATCATTAAATGTTATATTTTTTCTTTTATATGCCTCAATTAATTTTTCTTCAATAATCGCCTTTTCTTCTTCATTTAATTCTCCAAAAATCAAATTAAAAAATCCAATTAATTTTCCAATTTTAGTTGCCAAATATCCATTTTCACCATCTTCAATACTTTCTTTTCTTATTTCTAACACATTAATATATGTATTTGAAGTAGGTCCAATTTTTATTAATGTTCCATTTAATTCATTACATAACTTATGATACTCTCTATCTGGATCTATAATATATTGTTTTATTCCCATTAATTTATATCTTAAAATTAATAATTTGGTATAAAAAGATTTACCAGCTCCACTCGTACCAAAAATACACATATTAGCATTTTTATATTTATTAGTATTATATCTATCAATAAAAACCATTGAATTATTGTAAATATTTTTTCCTATAAAAATTCCATTAACATCAAAAATATTTGAAGAAATAAATGGATATGTTGCTAATAAACCAGACGTTAAAATATTTCTTCTTGCTGCATTTTTTATTTTTTCATTATTTTGCATAATTGGTAAACATGATAAAAATAATTCCTCTTGTCTAAAATTTGCTCTTCTAGTTTGCATTCCTTTACTTTGAGCAATTCCCTCAATTTTATTTAAATTAAATTCTAATTCTTTTTTATTTTCTGAATAAACATTTATATAAATATATAAAAAATATAGATCTTCGTTGTTAACCTGAATTTCTTTTCTAATATATTTTGCATCATTATAAGTAAATGCTGCAATATCAATATCTTGTCTATTTTGATTTTTACCTTTCAATTCTGTACCAACATTTCCAATATGATAAGTTAAATCTTTTATAGTCTTATATGGATCCTGTTTTTCATAAAAAATAGAAATATTCATATCAATACTTGTTTCTATTAAATTTTTTAAAATAATATCTGTTTGTTCTCTATAATAATTTGTGATTATTAATCCACCATAAAATAAATTATCTATTTCTATAAATTTAGGATTTTGTAAATTTATATATGATGGAGAAATTTCATCTTTATATGAATAAATTCCATTTTTAAAAATTTCTTCTTTTTTATTATTTTTTAATTTATTTATTATTTCATTATTTATTTTTTTATTTTTTAATTTATTTATTATTTTATTTAAAATTTTTTTCCTCCTTTTTATTATTTTTTAATTATTATTTAAATTTTTTCTGGTATTTAAAAAAGAATAAAATAAATTAATTATTTCATTTGAATCAATAATTTCATAAACATCATTTCCACACCTATTTAAACATTCTTTTATTTTAAAATATTTTTCTTTTAAATCATTTTCAATAATTTCATTTAAATTTTCATAATTATTATTTATATTATTACAAATAATAATATAAAAATCTTTTGTAGATGCTTTATTTAAAGAATTAATTTTTTTTATATAATTAATATAATTTTTTGAAATTTTATTTAAATAATTATTTTCTTTTTGGGAAATATTTTTTTCGATATTAAAAATATGTTTTTCTAAATTTTCTTTGTTACTTTGAATTAAAATTTGAATATTAAAATCACAAGTTTTTAAAAATATTTTATAAGAATTTAAAATTGAATTTTTTTCTAAATCTGATTTTAAATTATAATTAATAGGAATTATTTTTAGAATTTTAATATATTTATTTTTATTAATTTTTATAATTCCATTTGAATAAATATAATTTATTGGCAACCATTCTTGAGCAGATATGTTTTTAACTTTTTTCACCTCCTATTTTGTGTAGTATTTTATAACGCAATTATATCAATGTCAAGAAAAACAGATCGACAAATAACGACAAAAGATTGCCATTAAACCCGGAACCGTGGCAACCCGGAACCGTGGCAATAAAAAATTTTTTTTATTTTTTTGAATATTATTTTTATTTTTGTCCATAATAATGTTATAAGGTTAATGATAGTTGAGCCAAGAGTATTAATAGAATTATTTAAGTTTATTAATATTCGGACAAAGATGTATAATGGTGTATATTTTATATATTATTATATGTCGGCGATAAGAATATATTATTTGTATGTAAGCTGTAAAAAATTCTTTAAATTTATGGTTAAATTATAGGTAATATATTTGAGCTAAGATTATTATTATATCTAATTTACTAATTTTTAGTGGTTGTTAATAGTCCCTTGATTTTGGATGAATATGGCTACTTATGGTGTATTAATGGTCGAGCGAATAATTAATATTTTTGGTTTTAGAGCTTATTTATATAGCAATATATATTAGGTTTTATGATTAGATATATTAGTTTTAGTTAAGATTATTATTGGCTTTATGGATTAATGGCAGATAAGATTTGTTTTCTTATCTGCCATTAAATTTTTATTTAAAAAAATTATATATCAAGATTTTTTACGTATTTTGCATTTTGTGCTATAAATTCTCTTCTTGGTTCAACTTCATCTCCCATTAAAACTGTAAATATTTCATCAGCTTTTATAGCATCATCCATTGTAACCTTAACCATAATTCTTGTTTCTGGGTTCATTGTTGTTTCCCATAGTTGTTCTGGATTCATTTCTCCTAAACCTTTATATCTTTGAAGTGATAAACTTTCTCTTGCAATTCCTTTTTCTTCTAAATCTTTAAAAGCTTGCTCCAAATCTGCATCTGTATAGCAATATATATCTTTTATTCCTTTTTTTGATAATTTATATAATGGTGGTTGAGCTAAATAAACATTTCCATTTTCAATTAATGGTCTCATATATCTAAAGAAGAATGTTAATAATAAAGTTCTAATATGTGCTCCATCAACATCGGCATCTGCCATTATTATTACTTTTCCATATCTTATTTTAGTTATATCAAAATCTGCTCCAATTCCAGCACCAACTGCTAAAATAACAGGTTGTAATTTATCATTATTATAAATTTTATCCGCTCTAGATTTTTCAACATTTAACATTTTTCCCCATAATGGTAAAATAGCTTGGAATTTTCTATCTCTTCCTTGTTTTGCACTTCCTCCAGCAGAGTCTCCTTCGACTATATAAACTTCACATTCTTCTGGAACTTTACTACTACAATCTGCAAGCTTTCCAGGAAGTGTAGATGTCTCAAGTGCGCTTTTTCTTCTTACTAACTCTCTTGCTTTTCTTGCAGCCTCTCTTGCACGAGATGCACTTACACATTTTTCAAGAATTGCTTTTGCAACAGTTGGATTTTCTTCTAAAAATGTTGATAATGCTTCATTTACCATGCTTTGAACAATTCCTGTTACTTCACTATTTCCTAATTTAGTTTTAGTTTGTCCTTCAAATTGTGGCTCTTTTACTTTTACAGAAATAACTGCAGTAATTCCTTCTCTTATATCTTCACCTTGTAAATTTGAATCTTTATCTTTTAAAATATTATGGCTTCTTGCATAATCATTAAATACTTTTGTAAGAGATCTTTTAAATCCTTCTAAGTGTGTACCACCTTCAATTGTATTTATATTATTAACAAATGTATATATATTTTCAGAATAACTTGTAGTATATTGAATAGCAATTTCTACTGGAACTTCCCCATCTTTTTCAATATATATAGGATCTTTATGTAATTTCTCTTTATTTTTATTTAAAAATTCAACAAATGATATAAGTCCTCCCTCAAAACAAAATTCTGCTTTTTTTGGTGGGTCTTCTCTTTTATCTTCAATAGAAATTTTTAATCCTTTTGTTAAAAATGCCATTTCTCTAAATCTTTTTTCTAGTACTTCATATTCATAATCTAAACTTTCAAAAATTGTATCATCTGCTAAAAATCTTACCTTTGTTCCAGTACCTTTTGCATCACCAATTTTCTCTAATTTTTTAACAGTCTTTCCTTTTTCAAAAGACATTTGGTAAAGTCCGCCATCTCTTTTTATTGTAACTTCTGTCCATGTAGACAAAGCATTTACAACAGAAGCACCAACACCGTGTAATCCTCCTGATACTTTATAACCACTATCTCCACCAAATTTTCCACCAGCATGTAATACTGTATATACTGTTTCTGCTGTTGAAATTTTAGTTTTTGGATGTATTTCAACAGGAATACCTCTACCATTATCTTCTACTGAAATTATATTACCAGGCTCTATTTCAACTTTAATTTCTGTACAATATCCAGCTAGAGCTTCATCAACGCAGTTATCTACTATCTCATATACCATATGATGCAATCCTCTAACAGATGTACTACCAATATACATTCCAGGTCTTTTTCTAACAGCCTCAAGTCCCTCTAATACTTGAATTTGCTCTGCACCATATTTATGATTATACTTTTCCATTTGTTTTCCTCCTATTTTTTAGAATTATATCTATTTATTCTTGATATACTTTTCCTTTTTTCACATTATACATAAAAGTTTTTAAATTTTCAATAGAAATTTTTTCTGTACATGTAATTATAACCTGTGTATCCCTTACATTTTCTAAAAAACTTTTTCTTCTTTTACTATCTAATTCTGACATAAAATCATCTAATAATAAAATTGGATATTCTCCTATTTCATCATAAACAACATTAAGTTCAGAAAGTTTTAAAGAAAGCATTGCTGTTCTATTTTGTCCTTGTGATCCATAAACACTAGTTTCTTTTCCATTTATATATATTAAAAAATCATCTCTATGTATTCCCTTTGTTGTAAAACCTTTAATAATATCTAATTTTCTTCTTTCTTTTAATAATTTTAAAAATTCTTCCTTTTCTTTACAACAACTAATATATTCTATCTCTATTTCTTCTTCATTGTTTGTAATTTGTGAATGAATTTTTTTTATTTTGCTTTTTATTTTTTCTATAAACTCATTTCTATATTTATAAATATTTACTGCATAATCAGCCAATTTTTCATCCCAAATTTCTAGCAAATTTTCATCTTTATTTTGCTCTTTAATTTGCCTTAAATAATTATTTCTTTGTTCTAATGTTTTTAAATACAAATTATAAATATTCACATAATTTGGTCGTAACTGACTTATCATAATATCTAAAAATCTTCTTCTATTTTGTGGAGAACCTTTTAAAATTCCAATATCATCTGGTGTAAAAATTACTAAATGAATATTTCCTAATAATTCACTAAGTTTTTTTAATCTAATGCCATTTAAATAAATATTTTTTTTATTACCAAGTTCAATTTTTACTTTTCCATCTCTATCAGATTTAAAATATTCAACTTCAATTAAAGAATTTTGTGAATTAAAATTTATCATTTCACTTTCTTTCTTTGTTCTATATGACTTTCCCATTGCAGTTAAATAAATTGCCTCAATAATATTTGTCTTCCCTTGAGCATTTTCTCCATAAAATACATTAATATTTTTGTTTAATTCAATTTTTTCATCTGTATAATTTCTAAAATTTTTAATTTTAATATTACTTATCCACATTTTGTTCTCCAATTGTGTAAAACTATCTTCAAAATTTACGGAAATAAGAATTTCAAAGTTTTTTAATCTTCTTTTAATCTAATTGGTAAAATCATATACACATAATCATTATTTTGTGTTGATTTTACTAAACATGGTGAAATACTTGTTCCAAATTCTATATAAACTTCTTCATCATCAATTGATTTCAATGCATCTAAGAAATATTTTGGATTAAATCCTGCTTCTAAATTTTTACCTTCTGTAGAAACATATAATTCTTCTTTTGCATCACCAGTTTGGTTTGTACAAGAAATTGTAACTTTTCCTATATCAACTTGAACTTTAACTGGGTATTTTTTTTCTTTTTCAACAGATGATGCTGAAATTAAACTAATTCTTTCAAAACTATTTTGAATATTGCTTTTATTTACTAATATTCTTGTATCCCAATTATTTGGAATAACATTTTTATAATTTAAAAATTCTCCATCTAAAATTCTTGTAACAATTTTACAATTTTCCATTTCAAATAATGCTTGATTTTTTGAAACCCCTATTTTTACTATATCAAATGAATCAGATAATATTTTATTAACTTCATTTAATGTTTTACCAGGAATTACAGCACTAAAATTTTGTGTAGGTTTATTTAAAAATAAACTTCTAAGCGCTAATCTAAATCCATCAACTGCAACTAAATTTAATTTATTATTTTCTATTTCAAATAAACATCCTGTAAAAATTGGTCTACTTTCTTCCATACTTACAGCAAAAATAGTTTTCTTAATCATATTTTTTAAATTAATTTGTTCTACTTCTATCCCATTTTCAACTTCTATTTTTGGAAGTTCAGGAAATTCTTCTGGATTCATAGTTGCTAATTTATATAAAGAACCTTCACATTCTATTTCTAATAAATTATTAGCATTAACAGATATACTTATTTCTGTATCTGGAAGTTTTCTTATAATTTCACTAAACATTATTGCATTAACAACTGTACTTCCTTGTTCTTTAACTTCACATTCTATAACATATTCTATTCCTATTTCTAAATCATAGGTTGTTAATTTTATTTCATTATCATTGGTTTGAATAAGTATTCCTTCTAGTATAGGCATTGTTGTTTTTGATGCAACACCTTTTACTACGGAATTAATAGCTTTAAGGATTTTATCCTTATAACAAACAACTTTCATTGCTCGCTCCTCCTTTATAAAAAATATAATATTTTTAGTAGTAATAGTATTAGGTACTGTTGAAACTGTGGAAAACTATGTTGATATCTTATGTGCGTAATAAAATTCACGTGTATAATTTTGTGGAAAAATGGAAGATTAATCCACAACGAAATATTACAATTGTGTAAAACTGAAATATTCACATTTTTTAAACACCTTATTAACAGTACCATGTGGAAATCTAATGTAGCTATTCCGTAAGAACAAAAAGATTTTTTTTTGCCAAACAATTATTTCTACAAACACAAATTTTAAAAAAATTTCGTAATTATATTTGTTATTATTGTTTTGTGTCCGTAATGATATTTTTAACACTTTCCACAATTAATTTTGTATTATTTTTTTCTTTAACTTCTTTTTGAATTTTTTTATAAGCATGCATTACTGTTGAATGATCTCTGTTACCAAAATCGGCTCCAATCTTTGGAAATGACATATTTGCTACTTCTCTGCATAAATACATTGCAATTTGTCTTGGAAAAGCAATTTCAGCAGATCTTTTATTACCAGATAGATCATTTGGATCTATACTAAAGTATTTAGCAACTGTTTCTTTTATAAAATCACAAGAAATTACCTTTTCACTCTCAGCTTTAAATTCATTAATAATGTTTTCAGCAAATTCGATACTAATTGGTGAATGTATTAATGAAGCTCTAGCAACAATTTTATTAAATACACCTTCTAATTCTCTAATATTTGAATCTATTTTTGTAGCAATATTAGATAATATAAAATCATCAATTAATATATTTTCATCTTGAGCTTTTTTTCTTAATATAGCTAAACGAGTTTCATAATCTGGACATGAAATGTCTGCTAAAAGCCCCCATTCAAATCTAGATTTTAATCTATCTTCCAAAAATGGAATATCTCTTGGTGGTTTATCACTTGATAAAATTATTTGTTTTCTATCTTCATATAAAGTATTAAAAGTGTGGAAAAATTCTTCTTGAATTCTTTCCTTACCTGCTATAAATTGAACATCATCTACTAATAAAACATCTACATTTCTGTATTTGTTTCTAAATATTTCATTTTTATTATCTTTTATTGCATTAATAAGTTGGTTAGTAAATTTTTCAGAAGTAACATATAAAACATTAGTGTTAATGTTATCTTCTAATATTCTATTACCAATTGCGTGCATTAAATGGGTTTTTCCAAGACCAACCCCTCCATATAAAAACAATGGATTATAAGCATTTCCAGGGTCATTACCAACTGCAAGAGATGCTGCTTGGGCAAATCTATTATTATTTCCAACGACAAAAGTTTCAAATGTATATTTAGGGTTTAAACTTGAACGGTTAGATTCAAGTTCTGTCTCTGATACATTTGATTTTTTTTCTGAAATAATTTCAACTGGATCTTCGTCTTTACTAGATAAATCTACAACAGAAAAAGTCCAGTTTTTATTTGTAATATAGCTTAAAGTGTTTATTAATAAACTGTTATATTTGTTTTCTAACATATCTTTTTGAAATTCAGATACAGCCGTAAAAACAATGTGATCATTGCTAATAGATTGTATATCTAAAGATTTAAACCATGTATTAAAAGATATTGGTGTAACCTCATCTTTTAATAATTCTTTTGCTTTTGTTAAAAGTTCATCTTTATCTATTTTCATTTCTTTCATCCTTTCAAATGTGAACTTGCAAAAATGCATTCCAATTTTGTGTGAAACGTAAAAAACGAATAAGCTTCTTTAACTACGGAAACTTTAAATTCCCAAATAAAAAAGCTACGCACAAAGTTATTCACAACTGCTCCACAATTTATATATCAAATTTCTACAAAAAGCAATAGAAAAATGAAAAAAATTTTAAAAAAATCCTTAAAAGTTCAGTTTCCTTAAGGAAAAATAAAAAAAAGATTAAATTTACTTGACATTTTATATGAAACTAATGTATAATCGATATACTTGTTATTTTAAAGTAAAAAATTAAAAATATAGAAAAAATCAGTAGGAGGTGCTATATATGAAAAGAACATTTCAACCAAAAAATAGACAAGAAAAGAAAGAACATGGATTTATGAAAAGAATGAAAACTAGAGCAGGAAGAAAAGTTTTAAAAGCAAGAAGAGCAAAAGGTAGAAGCAAATTAAGCGCTTAAGAAATTTAAAAGGCTTAAAACAAGCCTTTTAAGAATTTTTTCATTTTAATTTTTGACTTAAAACATTAGAGGTGAAAAAATGAAAAAAACAAAAATTTTAAAAAAAAATTATGAATTTAAAAAAGTTTTAACAAAAGGAAAGTATTATTCAGGGAAAAACATCGAAGCTTTTATAATAAAAAACAATTCAAAATATAATTTTCTAGGACTAGCAATAAGTGTAAAATCAGGAAAAGCTGTAAAAAGAAATCATGTTAAAAGATTGATAAGAGAAAATTATAAAAATATAGAAGAAACAATAAGTACAGGTTATAGCATAGTTATTTTATGGAAGAAAAAAATGGACATAAAAAATGCTAATTACCAAGAGATAAAACAAGATATGGATAATATTATTGTAAAAGCAAAATTAAATTCAAATAAGGAAAATATATGAAAAAAATACTTATTAGTATCATAAATTGGTATAAAAAGCATATTTCCGTATGGTTAGAGAGCAAAAATATAACATGCAAATATTACCCAACATGCTCACAATATACAAAGCAAGCAATTGAAAAGTATGGAGCACTAAAAGGTACAGCATTTCGGAATATGGAGAATACTAAGATGTAATCCTTTTTCAAAAGGAGGATATGATCCACTAAAGTAATAAATTAGGAGGCATATAAATATGTTTGATTTTTTTGCAAACACATTTGGTTATGTTTTAAACCTATTATATAACCTTTTAAACAATTATGGTTTAGCGATAATATTATTCACAATATTAATTAAGATAATATTATTACCAATATCAATAAAACAACAAAGAACAATGAAAAAAAGCGCAAAACTTCAAGAACAAATGAAATCAATACAATTCAAATACAAAAATGATCCAGAAAAAATGAATCAAGAAATAATGAGCCTATATAAATCAGAAAATATGAGCCCAATGAGTGGATGTTTAAGTTCAATAATACAATTAATTCTTTTATTATCAATATTCTATTTAGTAAAAAGCCCATTAACATATATGAGAAAAATTCCAACAGAAAATTTAAACAACTATGTAAAACAAATGCAAGATGAAGGCAAAAATGTAAATAATGTATATCCAGAAATTGATATAATAAGAGAAAAAGGACCTGAAAATGAAGAAGTTAGATTAAACATGGAATTTTTAGGTTTAGACTTAAGCGAAATACCACAACAAAGTATGAGTGATTATAGAGTTTATATAATACCAGGACTTTATATAATATCAACATTTATTTCTATGAGATTAACAACATCAATGCAAGCTAAAGCAAAGAAGAAAAAAGATGTTATAGAACTAGATGCAGACGGAAAGCCAAAAGCAGACGATTCAAATGAAGTAGATGTAGCAATGCAAACAAACAAAATGATGTCATGGATGATGCCAATAATGTCTATATCAATAGCATTTATAGCACCATTAGGACTTGCACTATATTGGCTTATAAATAATATTTTAATGATAATAGAAAGACTTGTATTAGATAGAATTCTTAAGGAGGAATAATAAAATGGAAAAAAGTATTATTGCCGAAGGAAAGACAACAAATGAGGCCATAGAAAATGGATTAAATCAATTAAAAGTTACAAAAAATATGGTTGATATAAAAGTATTAGAAAATGAAGAAAAAAGAAGCTTTTTTAGTATATTAGCACCAAGAGTTGTAAAAGTAGAATTAACAATAAAAGAACATGAAGAAAAATCAAAAAAAACAGAAACAAAAAAAGTAGAAAAACCAATAATTGAGTTATCAGAAGAAGAACAAGAAAAAGCAAAACAAAATGTGCAAAAATTTTTAGAAGAAATATCTAGTACTTTGCTAAATGGAGCAAAATACGAAATAGAAAAAACAAAAACAGGCTTAAATGTTAATATAACAGAAGGAAATCTTGGATTTTTAATAGGATATAGAGGAGAAACTTTATACGCATTCCAAAATATCTTAACTGCAGTTGCAGGAAAAAATATAGAAAATAGAGTTAGAGTTATATTAGATATAGAAGGATATAAAGAAAAAAGAGAAAAAACATTAGAAGATCTAGCTGAAAAAGTTGCAAAAACAGTTATAAAAACTAGAAAATCTGTAACGTTAGAACCAATGCAACCATATGAAAGAAAGATAATACATAGCAAATTGCAAGACAACGATAAAGTAGAAACAAAAAGCATTGGAGAAGAACCAAGAAGAAGAATTGTTATATCTTTAAAAAAATAATTAAATAAATAAATCGGAGGTCAAAGGTCGGATTTACTATTAAAAATAGTTTCGATTTTTGTCCTTTTTTTATTGTAAAAAAGGAGGAAAAATAAATGGACACAATTGCTTCAATATCTACGGCTCCTCGGGATTGGTGGAATTGGAATAATTAGAATGAGTGGTGAAAATTGTTTTGATATTTTAAACAAAATATTTTTACCTAAAAAAAACGAGGAAATAGAAAATATAAAAGGCTATTCTATAAAGTATGGACATATAGTAGAAAATAAAAAAATAGTTGATGAAGTTTTAGTATCATATTTTAAGGCTCCTAAGAGCTATACAACTGAAAATATGTGTGAAATAAATACTCATGGAGGAATTGTAATTGTTAGAAAAATATTAGATTTGTGTTTAAAAAATGGAGCTAGAATTGCAGAGCCTGGTGAATTTACTAAAAGAGCATTTTTAAATGGAAGAATTGATTTAAGCCAAGCTGAGTCGGTTATTGATATAATAAATGCCAAATCTGAAAAAGAGGTAAAAACAAGCATAAACCAACTTGAAGGAAATTTGTCTAAAAAAATTAAACAAATAAAACAGCAAATTTTAGATGTTATGGTAAATGTAGAGGTTTCAATAGATTATCCAGAGTATGATACACCAGATGCAACAGAAAATGAGATATTAAACATGCTAAATAATGTGGAAAAAGAATTACTAAAATTAGAAAATAGCTTTGATAATGGAAAATTAATAAAAGAGGGAATAAAAACAGCAATAATAGGAAAACCAAATGCAGGAAAATCATCACTTTTAAATGCCATATTAGATGAAGACAGAGCTATAGTAACTAATATTGAAGGAACTACAAGAGATACAATAGAAGAATTTGTAAATATAAATGGTATTCCATTAAATTTAATTGATACTGCAGGAATAAGAAATACGACTAATGAAGTTGAACAAATAGGTGTAAAGAAATCTAAAAAAATTGCACAAGATGCAGATTTAATTATTGCAATATTTGATGCAACAAAGGATTTAAGCAAGGAAGACATGGAAATTTTGGACATAATAAAAGATAAAAAAATAATAATTGTTCTAAATAAAATAGATTTACCATGTAAAATAGATGAAAATAATGAATACTTAAAAAGTATTACTAACAATATAGTTAAAATATCTGCATTAAATAATATAGGAATAGAGGAGATTTATAATAAAATTACAAAAATGTTTAACTTAAATGAGATAAATTTAGATAATGAAATTGTAATTACGAATTTAAGACATAAAAATTTAATACATAAGGCAATGGAAAATGTAGAAAAAGCAAAACAATCTTTAAATGAAAATATGCCTTCAGACATTGTTGCAATTTTTATAAAAGATATTTTAGAAAGCTTAGGAGAAATTACAGGAGAAGAAGTAACAGAAAATATAATTAATGAAATTTTTTCAAGATTTTGTTTAGGAAAATAATAGTAAAATGACAAACGAAAATCTAAAATAAGGCGTTTTTATAAAAGATTAGTATAATTTTACAAATAAACAGCTAAAATCATATATGACGAAAATAAAGGCAAATAAAACAAATAATAGTATAAAAAACGCATTTATGTAAACACAATTGTGCCGGTAAAACATATTAGTAAATATTTAACCATAGAAAAACAGAACAAAATTTTCTGTTTCACATGGAAAAATAAAAAAACAATTATTAGTACTTTTAAAATCAACGACATTATTCGACAAAACGAAAACATAAAATATAGAACATTATATAAAAAATAAAATAATATAAAAAATTTAAATACTAAGAATGATAAATTAGATAAAATATAAATCATAGTAAAAGGAGATAATAAAAATGAGTTATTATGCAGGAGATTATGATGTTGCAGTAGTTGGAGCTGGACATGCTGGCTGTGAGGCAGCACTTGCATGTGCAAGAATGGGAATGAAAACATTAATATTTTCTATAAGCTTAGAAAATATAGCAAATATGCCATGTAATCCACATATAGGTGGAAGTTCTAAAGGTCATTTAGTAAGAGAAATAGATGCTTTAGGTGGAGAAATGGGAAAAAATATAGACCAAACAATGATGCAAATTAAAATGTTAAACACATCAAAGGGCCCAGCTGTTCATTCCTTAAGAGCACAAGCAGATAGAAAAAAATATCAAGCAAGAATGAAGCACACATTAGAAAAACAGGAAAATTTAGAAGTAAAACAAGCAGAAATTGTTGATATTAAGGTAGAAGATGGAAAAGTAAAATCAATAGAAACAAATGTAGGGGCAATATATAATGTAAAGGCTCTAATACTTGCAACAGGTACATATTTAAAAGGAAAAATATTTATAGGAGAATTTAGTGAAGAAAGCGGGCCAGATGGTGTTGCTGCAGCAAATAAATTGTCAGATAGTTTAAAAAAATTAGGAATTAATTTAATAAGATTTAAAACAGGTACACCTGCAAGAATTAATAGAAAAAGTATAGATTTTAGTAAAATGGAGGTTCAAAAAGGAGATAGCAATATAGTTCCATTTTCATTTGAAGATGAAATAAAAGATTTTAAACAGGTAGATTGTTATCTTACTTATACTACAGAGCAAACACATAAAATAATAAGAGAAAATTTACATAGATCACCATTATATGCTGGAAAAATAGAAGGAACAGGACCAAGATATTGCCCATCCATAGAAGATAAAGTAGTAAGATTTAGTGATAAACCAAGACATCAGGCATTTGTTGAACCTGTAGGTGAAGATACAGAAGAAATGTATATTCAAGGTATGAGTTCATCACTTCCAGAAGATGTACAAATAGCATTTTATAGAACAATTCCTGGACTTGAACATGCTGAATTCACAAGACCAGCATATGCAATAGAATATGATTGCATAGATCCATCAGAATTAAAACTATCATTAGAATACAAAAAAATAGATGGACTATTTATGGCAGGTCAAATAAATGGAACATCAGGGTATGAAGAAGCTGCGTGCCAAGGTTTAATTGCTGGAATAAATGCAACAAGAAAAATTCAAGGGAAAGAACCAATAATATTAGACAGAACTCAAGGCTATATAGGAGTATTGATAGACGATATTGTTACTAAGGGAACAAATGAACCATATAGAATGATGACATCAAGAGCAGAATATAGATTATTATTAAGACAAGATAATGCAGATTTAAGACTTACACCAATAGGACATGAGGTTGGATTAATATCAGATGAAAGATTCGAAAGATTTGAAAAAAAGAGACAAAATATAGAAAATGAAGTAAAAAGATTAAAACAAACAATAGTTAAACCAACAGATAAAGTTAATGAACTATTGGAAAGTAAAGGGACATCAATACTTACAACTGGAACTAAGATGGCAGAATTACTAAAAAGAACAGAATTAACATATGATGATTTAGAGGTAATAGACGAAAATAGACCAAATCTTTCAATACAAGAAAAAGAAGAGGTAGAAATTCAAATTAAATATGAAGGTTATATTAAACTTCAAGAAGAACAAGTAGAAAAATTTAAAAAATTAGAAAGTAAGAAATTATCAGAAGATATAGATTATGAAAAAATTAATGGAATAAGTTTAGAGGCTAGACAAAAATTGAATAAGTTTAAGCCAACATCAATAGGACAAGCATCAAGAATATCAGGGGTTTCACCAGCAGATATATCAGTGCTTTTAATATATGACCAAATGAATAAAAATAAAAAAGAAGGATAAAAATATGGAAAAAGAAGAATTTAATAATTTATTGGATAAATATTTAAATGAAACTAGTTTAAAGTTTAACGAAAAACAAAAAGAACAATTATATTTATATATGAATTTATTAATTGAATGGAACGAAAAAATAAATTTAACAGCAATAACTAAACCAGAAGAAATAATACTTAAGCATTTTATTGATTCAATAACAATAAGTAAGTACATAAAAAGTGGAAGTTATATATGTGATATAGGAACAGGGGCAGGATTTCCTGGAATTCCATTAAAAATTTTAAGAGATGATATAACAGTAATTCTTGTTGATTCTTTAAACAAAAGAATTAAGTTTTTAGATGAAGTAATAGAAAAATTAGATTTAAAAAATATACAAACAATTCATGCAAGAGCAGAAGAATTTGGCCAAAATAAAAAATACCGTGAAAAGTTTGATATAGCTACATCAAGAGCAGTTGCAAATTTAGCAACTTTATCAGAATATTTATTGCCATTAGTAAAAGTAAATGGTAGGGCAATATGCATGAAAGGTCCAGGAGCAACAGAAGAAATAAGTGGTGCTAAAAACGCAATAAAATTATTAGGAGGAAAAATACAAAATATATATGAATTTGAGCTTCCTCATTCAGATATAGAAAGGTGTGTAATAGAAATTACAAAAGAAAAAAATATACAAAGTAAATATCCAAGAAAAGCTGGAACGCCAGCAAAAGACCCATTAAAATAAAAAATATCCATTAAATAGCCTAAAAGCTATGTTAAACTAAAAAAATATAACAAAAAAATGGATATTTTTTTATTAAAATTTTGCTAAAATTCATTGACTTTTTTAATATATTTTTATATCATAAGTATATTAAAGAAAAGAAAAAATTTACTAATATAGGGGGCAAAAAAATGTGTAAAATAATATCTGTAGCAAACCAAAAAGGTGGAGTAGGAAAGACAACAACAACAGTTAATTTAAGTACAATAATAGCAAAAAAAGGTAAAAAAGTATTATTAATAGATGCAGATCCACAAGGAAATGCAACAAGTGGACTTGGAGTTGATAAAGAAGTAGAATTATCAACATATGATGTATTAGTAAATGATGCAACAATAGAAGAAGCTTGTAAAACAACAGCTGTAAAAAATTTAATGGTATGTCCATCAAACATAAGTTTGGCTGGAGCAGAAGTAGAACTTGTATCAATGATGTCAAGAGAACAAAGATTAAAAGAAAAAATAGAAACAGCAAAAGAATATTTTGACTACATTTTTATAGATTGTCCTCCATCATTAGGATTAATTACATTAAATGCATTTACAGCATCAGATAGTGTACTTATTCCTGTTCAATGCGAATATTTTGCGCTTGAAGGATTAGGACAACTTCTTAATACTATAAACTTAGTAAAAAAACACCTAAATAAAACAATAGAAATTGAAGGCGCACTACTTACAATGTATGATATTAGAACTAATTTATCAAATCAAGTTGTAAAAGAAGTTAAAAAATATTTTGGTGACAAAGTATATAAGACTGTAATACCAAGAAATGTAAGACTAAGTGAAGCTCCAAGCTATGGAATGCCAATAACAATTTATGATCCAAAATCTAAAGGAGCAAAAAGTTATATTAAATTTGCAAAAGAATTTATGCAAAAAGAAGAAGATTTAAATAAAGCTAAACATATGAGATAAATAATATAAGGGGGAAATAAAAATGGCAAAAATGACAGGTTTAGGAAAAGGATTAGATGCATTATTTGGAGCAGTGCCACAAGAAGAACAAATGGCAGAAAATGATGTATTAAAAAATTTAAAAATAAATGAAGTAGAGCCAAATAGAAATCAACCAAGAAAAAAATTTGATCAAGAAGCATTAGAAGAACTAGCAAATTCAATAAAAGAATATGGTTTAATACAACCAATAGTGGTAACAAAAAAAGAAGATTATTATCAAATAATTGCAGGAGAAAGAAGATGGAGAGCTTCTAAGTTAGCTGGAATGGAAGAAATACCTGCAATAATAAGAGAAGACGATGACAAAAAAAATACAGAAATAGCACTAATAGAAAATATACAAAGAGAAGATTTAAATCCTTATGAAAAAGCAGTGGGAATAAAAAATTTAATGCAAGAATATGGGTTAAGACAAGAAGATGTAGCAAAAAAACTTGGAAAAAGTAGAAGTGCAATAGCAAATTCTGTTAGAATATTAAATTTAGATCCAAGAGTTTTAGAATTTGCAAAAGAGGGAAAACTTACAGAAGGCCACTGTAAATCATTGCTTCCAATAACAGATCCAGAAAGACAATATAAAACAGCAGTACAAATGATAGAAAGAGGGGCAACAGTAAGACAACTAGAAAAAGCAGTAAAAACAAAAGTATCAAAAGAAGAGCAAGATAGAAATCATGTTTTATATAAGGACATAGAAAATACATTCCAAGGATTTTTTGGTACAAAAGTAAGGTTAGATGCTGGAAAAAGAAGAGGAAAAATAGTTATTGAATATAGTTCAAATGATGACCTAGAAAGAATACTAGACCTAATTAAATAAAGGAAAGGTGCCAATATGGAAATTTTAAAATCAAATGCTTTTTTAATAATATTATTTGTAATAAGCTTAGCATCATTAATAGGAGTTATTGCTCTTATTATATCTACAAAAAAACAAAGTGAAAGATATAAAAAAATGCTTGAAAAATTGGGCAATGGAAAGAATATAGAAAATGATATTATGGCATATGTAGAAAAAGTTGAAAGTGTTTCAAAACAAAATGACGAAATAATAAATTATTGCCAAAATATAGATAATAACATAAGAAATTGTATACAAAAAATAGGAATGGTTAGATATAACGCATTTCAAGATACAGGAAGTAACTTAAGTTTTGCAGTTGCTCTTTTAGATGATAAAAATACAGGAATAGTAATAAATGGAATATACTCAAGAGATTGTTCTAACATTTATTCTAAACCAATAGAAAATGGAAAATCTAATTTTATTTTATCATCAGAAGAAAAAGAAGCTATTGATATAGCAATAAAAAGTGAAGGCCTATATGTAATAAAATAAAATTTACAAAATAAATAGTCAAAATACCTTGACAAAGCATTAGCAAATATGCTATATTAATAAATGTCGTTACGACACATGGAGAGGTGGTCGAGTTGGTTTATGGCACCAGTCTTGAAAATTGGCGTGCGTTTATAGCGTACCGTGGGTTCGAATCCCACCCTCTCCGCCAAATAATAAAAGTTAGATGTTTACTAATATCGAATATCTAACTTTTATTTATAAGATGGAGATGTACCCAAGTGGTGAAGGGGACTGTTTGCTAAACAGTTAGGTCCCGAAAGGGGCGCGGAGGTTCGAACCCTCTCATCTCCGCCATAAAAGATATAGAGATTTATAATCTTTATATCTTTTTTTGTGTATAGACTTGACAATAAAATAAAAATATAGTATACTAAAAAACTAGATTGGTATACAAGTAGAATGGTGGTGCATATAATATAAATAATAAAACAGAAATACAAAGCAACACTAATAAAACCAAGAAAGAAGGTAAGAACAAATGAAAGAAGAGCAAATAATAGAAGCAGCAAGAAAATTATTTTACCAATTTGGATTTAAAAAAGTTTCAATGGACGAAATTGCAAAAGAAGCAAATGTAACCAAAAAAACAATATACATGTATTTTAGCAGCAAAGAAGAACTATTAAAGTATTTTATAGAGGAAGAAATGAGAAATATGAAAGAAATAATAGAAAATGTAGAAAAACAAAATTTAGACTTCTTTGAATGTGTAAACAAGGCAATATGTGAACTATTAAAATACAGAAAAGAAAGAGATTTTTTAAAGGTTATTACAAGAGAAGCTGAAATACTAAAAAATCCAATAGTAATAAATAATTTAAAACTAATAGATGAACAAATAAAAAACTACATAAGAGAAAAATTAATAAGTGCAAAAGAAAAAGGGTATATAGAATTTAAAGACTTAGAAATAACTACATTTTTGGTATATAAAATGTACATAGCATTAATAGTTGAATGGGATAATCAAAGTCAAAACCTAGATGAACAAATGATAGCAAACAGTATATCTGAAATATTAAAAAATGGATTAAGAAAGGAAGCGTAGTTTATATGAAAAAAGACAAAATTATGAAAGTAGTAATTTTCGTTGTAGTTTTATTAATTCCAATAATATATAGTTTCTTTTATTTAAAATCTTATTGGAACCCATATGGTGATTTAACACAAATGAAAATTGCTGTAGTAAACTTAGACGAAGGAAAAGACAATGAAAACCAAGGAAAAGAATTTGTAAATGAGTTAAAAAATGATGGCACATTTGACATATGCGAGGTTAACTTAGACAATGCAAATGAGGGAATGCAAAATGGAGATTATTATGCAACAATATTAATACCAAATAATTTTACACAATGTTTAAACAGTGCATCAACAAAAGATAAGCAAATAGCAACAATAACATATAGCCCAAACCAAGCAACAAACTATTTAGCAACACAAATAATTGGAAGTGCAATAAAAACAATAGAAACAAATTTGCAAGCTAAAGTAAATAGCAAAGTTGCAGAAAACTTAGCTCAAAAACTAGAAGAAGTTCCAAGTAGTTTGCAAGACATATCAGATGGAGCAGGGCAAATATTAGAAGGATCAAAAAGTTTAAATTCAGGAATTGAACAAATAAATGCAGGAACAAACAAATTAAATAATAGTTATACAGAATTTAATACAGGAATAAATTCAGCATATGAAGGAAGTAAAACTGTAGACAATGGATTAACACAAGTAAATTCAGGAGTAAATACAGTAAAAGAAGGTGCAGAATCATTAAATACAGCAATGACAAAAATAAATGAAGGAGTAGATGAAATATCTAAACAAGGAAGTGCAGGAGTAACAGAACTTGCACAAGGTATAACAAAATTAAATGAAGGTGCAAAAGGTATAAATGAAGGAGTTACAACATATGTAGATACAAGTAGCCAAGTGGCTAGTGGTACAAACAGCTATATAGAAGGAACAAATAAACTAACAAGTTTAGTAAATCAATATACTACATCTGTTAATAGTTATAATGAAAATGTTGACAATTTATTAAATGCAATAGCAACTCAAGGAGCAAACAGTACAGACCCAAATATGCAAAAATTAGCTGTTCAAGCAGAAAAATTATTACAAACAAAAACACCAACAAAATTACAACAATTAGAAGCTGGAATAACAAAAGTAGAAGGAGCTTTGACAACATCAAGCCAAAAATTACAAAAAGGAACACAAGGATTACTTGCTTCAGAAAAAACAATAAAACAAAAAACAGCAGAATTATATGCAGGAACACAAGCTTTGGCACAAAAATCTAGTGGATTAAATAAAATTATGACAGGAATTGGTGAGTTAAAAGTAAATTTAATGAAAGTACAAACAGGAACTAATTCATTAGAAACTGGGGTAAACACACTAAGTCAAGGAACAACAGCATTAAAATCTGGAACAAATAGTTTAAGCAATGGATTATCTAAATTAAATAATAGTTCAACAGATATAAAATCAGCATTAAACACATTAAGTGAAGGAACGGGTTCTGCATATACTGGAAGTACACAATTAGTTAGTGGTATTGAAACATTTAACAATGAAATAAACAATGGAATAACAGATACAAATAAAGAACTAGAAAACTTAAATGGAATAGAAGATTTTGTAAATGATCCAGTAGAATTTAAAACAGAATCTTATGGAAATGTTGATTCTTATGGAATTGCATTTACACCATTATTTTTATCAATAGGATTATGGGTTGGCGCATTAATGGGCTATGTAGTTTTATATTATGACCAAAAAAATAGATTTGGAATTTTAGGAAGTACAAGCAAACATAAATATATACAAAATTTATTATATATAGTAATTGGAGCAATAGAAGGATTAATAACAGCAGCATTATTAAAGATGGGATTAGGCTATGAAATACAAAATACAGCATTATATTATTTTGCAAGTGCACTTATAGGAGTTACATTTACAAGCATTATTCAATGCTTAATTAGAAATTTTGGAGATGTTGGTAAATTCTTGGCACTTATAATTTTAGTTTTACAATTGGCGGCTTCTGGAGGAACTTTCCCAGTTGAAACAATTGATGCTGGATTCCAATCTATATCATCATTTTTGCCTATGACGTATTCAATAAAATTATTTAGAGAAATTTTAGTTCCAACTGCAAGCAATTTTAAAGGACAATATATTGCAATTTTGGTTGGTATTACTATTACAACTGTTGCTATTACTTATATTGTTGATTTTATTAGAAATAGGAAAAATATTGCAAACAAGGTTTCTGAAGTGAAAGAATCAAAATAATTTTTAGATAATAGATAAACGCTAGCATATGCTAGCGTTTATTATTTTTTATTAATATGCCAAATTAAAAAAATTGTAATATATTGCAGAAAAATGCAAATTAGGATATAATATATTTAGAAGGTGACGCTTATGAAATATAAAGAAATAATAAAAAAAATATTTTTTATATTGTGTTTACTTGTAATATGCATTAGTAACAAATGTTACTCTTTTGATAACTGTTTAAATAAATTCCCATCTTATTGGGACAGCGAAAAAAAGAAAAAATCTGATACTGATACTGCTTTAGGAGAATATCTTATTAATTATGTGGCAGGTACATCTGCATTAGTAAATAACACATCTACAGATATGGAAAAATGGAGTAGTAATGATGGGATAACGCAAACAACATCAGAATGTATTTTATGGATAAATCAATATACTCATAAAAAAGATATGGACTATGTGAAATTAAGTGGTTACATAAATGACAATACGTATAATATAATAAAAAATGTTTTTGAATTATATTTTTCTTCAAAAAATATAGATGCGATAAATCAAGATATAAAAGCTAATTATAATGAAACTAACAAAACAAATAAATATGATACAGATAACAGTAAAGGCTATTATGGAATTGATGAGCAAGATTATTTGTATTATGGAGTTATTTCTAAAAATTATGTAGAAGTTATTAAAAATTGTAAAGAAACAATACAAGAGATGACCGCGTCTGCTGCATATGCAAAACAGCAAGGAATAGACACAAAGGTAAAAACAAAATTTAAAGCTTCTGATGGAAAATATATAGATTTTCAAGATGATTATAATACAAAAATAAATTACACCAAAGATCAGATAAAAAAATATTTAGATGTATATGGTATTCGTCTTGGGGAAACTGGTGATAATAGAAGTACTTTAATTTCACAGTGGGCTAGTTTGTTAAGTGGAAAGTTTATTACAAAGGATGCGGAAAATGTAATTAATGAGCAGAACGACAAAATAAAAGAACAGTATATAAAAAATTTAACAGGTTATACAGTAGATGAATTAAATAGTCAATCAGAAAATAATAATAGTTTGATTAAAAATGTTATTGCAGAAAACCAATATTATCATCCAAGAAGAGATCCAGATTCAACATATGAATCTACAACTCAAGTGGATAATACTATAGAAAAGGCAGATGGATTTATAAGTGAAGGAAGTTCACAAATTGATTCAACAGAATTACAAAATTTTTCAAATATGTTATACAATGCATTATTAATAATAGGAATTATAATAGCTGTAATAGTCGGAACAATTCTTGGAATAAAGTTTATGATAGGAAGTGTAGAAGAAAAAGCAGATATAAAAAAATTATTAATCCCATATATTGTAGGTTGTATAGTTGTATTTGGAGCATTTGGAATTTGGAAATTAGTTGTAACTATTTTGGCTAATATGTAGAAATAGTAAAAATACTATATATTGTAGTATATTGCAGAAAAATGTAAATTGGTCTATAATATATTAAAGAAGTTAGAGGTGTTGGTTATGAAATATAAAAAAATAATATTTTTATTTATTAGTATTTTTATTATTATGTTCAGTAATATTAGTTATGCAGCAAAATATGAGAAGACATTAAGAGGTTTCTTATATACAAATACAGATCATATATATGATAAAGAAGGATCAGTCAAATTATTTCATAATAATACATACACAAGTTTTTTATCACGGATACAATAATATGATGAAATGGATAAAAAACGAGGTAAGTTATCAAGAGATTGCCAAAAATAATACAGAAGAAGATTTAATGGCAGCTAGACATGCTGTTTGGTATGTAGAAGATGAAATTAATGGAATGGTGAAATCAGATGAATATGACCAAAATACAATGAGAAAAAAATTTCAAGAAATAACTGGATATAAATATAATGAAATAGAAAAATATATTAAGGATATTAGGGCAAGTCAATATAAGGAACTTACCGCAGCATATGATTATAAAAAGTCAAAACAAGGAACTCAAGGAAAAACCGTAGGTATTTGTGATTCATATGTAACTAAATTTAAATATAATAAAAAGCAAATAGAATTATATAATGATGTTTATGGATTTGGGAGACTTAATTTATCTTCAAATGAAGCAAAAATAATAAGAAAAGTATGGGCTATAAAATTAAAGGCTAGTGATGATTCAGAACTTGCTACAAGGACTGACTTATATGTAGCAAAAGATGATAGCTTTGAAACAATGATGTCATACGATAAAATAGAAATAGACTTATACCAAAATTTGTTTGGTAAATACCCAACACCAGGTGGTAGCAGTGAAAATGGACCAATGGATGGAGTGATGTTGGAATGGACTCATATGAAAGAAGATGGAAAACATTCTACATTTTATAATAAAAATTTTAATGGTAGATCATTTGTTATACCAGTAGTAGATGGAAAAAAACAATATTATGATGAAAGTGACATGAGAGAAAATAAGAACAAAGTGACAAATAGTGAGGTAAATGAATTAGAAGAGGCAGAATTGGTTAATAGTGATGGTATAACAAATGATGCAGCATTGGATGAGGCAAGAGAAAATGATACAGATGCTAACATAGACAATAAACAATACTATCATCCAAAAAGAGATTCAGATTCGACATATGCATCTACGACACAAGTGGATGATACTATAGAAAAAGCAGATGAATTTACAAATGAAGGAAGTTCACAAATTGATGCAACAGAATTACAAAATTTCTCAAATATGTTATATAATGCGCTATTAATAATAGGGATTATTATAGCAGTAATAGTTGGAGCAATACTTGGAATAAAATTTATGATGGGAAGTGTTGGTGAAAAGGCGGATATAAAGAAATTATTAGTTCCATATGTTGTTGGATGCATAATTGTATTTGGAGCATTTGGGATTTGGAAATTAGTGGTAACTATTTTAGCCAACATGTAGAAAAGGAGAATTAAATGGATAGAAAAAAGAGTTTCATATTAATTATTTTATTATTAGCAATAGTTTTATTTTCTAATGTCGTATATGCAAAAGAAGATACCGGAACAGGAAGTGGTAGTGTATTAGAAGACATAACTGGAACGGGAGGAAGTTTAGATAAATATAAACCTGGAGATATTGATGGAACTTCAAAATTAGAAGAAAAGGCAGAATATATACTTGGAATCATAAAAAATGTTGGGGTTGTATTATCAGTCGTAAGTTTAATACTTTTAGGAATAAAGTACATGTTAGGAAGTATAGAAGAAAAGGCAGCTTATAAAGAGTCATTTAAACCATATATAATAGGTACATTTTTGGTATTTACAGGCTCTTTATTACCAGAATTAATATATAAGTTTATGCAAAATTTAAATAAATAATTAAGATTGTATTAATAAATGTTGCAAAAAATAAATAAAAATGTTATAATTAATTAGATATTGTTATTAATATTCTCAAAAAGGGAGTTAATATAAATAATAAAAGGAGGAAAAACATATGAATAAAAAATTTGTAAAAATACTTAATATAGCTTTAGTAGCTATGATGCTTGTTTGTATATCAACAAGTGTATTTGCATTAACACCAAGTGAACTTAAACCTGCAGACAATGTCACAGGTTCACCTGAAATACAAAGTGCAGGTAATTCAATAATATCAATATTACAAACAGTTGGAGTTGTATTATCTGTTGTTGTATTAATGATTATAGGTATTAAATATATGATGGGTAGTGCAGAAGAAAAAGCAGAGTACAAAAAAACTATGATACCATATATAGTTGGAGCTGCTTTAATATTTGCAGCATCAATATTTGCAAATGTAATATACCAATTTTTTACAGGAATGACAAAGTAAAAAAAACTAGGGATTGCCTATTTAGAAGGCAATCTTTTTTTTATTTTTACGTATATTACAATAATATTAAATTTTTGTAATATATGGTTTTTTTATGTAAAAAGGTGGTATTTATTGTTTCTTTTTGTTATAATTAAAATAAGTATAAGTATATATTTATGCAAAGGAGGAAGAAATTTGGGAACATATAATTTACCAAGAAATGTAAAAGGAGAGGGAAGAATATTATTTGTTTTTTCATCAAAAGCTTTAATATATACAACAATAGGTGCTGGAATAGGACTATTTATATATTTTATAACTAAAATGTTAGGAGTGGGAATAATAGGAATTATTTCAATGATAGTTTTAGGTTTATGTGGATTTATTATTGGGACATTTAAAATGCCAAATGCGGCAGCATTTCAAATAACCAAGAAAACAGGTGGAGAGAGTTTAGATGATATTCTAAAAAGATGGATAAAATTCAAATTAAAAAATAATAGAATATATGTATATCAACAAAGTAAAATTGAAATTGATAGTGTTAAGCCAAAAGAAGAGGGAGGAACAAAAGATGAATAGTATGGATGAAAATTCAGTAGTAAATATATTGACAATTTGTTTAAGTATAATGATTTTTCTACTTATGATTCTTATAATTGTTTATATTATATTGAAGGTTAAGCAACGCACAGATGTGAAGCAAAGTCAAAGTAACAATAACAATAATGTAGCTAGAAAAGATAATAATAAAATAAAAAAAAGGAAAGTTGATAATAAATATAGTAAACAATCAATATTTGATTTTATGGAGTTTGATGATGTGCAGGATAATATGATAATCCAAAAGGGTGGAAAAAGGTTTGTGATGGTTGTTAAATGTATGGGAGTTAATTATGATTTAATGTCTCAAATGGAAAAAATAAGTGTTGAGGAGGGATTTCAACAGTTTCTAAATACATTAAGACACCCAATACAAATATATATTCAAACAAGAACAATAAATCTAGAAAACAGTATTAATGAATATAAGAAACGTGTTAAAGAAATAGAAGACGAATTTAATAAAAAACAATATACATATAATCAAATAAGAGAGTCAGGAATGTATACTAAAGAACAAGAAGAGCAATATTATTATGAATTAACAAAACAAAAAAACTTGTATGATTATGCTAGAGACATTGTAAGTGCAACTGAACAAATGAATAAAAATAGAAATGTTTTAAGTAAAGAATATTATATTGTTATATCACATTATGCAGAAGAAGCAAATGATGAAAAATATTATAATGAAGAAGTAAGAAGTATGGCATTTTCTGAGTTATATACAAAAGCACAAGCTATTATAAGAACTTTATCTGCATGTTCTGTAGGGGCACAAATATTAACTTCCAGAGAACTTATTGATTTATTATATGTTGCATATAACAGAGATGAAGCAGAAACTTATGGAATAGATAGAGCTATAAAAGCAGGGTATAATGAATTGTATTCTACATCACAAGATGTATTTGCAAAAAAAATAAAAGCATTAGATGAAGAAATAGAGGAAAAAGCAATTGATCTTGCTAATAGTAAGGTAGAAAAAGCTAAATCAATGTTGCAAGAAAATGCAGAAAAAAAAGAGCAAAATATGGATGAGTTAATTGATGAATTAGCAGAAATTATTTTAAAAGATAATAAAAGTTATTTGGGGTCAGATATTTCAGATGCTGCTATAGCAGAATTAGAAAAGGATAAGGAGGAAAATCATGAAGTTTCTAAAAAGAAGACAAAAACAAGAAACAAATCAGCAAATTAATAATGAAGAAGAACTAGGAACATTAAAAGCACAAACCATAAAAGAATTAATAGCTCCTTCTGGGATAGATGCTTCAAAAATAGATTATTTAGAAATTAATTCTGCTGTAAAAAGATATGCAAGAAGTTTCTTTATTTCTACACTTCCACGTATGTGTACTTTCCCAGAATTATTTAGAGATTTATATTTGTTTGGTGATATTAATACATCTATATATATAACACCAATTGCAGAATCAAAATCACAAAATGAATTAAATAGAGTAATCAATGAGCTTGAAACAGAAAGAATAGTGGCAATGGATAGAGGTAATATAAATAGAGAAAGTAATTTAACACAAAAAAGGTTTGAAGCAGAACAATTGAGAGATGAAATAGCAGCAGGTTTTAATAAAATGTATGATGCATCAATTGTCGCAACTTTATTTACATATAATATTGAGGAATTAGAAAGATTAACTAAATTGCTAGCAACAGAAATGTCAAAATCATTAGTTGGAATAAAAAGTGCTTGGGCTATGCAAGAAGAGGCATTCAAATCTAATCTTCCATTAATGGATGATAAAATAAAAAAAATACATTCTTTTGATAGCAGATCAATGGGAACGGTATTTCCATTTACTACATCAGATGTAGGACATTCAACAGGAGTACCATTAGGATATAATAAACAAACTGGAACACCAATACTTTTTGATAATTTCCATTCTTCACTTACAAATTATAATATGGTTATATTTGCTAAATCTGGTGCTGGTAAATCTGTTACAATGAAAACATTAATATCAAGATCTTCAGTATTAATGGGAATTGAGAGTTTAGCATTAGATGCAGAGGGAGAATATTCAATTGTTGCAGAAAGCTTAGGCGGAATAAATGTTGTTTTAAGTCCAAATTCTAAAACAGTAATTAATTTATTTGATATAGAAGTTGAAAAGGTTAAAGATGAAATAACAGGAAGAGAGAGAATTGTATTAAATGTTGAAAATAAAGTTGAAGATGTAACACAAGCTCTTCTTACTATGGCAAGAGGAAGTACAAGGAGTAAAGATGTAAACGAGATTACTAAACAAGTAATTGCAGAAATTGTTGCTGAGGAATATGCAGAAAGAAATATAACGAATGATCCATTAAGTTTATATGTTCAAGGAAATGAATTTCAAAAAGGAGATAAATTATATAAAGAAAAAAAGAAAATGCCAACAATAGGAAGTTGGTATAAAAGATTGCAAAAAAAAGCTGTTGAAAATAAGAATCCAGATTATAGTTTTCATTATAGCTATTTATTAAAAGTTATGAAACAGTATATAAGAGAGTATAATGGACAAATGGCATATTTTGATGGTCAATCTACATTTGAATTATTAGATGGAGTACCATTTATTAATTTGGATATTTCTCAATTGGAAGAAAGGTTTGCAAGACCTTTAGCACAACAAATTTTACTTTCTTGGATTTGGGAAAAATATGTCAAGAAAAATAGTGAGGATAGAAAAAAAGCAGCTAAAAAAAGAGTTATAGTTGATGAAGCGTGGATGTTATTACCATACCCAGAGGCTGTGGATTTCTTAAATACAATGGCAAGGCGTGCAAGAAAAAGAAATGTATCTTTGGCAATTATATCTCAAAGATTTCAAGATTTCTATGAAAAACCTGAGGCACAGGCTGTTTTGACTTCTTCAGATACAAAATTATTTTTAGCTCAGGATAAATCAGAGATTCAATATTTAAAAGAAGTATTTAAATTGAGTGAAGGGGAGGCCAATTTTTTAATAACATGTCTTAAGGGAGAAGGATTATTAAAAGTTGGACAAGATACAGCTATTTTACAAATAGTACCTACAGCAAAAGAATTTGAATTTGTTGAAACTAATTTAAATAATTTGGTTAAAAAACAGAGACATTAAATGATAGTATAGTAAAAAGGAGGAGAAGATGAAAAAATTTACTATAAAAGGAATGGTACAAAAGACAATAATATCTTTATTAGTAGTAATAATGGTGAATTTTACTATACCAGTACATGTAAATGCAGGGATTATTTCATGGGCAGGAAATACAATAGGAGAAGCAATATTGACATTTACAGCCTTTCTTGGTGATACAGTTGTGGGAGGGTTACATAAATTTGCCCTAGGAACTGAAGACATGTTTTCATCTGTAATGTTGCCCTCTGATAATCCAACAGTAACAGATGGAGATTTAAAAGGTGACGCAACAGGAGACGCTATTGAATTAGATGGATCAAGTATTGGAACAGATGGAGTAGGAATTCCTAATATTATGGTTTGTCCAGAATATATTTTTGAAAATAGAATTCCATTATTGGATGCAAATTTTGTTAATCCTGGACAATATATACAAGGTGGAAATAGCAATAATAAAACAACAGGAACAATAACGGGAGGAGCATTAAAAACAGTAATTGCAAGTTGGTATAGAGCATTTAGAAATATTGCAATAGTTGGACTATTATCAATATTGGTATATATAGGAATTAGAATCTTATTAGGTTCTACATCTCAAGATAAAGCAAAATATAAAGAAAGATTGGTTGATTGGTTAGTTGGGTTATGCCTTGTTTTTGTTATGCATTATATTATGGCAGGTACTATGATGATAACAGAAAATATAACATATATGCTAAGCAAAAGTATAGATTCTACACAGTATGATGTTGTTGTTACAGGAAAGTTAACATCTGATGGTGCTAAAGATACTGTTTCTGTAAAAGAAAACTTAACTGGTTATGTCAGACTAATGGCACAAACGGATAATCTTTCTGATTCTTTTGCTTATACACTTTTATATATTATAATGATAATTTTTACTATTATGTTCTTAATTACATACATTAAAAGGGTATTATATATGGCGTTTTTTACAATGATTGCACCATTGGTAGCAATGACATATCCATTAGATAAAATTGCAGATGGCAAAGCACAAGGATTTACAATGTGGTTTAAAGAATACATGATGAATGCATTAATTCAGCCTGTACACTTAATTTTGTATTCAGTATTTGTTGGAAGCGCTGCTGAACTTGCTAAATCAAATTTAATATATTCTATAGTTGCAATAGCATTTTTATTACCTGCTGAAAAATTTATTAAGAAAATGTTTAGACTTGACAGAGCTGAAACAACAGGAGCGCTTGGTGCTGTTGCAGGTGGAGCGTTAGCAATGCAGGGGATGCAAAAAATTGCTAAAGCAGGTTCAACTACAAGTGTAGGAAAAGGAAAATCATCTGGAGAAAACAATAATGGAAAAATAAGATATGGTGGAAATGATGTAAGTGATGCTTGGAAGAAGAATAATGGTGAGATTGATAATAGAATGCCTAATAACGAATCAGAAAATGACGTTATTGAAAAAAATGAAAATGATAATTTAGGTATTGCGTCATCAAATGAAAATATTCAAGGAAATGCAGCTCTTGAATCTTTAGATAATACAGCTATAGACCAAGATAGAGAAGATAATAATAATTTAAATTATGCTAATAATTTAAATTCATTGGAAAATGATGATAATAAAGAGTTTGAAAATAATGAGAATGATGAAGATGATAGAACATTAGGAGAATATTTTACAGATACAACTGGATTAAAAACTCCAGCAGAGAAGTTTAGGCAGTTGAGAGAGGGAGCACATCAACTACCTGATAAAGCTAAGAATAAAATTAAAGAAAGTAATATATATAATAAAATTAATTCACATAACAAAATACCAAAACCTGTTAGAAGAGCTATAACTGGTGTAGCAAGAATTCCTTTAGGGGCTGCAAAATCTGTATGGAAACATAAAGGCAAGATTGGTAGAACTGCTTTGAAGACATTAGGAGCTGGTACATTTGGTGTAATGGGAGCTGCAGCAGGTATTGCAACAGGTGATTTTTCAAAAGTTGGAACATATGCAGCAGCAGGTACAATGGCTGGAAGAGCAATTGGAAATAATACAGCTAATATTGCTTCATATTCAAAAGATGCTTTAATGAATGGTACAGGATCATTAAGACAATCTTATGAAGAAGGTGCATATGGAATTAATAAAGCTAAAGATATGCAATTACAAAGAGAATATGAAAAAAATAGAAGATTGCATATGAATGATGCTGAACAAAAAGAAAAAGCTAAGGAAATAGCAAATAAATTAAATAAATCTGGTGTTTATGCTAATAGACAACCTATTTCATATAAAGAAGTTCAAAACAAAATGTTTGATTATAAATCAGCAGGTATTACAGATGATGATCAAATTACAAAAGGATTAATGATGGAAGAAAAACATAAAGAATTTGATCAAAGTCAAATTATTAGTATAATGAAAAATGCTAATAAAATATCAGACGATACTATTCTTGATGATAAAAAACGTAACTCATATAGAGAATCAGTTAAAGCAAAATATGGAGATAAAGCTGGTGAGCAATTTACGGGCTTAGTCGCTGAGGCTAAAGGATTAGATAAATTTTATAATAAAAAAATTTCCGAAGAGAAAGTGGCACATAAAAATATGATAATAAAGCAAAACAAGAGGAAAAAAGAAGATAAGATTTGAAGCACGAAAAATTAAGTGAAAATGAAGTATAGGTGAAAAAACAAGTTACAAAAGCGCCATATAAAACGAAGAAAAAATAATTATTAAACAGGACTTTAAGGTTTAGGAGTGAATGGATATGAGCAGAATATCAAGATTGTATAATCAAAATAGAGTATCATTTTGGTTAATAATATTAATAATTATTTTTATTATTTTAATGATACAGTTATTGAATTTTTTTGCCAAAAAAGATAATGAAAGTAAAAAAAATAATAAAAATAATATTGCTCAAGATGAATATGTTAATGAAAGTAAATCTATTATATCGGATGGTAGTGTTTCTCAAAATGTAAAAACAAAATATGCAAAACTAATAGATAATTTTTTAAATAATTGTATAAATGCAAATTTTGAAGATGCTTATAACATGATTTCAGAGGATTGTAAGAATATATATTATGATTCATTAGATAAATTTGAGAATAGATATTGTAAAAATAAGTTTAATGGGCATAAAAAGTATTCGTTCCAATCCTGGATTAATGGTAGTAAAAACATATATCAGATAAAAATATTTGATGATATTCTTGCTACAGGAGATTTTACTTCTAATAAATATATAGAAGATTTTTATACTATTGTTAAAGAAAATAATGAATATAAGCTAAATATAAATAATTTTATTAGTAAAGATGAAATAAATAAAGAACAAGAAAATTCTAATATTGTTTTTAATATAAAAGATGTAGAAATATACAAAGAATATAGTATTTATACTATAAAGGTAAAAAATAATAATGCAAATTCTATTAAAATTGATAGTAAAGAAAAAAGTAATACAACTTATATTGAGGATAATAATAAAATAAAATTTTTAGGACTTTTATATGAAAATTTGGATAATGATTTGGTTGTTAATTCTAATGAAGAAAAAGAAATTAGAATTAAGTTTAATATAATTTATAGAGATGATTTAAATTTAAAAAAGATGGTTTTTTCTGATATTGTCAAAGAAAATAGCAATAATAATGAAAAAAAGGAAAAAGTAGAAATTCTAATGTAAAAGAGGTGATGATATGGAAGAAGAAAAAAATAATGAGCAAAAGCAAGATCAACAGATAGAATCTAAATTAAAAGATATGGGAAGAGAAGTTGCAAAAAATGCCAAGAAAAAAGTAAAAGTAATTGCTATGAACGTTATTTCTTCTGTATCATTATTGGCTTTTAAAATAAGCCTAATTGTAGTAGTGGTTATATTGGTTGGTGGAATAATAGAATGGATTCAGGAAAAATTTTCATCAGAAGAGGCAGCAAAAATTATGTATGAAACAATGCAAATTGAGGATGTTGCAGAACTTGTACAAATAAAGAAAGATGATGATGGAAATGGTTATCATTTAGAATTTATTGATGGAATAGATGAAAAAATTAAATCAGCGGTTAAAGAAATCGGAAAGAAATGTGAAGCATTAAATGATGTGGAATTGGTAAAAAAATTTATAAGAGCAGAAGTTGCAACTAAATTTCCAAATTTGGGAGGAAAAGGAGAAACAATTAGGGTAAATAATAGTTCTGATAATTTAAATGGTTTTTTATTTATAGGTGATTCTATTACTGAGGGATTAGAATTATCTGGATACATAAATGGAGAAGGTTGTATATTTAAAGGAGTGAGTTCATCTCATCCAAGTCAATGGTTAAATAATGTAGCTGTTAATGGAAAGACTACATATAGTAGTTTACCACAAAATAGTGATTCTATAAAGGGAATTTGTATAATGTTGGGAACTAATGGTGCTAATGATAATGCTTCTGTTAATAGTGAATATAATTCTATGGAAAAATTGTTAAAAAAATTACATGAAAAATATCCGAATAAAATTATATATGTTCAAAAAATATTACCAATGGAGTCTCATCAAGATAGTGTTAATGAATATAATAAAAAACTTGAAGATTTTTGTAATAGTAATGATTATACTATTTTTATTGATGCAACAAATAATGTTGAATTAAGTAATGATGGAATACATCCTAATAATAATGGATATAAAAAATTATCAGAAAATATTTATGAACAAGTGTCAAATAATAGTAAAAAAAATGAGGAAGAAAATAGTGATGAAAAAAATGATAATGAAATAGAAGAAAATAAAGAATTCCAAGGAAGCATTAATATTAAAAGGATAATGCCTAATAAGAATATTGGAGAAATTAAGGATAATGCAGGAAAAAAAGAAATAAATTTAAAATATGTTGATTACAATACTTTTAAAAATTATGTGGACAATAATAATGAAGAAGCTTTAAATGTTTTTACTTTAAGTGGTGACATGAAAGAATTAATTACAGCTACATGGTCATATGATGGAAGTGTACATATTATCCAAAATAGTAATATGGCTTATCGAGATGTAACGGCTCAATTTACAATGCCTTTTGAGTATCCAATGATTTTTCAAATTACAGGAAAAGAAAAAGATTTTTCAAAAAAATTAGCGGATTTAGCAATAGGTTCAAGTATAGACATTTCAGTAATAGATAATATACAAACTACCAAAACAGTTACAACTACAACTATATATAGTGATGAATCTGGAGAAAATAGCGTAATAAGTGGTCCAACTTCTGTAACTAGTATTACTGAGAATGTTTCAACAAATGTTCAGCCTACTAATATAAATTCATGGTGGACCAAAAGAAATGTTAAAGTAGAATTTTATGATAATGTGTCACAAGACTCTCCAAATGGAGTGACAAATACAGAATTTATTCAAGGGGATGATGGACAAGTTATTCATAAGACTACAGTAGAAGAAACTCAAAATACAGTATATAGTAATGACGTTCAAATTACAAGTAATGAATTTGAAAGTAATCATGAAGGATTTGTTAGAATTTATAAAAATAGTAAAAGCGCAAAAGGAAATATACAGAAATCATGGTTATTTGATTTTTTAAAGAATAATGAAAAAACATCTAATATGGTAGAACTTACAAAATATTTATTTTATATGGCAACTGAGAAAGACTATGGAGTTACTAAATTTGAAAAATTGGATTTATTATCTAGTTTGGATAATGTAATAGATTTTACTAACCGGAGAGAGTGGGATAGAAGGTAATGCAGGAATAATATTTGATTTTTTACTAAATCAAGGTATACCTGCAAGATCTGCTGCTGCAATGATAGGAAATTTTTATATAGAAGCTGGATTGAAACCTAACAATGTAGAAGATAGCAGTGGATTTGATGATGAAACATATACTAAAAATGTAGATAATGGAACATATTCAAAGGAAAGCTTTGTTAATGATGGAGCTGGGTATGGATTAGCACAATGGACATACTCATCTAGAAAAAAAGCATTATATGAATATGCAAAAGAAAAAGGAACATCCATTGGAGATTTAAATATGCAAATGGAATTTCTATGGAAAGAGATGAATTCTACTCATAAGAGTGGATTAAATTATATGAAACAAAATGGTGATAAATCAGTTGATTCATTAACAGAGTATTTTTGTTGGGAATTTGAAAATCCAGGGGTTCCACATATGAATGAAAGAAAAAGATATGCAAATGACATTTATGAGAAATATAAAAATAATCATAATAATAGTAATAATAAATGCTCTTTTAATATAAATTTATATAAAAGTAATGGAAGTGTAGATAAAAGTAAAATATCTCAGTTAAAAACAGAAGAGGATAAAATTATAAATAGCTATAGAAGTTATAAATTCTTTAATAATAATGGACTAAGTTATTTACAATGTACATGGTGGGCAAATGCAAGAGCAAGTACATATTTAAGTAAGTTTGGGACAAAATATAAATCATATCCTACTAATAATGGAAATGGGGGAGATTACTGGCAAAACAATAAAAATGGTGGATGGTTTAAATATGGAAATACGCCAAGAGCAAACTCATTACTGGGATATTCTGCAGGAAGTATTATGGGACAGTGGGGTCATATAACATATGTAGAAGCAGTTGATCCAGTAAATAAGAAAATTTATATAAGTCATTGTAGTTCACGGAGAAAGATGGAATGGTATACAAGAATTAGACTGGAATGGTATGCTTTGGGGACAATTGCCACAGGGATATATATATTTAGACCAACCTAACTAAAAATTGGAGGATTGATAGTTAATATGAATAATGATTTTCTAAAAAAAGTAAAAAATATAATAATAATTATAGTAGTATTATTATCAATTATATTTATTTGCTTAGTAATATTAAATAATATAAAAAAAGAGAAAAATACATATGATCCAAATTATACAGTTGGTCTTGAAAAGCGTAATACAAAACAGGTAGATATTAATGAAGAATATTTTCCCATTAAGAATTGCATTGAAATTTATTACAGCAAAATAAATTCTTTTATTGGTGTTAATAAAAATAACGATATTGAAAATAAAACTAGAGAAAAAATTAAAGATACAATGGCTAACAGTATGCTAGATATTTTAAATAAACAATATGTTGAAGAGTTTAAAATAACAAAAGAAAATATTATTAGTTTTTTTGAAGAAAAAAATGAGGATTTAAATTTTATTATAGATAATATGTATGTATATGATAAGGATGATAATATATCTATCTACGTAGTATATGGAAAGGAAATTAGTGAAAATAATAGTGAGAAAAGTGGTTTCATAGTGGAAGTTGATAGGAAAGATGAAACATTTTCAATTATTCCATATGAATATTTGTTAAAAAAAGGCTGGGATGATATTTCTAATATTGATTATAGTATGTTAAACTTTGCTGAAATAAAAATAAATGATAATAATGAATTTTCACAGCAGCGAATTGATGATGAGGATGTGGCTATTAATATATTTCAAGACTATAAAAATAAGATACAATATGATATAGATAGTGCATATGAAGTAATAGATACAGAATATAAAGCAAAACGCTTTAATTCATCAATAAAAGAATATAAAGAATATATAAAAAAAATAAATAATATTTTAAAGAATAATAAGTTGGCAAAAATAAGAACTACTTGGTTAGAAAATGAACAGCAGACAGAGTATATATGTATGGATATATATGGCAATTATTGTATATTTAAAGGAAATATTACTCAGTATAGTGTTTTATTGGATACTTATACAATAGAAATAGATGAATTTAAAGAGGAATATCAAAAAGCTGATGAGGCAAAAAAAGTTGCATTGAATTTAGAAAAATTTCAACAAATGATTAATGGAAAAGATTATGAATCAGCATATTATATATTAGATGAAAATTTTAGAAATGATAAATTTGGAACATTGGAAAACTTTATATATTATATAGAAGAGAACTGGTTTGAATGTAACAAATTTTCATATGACGAGTGTGAAGAAAATGATGGAATATATATAATAAAAGTTTCTGTAGTCAATGCAATTCAAGAAGATGATAATAGTAAATCAATTCCAAAGACATTTGCAATGAAATTAAAAAATAAAACTGATTTTGTAATGTCATTTAATGTTGATTAAAAAGAATTAAAATTAATTTTAAATAATAAAAATCCTAATTAATATTAATTAGGATTTTTATTAAATAAATTAATAATGACATTCGTAATATCATGAATAATGGGGTTATTAATATATAAATTATAAAAATAATTTTTTACAAAAGGGATTTGCAAAACTAAAATTATAATTCCAATTGTAATAAATAAAGAAATAAAAGAACGTAAATAATCATCACATGTTTTTTTATATTTAATTTTATAACCTTTATTTTTCATATCATCAATATATGCATCATGATATGCTTTTTTTAATGTATTTTGAAAATAATCTTTTAAATTGTTATTTTTATAATTATTATTTATATTATTTTCAGAAATATTATTTAAATTATTATAATTATCATTTTTAAAATTTGAAGTTGTATTTTTATAGGAATTATTTTTTAAATTATTTAATTCATTTTTTAGATTAATATTTTCTTGGTATAGATTGTTAAAATCATTTTCAGAGTTTTTTAAAGAATTATCATAAATTTCTTTTTTAGAATTATCACTTAAAGTTTCATATGCTTCATTGATCTCTTTTATTTTAGATTCATATTTTAATTTCATTTCAGGTGAAGTTTGTAAATCTGGATGATATTTTTTAACTAAAACCTTATATGCTTTTTCTATAATTTCTTGTGATGCATTTTTGTCAATTTCTAATATCTCGTAATAATTTTTTTCCATAGTTAATTTGTATCCTTCCTAATAGAAATAAAATTCTATATATAGTATAACATAAATATAATTTTATTTAAAGTTTTTTTGATTATTTTATGGATGTAGTTATAAATAGAAAATGACCATTATACAAAGCTTTTTTATCATATAAAATAAAAAGTTGAATATAATTTAAAAAAGAAAGAGAGTAAAAGTTATGAAATTAGGTTTAGCGTTAGCTGGTGGAGGAGTTAAAGGTGCTGCACATATTGGGGCAATAAAAGCTTTGGAGGAAGCTGGTTTTAAATTTGACTATATTGCAGGAACATCTTCTGGAAGTATTGTTGCAAGTTTATATGCTTCTGGTTTTACTACAGATGAAATTTATTGTATTTTTAAAAAATACTGTAAAAAAATAAAATATGTAGATTTTTTAAATATTATTAAATTGATTTTTGGCTTAATATTTACTGGAAAAATCCACATAGACGGACTAAATTGTGGAAAAAAGTTAGAAAAATTAATTAATAAAGAATGTCTGAAAAAGAAAATAAGTAATATTTCTCAAATTACTATGCCTTTAGTTGTTCCAAGTGTTAATATGTGTAGTGGTGATGTTATTTGCTTTTGCTCAAAACAAATAAGAAAAGAATTTTCAGATAATATTATTTTTATTAATGATGTAAATATTGGAAGAGCAGTAAGAGCTAGTTGTAGCTTTCCTATTGTTTTTTCTCCATGTGATTTTAATGGTACTAAACTAATTGATGGTGGAATTCGTGAAAATGTTGCTTGGAAAGAGTTAAAGTTTTTAGGAGCTGATAAAGTATTAAATATTACTTTTGATGATGATATAGATGAGGACTGCTCTAAAAATATTATAGAAGTTGCTAGTACTTCTATTGGATTGTTATGTAGAGAACTTGGAAATTATGAAATGGAGGGTTCTGATTATACTATTAAAATAAAGAGTAATAAGGTTCGGTTTGTTAGATATGAGTAAAATTGATGATTTGTATGAATTAGGCTATAATACTACTAAAAAAATTATAAATAGAGTAAGGATTTAGATTTTTATTTAAATCCTTACTCTATTTTTTATAAATTTTTTATTTTTAAGCATTTGTTTTTTCTTTTTCATTTTTTGTTGTGCTTTTTTCTTCAATATTTGTATTTTCTTTTTCTAGTGCTTTTTCTTCATTTAATTTTGTTTTTAAGTTGTCTTTTGCAACTGTCATTAAAAGCTTAATTCTATTTGCTTGATTTGCTTCACTTGCACCAGGATCATAATCGACAGGAGAAATATTTGCGTCAGGATATTTTTCTCTAATTGTTTTTATTACTCCTTTACCAACAACATGGTTTGGAAGACATGCAAATGGCTGAACACATACAATGTTTGGTATATCATTTTCAATATATTCTATCATTTCTGCTGTTAAGAACCAACCTTCGCCTGTTTGGTTTCCTATAGATAAAACATCTTTAACTTGTTTTTCTAAGTGCCATATATCGCAAGGCATTAAGTAGTTTTTATTTGATTTTCCAAGAGCTGCAACTACATCTTTTTCTAATACGTCTATCAATTTAATTGCAATTTTACTAATCTTTGCAGATGTTTTATTAACATTTAATAATTCATTAAATGTGATTTTGTGTGTTGCCATGAATTTAACAAATCCCATAAAATCTGGAAGTATAACTTCTGCGCCTTCTTTTTCAAGTAAATTGGCTACATAGTTATTACCAAATGGATGATATTTTATAAGGACTTCTCCAACAATTCCAACTCTTGGTTTTAATTGAGATGTGTCTAATTCTATTTTTTCAAAATCGTCTACCATGTCATAAATGCTTTGTTTAAATTGTTTATTTGATGATTTTTTTAGTAGTTGTTTGCATTTTTCCATCCATTTTTCATATAATGCTTGTGTTTCTCCTTTGTTTATTTCATAGGCTCTATTTTTTGTTAACATTTTTTGTAGTAAATCACCATATATAATAGTTTTTAAAAGTCTTTCTAATAATGGTATTGTAATTTTAAATCCAGGCATTTTTTCCATTCCAACAACATTGAATGAAATTACTGGGATTTGTCCAAAGCCGGCATCTTTAAGAGCTTTTCTAATAAATCCAATATAGTTTGTTGCTCTACAGCCTCCACCTGTTTGTGACATTATTAATGCTGTTTTATTTAAGTCATATTTGCCAGATTGAAGTGCTTCTATCATTTGACCTGTTACTAGTATTGATGGGTAACAAGCATCATTATTTACATATTTTAATCCTGTCTCTACTGTATTTTGTGTACATTCCCTTAAAAGTTCTACTTTGTAACCAGAAGATTGAACTGCTGTTTCTAATAATTCAAAATGAATTGGAGCCATTTGTGGAATTAATATTGTGTAATCTTTTTTCATATCTTTTGTAAATATTTTTTTCTTAATTCCATAATCACCGTTTAATTGCTCATTTTGTTTTTCTTTTATACGTTTGTTCATACTGGCAAGTAAAGAACGTATACGAATTCTAACAGCACCTAAATTATTTACTTCATCTATTTTTATTAATGTATACATTTTTCCGTAGCTTGAAAGTATTTCTTCAACTTGGTCTGTTGTAACTGCATCAACACCACATCCAAATGAATTTAATTGAACTAATTCTAAGCAGTCGTGTTTTCCAACAAAGTCAGCAGCTGCATATAATCTTGCATGAAATACCCATTGATCAACAACTCTTAGTGGTCTTTTGGCTTCTGTTTGATTTGATATACTGTCTTCTGTAAGTACACATAAGCCTAAAGATGTAATTAATGTGTCTATTCCATGGTTAATTTCAGGGTCAACATGATAAGGTCTTCCTGCTAAAACAATTCCTTTTAAATTGTTTTCTTCTATATAACGTACAGTTTCAATTCCTTTTTGTCTTATGTCATTTTTACATTTTTGATATTCTTCTTCTGCTTTTGTGGCAGCTTCTATAAGTTCTGCTTTTGTAAAATTATATTCTTTAAATTCATCTAATTCCATAACTTTTTTAACTAGATTTTTTGTGTCAAAAGGTAAAAATGGATTTATAAATTTAATGTCTTTTGCTTTTAATCCTTCAACATTATTTTTTAAAACTTCTGAGTAAGATATTACTATTGGGCAATTGTAATGATTGTCAGCTTTTTCATATTCTTTTCTAGAGTATGGCATACATGGGTAGAATATTGTTTTTATTCCTTGTTCTAATAAACTTTCTATATGACCATGTGATAATTTTGCTGGATAACAAACTGACTCAGATGGCATAGATTCCATACCTTTTTCGTATGTTTTTCTTGTACTTTTTTCAGATAGTACAACTCTAAATCCAAGGTTTGTTAAAAATGTAAACCAGAATGGGTAATCTTCATACATATTTAAAACTCTAGGGATTCCTATTGTACCTCTTGTTGCATATTGTTCTTCTAATGGTTTATAATCGAATATTCTTTCATATTTATATTGTACTAAATTTGGTAATTTTTTTGATTTATTAACTATACCTGCACCTTTTTCACAACGGTTACCAGATACGTGTATTTGCCCATTGCTAAATTTGTTTATTGTAAGTTTACAATGGTTTTCGCAATTGTTACAACGTGCGTGTGTTACTTTTATTTGTAAGCAGTCTAGCTCAAAAGGTTTTAATATTGTTGATTTATATTCCATGTCTAAGTTTGCTTCATATTGCTCTTTTGAAAGTAAAGCCATTCCATATGCACCCATTAGACCTGAAATGTCTGGTCTTACAACATTTTTACCAACAATTTTTTCAAATGCACGAAGTACGGCATCATTATAAAATGTACCACCTTGTACAACTATGTGGTTTCCAAGTGTTTCTGTATTTCTAACTTTCATAACTTTTTGTATTGCATTTTTTATTACAGAGTAAGAAAGTCCACTTGAAATGTCCCCAACTGTATAACCTTCTTTTTGTGCTTGTTTTATTTTTGAGTTCATAAATACAGTGCATCTTGACCCTAAATCTACAGGACGTTTAGCATTTATTGCTTCTTTAACAAATTCAGAAATTTCTAAATTTAAACTTTTGGCAAATGTTTCAATAAATGATCCACATCCTGATGAACATGCTTCATTTAAAAGTATGTTGTCAATACTTCCATTCTTCATTTTTATGTATTTCATGTCCTGTCCACCAATATCAATTATAGCTGTAACATCTGGTTCAAATTGTTTTGCTGCTGTATAATGGGCAATTGTTTCTATTTCGTTTAAATCAACATTTAAAGCTGTTTGTATTAATTTTTCTCCATATCCTGTAACACCACTATACCTAAGTGTTGCGGTATTTGGAATTTCTACATACATTTTTTTAAGCATTGAAATTACACTTTTTAAAGGGTTACCTTCATTATTTCCATATAAAGAATATAATAATTTTCCTTCATTATCAATTAATACAAGTTTTGTAGTTGTTGATCCTGCATCTATTCCAAGGAAACAATCTCCTTTTAAGTCTTTTAATTTGGCTCTTGGTACTTTTGCTACACTATGTCTTTTTTTAAATTCTTCATATTCATTGTCATCTTTAAATAATGGAGCTAAAGGTTTTGTTGTATTGTCTTTGGAAATTTTTAAATTTTCTATTTTTTGTTCTAATTCTTTTGCAGTTATTAAATTTGTGTCTAAAGAATCTAGTGCTGCACCTTTTGCAACTAAAAGGTGTGCTTCTTCTGGAACAATAATTTCTTCTGGTTTTAAATTTAATGTTTCTATAAATCTTTTTCTTAATTCAGATAAGTAGTTTAAAGGACCTCCTAAAAATGCAACATTTCCTCTAATTGGTCTTCCACATGCAAGACCGCTTATTGTTTGATTTACAACTGCTTGAAATATAGAGGCTGCAATGTCTTCTTTTGCCGCACCTTCATTTATTAATGGTTGTACATCAGTTTTGGCAAAAACTCCGCAACGAGATGCAATTGGATATAATGTTGTATAGGTTTTTGCAAGCTCATTTAAGCCTGCTGTGTCTGTGTGAAGTAGTGATGCCATTTGGTCCAAAAATGCACCAGTACCACCTGCACATGTACCGTTCATACGTTGTTCTATTGATTTATCAAAATATATTATTTTTGCATCTTCACCACCAAGTTCAATTACAACATCTGTTGATGGAATATATTTTTCTACTGCTCTTTTACAAGATACTACTTCTTGTATAAATTTTACATCTAAAAATTTTGCGGCTGACATGGCTCCAGACCCTGTTAGGGCTAATGTAAATTTACAATCAGGATACATTTTTAATAAATTTTCTAAAACCATACATACTGTATTTTTGGTATCAGAAAAATGTCTTTGATAATTGCTATATATTACTTCTTTTTCTTCGTTCATTACTATGATTTTGACTGTTGTTGATCCAACATCTAATCCAACATGTAAAATATTCATAAATTGGTCTCCTCTTTTCCTAAAAACTCACCCTAATTGTATACGGAAATGCGATTTTTGTCAAATGGAAATAAATGGGAGATAGTATGGATTTATAAAGTTTTTTATAAACTTTTTGTTTTAGTTCTAATATGGACAAACAAGCAATATAAATTAAATAAATAAAATTTATAGGAGGTAAAAAATGAACAGGAAAAAGATAATAATATTTTTTAGTATTTTGCTAATTATTATTGCAATATCTGGCTATTTTATAATTAAAAATATTAAGAAAAACAAGGAAGAAACTTTAGTACAAGAATATATTCCGCAAGAGGAAATAGGGGAAAGTCAGGCAAGACAAACTATAGTAAGTTTATATTTTCCAGACAAGGAAAAACAAGAAATAAAACCAGAGGCAAGACTTATTGATATAAAAGAAATAATTAATACACCATATGAAAAGTTATTAGAAATGTTAATTCAGGGTCCAAAAAATGATAAATTAGAAAGGGTAATTCCAGAAGGAACAAAGGTGCTAAAGACTTATATGGAGAATGATTGTTTAGTAATTGATTTTTCAAAAGATTTTTTAAATTATGATATGGAAAAGGAAAATGGAAAAAATAATATGGTAAAATCAATTGTAAATACATTAACAGAACTTACAGAAGTCAATAAAATAAAAATTTTAATAGAGGGAAATGAAAATGAAAACTTTAATGAAGTATATACAAGGGAAAAATAAAGTTTTATTTTAAAAGTTTGTATAGTTTAACATATTTAACGAAATTACCAAAATTATTTAAAAAATACTCTACATCATTTAATGATTTAACAGTATTCTTTTTCATAGTTTTAAAATTAGGTTTTTTCTTTTTTGGAGGCGGATTTTTCTTTTCGCCTCTATTTTCATCTTCAAAAAAATTAGCTTTATAAATGTTTGGCATAACAAATCCCTCCAATTAAATAAAAATTTTGCAAAACTTTAAAATATATTATATAATATGTAAAGTATATTAAATATGATACAGGAGAATTAAATGGAATTAAAAGAGAATGAAAGAATAGATGATTTAGAATTTAAAGGATTTAAAATAATTCAAAATTCAGAAGGATTTTGTTTTGGCATAGATGCAGTATTATTATCCGATTTTGCAAAAAATATAAAAAATAAGTCTAAGGTTTTAGACTTAGGGACGGGAACAGGGATTTTACCAATTCTTCTTGCAGGAAAAACTAATTTAGAAAAAATTATTGGGGTAGAAATTCAAAAAGATGTGTATGATATGGCTAAAAGGAGTATTGCACTAAATAAGTTAGAAAATAGATGTGAGATAATTAACGAAAATATTTTAAATTTAGAAAAAATATATAAAAAAAATAGTTTTGATGTAATTGTTACAAATCCACCATATAAAGAAAATAATACAGGTTTAAAAAATGAAAGTGAAAAAAAGCTTATTTCTAGGCATGAATTAACAGCAAATTTAGAAGATTTTATTAGAGTTTCAAGTAATCTACTAAAAGATAAGGGGGAACTATATATGGTTCATAGGCCTGAAAGATTAGTAGATATAATAGAAAATTTAAGAAAATATAAGTTAGAACCAAAACAAATTAGGTTTGTATGTCCAAATGTAAATAAAGAACCAAATATTGTTTTAATAAAAGGGGTAAAAAATGCAAATAAATTTTTAAAGGTAGAAAAAAATTTATTTGTGTATAACGAAAATAATGAATATACTGATGAAATACTAAAAATTTATAATAAACAAAAATAGAAAGGAAAATAAAGTATGAAAGGGATTTTATATGTTGTTGCAACTCCAATAGGAAATTTAGAAGATATAACATTAAGAGCAATTAATGTGTTAAAAAATGTAGATTTGATAGCTGCAGAAGATACAAGACATACATTAAAATTACTAAATCATTTGGAAATATCAAAACCTTTAATTAGTTACCATAGACATAACGAGGAAAACAGGCAAGATATTATTATAGAAAAATTATTAGAAGGTCAAAATATAGCAATTGTATCTGATGCAGGAACACCAGGAATATGTGATCCAGGAGAGGTGGTAATTAAAACTTGTATAGAAAATAATATAAATGTAATTCCAATACCGGGAGCATGTGCTATGATAAATGCTTTAATAGTTTCAGGAATTAGTACAAAAGAGTTTAATTTTTTAGGTTTCCTTCCTCTTAATAAAAAAACAAGAAAACAAAAATTATTGGAAATAGAAAAATGTACAAAAACAATTATTATATATGAAGCTCCACACAAATTAAAATCAACTCTTCAGGATTTAAAAGATATTTTAGGGGAAAGAAAGCTGGTACTTGCAAGAGAATTAACAAAAATTCATGAGGAATTTATTAGGGAAGATATAGATAAATTAATTGAACTTGCACAAGATATTAAAGGTGAAATTGTTATAATAATTGAAGGTGCAAAAAATGAAATTCAAGAAAATGATGTTAATGAATTGAGTTTAGAAGAACATTATAAATTTTATGAAAATCAAGGATTTGATAAAAAAGAAATTATTAAAAAAATTGCTAAAGATAGAAATGTTAATAAAAATGAAATTTATATGAAGTTTTTGTAAAATATAAATTTTTAATATTTAACTGATATTTTTACATTAAAAAAATGCAAAGAGCATATTAATATATTAAATTTTAGATTAATTTAATATACTATATGCTCTATTTATTAATTTATTATATAAAATTATTTTTCTTCTGTTTTTGATAAATCAAAAATTTTGTTAGAACATTTATCACAAATTAATTTATCTTTATAGCTAATTAGATTTTTTGTACTACCACAAAAAATACAATTTGGTTCAAATTTTTTTAGAACAATAGAAGTTCCTTCTACGTAAATTTCAATTGGGTCTTTTTCAGCTATGCCAAATTTGTTTCTTATTTCGATAGGAATAACTACTCTTCCTAATTCATCTACTCTTCTAACAATTCCAGTTGCTTTCATTTTTTTCCTCCTTGAACAGTATAATTTAACAATCCTTTTTTCTTTATTAATATATCATAAATAAACTAATAGGTCAATTAAATTTGTAATTTATTGGAAATTTTTTGAAGATTTTTGTCGTATTTTTATATTATTTTATGCATAATCAATAAATATATACTGTTTAATTAGAAATTAATTTTTAAATTTGACTTATTAGTTTAAAAAATTCAATAAATTATTATAATTAAACGAAATAAGCGTAATTGAAACGACACTAAAATGTTCTAAAAATACAAGAAAAGAATAATATTAGTTAGGTGATAAACATTGTTAAATATATTGTGGCCAATTTTTATAATAATATCATTTGCATATGCTATTTTTTCTGGAAATGTAGATAAATTAAATGAATCAATATTTTCTAGCACATCAGAATCTGTAAATTTATGTATAAGCCTTCTTGGAACTATTTGTTTATGGAATGGAATAATGCAAATTGCTAATAAAACAAGCATAATTGATAGATTAACAAATTTATTAAAACCTGCAATGAATTTTTTGTTTCCAGAATTAAAACAAGAAAAAGAAATTCAAAAAGAAATATCATTAAATGTAATTGCAAATATATTAGGTCTTGGAAATGCTGCAACTCCTTTAGGGCTAAAAGCAATGAAATCAATGCAAAAGAAAAATCCTAAAAAAGATACATTAACAAATTCAATGATTACATTTATTGTGTTAAATACAGCATCATTACAAATAATTCCTACAACTGTTATAGCAATTAGAAGCTCTATGAATTCAAAAAACCCAACAAGTATAGTATTTCCTGTATGGATTGCAACAATTTGTGCTGCAATTGCAGGAATTACAGCAACAAAATTATTTATAAAATTAACTGAAAGGAAAAAATAAAATTGCAATTTATTACTTTTATATCAAATATAGCAATGCCATTTATAATTTTAATAATAGTTTTATATGGATTGATTGAAAGAAAAAAAGTATTTGATACTTTTTTAGATGGGGCAAAGGAAGGACTAGAAATAGTTTTACGGTATATTTCCAACACTTATAGGGTTATTTGTTGCAATAGGAACATTAAGAAGTTCAGGTATAATAGATGCAATTGTAAATTTATTAAGTCCAATTCTAAATTTAATAAATTTCCCAAGTGAAATAATGCCACTTGCACTTTTAAGGCCTATATCTGGGAGTGCATCAATTGCAGTTGCAACAGATATAATGAAAAATTATGGAGTAGATAGCAGTATAGGACTTATTGCATCAACAATTATGGGGTCAACAGAAACAACATTATATACAATTGCGGTTTACTCAAGCTCTGTTAGAATTAAAAAAACAAGATTTGTTTTAGCTGCTGCATTAATTGCAGACTTTGTTGGAATGATAGTAAGTGTAACTGTTATAAAAATTGCCATCGGTTCCGGGTTTTTTTGGCAATAATTTACCGGTTCTAGGTCTGGAAAGTATAATATACTATTTTTTGTACCTTGGTGTCGCAACCAACTTAATTAAAAACTTTATATGTTGGTTGCTCCAATTCGCACTCGTGCTAAAAGCACTCGTTTGGTCGCTTACGCGGTACTGCAAAATAGTATTGCCATCGGTTCCGGGTTTTTTTGGCAATTTATTGTCGAATAATGTCAAACGATTTTGGTTGACATTTTGGTGAAAGGCAATTATAATAAAAAAAAGTTATACAAAATGTAACTTTAATTAATTCAAATTAATTTATTTTAAATTTTTTATTCATAGTATTTTTATTTCAAGGGAGGTTTTTTTATAAAAGTCATATTATTTATTTCTATTTTTTTAATTGTAAGAAATACCATAAGAAAATTTTTATCTAAAATTCTTTTAAAGAAAATATCAAATTAAATACTATAATACAAAATAAAAATTAAAAAGTTTTTAATTTTGTAGGGATGAAGAACCCCATTATAAATATTTCATTTTTGATATATCTAGTTTAAGCCCCTATATATATTCACATTTTGCTATATTATACTATTGTCCCTACAATACAATAAATAAAAATATTAATTACTAACTATATAATAGTTAATTAGTTAAATAATTGGTATTACTTGTGATAGTTTTCACCGATTAGAGATTTTAAAAGCTCTAAATATTTGCTCTAATAGGAATATTCGAATAAGTTGATGTGGAAATGTCATTTTTGAAAAACATATTTTTTCATCTGCTAAACTTAGTAATTTATTTGTTAAACCAAGCGAGCCGCCTATTATGAATGTTACTTTGCTATTTTGCATTGATATTTTATCTAGTTTTTCAGAAAATTGTGGAGATGAAAATTCTTTGCCATTTAAATCCAAACAAACAACATAAGAGTCTTCTTTTAAATGATTTATTATATTGTTACATTCTTTTTCTTTAATCTCGTTTGAAATGCTATCATTTATTTTTTCTGGTATTTTTTCATCTGGTAATTCTAAAATATTTAATTTACAATATTTAGATAATCTTTTAGAATATTCGCTAATTGCATCTTTAAAAAATTTTTCTTTAATTTTTCCAACACATATTATATTTATTGTAAGCATTTATTTTTCCTTTCATTATATATTATACTTATATTTTAATTAATTTGCCTGGAATATCTCTACTTGCAACACTTAAATTTAAAGAATCTTCTTTGCAATTACCTGCAATAACTTCATCTAAAACTGTTTTATATGCAAGCTCTGGAAAATTACTTTCTTTACTTAAATGACCCAGCATGGCTGTTTTTAGGTTGCATTTTAGAAGATATGCAATTGTTTTACCAGCTAATTCGTTTGGTAAGTGACCATTTGGACCAGCTATTCTACTTTTTAATATGTATGGATAAGGTGAACACTTAAGTACTTCAGGATCATAGTTGGATTCTAATAAAACAAAATCACTTGGTTCTAATACTTTTAAAATTTCTTTTGTCATATGACCAATATCTGTTGCAATACTTATGTTTTTTTCATTATTACTAATATTAAAACCACATGGATTTACAGCATCATGAGGTATTGCAAATGATTTTATTTTTAAATCATTTATTTCAAATGTATCTCCAATTGCAAAATTTTTTATTATATTTTGAGGTATTTTATCTTTTTGTTTTGGCATATTGTCTAGTGTTTTAGAATTAACAAATACTGGAACATTAAATTTTTTTGCAAATGTTCCAAGTCCTTGTACATGGTCTGAATGTTCATGTGTAATTAAAATTCCATCTAGTAAAGACGGATTAATATTTAATCCGTCTAGTGCATTTTCAATTTTTTTTGAGCTTACTCCTGCATCAATTAAAAGTTTTGTATTTTCTGTTTCCACAAATAAGCTATTTCCACTACTTCCACTATATAAACTACAAAAATTTAGCATGAATTTATTCCTTCTTTTTACTATTCTGTTACTCTTTTTATATTTGCACCAATTGCTCTAAATCTACCTTCTATATCTTCATAACCTCTGTCAATATGCTCAAGATTATAGATTTCTGTAATACCTTCTGCTGCAACTCCAGCAATAATTAATGCTGCACCGGCTCTTAGGTCTGTAGAGTATACAGGAGCACCATACAGTTTTTCTACACCTTCAAAAAATGCTGATTTTCCTTGTGCCGTAATTTTTGCACCCATTTTGTTTAATTCATCAGTATATTGAAATCTTGATTCCCAGATGCTTTCATTTATTGTGCTTGTTCCATCTGCAAGTGATAATACAACTCCCATTTGAGGCTGTAAGTCTGTTGGGAATCCAGGATAAGGAAGAGTTTTTATTGATGCTTTTTTTGGCCTTTGGTCACAATAAACTCTTATACTATCACCATAGTCCTCAACTTTGCCACCTACTTCTAAAATTTTTGCTGTAATTGACTCTAAGTGTTTTGTAATACAATTTTTTAAATATAAATCTCCTTTACTTGCAACTGCTGCTAGCATAAATGTTCCTGCTTCTATTTGATCTGGAACAACACTATATGTAGCATTACCATGTAATTTTTCTACACCATTTATTTTAATTACATCAGTACCAGCACCTCTTATGTCAGCTCCCATTGTGTTTAGAAAGTTTGCAACATCGACAATATGAGGTTCTTTGGCAGCATTATCTATTACTGTAGTACCTTTAGCAAGGACAGCAGATAGCATTACATTTATGGTTGCACCAACAGAGACAATATCCATATAAACAGAGTTTCCTGTAAGATTGTTTGCTTTTGCATGGATTGTTCCTTTTTCAACAGTAACTTCTGCACCAAGAGCTTCAAATCCTTTTATGTGTTGATCAATTGGTCTTGCACCTAATTTACATCCACCAGGCATACCAACTTCAACTTCTCCCATTCTACTAAGCATAGCACCAATTATATAATAAGAAGCTCTAAATTTTCTAGTTAGATCAAGTGGTGCTTGTGTTGTTATGATATTTCTTGAATCTACAGTTATAGTATGCTTATCTATCCAATTTATTTTTGCTCCAAGTTTTTCTAAAATTTCACATGATATCTTTACATCACTTATATTTGGTAAATTTTCTATTGTACATGTTCCATCTATTAAAAGTGTTGCAGGTAGTATTGCAACTGCTGCGTTTTTTGCTCCATTTATTATTACCTCACCTTTTAATGGGGTAGGTCCTGTAACTACTAATTTTTCCAATAAAATTACCTCCGTTTATGCATAAATTATTTACAATTTAAAATAGAGTGTAAAAAATAACACTCTAATATATAAGAATATACCATAAACTCTAAAACAATGCAAGCTATTTTTTTGCAGTTATTATTCCATTGTCTGTGAAAAATTCCAATAGTTTAAATTTAAATTGAATATTGCTTGATTGGTTGTCTGAAATTAAAGCAAATTCTTCTTCGGAAAGGTTATTTTGCAATTCTTTTTTAGACTCTTCTGGAACAACTCCTGATGTTACATCAACAAAACATAAAGGAGGGAACATTACACACCACCAATTTTGTCCTTTTGATTCTCCTATTTCTACTCTTAATGCATCATAGAAACCAGCAGGCAATGAAATATCTCCATATGTTTTTGTGGGAAATTCAAAATTTCCTATTTTAATATTAACATTATATGAATAACCTTGTTCCTTAATTGTATTTATTGCAACTTGTTTAAATTCTTCTAAATGTTCATTGGCAATTTTAATTGCATCTTCTTTTGTAGAAGTATTTGAAAGATAGGAATTCATGTATTGTAATAATTTGTCACGTACAATATATTTTAAATTTTGGTCTTCTTTAGAATCACTATTTGCAATTACATGAAGTCTAAAGACACTATTTTCAAGATCTTCTGAAACAGATTTTGCATATGAAATTGCACAAATAGTTGTATATATAAATAGTAGAAAAGCTAAAATACAAATCATTTTAAATTTGGGATTTTTAATAAAGTTTAAAAATTTTTTCATGTGTTACCTCCAATTTTTATTTTTTGAAAAATATTCTTTAAATTAATTATTTACAGAATTTCAAAAAATATACAAATTTGAAAAAAATAATATCAACTTGAGATTTTTTACATTTAATAAATCATAAAAAACGCTTAGGTGTCGAAAAAAGGCGATGAGTTTTATTTGAAATATTATTGACATATTTGTAACAAAATGGTAAAATTTACCAGTAAACGATAGAAGAAAACTTTAAAAATTAGTACACGAAAGCGAAAGGAAGGTTTTTTATGATAGAAAGCAAAGAAAATTCATGTGCATTTTATGCTAGTGATTATCATTTAGAAATGATAATGCTTCCATACATAAACGAAAACTTTAAAAACAACAAAACAGTATATGTATTTACACAAAATAATTTAACTAATACTGTAAATACATTAATGGAAAAGGTAAATTTAGAAAAAGAAACAAAACAAAAAATTATGAAAATTAACTGGGCAAAAGATGATGAAACAAAATATAAAAAATTAATAGAAGATAATAATGAGTCACTAATATTTGTAAAAGGAGACGAACAATATATAAAAAAGGTAAATAATAATTTAAAACAATTAAGAGATTATAAAGGAATTGAAGTAATTGACTGTTATAATTTAAATGATATAAATGGAGAAGTTAGAAATATCTCAACTAAATATGGAAGCGTATTAAAAACATTAGGAAAATAGAAAATACAAATATTCATTTTTTTCTTGACTAAAAAAGTAAAATAGTATAATATGTTAAATACAAAAAACATATTTAATACTAAAGGAGTGTTTTTATGGAAAAAGAATTAAATGAAATTAAATTTGACCTAAAAAAATATGGGCAAGAACATTTACTAAATAACTTTGATAAGTTAGATGAAAGTAAACAAAAAAGACTATTAGAGCAATTAAGCAATATTGACTATGAGTTAATAAATGGTTTGTATAATGGAACAAAAAAAGAAATAAAAAACGAAAAGGACACAATTGAACCTATAGAATATTTGGATAAATTCAAGTTAAATGAAAAATATAAAATATACGAAGGAATAGGTAAAACAGCAATAAAAGAGGGAAAACTTGCTGTAGTTACTATGGCTGGAGGACAAGGAACAAGACTAGGACATTCTGGACCAAAAGGAACATATGATATAGGATTAGATTCTCATAAATCATTATTTGAACTTTTAGCAGATGGAATAAAAGAAGAAGCCAAAAAATATGATGTTACAATTCCATGGTTTATAATGACAAGTAGAGAAAATAATGAAGAAACAGTTAAGTTTTTTGAAAAAAATAAATTTTTTGGTTACCAAAAAGATAAAAACATATTCTTCTTTAAACAAGGAGAATTGCCAATGGTTGATACAGAAGGAAAAATACTAATTGGTGAAGATGGATTAGTTAAAGAAGCTGCAGATGGGCATGGTGGAATTTATGAAGCACTTGTAAAAAATGGTATGACTAAAAAAATGAAGGAATTAGGTGTAGAATGGGTTTTTATAGGTGGAGTAGATAACTGTTTGGTAAAAATGGTTGATCCTGTTTTAATGGGAATTGCTATTGATAAAAATGTTTCAGTTGCTGGAAAATCAATAGTAAAAGCAAATCCACATGAAAAAGTAGGAGTATTTTGCAAAAAAAATGGAAAACCATATGTTATAGAATATTCAGAAATTACAGATGAAATGGCAGAAGCAGTTGACAAAGATGGTGAATTATTATATGGAGAATCACATATATTATGTAATTTGTTTAGAATAGATGCAATAGAAAGAATGGGGTCAAATCCACTTCCATATCATATTGCATATAAAAAAGCAAAATATATAGATAAAGATGGCAATTTAGTTGAGCCTGAATCTCCAAATGCTTACAAGTTTGAGGCATTTCTTTTTGATGCCTTTGGTGAAGTTGATGATATTGCAGTATTAAGGGTTAAAAGAGAAGAAGAATTTGCACCAGTAAAAAATGCTGATTCTGCAGGAGTAGACTGCCCTAAAACAGCAAGAAAACTTTATGAAGATTTTTATCATTTAAAATAAAAATAATGGGGAGATAATAAGATTGTATTGTCTTCCTTTTTAAATTTAAAATACAAGGAGGAATTTATGAATTATTTAGAAGAATACAAAAAATGGTGTGAGGCAAATGAATTTGATGAAGAAACAAAAAAGGAATTGTTATCAATAAAAGATGATAAAATGGAAATAGAAGATAGATTTTACCAAGAACTAGAATTTGGAACAGCAGGGTTACGTGGAGTAATTGGTGCTGGAACAAACAGAATGAATAAATATACTGTAGGAAAAGCTACACAAGGACTTGCAAATTATATTTTAGAGCAAGGAACTAAAGAAAAAGGTGTTGCAATTAGTTATGACTCTAGAAGAATGTCAAAAGAATTTAGTATGCAAACAGCGCTTATTTTATGTGCAAATGGAATTAAAGCATATTTATTTGAAAATTTAAGACCAGTTCCAGAATTATCATTTGCAGTAAGAAATTTAGGATGTACAGCAGGGGTAATGATAACAGCAAGTCATAATCCACCAAAATATAATGGCTATAAAGTATATTGGGATGATGGCTCTCAAATTGTTTCTCCAAGAGATAAAGATATTATAGCAAAAGTAAGAGAAGTTAAAAATTTTAGTGAAATAAAAGAAATATCAGAAGAAGAAGCAAAGCAAAAGGGATTACTTACAATTATTGGAACACGGAATGGATGATAAATATCTTAAGGTTTTGAAAGATTCAGTATTAAATCCTGAAATAATGAAAGAAGAAGGGAAAAAATTAAAGGTTGTGTATACTCCATTACATGGAACAGGAAATACAATAGCCGAAAAGCTTTTACGCAGTTTAGGAATAGAAAATTTATATGTAGTTCCAGAACAAAAAGATCCAGATGGAAATTTCCCAACTGTAGATTATCCAAATCCAGAAGACCCAAAAGCATTTAAAATGGCCTTAGAATTAGCTAAAAAAGTTGATGCAGATGTGGTACTTGCGACAGACCCAGATGCAGATAGATTAGGAATATATGCAAAAGATGAAAAAACTGGAAATTACATGAATTATACTGGAAATATGTCAGCTCTTTTAATTGCAGAATATAGAATTTCTCAAATGAAAGAAAAAGGAATTCTTCCTAAAAATGGAATGTTAATAAAAACTATAGTATCTTCTAATCTTGCAGATGCAATTGCTAAAGAATATAATTTAGAATTAATAGAAGTATTAACAGGATTCAAAAACATAGGTGCTGTTATGAAAAAGGCTGAAGAAAATAAAGATAAAACATATGTATTTGGCTTTGAAGAAAGTTATGGATGTTTAATTGGAGATTATGCAAGAGATAAAGATGGAATTGCAGCAGTAATGGCACTTTGTGAAGCAGCATGCTATTACAAATCAAAAGGATTAACATTATGGGATCAAATGAATAAAATTTATGAAAAATATGGCTATTATAAAGAAACACAAGTATCTGTTGTAAAAGAAGGCGCTGAAGGTGCACAAATTATAAAAGATATGATGACTAAAACTCGTAATAAAGATATAGAAAAAATAGGTGATTATAAGGTTTTAACTTTTAAAGATATAGATAAAGATATTGTTAAAAATATGAAAACAGGGGAAATTACAAAAACTGGATTGCCAAAATCTAATGTTTTATATTACGAATTAGAAGATAATAGTTGGTGCTGTGTAAGACCTTCTGGAACAGAACCTAAAATAAAATTATATATGGGAATTAAGGGAACATCAAGCAGTGATGCAACAGAAAAATTGGAAAAATTAAAAGAAGCAATGGTAAAAGTTGTGGAAGAATAAAATAAAAATAATATAAAATTTTCAAAATTTTTAATTAAATTAGATTTTTTGAAAATTTTATATTATTATTTTTAGCTATTTTTTGGATTAATTGGAGCCCATCCATCAATAGTTCTTTGAATTGCTCCAAATAAATTTGCTTTGATTGTTGGGATTTCTTTTTGCCACAAATAAATTTGGTTTTTCATAGTTTCACGTTTTGAAGTTCCATCCATAGGGCATGCTTTTGGCATGACATCTATATTATATTTTTTAATAAATCTTCTTGTATCTTTTTCTTCTGCATAAATTAAAGGTCTAATTAAAGTTATTTTACTCCTATCCATATAACTTACAGGTGCAAATGTATTTATACTTCCTGCATAAAGTAGGTTTAATAAAAAAGTTTCTAAAACATCATCTTTATTATGCCCAAGTGCTATTTTATTACATCCTTCACGAATTGCAACTGAATTTATAATTCCTCTACGTAAATTTGCACATAAAGAGCAAGGATTTTTTTCTTTTCTTATATCAAAAACAATTTCTTGAGCACGACTATTTTCTATAAAAAGAGGAACATCAACTTTTTTACAAATATCTTCTAAAAGTTTTGTATCAAAATGTGGAAATCCTGGATTTATACTTATAGCAATAATTTCAAATTTTTTTGGATAAAATATTTGCAAGTTTTTAAATGCGTGTAAAAGAGTAATTGAATCTTTTCCGCCAGATAAACAAATTGCAATTTTATCATTTTCTTCAATCATATTATAATCTTCAATAGCCTTTCTCATATGGCTTAATATTCTTTGCATTTTTTCATCACCATTTTCTATTATAACAGACTTGTCAAGTATTGATTTTTAATAAATAAAAGTATATAATATTAAAAGTAAATTCAAAGGAGGTAAAATGAATTTAGATTTTTTTGAAAATTTAATTAATCATAATGAACATAAGAAAAACAAAGAAATAATAAATAACGAAAAAATAAATGAAGAAGAAGTTAAACTAGCTTACAAATTAGGAGCAATAGAAATATATACAGTAGATAGAATAGAAGAAAATGTGGCAGTTTTGCAAAACAATGAAACAAAACAAATAAAAAATATAAATATAGAAGAATTACCAGAAGAAATAAAAGATGGGACAGTATTAAAATGCATAAATGGAAAATTTTTTTTAGATAAAGAAACAGAAGAAGAAATTTCAAAACGAATAGAAGAAAAAATGAACCGATTATGGAATTAATGGAAGGGACAAAAGATGGCAAAAACACAAAAGAAGAAAAATAAACTAATAATTAGTGTAATTGTTGTAATAATTTTATTTTTAATGACATTACTTGGAGCAAATCCGAATTTTATAAATAAAATATGTGAAACAATTGGAATTGAAAAAATTGCGAAAACACAAGAAACAGTAAATACACAAAAAAATATTCAAAATTTTAATCAGGATTTAAAAATATATTTTATAGATGTAGGTCAGGCAGATAGTATATTAGTTATAAATAAGGATCAGTCAATGCTAATAGATGCAGGAAACAATGATGACGGAGATTTAGTTGTGAATTTTATAAAAGAAAAGCAAATTACTAAATTAAATTATGTAATTGGCACACATCCACACGAAGATCATATAGGCGGTTTAGATGATGTAATAAACAATATAGAAATAGAAAAGTTATATTTACCAAAACAAAAAACAAATACAAAAACTTTTGAAGACGTATTAGATGCAGTAGAAAATAAAGGTTTAAATATATCTTCTCTAAAAAAAGGAGATATATTTAAACTTGGAGATGCAACAGTTGAAACTATGACAGATAGTATTTTAGATGATAGTAATTTAAATTTATCTTCAAATATATTAAAATTAACATATGGAAATAATAGTTTTCTATTTACAGGAGATGCAGAAACGAAAAATGAACAAACAGGAAATTGGGGGCATGTTGATTTATTAAAAGTTGGGCATCATGGTTCTAAAACAAGTTCTTCAAGTAATTTTATAAAAAGTTTATCTCCTAAATATGCTATAATTATGGTTGGAAAAGACAATTCATATGGACTTCCAAAAGATGAAATTGTAAAAAGATTAGAAAATGCTGGATGTCAAATATATAGAACAGATAGAAGTGGAACAATAGAGGTTACTTCAAATGGAAACGAAATATTAATTAATACTGAAAAATAAAGGCAGGATTTTAATTCCTGCAAATATATGTGCTTATAGCTCAGCAGGATAGAGCAGTCGCCTCCTAAGCGACCGATGGTGGTTCGAGTCCGCCTAGGCACACCAAATAAAAATAAACGTAATTTATGCGTAATAAAAATCAGTGGAGATTAAAATGGAAGAAAAATTTATGAAAGAGGCTTTAAAAGAAGCAAAAAAAGCATATGATAAATTAGAAGTGCCAGTAGGTTGTGTAATAGTAAAAGATGGAAAAATAATCTCAAGGGCGCATAACTTAAAAGAAACAAAGTTTGACACAACAAAACATGCAGAAATACTTGCAATACAAAAAGCAAGTAAAAAATTAAAGTCTTGGAGATTAATAAATTGTCAAATGTATGTAACTTTAGAACCATGTTCAATGTGCGCAGGAGCAATAATTAACTCAAGAATAAAAAAATTATATATAGGTGCATTAGATAGTAAAACAGGGGCATGTGGCTCTGTTTTAAATTTATTAGAAGATTATAAATTTAATCATAAAGTAGAAGTTGAAAAAAATGTTATGAAACAAGAATGTGAGAATATTTTAAAAGATTTTTTTAAAAATTTAAGAAAAATAAAAAGTAAAAAATAAATGGGGGAAATATGAAAGAAAAACTAAATGATTTAGTAAATAAAAAATGGTTTCATATTGTTATAATGGTTATTATTTTAGCGGTATTAATGTTTATTTTAGGAATAACTATTTTAAAATATAATGTAGAAGGCGAAACAAATATGCCATTTAATTTAACAAAAATTTCTATAATAAGTACAGCAGAAGGAACTGACAAACATTCAGATACAAACAAATGGGCATTTGATATAAGCCAAAATAATGACATATTTTTATACATAGAAAAAAATGAAAATTATAAAAAAACAGAAGCACTAAAAAGTGTTTTAATAGATAATATTAATGTAAATAAACAAAAACAAATAGGGCAAACAATAATATATAAACCAGATGCAACATCTGAAAATCAAATATTTACTACAAAAGATGAAAATATAGTAAATACTATAGAATATGTTGGAGATACAAAATCAAATTTTAGAGAATTGAAAATCTTAAACCAAGGTGATAAATTAGCATTTAGAGTTGCCAATAAAGATGTTTGTAGTTATGAATCAAATGATGAAGAAACAATAAATCATAATGAGTTGCTAAAAAAAGCTAATTTAACAAAAGAAGATATTAGTTTAAATTTAAGTTTTGATATTACAATAAGTTTAGAAAATGGCAAACAATATAAAGGAACAGTAACTTTAGAATTGCCAGTTGGTAATATTATTGATGAAGGAACAGGAAAATTAGAAATAACAGATTTTAGTAATGTGATATTTAAAAGAATTAAAAATTAGAAAATTTTAATATTTACTTGAAAAAAGAAAAAATACATTATATAATACAGATGGTATGAAACTTAATCTTTGTATGGAAAGTAAGTCCAATAAAGACCTATGAATCTTGTCAGGTCCGGAAGGAAGCAGCGATAAGTAGTAAATCTTTATGTGGAAATGCTTTCCATAGAGAGATTGAGGTTCACACCATTTTTTAAGTATAAAGGATGTGAATAAATATGGGGTACACAGCACTTTATAGGAAATTCAGACCTATTTTATTTTCGGAAATAGTTGGACAAGAACATATAACAAGAACATTAAAAAATCAAATAATAGCAGGTAGAGTAGGACATGCATATTTATTTAATGGAGGAAGAGGTACTGGTAAGACTTCTGCTGCTAAAATTTTAGCAAGAGCAATAAACTGTTTAAATCCAAAAGATGGAGAACCATGCAATGAATGCGAAATATGCAAAGGTGCAATATCTGGTTCATTAACAGACATTGTTGAAATGGATGCTGCATCAAATAATAGTGTAGAAGATATAAGAGCTATACGTGAAGAAGTTAATTTTTTACCAACTAAAGCTAAATATAGAGTATATATAATAGATGAGGTTCATATGTTATCACAAGGTGCATTTAATGCATTATTAAAAACTTTAGAAGAACCACCAGAACATGTTAAATTTATTTTGGCAACAACTGAGCCTCAAAAGTTGCCAGCTACTATACTTTCAAGATGCCAAAGATTTGACTTTAAAAAAATATCAAATGAAAATATAATAAAAAGATTAAAAATTGTATGTGAGCAAAGCAATATTGAAATTACTCAAGGAGCATTAAATATAATTGCAACATTATCAGAAGGAGCTTTAAGAGATGCACTTTCAATACTTGAAAGATGTATACAAGATGGAGATAACAAAATAGATGAAGAAAAAATAAAAAATTTAGTTGGAATTCCTAAAATAGAATTTGTACATGGTATTGTAAGAGCAATTGCAGAATATAATGTAGAGGACGCTTTAAACTATATAAATAAAGTACTAGAAGAGGGAAAAGAGTTAAATAATTTTTTATGGGAAATTATAAAATATGTAAAAGATATTTTAATATATAAAACATCTGGAAAATTAGATTTATATAGTGAAGAAGATTTAAATAAAATTGATGATATTTCTAAAAAAATAGAAAAAGAAAGATTAATAAAATTAATATATGAATTTTCAAATTTAGACGGGGAAATGAAAAAATCTACTCAAAAAACAATTATGTTTCAGGCAGGAATAATAAAATTATGTAATAAAGAAAATGTAGATAATACAAGTCTAGAAAATAGAATTTCTAACATAGAAAAATATTTAAAATCTGGAAATATAAAAATTGCAAATAATAATCAAATTCAAAATTCTGTACCAGTAAGAACAGTTGTAAATAGGGAAAAAAATGAAACAAATACAAAAACTAGTACAAAACCTGTAGCAAATAAAGTTACAAAACAATTTTCAACTGAATCAAGTAAATATTGGCCTGAAATTGTAAATGACCTAAAAGCAAATGGGAAAATTGTGCTATATACAAATTTAATGAACACAAAAGCGGTAGAATTAAATGATATGACTGTTGGTATTGAATTCCCAAATGGAATTACATCATTTGGAAAAACAGTGCTAGAAAAACCAGAAAATGTTCGTGAAATATCAAATTTAGTTTCTATGGCTTGTGGAAAGCCAATGAATATAAAGTATATTCCAAATGGAAATACTGCAAGACAAATAACAAATGAAGATGCTTTACAAAATTTAGCAAATGATTCAGATATACCATTTAATATAATAGAATAAAATAAATATATAAGGAGGATATAAAAATGGCAAAAAGAGGAGGATTCCCAGGTGGAATGGGAGGATTTGGCGGAATGAATATAGGAAATTTAATGAAGGAAGCCAAAAAAATGCAAGCAGACATGGAAAAAACACAAACCCAGTTAACACAAATGGAGTTTACAGCAACAGCAGGTGGTGGTGCTGTAACAGCAGTTGTAACAGGAGCTAAGGTTATAAAATCTTTAAAAATTAAACCAGAAGTTGTTGATCCAGATGATGTTGAAATGTTAGAAGATTTAGTTTTAACATGTTTAAATGATGCATTTAATCAAGTTGATAATAAACAATCTGAACAAATGGGCAAATTCAATATTCCAGGATTAATGTAAAAAAGGATGTATAAAAAATGTCACTATATTCACCATCTATAGAAAAATTAATAGAAAGTTTTGAAAGGCTACCTAGCATTGGACATAAAACAGCTGCTAGGCTTGCTTTTTATATGTTAAATTGTTCAGAAGAGGAAACAAATGAGTTTATTTCTTCAATAGTAAATGCAAAAAAGAATTTAAAATATTGCAGTAAATGTTTTAATATATCTGATACAGATCCATGTTCAATATGTTCAAATCCAAAAAGAGATGAATCTGTAATATGTGTTGTAGAGGATGTAAGGGATATTGTTGCAATGGAAAAGACACATGAATTTAAAGGTGTTTACCATGTTTTGCATGGTTCAATATCTCCAATGAATGGTGTTGGACCAGATGATATAAAAATAAAAGAATTACTTGCAAGGCTTATGGATGGGCATGTTAAAGAAGTTATACTTGCAACAAATCCAAGAGTAGAAGGAGAGGCAACTGCTATGTATTTGTCAAAACTTATAAAACCATTAGGAATAAAGGCAACAAGAATAGCGCACGGAATTCCTGTTGGCGGTGATTTGGAATATACAGATGAGGTTACCTTAACAAAGGCTTTAGAAGGAAGAAGAGAATTATAATATTTAAATTAAGAGGAGTTATTTGACTCTTCTTTTGATTTTTGAATTGCAATTATAGCTAAATTATCTGCAACAGCAGTTAAAAATGCAGCTAAAAGGCCAGATTGCTCACTATCTAAATCATTTGAAATTGCAATAGCAAGAGAGCTTGCAAGTCCAACTAAATTATTAGCTGATAAATTTTCAAAATACAATAAAAACACCTCAATATATATTATGAGGTGTTTTTACAATTGTTACTTTTTTAATAATATAGAGCAAATATCATGTGTAGAATATTTATTTGCTAATAAACTAGTATTTTTTTTCATAGAATCCAATTTTTCTTGGTTATTAATTATATTTTCTAAAATTTCTTTTGGATTATCATCTTTTTTAATCCATTTTGCAATTCCTTTACTTTCTAAAAATTCTGCATTTTCTTCTTCTTGACCAGGGATTGGATTAATTATAATCATAGGTAAATTAGAAGCTAAACTTTCTGTTGTGGTAAGCCCGCCAGGTTTTGTTACAACTATATCAGAAATACTCATAAATTCTGGAACTTTATTTGTGTATTCCAAAACTCTAACTTGTGATTGTTTATTAAATTCGTCTACTATTTTTTCAAAGTTTTCTTTCATTTTTAGATTTTTTCCTGCAATTGCAATTATTTGTAAATCATTGAAGTCTTCTATAAATGATTTAAAAATTTGAACTGTTTTGGTTTTACCTAATCCAAATTCTCCACCACCAAAGAATAAAACTATTTTTTTATTGTCTTCAAATTCCAATTGTTTTAAAATTTCTTTTTTATCGTATTTTTGTAAAAATCTATCAGATAAAGGAATTCCTGTTGCAAATACCTTATTTTTATCAATACCTTTAGAAACTAGGTAATCTTTCATTTTTTCGTGTGCTACAAAATAATAATTTGTAAAATCATGACCAACAAGCCATTGATCATGTGGTGCAAAATCTGTCATTATAGTTGCAAGCTCAAAATCTACTTTTTGCTTTCTTTTTAAATAACTACACATTTGGCTTCCAAATGGATGTGTGGAAATTACTAAATCTGGCTTTTCCTCCTTTAAAAGTTTTAAAAGCTTAACGGCCATAATTTTATTTGATCTTGTAGAAATATGTGCAAGAATTCCTTTTTGTGATGCTGAATAAATATGACCCCATGCCCAAGGTGCCTTTTTTGCCATTTGCCTATAAGCTGCTGTAGTTAACTTCTCTACACCTTTATTTACATATTTCATACAATCTATTAATTTTGTTTGTGTATCTTTATAATTTGTGTTTATTACATTTTCTATGGATTTTGCAGCAGATAGATGACCACCACCATATGATGCATAAAAAATCAAAATCTTTTTCATTATAACCTCCATTTATTTAACAACTTTTTATTTATTTTATCAAAATTTTATAAATTTTGGAATATTTTTATTAAATAAATGCAAAATATATGTAAATATAAAATTAAGCTAAATATAGAAATGAGGGATATTTTGAAAAATTTAAGAAAAATAATGCTAGTCATGTGTATTTTATTAATTATAGGAACTATATTTACTATTGTTTCAGATCAAAATAAATTAGAAAATACAAGTTATGCAAAAGCAACAAATTCATCAGATATTCAATTAATGGCAAGGGCAATAAATGGTGAAGCAAGGGGAGAACCATATGAAGGACAAGTAGCAGTTGGAGCAGTTATATTAAATAGAGTAAAGAGCTCGCAATTTCCAAATAGTATATCTGGAGTAATTTATCAAGCTGGAGCTTTTACAGCTGTATCAGATGGTCAAATAAATTCACCAATTAGTGAAAATTCGACAGTTTATAAAGCAGCAAGAGATGCAATTAATGGATGGGATCCAACTGGAGGGTGTATATATTATTTTAATCCAGACACAGCAACTAATAAGTGGATATGGTCAAGGCCATTAGTAAAGGTAATAGGAAAACACAGATTTTGTAAATAAAATAGGAAAGGAGAATCGTATAGTTTTATACGTATATTAATTATGAAAAAATTAAAAATAAATGAAGGCTTTTTAAAAGCATTTACTATTATATTATTATTGGTGATTGCAACACTTGGAATTACACTTTATAAAAAACAAGAAGAAATAACAAGAACATCAGAAAATTCATTTAATATGGCTTTTTATGAATTAGTTGATTATGTTCAAAATGTTGAAGCATATCTTGCAAAATCATTGGTTTCAACTACATCTGAAAGAGGAGCTGAAACATTAACACATTTATGGAGAGAAGCAAATCTTGCACAAAGTTGTTTGTCTAAGCTTCCTGTTGAAAGTCAAAAATTAGAAAATACAGAAAAATTTTTAAATCAAGTAAGTGATTATAGTTACTCATTATCTAGAAAAAATATATATGATGAGGATTTAACACAAGATGATTTGAAAAATTTAAAACAATTACACCAATATAGTGTTGAGCTAGAAAATACATTAACACAACTTTCAGAAGATATAAATAGTGGAAGAGTTAATTGGAAGGATTTAACAAAAGATGAAAATGTAAATTTTGCAAAACAAGTTTCAAATATATCTAAAGATAGTTTTAAAAATATGGAAGAAAATTTTCATGAATATTCTGGTTTAATATATGATGGTGCATTTTCTGAACATATAACAAGTAAAGAAAAGAAAGGGCTTACAGGAGATGATATAACAGAAGAAACCGCAAAACAAAAAGCAGAAGAATTTATTGGCAAAGAAAAAATAAAAGAAATTAATAGTTTGGGATTTGCAGAAAATGCAAATATTCCATCATACAATTTCTCATTAAAAACTGAAGAATGTGATAATATAAATGTTTCTATTTCAAAAAAAGGTGGACATATTATTTATATGAATGGGAATAGAGAGGTAAATTCAGAAATTATATCTTATGAGGATGCAGTAAAAAATGGAAGTAAATATCTTGATGAAAAAGGTTTTAAAAATATGAAAGAAACATATTATTTAAAACAAGAAGGAATGCTTACGATAAATTATGCGTATGAGCAAGATGGAGTCATAATGTATCCAGACTTAATAAAAGTAAAAGTTGCATTAGATGATGGAAGAATATTAGGAATTGAAACAACGGGATATTTAAATAATCATACAGTAAGAGATATAAGTAAAATAAAAATTAGTAAAGATGAGGCTAAAAAGACATTAAATAAAGAATTAAACATTATGAGTGAAGGTCTTGCTGTAATTCCAACGGAATGGGAAAGTGAAGTACTATGTTATGAATTTAAGGGAAAAATTGAAAATCAAGAATTTTTAGTCTATATAAATGCAGAAAATGGAAAAGAGGAAGACATTTTAATAATTACAAATACGCCAAATGGAACACTTACAATGTAAAAAAAGGAGCATGCTCCTTTTTTTAATGTCTTTTATATGTATCTTTTGATAATAAAGATTGACTAATAATATTCCCGTCTTTTTTTAATATTTTGTATGCTTCAGAATTTATACTATTAGATGTTTTACTTGTAATTCTAGAATAAATTTCTACATCATAATCTTCTGAAGTTTTTAAACCTAAAATTTGAAAATTTGCAACACCAGAAGATACAGAACAAAGAATTTTTATAGGGTAATTTCTATTGTTTTTAAATTTAAAATCTATTGCTCCATATACTACAGTTGCATCTCTACTAGCTCCTGCATAAGATGGTACAAATTGATGGTTTGTTCTTTCTGTAATTTCAAGATTTGCGTAAACTACAGCATTATATAATGTGGTTGTTATTTGGCAAATTCCTCCACCCAAACCATCTTCAACACGACCACTAACATAAATTGGAGCCTCTTTGTAACCAGCAGCAATTGTTCTTTCTCCAACTACTTTATTGTAAGAAAATTCTTCACCAGGCATAACAACAGTTCCATTAATTTTGTTTGCAGCAAGTCTTAAATTAGTTGTTCTATTTACATTTTGGGCAGAATAATTAGTTGAAAAGCTTGATAGTTGATCTGGAAAAGCTTCGCTTCCAATCATATTTGTTGTAATATTTGGGTAAAGAACTTTAAGTGGAATTGTACATTCTTTTTCACTTTCATTTAATAATTTTTTTGCATCTTCTATAGAAATGTCAAAATCTATTCCATTTTCACTTGGAAATACTGCAAGAGGTTCTTGAGTAAAATAGGCATCAACAGCATCTTTATGTACTTCATTATAAATTTTTTCTATATCTACTTCATTTGGCTTTTTTGATTTGGTTATAATTTCAATTTTATTGTCTTTAACATTTAAGTTTTTTATATTATTTTCTATAACTGTTATCATTTGAGAAACATCAACAATATTTCCATCTTGCCCTTTTGTAATTATTAGATTGTTATTATCTATATAATAGCTACTTTCAATAATTTTGTCAGGAAGTTTTGTTGAAATATCATCTAAATCTTTTTTTAAACGCTCTGTATCTAATGAAAATGTTGGTTCAATATTTTTATTTACAATTAGTGTAGATAAAACTTCAAAATTATTTTTTATAAAATTTTTATTTCTACCAATATTATATGATAAATCTACTGCTTCATTTATATTAAATTTTATATTTAAATCTGAAAGATTTATAGATGTTTCATAATCTCCATGTTTTAAAATTATTTCTTCTGGTAGATAATTTTGTATATATTCATTTAATTTTTTTGTTGCATCATTTTTACTTAAATTTGAAACATCAATGTTTTTTATATATATTCCTGAAAAAATATTTTCATTTTTCATATTTGAAAATGAGAATATTAAAAATATTGTTAATAATATTATAATAAAAATTGATAATAAAATTCCAAATATTGATAATGTACTAAGAGTTTTTTTGTTTTCTATAATATCTGTACTTATATTTTCATTTTTAATAATTTCATTTTCTTTTATTTCTACTATTTTATTTTCTTTTTCTTTTAAATTATTTTCTAGTGACATTTAATATACTCCTAAATATTTATCTAATTTATTATATCATATTTTTTATTGAAATGTGAAAAAAATAAAAATTACCAAAATAATTTTTTAAAAAATACAAATAATAATTTTAATAAAACTTTAATTTAAGTTTTATTAGTTAGGAGGATGTTATGTCTAGAAATAGTAAGTTAATATCTGAAAATTTAAGAGAAGAAATAGCAAAAGAATTAGGTGTCTATGATCAAGTAAAAAAAGATGGAGGAAGTTGGGAAAACGTTTCATCTAAAACTTGTGGGAACATTGTAACAAAGGCAATAGAAATAGCAAATAGATCAGTAGAAAATAAGTAGATATGAAAAATTAAGGGAAATAAGTGGAAAACTTTATTTCCCTTTAAAAATATATTGCAAAATTTAATTAATAATCATATAATTTAAAAGAGGTGAAAAAATGAAAAAATTATTAGTAAAAGACATTTTAAAAGTTACAGAAGGAAAATTAGTTATAGGAGATTGTGAAGAAGTTTTAGAAAACTTTTCAAAAGATACAAGACAAATTAAAGAAAATGATACATATGTTGCAATAAAAGGGGCAAATTTTGATGGAAATAAATTTTGGAAGCAAGCTCTAGAAAAAGGTGCTAAAGCGGTAATTGTTCAAGATATAGACTTTTCTAAAGAGGATTTAACAAAATACAAAAATAAAATTATTATAAAGACAAAAGATGTATTAGAATCATTATATGAAATTGCAAAATATAAAAGAAGTTTATATGATATACCAGTAGTCGGGGTTACAGGAAGTGTAGGAAAAACAAGTACTAAAGATGTTATTGCAAGTGTACTTTCAAAAAAATATAAGACCTTAAAAACTGAAGGAAATAATAATAATAATATTGGACTACCATTTACAATATTAAATTTAAAAGACCATGAGGCAGCTGTTATTGAAATGGGAATGAATCATTTTAATGAAATTAGTCTTTTAACAAAAATTGCAAAACCAACTATTTCAGTTATAACTAATATTGGAACATCACACATAGGAAATTTAGGATCTAGACAAAATATTTTAAAGGCAAAGTTGGAAATTTTAGAGGGTATGACAAAACCACTATTGGTATTAAATAATGATAATGATATGCTTCATGATTATTATGAAAAAAATAAAGAAAATATAAAAATGATTACATATGGAATTGAAAATAAAAGTGACTTAATGGCAAATGATATTATAAAAAAAGAAAATGAAAGTATTTTTTCATATGAATATAATAAAAAGAAATATAAAGTAAAAGTTCCTGTTGGAGGAGAACATTTTATATTAAATAGTCTGTGTGCAATTGAGGTAGGGAGACTTTTAAATATAGAAGATGAGGCAATAATAAAAGGAATTGAAGAATTTAAATTGACAAATAAAAGGATGGATATAAGTACTTTAAAAAATGGAGCTACAATTATTAATGATAGTTATAATGCAAGTTTTGAGTCAATGAAGGCTTCATTAAAAAATCTTTCTGAATATAAAAATAAAAGAAAAATTGCAGTACTAGGAGATATGTTTGAACTTGGAAGTTTTTCAGAGCAATTACATAAAAATGTTGGAGAAGAAGTATATAATAATAAAATAGATATTTTAATATGTGCAGGGGAAAATGCAAAATTTATTGCTAAACAAGCAGAAAGCTTAGGTATGAATAAAGAAAATATTTTCTATTTTAAAGATAAAAATGAAATTGTAGATAAATTAAAGAGTATTATAAATAAAGATGATATAATTTTGTTTAAAGCATCAAATGGAATGAGGTTTTTTGACATAGTAGAAAATATAAAATAATATAAATAAAAAATCCATAAAACTATGGATTTTTTAATTTTTTGTGTTATAATATGAATACTAAAATAAGATATAAAAATGAAGGCAATAAAAAAGCAAAGCTTTCCTTAGGGAGGATGTCAAATGATTTTCAAAGATTATTATAAAATACTAGAATTAGACTCTAGTAGAGTAACAATAGATGAAATAAAAAGTGCATATAGAGTTGCTGCAAAAAAATATCATCCAGATGTAAATGTTGGAGATAGCTTAGCAGAAGAAAGAATAAAAGATATAAATGAAGCATATAGAGTATTATCTACTCCGGCACAAAAAAGAAAATATGATAGAACATGGAATAATAGTGTAGGAAAATTAAAAAAATCATCAGATAAAATGGAAAAAAGTTCAATAATAGGAATGTTTTTGGGAAACATAGAAAACAAGCAAGAAGTAAGACAAAAAAAAGAACCTACAAAAGGTGAAAATATAGAAACAAAAATAGAAGCAAGTTTGGAGGATGCTTTTTTTGGGAAAGAAAAAACAATAGTGTTAAAAAATAATAATGGAAAATCAAAAACACTATCAATAAAATTACCAGAAGGAATAAGAAGTGGAGAAAAAATAAGACTAATTGGACAAGGAAAAAGTGGAAAAAATGGTGGAAAAAATGGTGATTTATTAATTCAAATTAATATAAAAAACAATGATAAATTTATTTTAAAAGGATATGACTTATACACTAATTTATTATTAACTCCATGGGAGGCAAGTTTAGGAACAAAAATAGATATACCTACAATTGATGAAACTACAAAAATATATATACCACAAGGTGTGCAAACAGGTGAAAAAATAAAAATACCAAATAAAGGTTATAAAGATGGAAATGGTGGCAGAGGAGATTTATTTGCAGAAGTAAAAATAATGGTACCAAAAGAGTTAACAGATGAAGAAAAGGCAATATTTGAAAAACTAAATAAAATATCAAACTTTAATCCAAGACTTAAGGTTTAAATAATAATACTATTATGTTGACAAATAAGCAAAAATACATTATAATAAATATTAGTGATTAAATCTGAGACAAACTATGGATTAAGGCATAGGAATGGGGTGTATAAAAATGGAGATGATGCAAGGAAAACACTTTAGCATTACAGATCCAAAGGGGGTAAATACTGTTATTTACCAAGTAAACAAAACAGAAAAAGAGTTTATGAATGAATATCCAAAATATACAGTTGAAAGATTAGACCATACAGAGGAATTGGTTGGGAATTTCAACAAAAAAACTTTTTATGTTAATGAACCTCAAAAAGATGGAAATCAACTAGTAATTTTATCTTTTGCGCAAGATAAAGTTGTAATAAATTCTGGTCTTTTATTAGGTAATGAAGTAAAAATAACAAAAAGACCAACACCTTTTAAATTTAACACATTATATTCAGAAGAAGAAATGGAATATAAAGATTTTGACTATACACCAAATTTAAAAAGGTCAATATCAATTATAGACCCTGAAACTACAGAAGAAGTAAAACCTGTACTTTATTTTGATGAGAAAACAAATGAGGTAAAGGGAAAATGCAAGTTAAAACCATATAAATCTTATTTCGCATTCGAAATAAGAGAAGGAAAATAAGGAGGAGAATTGATTATGGCAAATGCTAATGCAAAATCAAAACCAGCAGGGATTAATGATAAAGTAGATATAGATGTAATGTCTATGGTACAAATAGTAGAAAAAGAAAAGGAAAACAAGAAAAACACACCAGTAAAAACAGTAGTAACAAATTCTGCAAAAGTAATTGGAATTTTAAGCACAGATTTAGACTTAGGTGTAACTATAAAAGCATATGATGGTGTAAAGCAAAAAGAAAATACAGTGGCAAGATAATTTAGTACAAAAGAGAAGGTGATTATTAATGAATTATAAGATTGAAGGTGCAATAAAGAAAAATAGAAAACCATTTATAATAAGTGTAATACTATGGGTAATAATAACCATAGTATTTATTGTGCCATTGTCATATAGTGTATATGCAGCAACATATAAAGGGGGCTTTAATGGCGAACTATTCATGAAAATGTTTGGTAACGCAATTCAAAGGCCTTTTAGCGTTATTGGGAAAATTATAGAAAAAGGTGCAATAGGAGAATTTTTCAAAATTGAAATAGGATTTACATTGTTTTATTCAATATTTTTCTTTATTGGTTTTGTAAAATCTGCTCCAAAACATGAATATTCAGATATTGAACATGGTTCAAGTGACTGGAGTAAAAATGGTGAACAATATCAAATATTAAATAAAAATAAAGGAATTATATTAGCAGAAAATAATTATTTACCAGTTGACAAAAGAGGAAATGTAAATGTATTGGTAGTTGGACGGTTCTGGTTCTGGTAAATCTGCATCATATTCAATACCAAATGCATACCAAATGCTTGGTTCATACATATTTACAGATCCAAAAGGAGAATTATATGATAGAACAGCAGGATATTTAAAACAAAATGGCTATGATATAAAGGTTTTAAATTTAGTAAGACCACAGTATAGTGATGGTTATAATCCATTAATGCATATAACTTCAGAGCTAGATGTAGACGTTATTGCAAATACAATAGTAAAAGGACAAAAATCTGAAGGTGGTGGCTCAGACCCATATTGGGATGATATGGCAGAAATGTTATTAAAATCATTAATATATTATCTAATAGCAACAAGACCTGAAGAAGAACAAAATTTAGCAAGTTGTGCAGAACTTGTAAGGGCGGCAAATGCAAATGGGGGAAGTAACTTACTTACAGAATTGATAAGTCAGCTACCATATGATCATCCAGCAAGAATGTATTATAAATCAATAGAAATAGCACCAGAAAAAACATATGGATCAATTTTAAGTTCACTTCAATCAAAACTTGGAAAATTTGACTCAAAAGAAATTGCAGAATTAACATCTACAGATACTATAGATTTTGAAGAAATAGGAAATAAAAAAACAGCAGTATATGTTATATCATCAGATACGCACACAGCATATGACTTTTTACTTACAATATTTTTCTCACAAATGATACAACAACTATATGATTATGCGGATCAAAATGGAGGAGCATTAAAAACTCCAACATATTTTATATTAGATGAGTTTGCAAACATTGGAAAAATACCAGATTTTGATAAAAAAATATCAACATCAAGAAGTAGGAAAATATCATTTAGCGTAATATTGCAAAATGTTGATCAATTAGAAGCTGTATATGAAAAATCATATGAAACAATAATGGGTAACTGTGACACACATGTATTTTTAGGAAGTAACTCATATAAAACAGTAGAATATTTTTCAAAGGCACTTGGCGAAAAAACAATTGATAGAGATAGTATATCAATAAATAGAGATAAACAAAATATGAAAACAGGAAAATCAATATCAGACCAAGTAATGGCAAGAGCTCTTATGACACCAGACGAACTACGTAGACTAGATAATGATATGTGTATTATATTTGAAAAAGGGATAAAACCTGTAAAAGCCCCTAAGTTCTATTATTTTAAACACCCAATGGCAAAGCAAATGGCTGCATGTGAAATAAGCCATAATGATATAGGAGAAATAGAAAGAGGAACATGGAGAAAATACAATCCATATAACCCATATGTAGAAGAAAAAGAAGAAAATACACAGGAAAATTTAAAAGTTGAATCATTAGATGATTTATTTGAAGATATAGATGCTCCAAAAAAAGAAGAAAAAAATAAAAAATCAAATGTAATGGACAATAATAAACAAGATGGAGGAATAAATTTATTTGATTTAGGAAATGATGAGGAAGAAAACTTAACAAAATCTGAGACAAAAGAAGATGATGAATATGATTTACAAAAAGAATTGGAAGCAAAATTTGATGAATTATTTGGGCCAATAGATGACTAAAAAATCAAAATTTATAATTGTTAATATTAAAATAGGAAATTGCCTTAATGGCAATTTTTTATTTAATTAAAATTAAATAAAAGCGAAAAAAAATTCGCTAAAACTATTGCAAAAAATAATTAAATATAGTAGAATAATTTTCAAATAAAAAAGGAGAAAAATATGAAGTTTGTACATATAGCGGATATGCACTTTGATAGTCCATTTGTAAATTTATCAAATAAAGAAAATTTAGGAGAAATAAGGCGACTAGACCAAAGAAAAGCATTTAAAAAAGTAATTGAATATATAAAAGAAAATAATATAGAATTTTTATTTATTGCTGGGGATTTATATGAACAAAAATATATTAGAAAGTCAACAATAGAGTATATAAATAATTTATTTATGCAAATTCCGAATACAAAAATATATATAACTCCAGGAAACCATGACCCATTTATAAAAAATTCATATTATAATGATTTTTCATGGAGTGAAAATGTAAAAATATTTAATTCAAAAATAGAAAAAATAGAGTTAGAAAATATAGACATATATGGTTATGGATTTGATGATTTTTATTGTAAAAATTCTGGAATTGAAAATATTGAAATAGAAAATAAAAATAAAATTAATATATTAATAACACATGGTTCAATAGATGCAAGTTCAGAAGTTGATGCTGTTTATAATCCAATAAAAAAATATAAAATAAAAGAAAAAGGTTTTGACTATGTTGCACTTGGACATATTCACAAATTAAGTTATAATGAAGAACAAAATCAAAATATTGTTTATCCTGGTTCAGTTATTTCCTTGGGTTTTGATGAGACTGGAAAACATGGTATGATAGTTGGAAATTTAGAAAAGGAAAAAATAAATTTAGAATTTATTCCATTAGATGACAAAGAATTTAAATTATATGATTTAGATGTTACGCAAATTAATTCAAAAGAAGAATTAATAGAAAAAATAAATGAATTAAATTTTTTAGAAAATGAATTAGTAGAAATTATATTAATTCGGAAAGAGAAATTTTGAAATAAATAAATATGAAATTTTAAAATTAATAAATAATGAAAAAATAATAAAAATAAAAAATAAAACACGGAATAAATTATGATTTAGAAAAATTATCAAATCAAACGACATTAAAAGGATTATTTGCTAAAGAAATGTTAGAAAAAATAAAAAATGTAAAAAATGAAGAAGAAAAAGAAATAATAGAAAAAGCAATAGAAATAGGATTAGAAGCATTAAAATAATTAAATAGAATTAATTATAAAAGGAGATAAAAATTGAAAATAAATAAAATAAAAATAAATTCATTTGGTAAATTAAGAAATAAAGAAATTGAATTTAAAAATGGAATAAATATTTTATATGGTGAAAATGAGTCAGGAAAATCAACAATAATGAATTTTATAAAAAATACTCTTTATGGTATTTCAAAAAATAAAAAAGGAAAAGAAATTTCAGATTATGATAAATATAAACCATGGGGAAAAGAAGAATTTTCAGGAAAATTAGAATACACTTTAGATAATAATGAAAAATATGAAATATATAGAGACTTTAATAAAAAAAATCCAAAAATATATAATGAAAATTCAGAAGATATTTCAAAAGAATTTAATATAAATAAAAAAACAGGAAATGAATTTTTTTATGAACAAACAAAAGTAGATGAGGAATTATTTTTGTCAACAGTTGGTATGTTACAATCAGAAATTAAATTAGAAAAAAATAATCAAAATATATTAGTACAAAAGTTGGCAAATTTAGCATCAACAGGTGATGATAATGTATCATATAAACGAGCAATAGAAAGAATAAATAGAAGGCAATTGGATGAAATAGGAACAGACAGGTCAAAAGAAAAACCAATTAATTTATTAAAAAAACAAATACAAGATTTAGAAATAAATAAAATTAATTTAGAACAATATCAAAATAAAAAATATGAGATTGAAGAAAATGAAAAAAAATTATTAAATGATTTAAATAATCTGAAAAATGAAAATAATTATTATAATGAAATAAAATTATTAATAGAAAATAAAAAAATAGAAAAAGAAAAAAAAAATATAAAAGAAAATATTAATAAAGAAAATAATGAAAAAATTAATTTATTAAAAAAAGAAAAAGAAGAAAAAAATAAAAAAATAAATATTGGAAAAAATAAAAATAATTTAAAATCAAAAAATAAAATAAATAAAAAAATAAAAATATATTTTTTATTTTTAATAATAATAAATATAATTTTATTATTTATTTTAAAAAATAAATTTAAATATATTATTTTAATTAGCATACCAATATATTTAATAATATCATTAATAATAAAAAATAAAACAAATAAAAAAATAAGAAATAATATTAATCAAGAAATTAATGAAAAAATAAATGAAATAAAAATAAAAGAAAATGAAATTAATTTAATAAAAATAAATAATGAAAAATTAGAAAATGAAATAAAAAAATTAAATAATGAATTTAATTTAAAAAATAATTTAGAATTAGAAAAAATTAAAATAAAATATAAAAATTTAATTAATGAAAATAAAATGAGTGAAAAAAATAATTATGAAAATATTAATTTAAAATTAGGATTAATACAAAGCAAAATTAATGATACGCAAATAGAAATACATAAATTAAAATTAGAAAAAGAAAGTGTTGAACCACGATTAGATAAATTAGCTCAAATAGAAGAACAGTTAAATAATAATTATGAAAAATTAAATAATTTAAATAATTTAAATGATAGTATGGAGTATGCAAAAAATATATTAGAAAAATCATTTGAAAAAATGAAAAATTCGGTTACACCTAAATTTACAAATAATTTATCTGAAACAATTTCACAAATATTTAATAATAAATATAGTAAAGTTAAATTTAATGAAGAAAATGGTTTAATTGTAGAACTGGAAAATGGTGATTATGTTCCAGCCGATAGATTAAGTATTGGTACAATAGACCAATTATATTTATCTCTTAGAATATCAATGATAGATGAATTATCGGAAGAAAAATTACCACTATTTTTAGATGAATCATTTGCTTATTATGATAATAATCGTTTGGAAAATGCATTAAAATATATAACAAATAATTTAGAAAGTAGGCAAACATTAATATTTACATGTGCAAATAGAGAAAAAGAAATATTAGATAAAATGGGCATTACATATAATTATATAGAAATATAATACTTGTAAAATATAAAATAATATAGTATAATAGTAAAGCAAAATAAATATAAAGGGGAGTTATATATGTTTGATAAATTAGAAGCAGTTGAGCAAAGATATGAAGAAGTTACCAAAATGATAAGTGACCCAGAAGTAATTTCTAATCAATCTGAATGGCAAAAACTAATGAAAGAACATGCAAGTATTGAAGATATAGTATTAAAATATAGAGAATATAAGAAAACAAAACAATCAATGCAAGAAGCAGAGGAAATGATGCAAGATAAAGAATTAAAAGAACTTGCAGAGATGGAATATTATGAGGCAAAAGAAAAATTGCCTAAAATTGAAGAAGAATTAAAAATATTATTAATACCTAAAGATCCAGATGATGATAAAAACATCATTTGTGAAATAAGAGCAGGTGCTGGTGGAGATGAAGCAGCTTTATTTGCTGGAACATTATTTAGAATGTATACAATGTATGCAGAAAAGAAGCATTGGAAATTAGAAATATTAAATGAAAATGAAACTGGGCTTGGTGGCTATAAAGAAATAACATTTATGGTATCAGGTAAAGGTGTATATAGCAGATTAAAATTTGAAAGTGGGGTTCATAGAGTTCAAAGGGTTCCAGATACAGAAAGTAGTGGTAGAATTCATACATCTACAGCAACAGTTGCAGTACTACCTGTTGTTGAGGATGTAGAAATTGAAATAAATCCTGCAGATATAAAAATGGAAGTGTTTAGATCATCAGGAGCAGGGGGACAACATATAAATAAAACATCATCTGCAGTAAGATTAATACATGAACCAACAGGAATAGTTGTAGAATGTCAAACAGAAAGATCACAATTTCAAAATAGAGATAATGCAATGAGAATGTTAAGAACAAAATTATATGAAATAGAAAAACAAAAACAAGATAGTGAAGTTGCAAATGCAAGAAAATCTCAAGTAGGTTCTGGGGACAGAAGTGAAAAAATTAGAACATATAATTATCCACAAGGAAGAATAACAGATCACAGAATAGGAATGAGTATTTATCAAATGGAAAATTTCTTAAATGGGGATTTAGATGAGATGATAGACAATTTAATTGCAGCAGATAGAGCAGAAAGATTACAAGGAGAAGAATAATTTTTAAAATAAGCAATATATATTAAATACAAATGTAAAAAACATTTGTATTTATTTTTTTAAATTATTGACGAAAAATATAAAATATGGGATTTTATTATTGTATTTTATATAAAAAAAGGGGGGAATTAATATGTACGGAGGTTATGGTTCAACTAGTAGTTTATATGGAAACTTATATGGAAGTTCAAGTTCTTCAAGTTCATTAGACTCACTAATGTCAGCAGCCAATAGTGCAAACACAGCTGCATCATGGGCAGTTCCAGTTTTCTGGATTTCACTTGTAGCAGCAATATTAATATTCTTTTTATTTTTAGCAAAGAAAAATGAAGGAAAATTTAAAGGATTTGCTTTATGGCTATATGATTTTCTATCATTTAAAAAATTATTGGCAGAAGCATTGTTAAAAATAACATATATTGCACTTGCTTTATATGTTACAATAATGTCATTTGCATTTATAGGAAGTAGCTTCGGACAATTCTTAATAATGCTAATAGGTGGAAACTTACTTATAAGAGTAATTTATGAAATCGCAATAGTATTATTAGTAATTTGCAGAAATACTACAGAAATTAATAAAAAAATGGCTAATAAAGATGAAGAGAAATAATTTAATGTAAAGAATAAAATAAAACTTCTTAAAATACACTTATTATAAAGTATATTTTAAGGAGTTTTTATTGTGGAAAATATTTTAAAAACAACAATTTTGGGGTTATTTTTTGGGACATTTGGAACAACACTAGGTGGCATAATTGGTGTTGTTATAAAGAAAAATTCAAATAAATTTTTAAGCACAATTTTATCATTTGCATCAGGATTAATGATGGCAATAATTTGTTTTGATTTAATACCAGAAGCATTGGGAATAAGTTCAATAATAAATGTAATAGTTGGAATTGTAATAGGAATAATTACAATGATTTACTGTGATGTAATAGTTGGAAAAAAATTTAATTCTAAGGTAACTAAAGGAGGAAATACTTTATTAAAAACAGGAATAATAATTAGTATAGGTCTTGCAATACACAATTTTCCTGAAGGTTTGGCAATTGGTTCTGGGTTTGAGTCTTCATTAAAATTGGGTTTATCTCTTGCAATAGCAATTTGCCTTCATGATATACCAGAAGGAATATCAATGGCAGTACCTATGAAAAATGGAGGAATGAAAATATCTAAAGTAATATATTATGTTGTGTTATCTGGAATAACAACGGGAATTGGTGCATTTTTTGGGGCAATTGTTGGGTCTATTTCAGAAAGTATAATTGCAATATGTTTAAGTTTTGCAGCAGGAGCAATGCTTTATATTGTATCACGGAGAATTAATTCCAGAGTCAAATAAATTATATAAAGGAAAAATGAGTGCAATAGGAAATATGGTAGGCTTTATAATTGGAATTTTTGCAATGACAATATAAAAATTAATTGACAAATGTGTATATAAGAAATAAAATAATTAACGTGGTGATTAAAATGAAAATAATGTTTATATGCACAGGAAATATATGTAGAAGTGCAATGGCACACTGGTTAATGGTAAAAAAACTAGAAGAATTAAATATAAAAAACATAGAAGTATATTCATGTGGAATATATGCCCAAGATGGAGATACATCAACATATGAGGCCAAAAGCGTAATGGAAGAATATGGGGTAAATTTAAATAAACATAGGGCTACAAACATAAGAAATTCAAATATAAAACAAATGGATTTAATATTATGTGCAACAATAAGCCATAAAATTGCAGTTATAGATATGTATCCAGAATTAAAAAATAAAGTTTATACAATGAAAGAATATGTAAATTATGATAGACAATATCATGACAAAATAAATATAAAAGATCCATGGGGATATGATATAGAAACATATAGAAGCTGCTTGGCAGAAATTGATGAAGTACTAGATTTATTAATTAAAAAAATACAAAAAAATGTTTGATAAAATATTGACTTTAGTTATCAAAAAATATATAATTTAAAAAATATAAAACAAAGAAATGGAGAAAATAATGCAAGAAATATTAAAAGAACTAAATGATAAACAATACGAAGCTGTAGTAAATACAAAAGGACCATGTTTGGTAATAGCAGGTGCCGGAAGCGGAAAAACGAAGGTTTTAACACATAAAATAGCATATATAATGCAAGAAGAAAATGCAAAACCTTGGGACATATTAGCAATAACATTTACAAATAAAGCAGCAAATGAAATGAAAGAAAGAATAGCAAATTTAGTTGGTGATAATGTAAAAGATATGTGGGTTGGAACATTTCACTCAATATGTGTACGTATTTTAAGAAGATTTATTGATAGAATAGGATTTGATACGTCATTTATTATATTTGATACTTCTGATCAAAAAACATTAATAAAAAATTGTTTAAAAGACTTGGCAATAGATGATAAATTATTTAATGAAAGATCAGTGCAATCTGAAATAAGTAATGCGAAAAATGATATGTTAGAACCATTTCAATATACGGCAAAAGCAATGGGGGATTATAGAAAAGAAAAAATAGCAACAGTGTATGAATTATATCAAAAGCGACTAAAAGAAAATAATGCAATAGATTTTGATGATATAATAAATTATACAATAAAAATATTAATGGAAAATCCAGATGTACTAGAATATTATTCAAATAAATTTAAATATGTTTTAGTAGACGAGTATCAAGATACAAATAAAGCTCAATTCACATTAATAACATTGTTGGCGTCTAAAAATGGAAATATAACAGTTGTTGGAGATAATGACCAAGGAATATATAGTTTTAGGGGAGCTGATATTTCAAATATATTAAATTTTGAAAAAGATTTCCCAGGAACTAAAATTATAAAATTAGAGCAAAATTATAGATGTACAGGAAATATACTAAAAGCAGCAAATGCCGTAATAAAAAATAATGAAGTAAAATATGCAAAAAAATTATGGACAGAAAATGAGATTGGAAAATTACCAAGAGTATATTTAGCAGATAATGAATATGATGAAGGCTCATACATTGTAGAACAAATAGAGCATTTAAAAAGAGAAGAATATTATAAATATTCTGATTTTGCAATATTATACAGAATGAATACACAATCACGTGCAATAGAAGATATTTTTAGAAGAGAAAATATACCATATAAAATAATAGGTGGACTAAAATTTTACGAAAGAAAAGAAATAAAAGATATAATTGCATATTTAAGATTAATACAAAATACATCAGACAATTTAAGTTTAAAAAGAATAATAAATGAACCAAAAAGAGGAATAGGAAAAACAAGTCTAGACAGCATAGAAGAGCTTGCAAATAATGAGGGGATTTCTATGTATAAAATAATAAAAGACGCACAGCAGTATGGCTTAAATAGAATCTACCTAAAATCAAGGGATTTTATAAATGTAATAGAAGAACTAAGACAAAAACAAAAAGACTTAACTATTTCAGAATTAATTAAATTAACATTAAAAAAGACAGGATATATGCAAGCATTAAAAGACGAGAAAACAATAGAGGCAGAAAATAGAATAGAAAACTTAGACGAATTTTTAACAGTTGCAATAGAATTTGAAGAACAATTTGCTGAAAATACACTAGCAGATTTCTTAGAAGGAATTACACTATCTAGTGATTTGGACAATATGGAAGAAACAGAAGATTCTGTAACACTTATGACATTACATAGCGCAAAAGGTCTAGAGTTTCCAGTTGTATTCTTAGTTGGAATGGAAGAGGGAATATTTCCAGGTTATAAATCTATTGGGGAACCAAAAGAACTTGAGGAGGAAAGAAGACTTTGCTATGTTGGAATTACAAGGGCAAAAGAAAACTTGTTTTTAACATGTAGCAAGAAAAGAACAATATTTGGTTCAACAAGTTGTAATGCAGTTTCTAGATTTTTAAAGGAAATACCAAAAGAATTATTAGATGGTTATGAAGAAGCATTTGGAGACAATGAAAATAATAGTTTTAAAGACACAAATTATACATGGACATATGGAAATAATAATGGAAATGTAAAAACTTTTAAAATTAATCAAGAAGAGCCTGTAGCAGTGGCTGCTTCAAATAAAACAGGCTATAATTTTAGAACAGCAGAAAGCTTTTTGTCATCACTTACAAAAAGTAATAAAAATAATAATTGTGATTTAAGCAAATACAAAGAAGGACAAAGAGTATTCCATAAAAAATTTGGGGAAGGTACAATAAGTATAATTGAGCCAGAAGGAGAAGATTTAAAGGTAGATATTAATTTTGATAAAGTAGGACATAAAAGGCTTATGGCAAAATATGCAGGACTTGAAGTAATTGAATAAAATAAAAAATTCAAATATTTGATTTTTCAATATTTGAATTTTTTTGTATAAAAATTTTTTTTTTGTAGATAATAAAAAATATAACCAAGTAGAAAGGAAGGATAAAAATGGCAGATTTAAATCAAATTGAATTACAACATTTAAGACATTTAATTGGAGCACATGAAACAGCATACCAAAAGTTAAATACTTATTCTGCACAAGCTGTAGATCCACAAATAAAGCAAATTTTTACTAAATCAGCACAAGACGCTTTAAATACAAAACAAAAGTTAATGAGTTTTTTAAATAACTAAAAGGAGGTACAAAATGGACGAAAAGACAATGGTAAATGATATTTTAGCAGGAGTTAAATCAGATTTAACTGCATATCAAACTGCAATTTCTGAAAGTGAAAACATGGGATTAAGACAAACATTTCAACAAATAAGAAATAATGATGAAAGTTTTCAATATGAATTATTCAAAATAGCAACATCAAAAGGATATTACAAACCTGCTGCAAAAGCAACAGTAACAGAAATTGATACTGTAAAAAATGAAATGCAACAATAAAAATAAAAAAGCAATAATATATTTTGTATTATTGCTTTTTTGTTGCATAAGAAGATTTCATAAAGAAAATTAAAGAAAAAACGAAAAAATACAAGATAAACAATGATTATTGAACAAAACACTAGGGAAAATAGAAAATAAAGAATTTGAAAAAAAGGAAATATTACAATATTATTACAATAATAAAATTAAGGAGTAGTAATATGTTTAAAAAAATATTAATACATACTAGAAGGTCATTTAAATTAATTATACTTCTTGCTATTTCTGCTATTTTAATTGTTGGAGTTGTTACATTATTTTATAAACCAACATATAGCGTAACAATAGATGGAAAGCAAGTTGGATATACAAAAAATAAAAGCGAATTACAGAAAAAAATAAATGAATATGTAGAAAATGGTGATGAGGAACATGTTGCGTTTGTACAAATAGAAAATTTACCACAATATAATTTATGCTTGTTAAAAAGAAATGTACAAACAAATGATGACGAAATATTCGACGAAATAAAAAGCCAAGGTATAAAATATTATAGGTATTATGCAATATTAGATAGCCAAGAAGAAAAACTTTATGTTGCAAATTTTGAAGAGGCAGAAAAAATAGTAAATGATTTAAAAGAAAAAAATAGCCAAAATAAAGAAAATATATCAATTGTAGAAAAATATGAAACAGAATTAAAAGATTTAGTATCTAGTGAAGAAGCAGTAGCAAAACTATATGTTGAGGCACCTAAAACTATTGCAGTTGCTAAAAAAACAAGTTCAACTGTAAAATATATGTCTACAGGTTCAGTTAATACAAATTTAACAACTGCAGGAGGTAAACCTAATTTAGGAATATCACTAATAAAACCAGTATCTGGAACAATTTCGTCAAGATTTGGAGTTGGAAGTAGTATAAGAAGATCTTCACATACAGGGTTAGATATTGCAGCACCACTTGGTACACCAATAAAAGCGGCGGCATCAGGAACAGTGACATTTGCAGGTTGGAAGGGTTCATATGGAAATATGCTTGTAATATCACATGGAAATAATGTGCAAACATATTATGCACATTGTAGCAAATTGAGTGCATCAGTTGGAACAAGCATTTCACAAGGTCAAGTTATAGGGGCTGTTGGCTCAACTGGAAATTCAACAGGACCACATTTACATTTAGAAATTAGAGTAAATGGAATTGCATATAATCCACAAAATTATTTATATTAAAAAATAATCCACAATTTATTAATAAATTGTGGATTTAATATATTAAAAATTATCAAGAAAAATATTTAATACCTGTTAAAAAAGCATTTTTATTCATTATTAATTTTCCATGTTCTAATAAAATAGAATTGAAATTGTTATTTTTTTTAATATTGCCATTAGAGAATTCACTAATTATAGCTAATAATGTTTTTAAGTAAGGATAAGATAAATTAGGTTTAATAAAAACTAAATAATATGTATTATTATAAAGATATAGTGAAATATTTTTTGCAATATTTGTTAAAGGAAAATTAGTATTGCTTAAAAATTCACACAAAACACAAAAATCTTCAAAATTATTAAAAGAATATATTGGAAAATTCAACAAATATTTTTTTTCTTTCTTTACGGCCTTTAAAATCTTTTTATTATTTTGGTTTTCTAAATATTTAGTAATTGTAAAAACAAACACATCATCTAAAGAAGAAAATGCTTCAATAAGAAGTTTGTAACCTTTAGTTTTAAAGCCAAATTCTTTTTCTGCTTTATCCAAAATATCAATAAAAAAATTTTTAGATTTAATATTATCAATCATAAAATCATGTAAATTAATAATATTATTATTATTCATTTCTTCTATCTTAAGTATAATTCTTATTTTATTTTCTGTAAGTTTTTCTATTTTCATAAGAAATAACCAATCCTTTCTTGAAAATTAGACACTGGGACGGGGATTATGTCTTAGGGTTTACAGGGTTAAAATTGTTATGGGACAAAAATTTGCTAGAATTTGCAGTTTTAATCCTGTAAACCCTAAGACATAATCCCCGTCCCAGTGTCTAATTTTTACCTAATTTAATTATACTACTAATAGTATTATATTTAAAGGAACAATTTTTGGTAATTGTTTTTGCGAAAAATAAATCAATATACTTGAAAAATTTGTTAAATGAATATATAATACGGATGTAGTAAAAAATGGAATATCCGTAAGGGAAAGTTGGAGGTATAATATGGCAACAAAAGACAAAAATATATGGATTTTATTTATATTTATTTTATCTGGATTAGTAGTTGGTGGATTACTTGGAGATTTGGCACAAAAAGTAAGCTGGCTTAGTTGGATGGGATTTGGACAACAATTTGGATTGGAAAGTCCACTAGTATTGGATTTAAGTATTGTAAAAATAACATTTGCACTAATGTTTAAAATAAATATAGCAAGTATAATTGGTTTGGCAATTGCAATTTTCATATATAGAAAAGTTTAGTAATAAAATAGGGGCTAATAATAAACAAGAAGGGATTGTAAATTTTGACAATAAAAATAAAAGAATTACCATCTGCAGAAAGACCATATGAAAAACTAGAATTATATGGAGAAAAGAATCTGTCAAATGCAGAATTATTAGCTATAATAATAAAATCTGGAACCAAAGAAGAAACATCAGTACAATTAGCTCAAAAAATATTAAAATTAAATGAAAATGCAAAAGAAGATAATCTTAATTTTTTAAGAAATATTAGTATTGAAGAATTAATGCAAATAAAAGGGATTGGTAAGGTAAAGGCAATACAATTAAAGGCTGTTTGTGAGTTAGGTGTTAGGATGTCAAAACCATCTAATTACAAAAAAATAAAAATTAAATCACCTGCTGATATTGCAAAAATTTTAATGAATGAATTAAGATATGAGAAAAAAGAAATAGTAAAATTAATTATATTAAATAATAAAAATGAAATACAAAAAATTTTAAATGTTGCAATAGGTGGAAGTAATTTTGCAAATTTTTGTGTTACAGAAATTTTAGGCGAAGCAGTAAAAATGAAAGCACCAAAAATTATTTTAATACATAATCATCCATCTGGAGATTCTAAGCCTAGTAAAAACGATATTGAAATAACTGCAAAATTATATGATGCTGCAAATATGGTAGGAGTAGAACTATTAGACCATCTTGTTATTGGAAATATGGAATATACAAGTATTATGGGGGAAATTGCAAAAAAATTGAATAATTAATTTTATAATATGCAAGTGAAAGGGAAAGGTTTTAAATGAATTTTTTTAATTTTGGTTCAAAAGATATAGGAATAGATTTAGGAACAGCAAATATTTTAGTAACAATAAAAGGTAAAGGAATAATATTAAAAGAGCCATCAGTTGTTGCAATAGATACAACAACAGGAAATATTTTAGCAACAGGAAATGAAGCAAAAGAAATGCTACGGTAGAACACCAGAACAAATAAAAGCAGTAAGACCATTAAAAGATGGTGTAATTGCAGATTTTACAGCAACACAGCTTATGTTAAAAAATATTATAAAAAAAGTAAGTGTAAGATATAATATAGGAAAACCAAAAGTTGTAGTAGGTGTTCCATCTGGTATTACAGAAGTAGAAGAAAGAGCTGTTGAAGAATCTGTATTACAAGCTGGTGCAAAAGAAGTATATTTAATTGAAGAGCCAATGGCAGCAGCAATTGGGTCAAATTTAGAAGTTGGGGAACCAAGTGGAAATATGATTGTAGATATTGGAGGAGGAACAACAGAGGTTGCTGTAATATCACTTGGAGGAATAGTTGTTAGTCATTCTATAAGAATTGCAGGAGACGAATTAGATGAAGACATAGTAAATTATATAAAAAGAGAAACTAATCTTGCAATAGGAGAAACTACGGCTGAACAAATAAAAATGGAAATTGGTTGTGCAATGCCACTTATGACAAAAATGAGTATGGAAGTAAGAGGAAGAGATTTATCAAATGGATTGCCAAGAAATATAATAATAACATCAAGTCAAATAGAAGAAGCAATGCAAGAATCAATTCAAAAAATTGTTGAGGTAATAAAAATTACATTAGAAAAAACTCCACCAGAACTTGCATCAGATATAATGGAAAAAGGAATATATTTAGCAGGTGGAGGAGCATTAATAAAAAATTTAGACAAACTAGTAAATAAGGAAACTGGAATGCCAGTATATATTGCAGAAGAACCATTAGAGTGTGTGGTAAGAGGAACAGGAAAAACAGTAGAAGATCTAGAGAGGTTAAAAAGCGTATTGATAAATGCTAGAAAAAGAAGATAAAGTAGGAAGGAAATAAAAAAATGTATAGAAACAAAAAAAGTGGAGCACTTGGAATAATTATAACAATAATAATATTAATATTGGTTGTAATATTTTCTAATAATGATAATAATACTTCATTTGTAGAAAATTTTGCAAGTAAGCTTGTAATGCCTATACAAAATGGATTAACCTATTTAAAAAATAAAATAAGTGGAAATGATACATTTTTTACAGATATAAATGATTTAAAAAGTGAAAATGAAAAATTAAAGAGCAAAAATAAAGATTTAGAACAATCATTAAGAGAATTAGAAAATATAAAAACAGAAAATGAAACACTAAAAGAATACTTAGGATTAACAGAAAAATATAGTGGTTATAAAACAATACCAGGAGATGTAATAAATAAAGATATAAGTAATTACTCAAAGACAATTACATTAAATATTGGTTCAAAGGATGGGGTAAAAGTTGATATGACGGTTATTAGTGAAGAAGGACTAGTTGGACATGTTATATCTGTAACTGAAAGTACAGCAAAAGTACAAACAATATCTGATCCAGGAAGTTCAGTAAGTGCAATGATGAGCACTACAAAAGATAGCATAGTATGTAAAGGTACATTAGAAAATAAATCAATGTTAAAAGCAATGTATATTCCAACTGAAGCAAGTGTTATACAAGGAGACACAATTCAAACATCAGGACTTGGTGGAATATATCCAAAAGGTATAAAAATTGGAACAATAAAAAAAGTAGTAGATACAGAAAATTTAACAGATAGATATGCATTAGTTGAAACAGCAGTAGATTTCAACAAATTGAATAGTGTTTTAGTTATAAATCAATAAATGGAGGTAAATTAATTGAAAAGATTTCTTATAAATTTTAGTTTAATAATAACAGCATTAATTATATATTTTTTACAAGAAAACTTTTTTAATTGGTTTACAATTGCAGGAGTAATGCCAAATTTATTTGTAATATTAGTTTTATTTATAGGATTATTTACAAACAAGAATAAAGGAACAATTTATGGTTTAATTATAGGAATGTTTTTAGACTTTTTTGTAGGAAGCAAGCTTGGAATATATACAATAACATTAGGGCTTGTTGGATTAGTGGCTGGAATATTTGATAAAAATTTTTCTAAAGATAGTAGAATGACAATAATGTTAATGGTAGCAGGAATAACGGCTAGCTATGAAATAATAATATATTTTTTAAATTACTTTATTTTAAATGGAAATTTAGAGATATTAGAATTCTTAAAAATATTATTAATAGAGATTATCTACAATATTATAATAACAATTATAATATATCCGTTAATAAAAAAATTTGGTTACTATATAGAAAATGAATACAAAGGAAATAAAATTTTAACAAGATATTTTTAAAATTAAAATTAGAAAGAAAAATAAGGAGTTAAAAAATTGGCTAAAAAAATAATTAGTAAAAATAATATAAATTTAAGATTTAATATAGCAACTGTTTTAACATATATAATACGGAATAGTATTAATAGCTCAATTATTTAACCTTCAAGTAGTTCATGGAGAAGAATATAGAAAACAGTCTAATACTAGATTAACAAGAGAAAGCACATTAGAAGCTGCAAGAGGAAAAATATTAGATAGAACAGGAAGCGTTTTAGTAACTTCAGAAACAACATTTGCATTAGAAATTTATAAAAGTAAAGTTGATTCAGACACTTTAAATAATGCAATGCTAAATATAGTAAATACACTACAAAAACATAATAAAGAAGTACCAGATTCATTTCCTATACAAATTAATCCATTTAAATATACAATAGAAGGAGAGGCTTTAGATAATTGGCAAGAAAAAAACAATATATCTAAAGGAAAAACAGCAGAGCAAGTTTTTTATGAATTTAAAGAAAAATATGAAATAAAAAATGATAATTTGGAAGATACAAGAAAAATTATAGCTCTAAGGTATGAAATAGCCAAAACAGGTTATAGCAGCACAAGAGCCGTAAGGCTTGCAGATAATTTGTCAAGAGAAGCTGTTGCAGAATTTTGTGAGAATAGTGAAAAATTTCCAGGAATAAATATTGTTGTTGAACCCGTAAGAAAATACACATCTGGAACTGTTGCATCACACATATTAGGATATGCTGGAAAAATTACAGGTGATGAATATAATGCAAAAAAAGATAAATATGATATAAATGATATAATAGGTAGAACAGGAATAGAAAGTGTATTTGAGGAATATCTAAAAGGAAAAAATGGAACAAAACAAATTGATATGGGAGTTGATGGAACTTCATCTGGAGAATATGTAACAAAAGAAGCGGTTGCAGGTTCAAATATAGTTTTAACTATAGATGCAAATTTACAAAGAATAGTTGAAAATACTTTGGCATCAAATATTCAAAAAATAGCAAGTGGTGGATTTGGAAAAACATATGATGCACAGGCACGGAAGTGCTGTGGTTATGAATGTAAAAACTGGCGAGGTACTTGCTATGGCAAGCTATCCAGATTATGATCCAAGTAAATTTGTTGGAGGAATAAGTACTAAAGATTGGAATGAATATAATAATAACCCAAATCATCCATTAGTAAATAAAGCAATGCAAGTTTCATATGCACCAGGATCAACGTTTAAAATGGTGACAGCAATTGCAGCATTAGAATCAAATGTTGTAAGTATTGATGAAAGAATAAATGATACAGGGGTGTATAAATTAGGAAACAGAACATGGAACTGTTGGTATTATACAGACTATCATGTTGGACATGGAAGACTAAATGTATCTGATGCAATAAAACATTCATGTAACTATTATTTCTATGAAGTAGGAAATAGAATGGGAATAGATAATTTAGTAAAATTTGCAAAATATTTTGGACTAGGAAGTAAAACTGGAATAGAATTACCATCTGAAACAAAAGGAGTTCTTGCAAGTAAAGAAGTTAAGCAAGCAAGGGGAGAAACATGGGTTTCTGGTGATACATTAAATGCTTCAATTGGACAAGGCGATAATGAATTTAGTCCATTGCAAATGGCAAAATATATAAGTACACTTGCAAATGGAGGAAACAAAGTTGATGTTTCAATAATAAAAACAATAATAAATGCAGATGGAACAGAGGTTCCAAAAAGCGAAATAAATAGTTTTGTAAATAGCAAGTTAGGGCTTACAGATGAACAAGATGATGGAACAACAATAAAAAAAGAATATTTGGATGCTGTATTAGATGGTATGCAATCTGTTACTCAAGAAACTGGAGGTACTGCATACAATATATTTAAAAACTTTAGCATAAAAGTTGGTGGAAAAACAGGGTCTGCGGAAGCTCCTGGAAATAAAGTAAATGCGTGGTTTGTTGGATATGCGCCATTTGATGATCCAGAAATTGCAATTGTTGTAATGGTAGAAAACGGAGGGCATGGAAATTATACAGCAGAGGTTGTAAGAGATATTATGGCAGAATATTTTGGAATTAATACACAAGATATAACAGAAAACATGCAAGAAAAACCATATACAGAAATAATGCAATAAAATAGAAAGGATGTAAAAAAATGAAAAATTGTATAAATATTAATTTAAAGAAAAATGAAATAGTTATAAAAATTAAAGAAGAGGCAAGTTATGAAAACATTATAGACAGCCTAAAGAAAAAATTACCTGAACTAAAAAAACTATATAAAGATGATAAAACACCAATTAGAGTGTCAGGTAAAATATTAAAAAACAGGGAAATTGATGAATTACAAGATATGATAAAAAAAGTTATAGATGTAGAAATAGACTTTGATACACCTAAAGCACTTGGACTTGCAAGCATTAAAAAAACATTTGATCAAGAAATAGCAATTTCTGAAACAAAGTTTCATAGAGGTTCATTAAGATCAGGACAAAAAATGGAAGTTGAAGGAAGCATTGTAATTATAGGAGATGTAAATTCAGGAGCAGAAATAATTGCATCTGACAATATTGTTGTTGTGGGTAATTTAAGAGGACTTGCACATGCCGGAGCAAAGGGAAATAAACAAGCAATAATAGCAGCAGGAGTTTTTGATCCTGCTCAAGTTAGAATTGCAAACATTGTAAGGGAAATAGATAGAGAAGAAGAGCCATTACATAAGAATGCTTATTTATATGTAGATTCAGATAAGATAATAATAGAGTAATTTTTATGTAATTAATAATAAAACAAGACAAAGAAATAGCATTTCATCCTCAATTTTTTGTGTATATAAAAAAAACAATAAGCACAATATTAAAATATCATCTGAATATAAATTTAATCCCATAATACTAAATAAAGCTTGGCTATCATTTTTAGAGGTATTGTGGCTACTATGGTCATCTGGGTTCTTTTTAGAATTGTCAGTGTCTTTAGTACTACTAGCGTTATTACTAGTAGTACTTTTTTGTGCTTTAGACATATTTTGATAATATTTATATCTATTGTAATAATTATAGTGTTGAAAATAAGGCATGTTAAAAAAAGGAAAACTAGGCATTTTTATCATCCTTCTTATCATTTTTTAAAACCTCAGCAATTTGAGATACTTTAAGTAAATTTACATATTGATCAAGCTTTTCCTGTTTTGTTTCTCTTAAATATGGTTTTAAAGAATAAAGAAGATTTGATCTAGGATCATTTGAATTATTCATTTTTTCCATTACAGATTTCATTTTTAATATAGTATTCATATCAATGTTATTAAAATCAAAATTATTTGATGAACTATTTTTTGAAGAATTATATGTATTTTGTGAGTTGTTAGAATTTTGATTGTTAGATGTGTTATTTGTAGACTCATCGTTTTTATTAGAATTAGAATTTGACATTATTTTTGAAAAATTTTCTATTATTTCAGGAGAAATTTTAGAGATAGCTTCTGAGATATTACCATTATCAACTAGATTTTTAATATTATTCATCATTTCAGGATTTAAACCATTATTTTGCAATTAAATCACCTCTTTTAAATATAAATTTAACTATTTATATAAGTATATGAGTAATAGTTAAAAAAGGTTCCAATTAATATAATAAAAATCGTAAATAATTTGGCATAATGAGACAAAATAGGCAAATTAAAAGTTATTAGTTAAAGCTTAAAGTTTAATTATATATTCTGTGAAGGGCAAGCGGGGACCGTTTTAGAAAATGTTTGAGGTACGAAATACATTTTCTTATAATGGGGAGCCCTGGGAAGAATATATAATTAAATTTGGAAGTTATAAATTTATTAACATAAAAAGTTAATGAATTTTGGAAAAAACATTGAAAAATGAATAAAAAAACTGTATAATATAAGTTAGGGGTAATATGCCAAAGTATGTCAATTATTTTGTGTAACAAAAATGTAATTAAAAAGTCAAATAATTGTAAAAAAAACAAACCAAAACTTTCCGTATAGCTATGTATTTAGCTAAAAAGAAGTAAAAATTAAAGCATATTGACTTTAAATATTTTAATTATATTATATAAGTAATAATTTTTTAAGGAGGAAATTTATATGAAAGGGAAAATATTACAAAAATTTATTGCAATGGTTTTAGTATTTTGTATGACAGCTGCAAACTTTATTTTAGTTGCAACAGATGCTGTATATGCAATAAGTACAAGAGCTACTGAAATTAAAAATACAGGAATAACATTTGATGCTTATTTTAAAAGCGAAGACAAAAAAACTTATGATAAAACAGCAAGCATTACTTCAGGAGATAAGCTATATGTAAGCATAGATATGAAAACTGGAGTACTTGAAAATGCTAAAATTAAAATAAATAATGCTAATTTTAAAATATTAAAAGATGAGGTAAAAAACTCATATGTAAAATACATAAATGATGATACAAATGAAATTGAGTTAAACAAAATAACATATGGAAATAGTATCGAAATAGAGTTACCTATAAAATTTGAAAAATCAGGAGAAATTGCTACTGATTATTTTAGCATGGAAAATGAAATTGCTCTTTTTGGAACATATAAGAATTCCTCTGAAGAAAATATAAATGGGGTAGTAAATACAAAACTTACTTGGAATGAATCAGTTGTAACAAATTATCCAGCACCAAGTATAGAAAAAATTATTATAAATAAAGATAAAAATAAAATATTAGTTCAAGAAAAAGTAGTATCAGAAGTAGAAAATAATGTATTGCCAAAAACAGAAGAAACAATTAAAGTAAAGGCATCTCAAATAGATGGAAAAATGCCATCAAAAGTATATGTTTTAGAAAATGGTACAAAATTAAGTGATGAACTAATTTTAAATAAATATAATGCAACACAAGGAAGTTTAGAGTTTACTGTAAATTTTGTAAAAGATAATAAAATAACATGGAATAATGGAAAAGATGAATATACTTTAATATTTATATATGAACAAGAAATTCCAGAAAATATAAGTATAAAACCAGAAATAGAAATAAATACAAAAGTTTTTGGACATGATGAAAAAATATTTAAAGGAAAACCATCAGCAAGTTATGAAGGAACAGCAAAACAAAAAGGAAATATTGTAAGTGTAAATGCAACTTCAGGTTCAGAAGACGTATATAAAGGTTATATGTACTCAGGAACAGAAGAAACATTGTATAATGAAAATTACGAAATAGAAATTTCAGATAAAGATGATGCAGATAGTATAAATTTGGAATTTGTAGAAGATAATTTTAAAACTCAAAGTGGAGAGGAAAAATCTACAAATAAAAGTACAGTATATAAACAAATTAAAATAAACAAAGAAAATATGAAAGAAATATTAGGAACAGAAGGAAAAATAACAATAGAGGATGTAAAAGGCAATACTTACACAATTGATAATAACAATACTATAGATGAAGAAGGAAATATCGTACAAGCATTAGATACAAATGGTTTAAAAATAACAACAACTAAACCACAACAAGAAGGAACATTAAAAATAAGTGCTAATAAAGCAATAAAAGGTAATGCTGGATATTCAAGAGAGAAAATAGAACAAATAGATTCAATTGAGACAAAAATAAAAGTATATACAGATGAAACAAATTCATCAGAAGCTACAACTAAAAAAGAAATTAAAGATACAAAAACAGAAGCATATTTAAGCATGAACAATGAAAATAAAGGAAATATTATATCTGCAGTAAGCAGCAATAAGATTGAATTTATAGCAACATTAAAAACAGGAACAATGGATACAGACCTTTATAAAGAACCAACAATAAAAATAGAACTTCCACAAGAAGTTTCAAAATTAGATATTTCTTCAGTATCTGCTTTATATGCTGGAAATGAAATAGAAGTTGAAAGTTACAAAGAAATAATATCTGAAAATGGAAATAAAACAATATATGTAAAACTTAAAGGTGAACAAATTAACTATGACAATAAAGTAGCAGAAGGAATTAAAGTAACAATAAATACAAATATTACTTTAGATGAATTAAGTACATCTAAAGCATCAAAAATAAAAATGATATATACAAACGAAAACGGTGCACAAAAAGAGTATTCTACTGATATAGACGTAAATATAGTATCAAGAGAAGGTATAATATTACGTAATACATTAATAGTTGAAGAAGATGGAAAACAAGTAGCTGGAAAGAAAACGTTAAATGATGAAGTTTTAACACAAAATTTATCTGTAAATAATAAAGAAAAATTATTACATTCAAATATGGTAATGGTAAATAATTATGATACCTCTGTAGAAAATGTTTCTATAATTGGTAAACTACCAGTTAAAGATGCAAATGAAAAAATATTTGAAACATCATTATCAAATACATTTGATGCAAACTTAAAAAGTGCAATAAAAGTAAGTGGAAAAGATGCTAAAATATTATATTCTGAAGATGAAAATGCAAAAGCAGATTCAGAATCTTGGACAGAAAATATAAATAATGCAAAATCATTTAAAATAGTTTTACAAGATAACAAACTAGATGTTGGAGAAAAAGTTGATATTTCATATGATATTGAAATGCCAGCAAATCTTTCATATAACCAAACAGCATATACAAAATTAGAAATGAATTATGATTATGAAGGACAAACACAAACAAAAAAAGCTGCAAATTTAGTATATACAGAACTAAAATCTTCAGAAGATATTGAAAAAGATGCTAATGGAACTAACCAAAATATTGAAGGACTTAATGTAAAAATTGTTGCAATATCAGCAGGAAAAGAATTAAATAATAATGAAGCTGTATATGAAGGTCAAACAGTCAAATATATTATAACTTTAACAAATAATACAGGAAAAGATTTAAATAACTTAAAAATAGAAGCAAATCACGAAAATGCAAATGTATTTGATGAAGAAGTTTATGAAGAACCAGATACATTTAATACAGAACAAATGAAAAAATTTATATACATTGTAGAAAAAGAGGGAAAATCAAATAAAGAAATTGAACTTGGAACAGTCAAAAATTCAGAAACAAAGACAGTTAATTACCAAATAAGAGTAAAAGAAAACGTAACTAATGTAAAAGGAAACATAAAAATTTTAGCTGATGAATTAAAACAAGGAAATATTGAATTAAATAATGATGTTAAGGATGCGGGACTAAAACTTACTATAACAAATAATATTTCAACTGATAATTCAATTATAAAAGGAAATTTAGCTGCTAATAAAATAACTGTTAAAAATATTTCTGATAAAGATTATAAAGATATATATGTAACATTGAATACAAGTAAATTAATGTCTGTATATAATATAGAAGAAAGTGAAAAGTATGAAGTTATAGATAAAACAGATGAATTTGTAAAACTAAAAGTTAAACAATTAAATAAAGGTGATAAAATAGATATATCTATAATTTTAATGGCAAATAGCGATAAGGACGAAAATGTTAATTTACAAGGTTATGCAACAGTAGATGGGGCAACTTATTTTTCAAATGAAGTTGAGATTAGTTTGAAAAATGACATTGTATCTAACTTAGAAGTATTACAAGAAGGAAGCATAAAAAATGATTATGTAAAAAACGGTGATAATCTTATATATATTACAACAATAAAAAATAATGCAAATTCAAATATAAACATATTAACAATTGAAGATAAATTACCAAATGTATTAACAATAAATAAAGCATATATTGAAAAACAAGGTAGTACAGAAAATATTGAAAATATTGAGAATAATCAAATTTTAAAAACATTAATAGATATTAAGCCAAATGAAGAAGTTAAATTATATGTAGATACAAGTATTGACACAACAAAAGCTGGATCAGATTCATTTGCAAATAGTGTAAAAATTGAAGCTGATCAAAAAGAATATGAATCAAATGAAATTACTTATAAATTATCTGATTATAATGATGAATCAAGAGATGAGATAAATGATGGTGAGAAGATAGATGATAATAAAAAAGATGAAGATAATGGAAATGGTGACGAAAATAAAAATGATGGTTCAAATGGGAATGTAACATATAAAAATGCAATCTCAGGTTGTGTATGGAAAGATACAAATAAAAATGGTATAAGAGAAAGTTCAGAAGAATTTATTTCTGGAATAAAAGTAATGATAGCTAATGTTGAAACAGGAAAATATTTAACAGATAAAAATGGAAACAAATTAGAAGTTGTAACTGATGAAAATGGAGTATACAAATTTGAAAATATAGATTCTGGAAAATATATGATTGTATTTGAATATGACAATGTTAAATATAGAAATACAGAATATCATGCAAATAAAGCAACAGAAAGTACAAATTCAGACGTTATTACAAGTAAAGTAAGTATAAATAATGATACTAAAAAATATGCAGTAACAGATACATTAGAATTAACAGATAAGGAACTTGAAAATATTGATGCAGGATTTATCGAAAATGAAGTGTTTGACTTGAACTTAAATAAATATGTTAGTAGAATAACAGTACAAAATAAAGCAGGAACAACAGTTAAAGAATACAACAAAGAACAATTAGCAAAATTAGAAATAGATTCAAAACAATTAGCTGGTTCAACAGTATTAATTGAATATGAAATTAGAATTACAAATGAAGGAGAACTTCCAGGATATGCAAATGAAATAGTAGATTATATACCAACAGACTTAAAATTTAGTTCTGAAATTAATAAAGATTGGTATATTTCAACAGATGGAAATCTACACAATACATCATTAACAAATGACGTAATAGATGTAGGAGAAACAAAAATATTAACTTTAACATTAACAAAAACTATGACAGAAAATAATACAGGAACTACTGTAAATACAGCAGAAATTGCAAAAGCAAGTAATGAATTATCTATACCAGATAAAGATTCAACCCCAGGAAATAAAGTGCAAGGAGAAGATGATATGAGCACGGCAGAAGTAATTATTTCTATTAGAACAGGTCTTGCATTTACAATAGGAACTATAGTTGTAATTATAATTTTAGCTGTAGGAGGAACAGTAATATATACAATAAAAAGAAAGGAGGCAAATCATGAAAACTAGTAGTAAAAATGTGAAACTTAAAAATATTATTATATCATTAGTATTGATAATTTTTGCAAGTTTAACGATTAATGTATATGCTACAAAGGTTACGGATTATACAAGTACAGATGACTTAGCAAACTTAGCAAAAACATCTTCTGATTTTTGGAAATTTAATGCTGGAAGTATGATAAATAAATATATGGGTCCAGGAAATTATAATAATCCAAATGAATATTGTATAGCGCATAATTATGGTAATAGAGGTTCATATAAAATTGTAAATATAATTGATATTGCAAATAATGATGCAACAAAAAAAGGAGATATAGTAGTATATAGTAATAGTCATAAAGATGGAGTAGCATATAGTTTTGACAATAAAAATGTAGAACCTATATTATATCTTGCAAGTCTTGCAAAAAATGCATCAAAAAATAATGAGCAAGGAGTTAGCATTTATGGTTCAGGTTATGGATTAAATAAATATGCAATGATTTATCCATTTATACATGATAAAGCAAAAATGGAATTACTTGGAATTGACAAGGGAATGTTTACAGGAAATATGCAATTATCTGAATCTCTTCCAAATGTAGAAAAGGTCATTGAAGCGGCAAAAAAAGAAGCACAAAATGTTCAGAAATTAAATTTTGAGTTAAATATGAGTGAACAAGAAAAATCAAGTGTTAGTGTGGAAACAAAAAATGGAAAGACATACATTGGACCATATAAGGTTTCAAAAGCGTCTTGTAAAATAGAAAAAGCAGAGATAAAAACTGATTCAAAAACAATTACAATTAAGAATATTGCAACTTCATTAGATGGTAAGACAAAAGATATTTCAGAAATATCTGATGCAAAATTTTGGCTAGTAAGTGATGAAGAATTAAGTGGAATATCAAGCATTAAGTTATATACAAATAAAGTCCAAATGAGTAAAGCAAGAATAGTATTATGTTATGCCTCTTATGGACAAAACTTTATTGTATATAAAGGGGAAGATGCAAATAAATCTTTAGAAGTAGATCTTCCAACAGTAAAATATGGAAAATTAAAAATTAAAAAAGTTGATAATGATGATAAAACAAAAGCATTAGAAGGAATAGGATTTAAGGTATACAGCCAATCAAAACAAAATTGGGTAAAAGTTGAAAACAATAATATGACTTTTGTAAATTTTGATAATGCAACAGAATTTAAAACAGGAAAAAATGGTTATACACAAGAAATAAATAAATTACCATTAGGAAAATACGCTATATATGAAACTAGTATACCACAATTATTGCAAGATACATATCAATTAACAGATACAATAACATTAACTAAAAAAGATGGGACAAAATATACAAGAGTAGCTAAGAAAATTAAAGAACAGGAAATAAAATCAAGTTCAGAAGTTGAATTAACTGCTACAAATAAAAAAGCTTTTGTTGACTTACAAATAAAGAAAGTTGATGAAACTACAGGACAAAACTTACAAGGAATTGGATTTAAAATATACAACAAAGCAAAACAAGGATGGTTAAAAGTAGATAGTAGTAATAAAGTTATAGACTATGTAGATTTTGACAAAGCAACACTGCTTGTAACAGACTCTAATGGATTAATAAAATTAAACAAAGTATTGCTTGGAAAATATATGATAGTAGAAACAGACCTTGGACCATATAGTGATATATATAAACTAGGAACATTTAGATTTAATGGTAGTGATGTTACAGGAAATATAATAGAAGAAGACTATGAAGTAAAAGCAAATAGTACAGGAGTAGTTACAGTAACTGCTAAAAACAAACAAGCATATATTGCACTTTCAGGATATGTATGGCAAGATATTACAGGAAATTATGATAATAAAACAGAACAACAAGCAAATGGAATATATGATGATCCAGATTATAAAATGAATGGAGTTACAGTAGTATTAAAAGATAAACAAGGAAATATTGTAAAAGATGGTAATGGAAATGAATGCAAAACTGTAACAAAAGAATTAAATGGAAAAAATGGATATTATAGATTTGAAAAAATTGACTTAAATGAAATAAAACAAGATAACTATTATGTTGAATTTACATATGATGGATTAACATATCAATGTGTAATACCAAAAATAAATGAAGATGCAGGTTCTAAAGCATCTGAAACAGAAAAAGCAAGAAATGATTTTAACGAAATGTTCGCTACAATAACAGGAGAAGGACAAACAATTAATGGACATGAATTAAAATACAACTCAAAAACAGAAAATGGAGTTTCAAATGTAACACTTACAAATGCAAGAACCATAAGTAGCATAACTAAAAAAGGTGAAAATAACAAACAAGAAAATGTTGTTGAAATTTCAAATATGGGTGACTTTACAATAGATGCAACAACAATATCTGCAAATTATAGTATTAAAGCACAATATGAAAAATTACAAAAACAATTAGCAAATCAAAATAAATTGGTAACAGAAATAGAAAATATTAATTTAGGATTATATGAAAGAGGACAAACAGATTTAAGCTTAGTAAAAGATGTTTATAGTGCAAAATTATCTATAAATGGATATAATCATATATACGAATATGGAAAATATTTTAACTATGTAAATGAACCAAGACAAGAAAGTGACTTTAATGTTGCAATGCAATGGAAGAAAGAACGTACTGGAACATATACAGGACCAATTTATAAATCAGACATAAACTATGTAAATGATGATAAAAGTAAAGAACTAAAAGTATCTGTAACATATGCTATAGATATAAGAAATGAAAATGCTAATACTGATAGAACAGTAAAAGTTAACCAAATTGTAGATTATTTTGATGCTAAATATGAAAAAACAGGAATAAAAGTTGGAACTGCAATAGATGAGACAACGGGAGAAGTAACAGGAGAGCTAAGTGTATCTAATGTAGAAAATGTAAATAGTAAATACAACAAAATAACAATTGATACAACAAAACTTGGGGAAATTGCAGGAACTGGAGAAAATCATAAAACAATATATGTAAAATTTGATTTATCAAAAGCTCAAATTGCAGAAATTCTTAATGGAGAACAATCAAATGCACCATTAGATAATGTAGCAGAAATAACATCATATTCTACACTACAAAATGGAAAACCATATGCTGCAATAGATAAAGACTCAATACCAAATAACAGCAAAATAGGAGAAGAAAACACATATGAAGATGACACAGACAGAGCTCCATCATTTGTATTACACCCAGAAGATGATAGAACATTATCAGGAACAGTATTTATAGATAATGCCAAAGAATTTGGAAAAGGAAATGTAAGACAAGGAAATGGTATGTATGATGAAGGTGAACAAGGAATAAGTGGTATTAAAGTTGTTATGACAGAAGTTGACAAAGATGGAAATAAAACACAAGGTGGAAAAACATATGAAGCAACAACAAATGACCAAGGTTACTTTGAAATAACTGGATATACACCATCATATTATAAAATTGAATATACATGGGGTAAAGATCAAGGCTATGATGTAAAAGAATATAAAGGAACTGTAGTTTTAGACAAACAAAGATTTAGCAAGTTAGATTGGTATAAAACAGAAAGCCCAAGATATTCAGATGCAACAGATAACTATCAAACAAGAGAAGCAATAGATGCTGCACAAGAAATCACACAAATGACCTCTACAACACCTATATTTGGAGTTGGAATTGATAAAGATTCTTCAGTAGAACCAAATATAACAACAACTTCAGATGGTGATAAATTTGTAAGACAAGATGCTAAATATTTAGACTTTGGTATTATAGAAAGAGCAAAACAATCACTTGATATAACAAAAACTGTTGATACAGTAAAAATTACAGATGCAAGTGGAAGAGTTTTAGTAGATGCAAAAGTAAATAGTGAAGGAAAATTAGAAGGTCAAGTAACAGGAGTTACAGGAGGACCAAGCTATGGCTATATTAGAGCAGAAATAGACAATGAAATAATACAAGGTTCAACAGCACAAATTGGTTATAAAATAACAGTAGCAAATAATGGTGAAGTTGATTATGCAGATGAAAACTTTTACAAATATGGTGAAATACCAGCTAATGATGAAGGCATAATAAAAATAAAACCAACTAATATATATGATTATTTAGATAATGATATGAAAATAGATGAAGACGTAACAAATAGTAATACACAAAGTACAAAGTGGACTTATAAAACTACAAGTGAAGTTGAAAAATCTGAAATACCTACACTTATGGAACAATACTTTATGTCATCTATTACATCTGAAACAAAAGAAGATGGAACAGTTATTGTAAAAGGACTTGAAAAAGTTTCAAGTGAGACTATGAAGAAATTGTTTGAGCAATGGCTTGAAGAAGTAGATATGACAGAAGAAGTTGAAACAACAAGTATATTAACTAAAATAAGAGCTTTAAAGCTAAATGATAGACAAGTACTTGAAATTGAAGGTAAAGAATTATCACCAAAAGATGCTCCACTAGAATATAATTTATATTCTACAAGCCTACTAAGCAACTCAGACGAAATTAGATTAGATAACGAAACAGAAATAACAGATGTTGATATAGTTAAAAATAAAAATGGAAGTTATGAAAAAATTCCAGGAAGAAATATAAGTGTAGAAGCATCAAACTTATATCACAAGGCAGAATGGGTATCAGTTACACCACCTACTGGAGAAAATAAAGACTTTGTAATGATATTAATTATTTCAATATCAGCAGCAATAATTATAGGTACAGGAATAGTATTTATAAAGAAAAAAGTTCTTAAATAAAATAAAAAAAGTATAGTTTAGAAAATAAACTATGCTTTTTTTGTTTTAAAATAATATAAACATAGGGAATAAAGGAAAAATAAATAATCAAACTAATGAATTTATAATTAAAAAGCATACAAATTTACAAAAAACGACTAGATGTAACAAAATTGTAATTAAAATTTTAAATTATAAGAAAACAAAGTCTCTAAATGTGCTTCCGTAAAGGAATATAAGACAATTTATGTAATAATTAATAATATGGAAATAAGGCTATATTGAATTAAGAACTAAAAGATATTAATATATAATTAAGGTAAAATGTATAAACTTGGGAGGTAAAGATGAAAGGAAGAGTAGGAAAAACAATACTTACAATATTAACTATTTTTGCATTAACTTTTTCATATTTTGTTATATTAGGAAATGTTATTAGTTATGCATTAGATAGCTTAGAGGAACAAATTACTAAAGTAAATGAACAAACTTATTTTGATGTATATTTTAAAGATGGGCAAAATAAAGTCCACACAAAATTAAATAATATAAAAAATGGAGAAAACTTGTATCTAAACATAAATGTAAAAGATTCAGGTATATTAAATGATGGGAAAATAAAGATAGATAATCCAAATTTTGAAATAGGAAGCATCAAAAACAATTTTGTAAAAGAGATAAATAAACAAGATAATGAAATAGTTTTAAATTCAATTCAATATGGAAACAATGTAGAAATTGAAATTCCAATAAGCCTAAAAAAACAAGATGTAGTTGAAAGTGATTATTTTGAAAGAAAAGTTAGATTTGAGTTATCAGGTAAGTATATAAATTCAAATTCAAAAGAGAGTGAGGTAAAACATGAAATAAGTATAAAAAATATGTGGACAGAAGATGTGGATTTAGGATTAAAGACATCAATAGACAAATATATAAACTTAAGTGATAATAAGTTATTACTAGAACAGACAATTGAAACTAGCGTAAATGATAATGTTTTACCAAAATCAAATGAAAAAATAACTACTACTTTACCTTTAATTAATGAAAAATACCCAAGTGAAATAAAGGTATTAAAAAATGGAGTAAAACTAGAAAATATAGAATATGACAACAAAAATGGGAATGTGATAATAGAGACTAAAAACAATAATGACAAAATAATTTGGAATGATGGAAAAGATATATATAATGTAATTGCAATATATGAGGGTCAATTAGAAATAAAAAATATTGATTTAAATACAACAGTTATTACAAATATTTATACAAAAAATGAAGAAATTACAAAAAATGATGTGCAAAAAATAGCACTTGAAAAAAAGGGACAAATATTAAGTGCCAAGGTTTCTTCAACTGAAAGTGTATATAAAGGGTACATGTATGCTAACACACAAAATGAAACAATATATAACCAAAATTATAATGTTCAAATTTCAGAAGCAAACAGTTTAGAAAAAATAGAATTGAGGCTTGAAGATGATAAATTTGAAGCACAAGATCAAAATATATTATCTACAAATAATGGTACATATTTTAAAGAAATAAAAATTAATAAAAATAATTTACAAACAATACTTGGAAATGACGGAAAATTGAGAATATTAGATGAAAATGACACAGAAATTACAAGTGCTAATATAGAGTCTAATGAAGACGAAAATGGAGATATTGTTTTAAAAAGGGTTGATGCAAATAATAATCAAGTTGATTTACAATTAAAAAATATAAAAATTGTAACTACAAAACCAATTATAGAAGGTGTATTAAAAATAAAAGCTATAAAAGCTATAAAAGGAAATTGTGGTTATGATAAACAAACTTTAAAAACTTTAAATAAATTAACAGGCACTATAAAAGTTGTTAGTAATAATGAAGAAGAAATTATAAATACAGATACATTATTAAAAGATACTAAAACTATGGCAAAATTAGAAATAAGCAATAATAACTTGTCTACATTAGAAACAAATAAAGGAGTACAAATTACAGCAACTTTAGTAACAAATAGTAATGAATATGATTTATATAAAAATCCAACAATTAATATTGAGCTTCCTAAAGAAATAGAAAATATAAAAATAACATCTGCAAAGGTTTTATATAATGAAGGTCTAAAAACAATAAAAAATAAAATTGTAACAAATGAAGAAGGGGTAAAAACAATTGAACTTGCTTTTTCAGGAGAACAAACAAATTTTGGAAACAATGTTTATGAGGGTATGCAAGTTGTAATATTTGCTGATTTGACTTTAAATAAATTGACTCCAAATAAAAAAGCAAATATGAAAATGATTTATACAAATGAAAATGGAAATGAGAACCAATATGAAAATAATCTAGAGCTAAATTTAAATTCTAAATCTGGGGTTCTAGCATATAGCAAAATTTCTGATTTTAATGATAATGGAGATGTTTTAGAAACATTTGGTGGGGATGTTCCAACTGGTAAGTTAGATGTTAATGGAAACGAAAAAAAGGCAAGTGCAAGTATGGCTATAATAAATAATTATGAATATGAAATTGCTAATGTGTCTATTATAGGGACGATTCTAGAAAATAATGAAGATGTAATACTTTATTCTAATTTAATAGATGATATAGTTGTAAATTTTAAGGGAGCAAAAGTTTTTTATTCAGAAGAAGCAAATGAGAAAGATGCTACATGGAAAGAAAGTAAAGAAAAAGCAAGGTTATATAAAATTGATATTCCAAATTCGGAATTAAAAAGCGGAGATAAGATTGAATTTTATTTCCAATTTAGTATTTCAGATAAAATTAATTATAATGAAAAGTTTTATATGGATTATAAAGTGAATTATGATTATTTAGGACAAAATATGACGATAGATTCAGGAGTTTGTCTAGAAACAGAAGAAAATTCCTTAATTAAAATGAGCAATACAAATGCAGAAAAAGAAACTATAGAAATTACAAATGGTGTTTATGCTCAAATTTCTGCACAATCAGGTGGTAAATATTTAAAAGATGGTGATGAAATATATGAAGGGGAAAATATAAAATATAATGTAGTTATTATAAACAATTCTGGTAATGATTTAAGTAATTTGTTAATCATTTCAAAACATACCAATTCAGTGATGTATGATCTAATAAAACAAGAAGCAATAAGTACAACAAATGAACCAGCTTATAACTATTATTTAAGAGAATGTCCAGATGTAAAGGAAAAAGAGTACAAGATTGAAAAATTAAATAATGGGGAATCTACGGTATTTGAATATGAATTTTCTGTAAAAAAGGAAGAAAATGGAAGTAATGACACGCAAGGACATTTGGAAATAATGTTTGATGGTATTGAGAAAAAAGAGATAAAATTATTAGATAACAAAATAGAGCAAGCCGATATCCAAATGCTTATTAAGTATCAAGAATCTGAAAAATTAAATGTAAAAAGCAAGGGAAATTTACCATATGATATATGCATAAAAAACCTTTCAAATGAAATAAAAAAAGACATAATAATAGAGATAAATGTAAGTGAAATAGGAACTGTTGATTTTTCAAATATTAAAGAATTAAATCGTGATAATTTAAACTATGAAATTTTAGAATTTAATGATGAAACAAAACAGTTAAAGTTAAAAATAAAAGAAATAGAACCTAATAAAGAAGAAAATATTATGTTCTGGGTTTATTTACAAGGTTTTGATATATATCAAAAAAATAAAGAAATTAGCATATATGGTAATACATATTTATTAAATCATAAAGATATAAAATATAATTCTAATTATAGTAATAGGGTAATTAATCAAGATGAAACACAAATTGATTGTAAAATATCTGCAAACAAAAATAATGAGGAAGAATTGAAAAATGGTGATAAAATAGATTTTTATATAGAGGTTTCAAATAAAGGTATACTTGAAACATACATTAATATTTGTAACTTTTTACCAGATGGGGTTTATATCGATTCATTAAAAGAAAAAAATGATGATGGAAGTTATACTAATATTGAGATAAATAACAATAAAGAATTTGATATTTCCAGAGAATTTAATCCTGATGAAGTTAAAAATTTTATATTAAGTACATCTGTAAATACAGAAAACTGTACAGAAAAAAACATAGAAATATATGTAGAAGCAAATACAAATAAATCAAATGTTATTGAATATTCATTGGATATACAAGATAAAAATATAGATGAGGGACAAGATGAGCAAGAAGATCAAGATGATAGTGATGACCAGAAAAATAATGATGATAAAGAAAACTACAATTATATATCTGGAAGAACATGGGTTGATTTAGATAAAAATGGAATATTTGATTTAAATGATAAAGAATTAAAAAATATAGATGTTTATTTAATTGAAGCTAATACAGGTAAAATATTACAAAAAAATACTATTAATAATGAAAATGGAAATTATAAATTTGATAAAGTAAGTAATGGAAAATATTTTATTGCCTTTAAATATGATAACAAAATTTATAGACCAACAATTTATCATAGAGAAAATGTGGAAAGCGGCGTAAATTCAGATGTTATAAAAAAAGAAATAAATTTAGATGGCGTAAAAACAATTGTGGCTTTAACAGATATAATTGAAATTAATTCGGCATCTATAGATAATATAAATGCGGGATTTATACAAAATGAAAGATTTGATTTGAGGTTGGATAAGTATATAAGTAAAGTTATTGTTGAAAATAGTGCTGGAACATCTACAAAGTCATATGAAGATACAAAGCTTGCAAAAGTTGAAATAAATTCAAAAAAATTGATTAATTCGTTGGTATTGATTGAATATTCAATTAAAATTACAAATGAGGGAGAACTTGATGGTTATATTGGAGATATTGTGGATTATATACCTAAAGATTTAAAGTTTAACTCAGAAATGAATAAAGACTGGTTTATTTCTACAGATGGTGCATTACATAATATTACTTTGGCAAATGAGAAAATTAGTGCGGGGCAGGAAAAAGAGCTAAAACTTATTCTTACTAAAACGATGACTAATAATAATACAGGAACTGTTATAAATGTAGCTGAAATTGGAAAAGCAACCAATGACTTATCAATAGATGATTGTGATTCTACACCTGGCAACAAAGTGGAAGATGAGGATGATATGAGTAAAGCTGAAGTAATTATTTCTATTAGTACAGGTATGGAATTTATTGTAACTATATTAATAATAATAACATTAATTTTAGTGATATCATTATTTATAATTTTAAAAAGAAAGGAGGTAAAAAAGTGGGGAAAAAATTGATATATAATATAATATTTATATTATTAAGTGTTATTTTAATTATATTTTTAAAATCTAGCTATAGTATGGCAAAATATGATTTGGATGATGATTTTAATGCTACACAAAACAATAATGGAGAAAAAGCTATAGCACTATATATGAAAGAGCATGGGACGTTTTCTATAGATCCAAAAAAGATTATTAATAAAACAATACAAGCAGGATATAATAACACAATACATGAAAGTAATGCTACTTGTGTAAGTGAATCAAATACTGCTACAGGACTATATTATTATAAGATAAGATATATATGTGATATTTTCCCTGATAAAGTTGAGATTTATAATGATAAGAATTATGTAAAAACAAGTAAGTTAGGTGTATTTCAAAAGTTAGCTGCTATATTGGTTAATGGCAAAAAAAATCTAGGAGATTTAATGATAAATGGAAATCAGTTTTCAAAATATCTTGAAGCAAATAAAAAAAGTTTAGGTATTCCAGATAATGTTGAGGTTGGAAAATACGGAAAAGATGATGGAAGCATTGCAAATGCACATGAAATTGAGGATTATAAACAACAAGCTGAAAAATATAAATGTAATGTAGTTAAAGGAGATAGTACTAAAACTAGTATAAACCAATTAGGACCATTTGAGGTTAATTTTTCAGATGATGTAATAATAGATGAAATAACAGTAAGTGATGCAGATTTTGTTTCTGTAACAGTGGACGGAAAAAACTATACAACTAAAAAAGATATAGTATCTAAAATAAAAGGCGGAAAAGAATTTTATATAAATATAAAAAATGATAAAAAAATAACATCTAAAAAGAATATTAAAATAAAAACTAAAACAAGTAAAAATTATTATAAAGCAAGATTAATTTTACTAGAAGCATATAATGCAGGACAAAATTTAGCTATATTTGGCTTTGAAGGCAAACCAATAACTAACACATTGACCTTGACTTCAAAAGTAGGAAAATTAAGATTATTAAAAACAGATGGAACAGATTATGTGTATGGAACCACATTTAAACTTTATAAAGCATCAGTTAATAGTGCTGTTGTAGGGGACACATTAGAGCCAATCCAGGTAACATGTGAAACTGGAACAACAGGAGGAAGATATAATTATTATAAAAATAATGGAACTGTAAAAATAAAAGATTTAAATAGTCCAATTGATAGCAATAATGCTACAAAATTAGTTGTAGGCAAATCAAATTTAAATAATGGATATAATGGGCTTGTAGATATTGCAGGATTGCCTGAAGGATGGTATTTTGTTGAAGAAGTATCTACAGATGCAAATCATTATATTTCTCAAAGAAATAAATTGGTGTATTGCAATTCTACAAGTGTATTAAGTGAAAATTATCAATTGAAAGAAGTAAATAATAGTAAAATTGATCAAGTATATTTACAATATGCTATAAAGGTTATTACTGATAATATGCCCAAAACAACGTGGAGAGGAGATAGCCAAGAAATACAAAAGATATATTATACGGTATATTCTAAAAATCCAAGTAGTAATTTTATAAAAGAGGTAGAAAGTAAAGTTGATTTTAATAAAAATGATAGTTATAATCAAAAAAGAACAAAAATAGTTAGTGCTATTTTTAAATTGAGATATAAAGATATATTAAAAAATGTTAAATATAATGGAAAAACACTTGAAGAGATATATAGAAATATATCTCAAGAATCATATAAGCAATTATTAAGGAATTATTTGCAAGAGGCATATAAACGAGGACTAGATAAGGATATGCCTCATAAACATATGAAAAATGTATATTATTCAAGAGCAATTGGAATAACATGTATTGATTGGATTAATAAGAAAAATGATACTGGAAGTTTAACAATAAAAAAGGTTGATAATGATAATCCAAATGTGCCAATAAAAGGTATAGGATTTAAAATTTATAGTGTAGAAAAAGATAATTGGATTAAAATTAATCAAGAAGGGGCAATTTCTTATGTGCCTTTTGAGGATCAAAATACAGAATTATACACAGATGGGGATGGAATAATACAAGTAGATAACTTGCCTAAAGGAAAATACAAAGTATATGAAACAAAAATTCCACAGGAATTACAGAACATATATGAAATAACAGAGACACAAAGGATAAAAAGATATGACCAGATATATTATGATGTAAAGGCTAAAATAATAAAGGATGCAAATGGAAATGATGAAATAACTATTACATCAAATGACTTGATATTAACAGCGAAGAACAGAAAAACAAATGGAAAAATTATAATTCAAAAACAAGATAGCAGTACAAAGAAAAATTTGCAAGGTATAGGATTTAAAATATATAGTAAAGAGAAACAAGGTTGGTTAAATACAGATGATGAAAATAAGGTTACGGATTATGTAGATTTTAACAAAGCAAAGTTATTTGTTACAGATTCTAATGGTTTAGTGCAAATAAATAATGTTTTAGCTGGAAAATACATGATTGTAGAAACCAATCTAGGGCCATATAGTGATATATATGAATTGAAAACATTTACATTTAATGGTATGGTAATTACGGGGAATATAGTAAATAATGACTATGAAGTAAAAAATGATTCTAGTGGACAGAATTCGGTTGTTGTAGCATATAATGATAGGGTTTATATAGGACTTACAGGATTTGTATGGCAGGATAATTTAGCACATTATAATGATAAAACTAATATGACAAGAAATAATATATATGATTATGATGTTGATTATAAAATAAAGGGAATAACAGTGAAATTAATGGATAAAACAAACCCAACTGTTCCTGTAAAAACAACAAAAACTGATGATAATGGAAATTATGAATTTAGCAAAGTTTTATTAAATAAATTATCATATTATTATGTAGAATTTGAATATGACGGATTAATTTATCAAAGTGTTAATTATGTTCAATTTGATAGAGAAGATGGTTCAAAAGCAAATGAAGATGAAAATATAAGGGGAAACTTTAATAACAGTTTTGCAAATATTAATGCAAATAATAAAGTAGTATTTAATAATAAAGAGATAGAACTAAAATATAATAAAGATGCTCAAGGATTGGTAACATTGGACAACTGCTGCAAAAGAAATACTATTGGAAAGAAAGTTGAAATAGTTAGCAGTACAGGTGATTTTGATATCTATTCAAATACATTAATAACAAAATTGAATTTAAAAGATTATTATGATACATATTATTCTAATAGTGATATAATTGAAAATATAAATCTAGGTCTATATGAAAGAGAAAAACCAGATTTATCTGTAAAAAAAGATGTATATAAAGCAGATGTATCAATAAATGGAATGTATTATACATATAATTACAATCAAAATCTTGTTGAAGATAAAATAGATACAACACTTGGGGTTCAATTCCAAAACAAAAGAACTGAAAATTATAATTTACCAATATATAAAGCAGATGCTGCATACAAAAGCGAAGACGATTCAAAAAATCTTGATGTTAAAGTAACATATAAAATTGCATTAATAAATGAAGCAACAAATATATATTCACAAGTAAATAGTATTAGCGAATATTTTAGTAGTCAATACCAATATACTGGAAAAATTGGTATAGGAACACAAGATGAAATTACAAAAGATATATCTGGAGATGTTAAGGTAACAGAAGGTGGAAATAATGAAGGATATAAATGTTATAAATTTGAAAATTTAGGAATAAAAGTCCCTCCAATAAGCCAAGGAAGTAATGTTAAATATTTATATATTGAATTTAAACTACCTAAAGATGAATATTATAAAAATGGTGAGTTTATAGAGTTAAATCTAGAAAATATTGTAGAAATTGCATCATATTCAAATTACCAAGATGCTGGTTTCCAAAATTCTTATGCAGGAATTGATAAAGATTCTATTCCAGACTCTGTACAAACAAACATACCACAGACTAATATAAAAGATGTATCAACATGGGAAGATGATATGGACAAGGCTTTAGGATTACAAGTTAGAGATGCAGGAGATAGACAAATTACAGGTGTTGTGTTTGAAGATGCGACTATTGTAAATGAAAATAAAGAAAGACTTGGAAATGGAAAATATGATGAAGGTGAAGAAAAAATTAGTGGCGTTACTGTAAATCTTGTAGAAAAAGAAAATGAAAATTCTAAGATAGTAAAATCTGTACAAACTAATAATGGAGAGTATACAATTAGTGGTTTTATGCCAAGTAAGAATTATTATATAGAATTTGAATGGGGAAATGATAAATATAGTGTAAATGACTATAAAGGAACTATAAGGACATATGAACGTTCATTAAATGTAGAAAGCAGTGAATATTGGTATAAAAATGATTTGACAAATAGATGGTCAGATGCAATGGATAATTGGGATTTGAGACAAGAAATTGATAAAGATGATTCAAAAGTAACAAAAATGACTTCAACTACTGATCCATTTTCTATAGGAATAGAATTAGTAGGAGAAAACAGTTATTCATATGAAAATAAATCATATGTTATAAATGGTGTTGACTTTGGACTTGCTGAAAGACCAAGGCAATCAATTGAAATAAAAAAAGAAGTAAGTAGAGTTAAAATTTCTGATGCAAGTAGTAGGATATTAGTTGATGCAGAAATTGTAGAAGATGAGAATGGAAATAAGAAGTTTAAAGATGATGTTAAATATGCGGTTTATACAGATAAATCAAAAATAGCACCACTTGGAAAAGTAAAAGCAGAAATTGATAATGAATTATTCCCATTAACAGTTGATATTACCTATAAAATTACAGTATCAAATACTAGTGAATTGGATTATAATAGTGAAAGCTATTATAAATATGGAACAAAAGGAACAGAAGAACAAAAGGTTAAAATAAAACCAGTAGGAGTATATGATTATTTAGATAGTAAGTTAACAGTTGATGTGCAAAGTTTAAATAAAGAGGGAGTTACAAATAAAGTAATTTCAAAAGAAGAATATTTACAAACTGTAAGTGAAACAACAATCATTGAACAAGAGTACGAAAATTATAAGAATTGGAAAGATACAGACGAAAATTATTATACAAAATACGAGAATGAAATAACAGGTATGAAATATCAAACAATATTTGAACAATGGAAATCAAATACTGTGGAAACAACTACAAAAAATAAAAAAATTGCTAATAAAAATATAATAGATTTTGAAACTTTATCAAAAGAAATTGCAGCAGGTCAAACAAATGAGGCTACATTTAATGCACAAGGTACATTATCAAGCACAGATGAAATTAAGCTAACAAATGATGCAGAAATAACAAAAGTAGAAAGAAATGGACAATATGGAAGAAAAACTACTGCATTAAATACACCAATTTATGACAGAGCAGAAGAAGTAACAATTACACCACCTACAGGAGAAAATAAACAAATTATACCTTGGGTTATAATTTCAATATCTGCAATGGCAGTTTTAGGAATAGGAATAATCTTTATTAAGAAAAAAGTTCTAAAATAGGAATAATTTAGAAAAGGGAAATTTCCCTTTTCTTTTTTTGGCAAAAAAATATTGCAATTTTCGACATAGTATATTAAAATAAAAAACATAAATTGATATAAAAAATAAAATAAAAAAAATATATATCACAAAAAGTAAAAAACTTTTTAAAAGTAGCTTACTAAAAAAGACAAAAAACACAAAAGACAAGTAGTAAAATAAGCCTATAAAAAGTTTAAGAGGTGATAAGGATGTTTCAAAATATAGAAGGGGTTGTAAATAATGGACAACCTTATGGAAAAACAAAAATAAAAAAATTAAGTATATTTGCAAATGTTTTTGAGCTTAGAAATATAGCAATATATGTAATATCATTTATGGTATCATTAATAGGCCTTGGTGGTGAATTATCGCCATTTAGTATAAGTATATTTGCTGCATGTTTTGCAAATTCTATTCCACTATTAGGGGTAGCAATAGTTTCAGTAATTGGAAGTAGTATAAAATATGGAGTAACAGGTGCTTTATCATATATGCTTACAGCACTAGTTATGATAGCAACATTTTTTATAATAAAACCTAAATACAATGAAGAGGAAAGAAACGAAAAAGTAAAGGTTTCCAAAAATGTATTTATAGCATCATTTTTAGTTCAATTTGCAAAAACAATGATGGCAGGATTCACTATATATGATTTATTAGTTAGTATAACATTTTCAGTTGTAGCTGTTGTATTTTACAAAATATTTGTAAATTCTTTAATTGTATTGCAAGATTTTAGAGAAAAACGTGCATTTTCTATAGAAGAAGTAATAGGAGCAAGTTTACTTATATCAATTGCAGTTAGTTGCTTTGGAGAATTAAATATATTTGGATTTGGAATAAGAAATATATTAAGTATATTAATTGTAATGATACTAGGTTGGAAAAATGGAATATTAGTTGGAACAACATCAGGTGTAACAATTGGTGTGACAATTGGAATAATAGCATCAACAGAACCAATAATGATTGCTGCATATGCAATATCTGGAATGATTGCAGGAATATTAAATAGATTTGGAAAAATAGGTGTAATAGTTGGATTTGCCTTAGGAAATGTGATTCTTGCGTATGTTTCAAATGGTTATACTGTTGAACTTATACATTTTAAAGAAATATTAATTGCATCAATAGGATTACTTGCAATTCCAAAAACAGTTCATATAGATATAGAAGAATTTATGGGAAATGGAGAAAAACTTTTACCAATTTTTCAAAATAGAGGTTTAAACCAAAGTAAAGAAACTGCGGAGAAATTAAACAATGTATCACAAACAATCCAAGAAATGGCAAATACATATAAAAACCAAGCTATAAAAGAAGAAAATGAAGAAATAGAAAAAAATGACAAAGACATATTTATAGCAGAATTGTTAGATAGTATAGAACCATATAAAGAAAATATGTTATATGACGATATGGCAAATACAGAAGGAAAAATAGTTGATGACATATTTAATTTATTAATGGACAAGCAAGAGATAACTAAAGAAGATTTATTAAATATATTTGCAAAAAATAATAGTTATATTATATCAACAGATGATGAAAAAATAAGTAAAAATTTAGAAAACAATATAATGCAAATAGTTAGATCCGTAAATACAGCTTTTAAAATAAGTAAAACAAATTTTGTTTGGATGAAAAAGATAGAAGAAAACAAGAAAAATATGGAGGCACAGCTAAAAGGTGTATCTAAGGCAATATCTGGCATTGCAAAGAATTTAGAAGAAGATATAAAAAAACAAATAGAATATGAAAATGAAAAGAAACAAATTACAGATATGCTAAAACTAAAAAGTATAGCTGTTCAAGAAATAGCAATAAAAAAACAAGGAAGATTTTTAGTAGAATTATATCTAGAAAAAAATCAAAACACAGTAGATACACAAACTATAGAAAAAATAGTGTCAGAAGTATTAGGAGAAAGAATTGTAGTAAATCAAGAAGCATGTATAGGAAGTAGAATAAATCTAATATCAGATGATAAATATATAATGGCTCTTGGAATAGCAAATGTTCAAAAAGCAGGAAACGAGGTATCAGGAGATAGTATAATAAATACAAGGCTTAAAGATGGAAAATACCTAGTTGCAATAAGTGATGGAATGGGAGCTGGAGAAAAAGCAAAAGAAAGTAGCAAACAAGCACTAAAAATGTTAGAAAACCTATTAATGTCAGGTTTTGACAAAGAAACATCATTAGAATTAATAAATACAAGTTTAATAAACAAAAATGATGAAATCTTTGCAACACTAGATATTGCGATAGTTGATTTATACCAAGGAACAGTAGAAATGATAAAAAGTGGAGCTTGTCCAACATATTTTAAAAACAAGAAAAAAGTACAGGTAATAAAATCAAAATCACTACCAGCTGGAATGATTAATGAATTAAACTTAGAAGTATTTGACAAAGACATAGAAAACAAAGAAATAATGCTTATGTGTACAGATGGCATTTTAGACTCAAATGTTGAATATAAAAATAAAGAACTTTGGGTTAAATACGTAATTGAAGATATAGAAACAGACAACACTAAAAAAATTGCTGACTTATTATTAAATGAAGCAATTGACAATAACTTTGGTATGCCAAAAGACGATATGAGCGTATTAGTATGCAAATTTAGAAGCAAAGAATAGACAAGGTAGACAAGGGGACGGGGTTTTTGTCTTAAGCTTTTTGGGACTTTTTTATATAATTAAAATAAATATTATTAAAGGCAGATAACATTAAAATAAAAATTTTTTAATTTATTATTTTTAGTTTAAAGATTTTTATTCTTATGTTATCTGTTTTTATGTTTAATAAGAAAAGATTAAAAAGTTTTAAGAAAAAATGTTACAATTGTTTTGAAGTTAAATGGTAATTATATATTATTTTCTTACACCTTGGTGTCGCAACCAACTAATTTAAAACTTTATATGTTGGTTTCTCCAATCCGCACTCGTGCTAAGCACTCGTTTGGTCGCTTACGCGATGTTTTAAAATAATATATGATTACCATTTAAGCTCTTAGGCAAGTCGTTACATGTGGCAATTTTTCTCTTGCATGTTTAATTAAAATATGATATAGTATAACCATAAAAAGGGAGGAATATTATGAGTAGAGGAAAAAGATATGAACAAGAACCAAAGCTAAATCTAAAAAAAGTATTTGCAGTTGTAATTGCTATAGCCGTAGTAATAATGTTTGTATTTATAATAAAAGGAATATTGTTAAAGGGTGAAGAAAAAGGAAAAATAACAAGCAAAAGTTATTATACAATATTTAAAGACAATAAATGGGGAGTAATTGATTCAAACGGAGATATAGTAATAGATCCTGCCTATGAAGAAATGATAACAATTCCAGACCAGAAAAAGGATGTATTTGTGTGTACATATAATGTAAACTATGAAACAGGAGAATATAAAACAAAAGCATTAGATTCAAACAATAAGGAAATATTTACTGATTTTGAACAAATCGAATCAATACCAAATACTGATGAACAAAACAATGTATGGTATGAAAGTAATGTACTAAAAGTAAAAAAAGATGGCAAATATGGTTTAATAGACTTGGATGGAAAAGAAATATTAAAAGCTGAATATTCAGAAATTTTTGCTATGCCAGGAATTGAAAATAGTTTAAAAATAAAAAAAGATGACAAATATGGTATAGTAAATACTGAAGGAAAAATAATAATAGAACCAAAATATCAAGATATAACAACACTTGGAAAAGATGATAAATCTGGGTTTATAGTAAAAAATGAAAATGGAAAATATGGTATAGTAAGTTATTTAGATGCACAAATATTAGATGCAAAATTTGACGAGGTAACTAAAGTGTACGGAAATGACTTATATGTTGTAAAACAAGATAATAAAATACAATTAGTAGGAAAAGACTCAAATGTGGTATTATCAGAAGGTTATGATGAAATAACAGGTATTTTAAAAAATAAAGAAAATGGAATAATCTTTAAAAAAGATAAAAAATATGGTGTAATGAAAATTACAGGAGAGGTAACAATTAATCCAGAATATGAAGATTTAAAAGAAGCAAAAGATGGAATTTTAATTGCAAAAAAAGGTCTAAAATATGGATTAATTGATATAACAAATACACCAAAAATAGAAGCTAAATATATGGCTATTTCATATAATGAAAAAGCAGATTTATATATACTTGAAGATGATAGTGCAAATTCTACTATTTTAAATAGTAATTTTGAAACAAAACTACAAGGAATATTAAATAAAGTTGATGAGGAAAAAGGATATTTGAAAATAAGAGTAGGAGATGAATACAGATATTACAATTTTAAATTTGAAGAGAAAAAAGCATCAGAAGTATTAACATCAAATACATTATTTTTAAGTAAAAAAGATGGAAAATATGGTTTTGTAGATAAAAATGGAAATGTTGTTGTCGAATATATTTATGATGATGCAAAAGAACAAAATTCAAGTGGATTTGCAGCAGTAAAAAAAGACGGAAAATGGGGAAGCATAAATAGCAAAGGAAATGTAGTAATAGAACCAACATACAATTTAGATAATTATCTAGTAATAGACTTTATCGGAAAATGGCACTTAGGACAAGATATGAATTTAAATTATTATATACAATAATATAAATTTTAAAAAAGGTGATAAAAATGGAACTAAAGACAAATTATCAATATACATATTTTATACATCCTTTTATAGTAAAGGAAAACAGATATCAAAAATATTTACTTAAACTATTAAAGGACAAAAAGTGTAATATAAAAATATTTAAAAAAGAAAAAGATTTAAAATTATATAAATATTTTTTACCCGAAATTAGAAAATTTTTATTTTCTAGTTTTGACTTTACACCAAATAAACTAAAAGAGTTAGAAAAGCTACCAATTGAAACACAATCAGCACTTCTTAGTAGATATCCTTGTACAATGTTTGAATATGTGTTAGAAAAAGATATACAAGGAAAAACAGGAGAAGAAAAAGGAATATTTTTTGGAATTAGAAAACTAGAAATAATATGTTTTAATACAGGAATATGTTTTTTATGCATTAAAACTAATATAGAAAATACAAATAGATTTGATGATTTATTAAATTTTAATTATAAATTTAGAGATATAAAGCAACAATTTCAATTAAGCAGTTTTGATAAAATAAGAATTCAAACAGATGCATTTGAAGATGTAAAAAGTTTTACAGATTTTATTGGACAAATTACAGGAGCTAATTTAGAAGCTGCAAAATATGATATAGATACAGAAAGATTTTTATCATATTCATATGCTTGTATAGAACAAGACTATTGGAATGAATATAGAAAATTTGAAAACATAGAACATAATTTTATTAAGTTTACAAATATTATGCCAGCAAGCAACATTGCAAGTTTTATTAAAGATGAATCAGTAACAATATCTGAATGGAAATATGCAAAATTAGGACTAACTAAACAAGGAATAACTTTATTTTCTTCGGCTACGGAAATGAATAATTACACAATATTACCAGAAGAATTTGAAACACAATATTTTTATACATATATATTAAATTTATATAAAAAAATATATTTAAAAAAATTAGGATTTGAGTTTAGTAATTCTAAAAATGTAAAAAAAGCAAGGAAGAAGTTTATAGAATTTACAAAGAAAATATGGATACAAGAAATTACAGAAGATGAGGCAGGAACAATTATAAATCACAGACTAAATGAAGTATTAGAACTTGATTCATTATATTTATCAACTAAAAATAAGTATGATGTTTTGTATAAGGATTTAAATATAGAAAAAAATAGTAAATCAACAATAATAATTGCATTTATACTTCTTGCATCATTAATTTTTAATATAATGAATTTTATACAAATATTAAATAAATAAAAGTTATTGATTAATTATAATAAATAAAATGAAAAGTAATTAGAAATATAAAAGGAAAAATAAAAATGAAAATTACATGTGGTACAGATATAATTGAAATATCAAGAATAAAAGAAGCATTTGACTCATTAGGTGCTTCTTTTTCAAACAGAATATATACTAAAAAAGAAATTGAATATTGTGAAAGTAAAAAAACTCAAAAATACCAGCATTATGCAGCAAGATTTGCAGCTAAAGAAGCAACATTTAAGGCAATATCAAAAAGTTTAAATGGTAAATATGATATAGATTGGAAAGATATAGAAGTTGAAAATGATGAAAATGGAAGACCAAGTATAAATTTAAAAAGTGATAAAATTATTGATAAAATTGAGGATATAGATATAAGTATATCTCATTGCAAAGAATATGCAACAGCAATGGTTATTGTCACTATCAGCACAAGTGATTAAAATGAAATAAATTATCGCAAGTTTTGTTTTTTTGGAGGCAAGAATGTTACAAATTTAAGTGATTAAATGGCAATAATATATTATTTTTTGCACCTTGGTGTCGCAACCAATTAAAATAATTTAATTGTTGGTTGCTGCAATCTAATATATTATTGCCATTTAAACCCGGAACCAGTGGCAATAAATTGCCAACTAAACCCGGAACCGATGGCAATTTTTATGAAAGGAAGATGTTTATGGAATTTTTTGATTCTCATTCTCATTTAAATGATGAGAAATTTGATAAAGATAAAGATGAAACAATTAATATGTTAAAAAAAGAGAAAATTACAAGATTTATTACATGTGGCTATGATTTAGAAAGTTCAAAAAAAGCAATAAATATTGCCCAAAAGTATGATTGTACTTTTGCTACATGTGCCATTTCCCCAAATGATATTCCACAATCTGAAGAGGAATTGTGGAAAGAACTAGAAGAAATTAAAAAAATTGCGAAACAAAAAAAGGTAGTTGCTATTGGCGAAATTGGTTTAGATTATTATTGGAACAAAGATAATAAAGAATTGCAAAAAAAGGCTTTTATAAAGCAAATAGAAATTGCAAATGATCTTAATCTTCCAATTGCAATCCATACAAGGGATGCAGTAATGGATACATTGGAAATTTTAAAACAAAACAATGTTAATAATAAAGGAATATTTCATTGCTGCCCATTAAATAGGGAACTTGTAAAAGAAGGCTTGAAGCTTGGATTTTATATATCTTTTTCAGGAGTTGTTACTTTTAAAAACGCAAAAAATGCAAATGAAATTATTGAAATGGTTCCTTTAGATAAATTGTTAATAGAGACAGATAGCCCATATTTGGCTCCTGAGCCTGTAAGAGGAACAAAAAATACACCAGCAAATGTAAAATATGTTGCAAAGAAGATTGCTGAGGTTAAAAAGATGAAATTAGAAGAAATTGCAAATATAACATATGAAAATGCAAATAATGTTTATAAAATAAAAAAATAACATGAACTATATTTAAATTTATAGTTCATGTTACTTTTTATTGATTTATTTTCCAAAATCAACTTTTACATTTTTTCTTGTTTCATCATTATCTACTGTAAATAAATCTTTTGGCTCAAAGTGAAATATTGATGCTATAATATTTGTTGGAAATAACTGAAGTTTTGTATTATACATAGTTACAGTATCATTATAAAATTGTCTTGCAAATGAAATTTTATTTTCAGTATTTCGTAACTCTTCTGATAATTCTGAAAAATTTTGATTTGCTTTTAATTCTGGGTAGTTTTCAGATACAGCCATAATTGTTTTTAAAGCAGTAGATAATTGCTCATCTAAATTTGCTTTTTGAGCTACTGTATTTGCATTTGCCCATGATGTTCTTAAAGATGCAATTTTTTCAAATGTTTCTGATTCATGACTTGCATATGCTTTTACTGTTTCAACAAAATTTGGGATTAAATCAAATCTTCTTTGAAGTTGAACATCGATTTGACTCCAACTGTTATCAACTTTCATTTTAGCATTTACAAGTTTATTGTACATAGCTATAACAGCAATTATTAAAATTAAAATTATTGCAAGAATAACCCATGGCATATTAATTCCTCCTTTAAATTATAATAATATTATAATGTATTTAAATAATAACATATAAAAAAAATTTATACAATATAAAAATATAAAATTTTTTAGTCATAGCAAGGAAGATAAGAGCATATAATAAAAAGTATAGACAATATTTAAACTGTATAAACTTACGGACAGGCAATTTTCAAATATATGTGACTAGAATTTATAAAATTTGACAAATTATGAAAATCATAGTATAATATACGTGTTGCCAAAAGGAGGTAATATATGAAAGTTAAAAGCAAAGAAAATGCTTCAATTTCTATCATGAAAATTTTATGCATAAGCATAATTTTAATACTAATATCTGGTATTGGGGTTATGGCTGTAAGTGCAAAATTAAACAATGTAAAAATAATACTTCAAAATGGATATGAAATGACAGTTTTAACATCAAAAACTAAGGTTTCAGATATTTTAGAAGAAAACAATATAATATTAGAAGATGATGAAAAATCAGTTCCAGGCTTAGATGAAGAAGTTTCAGAAGAAACAAGCATAGTGATAAAAAATAAATCAGAACAAGAAGTTCAAATAGCACAAATATCAGAAACAGGAGTAGAAACATCTTTAGATGATTTATTAAAAAATTATGCACCAATTACAGAAAAAATAGTTGTTGAACAAGTAACAATACCTTATGAAACAATAACAAAAGAGGCTACAGGTTCAGGAGATGAAACAAGAAACAAAGTTGTACAAAATGGGCAAGATGGATTAAAAGAAATAACATATAAAATCAAATATCAAAATGAAACAGAAATAGAAAAAACTGTTTTATCAGAAGTTGTTATAAAAGAACCAGTAAATAAAATAGTTCAAATTCAAAAAGTTACATCAAGAGCATCTACAACATCAAGAAGTACTGCTGTATCATATGGCGGAGGAAAATGGAGCTATTCAGCAAGTGATATGGATTTATTATGTGCTATAACAGCGCAAGAGTGTGGTTCAAGTTATTCTGGGGCTTTAGCAGTAATTACTACTGCATGTAATAGAGCTGAAAGCGCAAAATGGAAATCACGAGGATTAGATCCACTTAGTCAATATAAAGCAAAAGGACAATTTTGTTATTCAATAGATAGTCATTGGAAAAGAAAATTAAATGGTAACTATTCATCAGCTGTAAAACAAGCAGTAACAGACGCGTTAAATGGTAAAAGAAATCATAGCTATTTATCATTTAGAGCAGCTGGAACACATAGTGGAGAATTAATAGGTGGAAATGTGTATTTCTAAAATAAATATAATAAAAAAGCATATCTCTAAAAAGAAATATGCTTTTTTTACATAAGTGGAGGAATAAAAATGAAATTAATATCATGGAATGTAAATGGAATTAGAGCATGTGTAAATAAAGGATTTATCGATTTTTTTAATAAAATAGATGCAGACATATTTTGTATTCAAGAAACTAAATGCCAAAAAGGACAAATAGAGCTTGAGTTTGAAGGCTATGAAAGCTATTGGAATAGTGCAGAGAAAAAAGGTTATTCTGGAACAGCTATTTTTACTAAAATAAAACCATTAACAATAAAATATGGAATTGGAAAAGAAGAACATGACAAAGAAGGAAGAGTAATAACATTAGAATTTGATAAATTCTATATGGTAAATATTTATACACCTAATTCAAAAAGGGAATTAGAAAGACTAGACTATAGAATGATTTGGGAAGACGAAATAAAGAAGTATTTATTACATTTAAATAAAATAAAACCAGTAATAATGTGTGGGGATTTAAATGTTGCACATAAAGAAATTGATTTGAAAAATCCTAAAACAAACAGACATAATGCAGGATTTACAGATGAGGAAAGAAATAAAATGACAGAATTACTAGATGCAGGATTCACAGATAGTTTTAGATATAAATACCCAGACAAAGAAAATGAATATAGTTGGTGGTCATATATGGGAAGAGCAAGAGAAAAAAATGTAGGATGGAGAATTGACTATTTTATAGTGTCAAATGACATTGCAAAAAAAATAAAGGATGCTACAATTCATCAAGAAGTTTACGGAAGTGACCATTGTCCGGTGGAATTAATAATAGATTAAGAGGAGAAGAGTATGAATGAAATAAAACATAATTGGAAAAAATGGGTATATTGGTTTATACTTGGAGTTGCAATAATAACATTTTATAAGTTATTAGATAATTTTAGTCAAATATCTAATATTGTTAGCAATTTTTTTAATGTAATAAGCCCGTTTTTTATAGGAGTATTAATTGCATATTTATTGTATATACCTAGCAGAAAAATTGAGGGATGGTATAGAAAAACTAAAATAAAAATATTAAATAAAAAGGCAAGAATATTTAGTGTAATTACTGTATATATAATTGCTATGTTATTAATAGTATTAATATTTAATTTTATTTTTCCGGTATTAATAGAAAGTCTTACGGAATTTGTGACTAATATTCAAAGTTATATAGAATTAACTATAAATAAATATAATTCATTACCAGAAGATTCTATATTAAAAAGTGATATGGTTTCTGAATTAATTCAAAATATACAAAATGTAGATATAAAACAATATATAAATTTAGATAGACTTGCTCAGTATGCAAAAGGAGCAATAAATTTTGTTACAAGTATATTTGATATTTTTGTGGCTTTTATAGTTTCTGTATATGTTTTAGCAGGAAGAACAGAAATATTACAATTTTTTAGAAGATTAATTAAATCAATATGTGGCGAAAAAACTTTCAAGAATATAGAAAAATATTTTAATAATACAAATGACATATTTTTTGGATTTATAAGTAGTCAATTAATAGATGCTGTTGTAGTAGGAATATTAACAACAATTGCGATGAGCATAATGCAAATAAAATATGCACCTCTTCTTGGATTTATAATTGGACTATTTAATATAATACCATATGTTGGAGCTATAATTGCTGTTGCAATAGCAATAGTTATAACATTAATTACTGGAGGTTTTTCACAAGCACTTTGGATGGCTATAGTAGTAATTATATTACAACAAATTGATGCAAATATTATAAATCCAAAAATTGTTGGAAATTCATTAAAAATAAGCCCATTGTTGGTAATGTTTGCAATAACTGTTGGTGGAGCATATTTTGGAATGCTTGGAATGTTTTTGGCAGTTCCAGTTGCTGCAGTATTAAAAATTTTAGTTGAGGATTTTATTAAATATAAAGATAAAAAAAGAGAAGAAAAAGAAATAAAAAATTCTAGCCAAAGCTAGAATTTTTTTGTGTTAACTTCTTTGCAATAAATATTGTATACCTCCATTTGCAATTGCTGTTAATGTTAAAACTATTATACCTGCTGTAAGAACACCTAAGACTATAGGTGGAATTGCTTTTTTTGGTGGTAAATCTAAGAAATTTGCAATTAAAGAGCCAACCCAAGCGCCAGTTCCTGGAAGTGGTATTGCAACAAATAAGAATAAACCTAAAGCAGCAAAATTTTGTAATTTTTCACTTTCTTCTATTTTTTTAGTTGCTCTTTCACTTGCCCAATCGATAATAGCTTTAAAAGGTTTCCATCTACCAAAAAAATCAAATAATGGTCTTATATATTTTACAATAAAATATACTGGAATTATATTTCCAATAAAACTGCATATAAAAGATTCTAAATAATTTAAATGAAATGTAAATACTCCGGACTGGGATTGCACCTCTAAGTTCAATTATTGGAACCATCCCAATTAAAGCTGTTAAAATATATTTTACAAATAATGGTAAAGTTTCCATATTAAATCCTCCAATTAAAAATCCTGTTAATTTTATAATATAAAATGGTAGTTGTCAATAATAATAAAATTTACTTATTAATTTTTAAAAGTTTATTTATTAATAAATTTAATACTATAAAATTTATTAAATTCATAGTAATAAGTCTAAATATAGCAGGCAATATAGGTATTAAATCTGCAATATTAAACCACCAATTAAAAAATGTTAAGCCTACTATAAATAATCCTAAAAGCAAAAGTGCAAGTGTTAGTCTATAAGGAGAAACTAGTAAAGCAGAATTTTCACTTTTTCTAGATTTAGATAGTGTAAATAATAACATAAGCCCTGAGACACCCGTAGATATTACACATAGTGTAGAATAATACTTACTTGGAACAAGTCCATTTTTATACAAAATAGATATTGTAAATATTCCAAGTATTGCAGTAAGGGCTGTTGGAATCGATTTTGAAATTACATTTTTTAAGAAATTACCCCTTATTTTTTCTTTGTTTGGCTCTAGTGCTAGCATAAATGAAGGAATACCAATTGTTACAACACTAATTAAACTTAATTGAATTGGAACAAAAGGGTATGATTCATTCATAAATAAAAACATTAAAGCAAGTACACTTGAATAAATGGTTTTTACTAAAAATAAAGAAGCAGAACGTTCAATATTATTTATAGTTCTTCTACCTTCGCTTACAACTTTTGGCATTGATGCGAAATTTGAATCTAGTAAAACTAACTGAGAAACATTTTTTGTAGCATCACTACCATTTGCCATTGCTATACTACAATCTGCAGTTTTTAATGCTAAAACATCATTTACACCATCACCTGTCATTGCAACGGTTTTTCCGCTTTTTTGAAGAGCAATTACTAAATCTTTTTTTTGTGTAGGGCTCACTCTACCAAAAATAGTATATTTTAAAGCAGCTTTTTCTAAATCTTTATCAGATGTGATTTTTGACATATCAACATAATTATCAAACTTATCAAGGCCAACAGATTTTGCAATTTTTGAGACAGTAACTGGATTATCACCAGAAATGATTTTAATATCAACTTCTTGATCTTTAAAATATTTTAGTGTATTTTTAGCTTCTTTTCTTATTACATCTGATATTAAAACAAAACCTAAAGCAGTTATATTGTTTGGTAAATCTTTATTGTTAAAGTTTTCGTTAGAATGTGCAAGTAATAAAATTCTATAATTTTCAGAATAATTTTTAACTTTTTCTTCATAAATTTTAAAGTTATCTTTTAAAATAAATTCAGGAGCACCTATAATATAACTACCTTCATTTTCAAAATTAATTCCAGACCACTTTGTTTTTGAAGAAAATGCCACAATTTTATTTGGCTTAAATTCTATATTGATATCAGTGAAATAAGCTTTTATAGCTTGAATTGTAGAATTTTCATCTTCGGAAAATTTTGCAATATTAGCTAAGATATTTTTCATTTTATTTTTATCAATATTATCAAGAGGGATAAAATCATTTACTTCCATCCTTCCTTCTGTTAGTGTTCCTGTTTTATCAAGACAAAGAGTATCAACTCTTGCAAGTGTTTCAATACAATAAAGTTCTTGAACTAAAACCTTAGACTTAGAAAGCCTAATAACACTTACAGCAAGAACAGTACTAGTAAGAAGAACAAGACCTTCAGGAATCATACCAATAACAGCTGCAACAGTTTGAACAACTGCACTTTTAAAACTTCCGCCATCAATATTTAATTGATTTACAAAAAGTAAGGTCCCTATAGGAATGATTGCAAAAGTTAATATTTTTATAATTTTATTTAAAGAATTCATAATCTCAGAATTTATTTTTTTTACGTATTTTGCACCGCTAGAAATTTGAGCTGTATAATTATCATTACCTATATGTTCAACTTTGGCATAGCACTTTCCGCCAACAACATAACTACCAGACAAAAGCATGTCGCCAGAACCCTTAGAAAAACTATCAGGTTCACCAGTTATAAAAGATTCATTAACTAAAATATCACCTTTAATTAAAATACAATCAGTAGGAATCTGGTTGCCTGTATTAAAAATAACAATATCATCTAAAACAAGGTCATTTATAGAAATTTCTTGTATATTACCATTTCGAACTACTTTAACCTTAGAAGCAGCCATTATAGCAAGTTTATCAATGACTTTTTTAGAATGTATTTCTTGAAATGTACTAATTGCAGTATTAATAATTACAATACCCAAAAAAAGCATATTTTTATAAGAACCAACACAAAAAATTGCAATACCTAAAAACAAATTTAAAAAATTAAAAAGTGTAAAAAAATTCTCAAAAATAATTTGCTTTATACTTTTTGTAGGCACAGAAGTATCGTAATTTACTAAATTATCATGAAATCTGTTATTTAATTGATCATCATTTAAACCTATATTTATATTAGGATTATAACGCACCATAAATATTTCTCCTTAAAAATTGCCATCGGTTCCGGGTTTAATTGGCAATAAATTGCCACCAGTTCCGGGTTTGTTTGGCAATATTTTATTTTATAATTTTATATACTAAAATAATATATAACATAAATCAGCAAAAGACAATAAATAAAAGACAAAATAATGTAAAAAAATATAAATTCTTTTAATAAAGAAAACAACGCTGTAAAAATATAGCGGATATTTGGTTAAAAATAATGATAAAAACAATTTTTTAGGCATTAAATAAAGCTGTTTGTAACAAATTGCCAAACAAACCCGGAACCAGTGGCAATAAATTGCCAATTAAACCCGGAACCGATGGCACCGATGGCAATTTTTTAGAATAAAGTTGCTTTAAAACCTTGACTTCCGTAAGAGAAAAATGATATAATAGATAAGGTTTATTATCAATTTTAATTTAAATCAAAAATTTATTTAAAAAAGAGGAATTAGGTATAGAAAATTTTATGCAAATTTTAGTTGAAAAGCAGGCATCTAAAATGTATAAAACAGACTATATACTAAGAAGGACTTTTTTAAAATAATAAAATTTATATCTGCTTAAATTTTTTTAAGGAGTGATTTTTTTGAAACTAAAAGACGTAGTTTATGAGAAAGCATCAAGGAAAGATTTCGCAAAAGTTGGCGATTACATCGAAATGCCAAATCTTATCAAAGTCCAAAAAGATTCATATGACTGGTTTGTAGAAGAGGGTTTAGGGGAAGTATTAAAAGATATTTCACCAATTGAAGACTATTCTGGAAACCTTGTTTTAGAGTTTTTTGACTATTACATGGAAGAAAAAACAAAATACACACTAGAAGAAGCAAAAGAAAGAGATGCTACATATGCAACAAGATTACATGTAAAGGTAAGACTAATTAACCGTGAAACAGGAGAAATTAAAGAACAAGAAATTTATTTAGGTGATTTCCCACTAATGACTAATAGTGGTACATTTGTAATAAATGGAGCTGAAAGAGTTGTTGTAAGTCAGCTTGTTCGTTCACCAGGATGTTATTATGCAGAAGAATTTGATACTAAAACAGGTAAAAGAACTTATACATCAACAGTAATGCCACTACGTGGAGCTTGGATTGAATATGAAACAGATGGGAATGATATTTTCTATGTTCGTGTAGATAGAACAAGAAAATTACCAGTAACATCATTGTTAAGAGCAATTGGTATAATTTCTGATGATCAAATAAGAGAATTATTTGGAGATGAAGAATTATTAACAGCAACAATTGCAAAAGATACAATAAAAACCCAAGAAGAAGCATTAATAGAAATATACAAAAAATTAAGACCAGGTGAATTACCAACAGTAGAAGCAGCAAGAAGCTTATTTAACGGTTTATTCTTTGATAATAGAAGATATGATTTAGCAAAAGTAGGTAGATATAAATTCAACCAAAAATTAGCTTTAGCAACTAGAATTAAAGATAAAGTAGCTGCTAAAGATATAATAGATCCAGAAACTGGAGAAGTTTTTGTAACAGCAGGAGAAGTTATAACTAAAGAAGTTGCAGAAAATATACAAAATGCAGGAATAAATATTGTAGATGTTACATTTAATGAAAGAACTGTAAGAATTATAGGAAATGGAACTGTAAATATACATCAAGTATTACCAAATGTCGATTTAAGCAAATTACATTTTAAAGAATTAGTAAATTATTCAGTATTAAAAAATATTATTGACAATACTGATGAAAAAGATTTAGTAAAAACAATAGAGGAAAGATATAACGAATTAGTTCCAAAATGTATAACAACAGAAGATATAATAGCATCAATCAGTTATTTATTAAATCTTTCACATGGAATTGGTAAGCCAGATGATATTGACCATTTAGCTAACCGTAGAATTCGTTGCGTTGGTGAACTTTTACAAAATCAATTTAGAATAGGTTTAACAAGACTTGAAAGAGTTGTTAGAGAAAGAATGACAATTCAAGACTTAGATGTTGTTACACCACAAACATTAATTAATACAAAACCAATAACATCAGCAATAAGAGAATTTTTTGGAAGTTCACAACTTTCACAATTCATGGATCAAACAAATCCACTTTCAGAATTAACACATAAAAGAAGAATTTCAGCATTAGGACCTGGAGG